>Ga0208015_1000610_pt1 | contig 17102 bp, 11 predicted proteins | sample 26BtaG_FD_184101 | JGI IMG/M metagenome (GOLD analysis project Ga0208015, IMG submission 184101) | Marine viral communities from Cariaco Basin, Caribbean Sea - 26B_WHOI_OMZ_CsCl (SPAdes) (version 2) | ecosystem: Environmental > Aquatic > Marine > Oceanic | place: Caribbean Sea: Cariaco Basin...
CGAAATAAATTCTGTTTAAACGAGTTTAAATTGGGCTCTCTGCGCCACTGCGCCTCAGATTCTGCAAAGACAAAGGGACCAGTAACGACCGCACTTATGGCTGCTGCATCTGACTTAGCACTATTATTGTCTGCCCCTGCCCCGTTACCTTTATTGGTCTCGCTCGCCCCTGTCGTCTGTACGGTGTTGGCAACCGTCTGCCCGCTTTGCTGCCCCTGACCGTCTTGCGCCACGGCTGCTTGAGCAGTCCCTGCTTTACCACTAGCGGATTTATTGCTCACCGTACTGTCGGTTGGTTGCGTGCTCGTCGTAGGCTTAGCGACTATTTTCGTTTGGGTTTCTACTTTTGCGGTAGCCACAGCAGTGACCTGACTGGCGTTATTGGCCGCCTGACTTGGGGCTTGGGATGAAGAGGTCGGCTTAGTACTGGTGCTGGACTTAGTATTGTCAGTTGCTGAGGTCGCGGATGGCTTAGTTGTGGGGTTCGTTGCCCGTTGGGTCGTAACCGTCGGTTTGGGAGTCGTTGCTGGAGTTGCCGTTGCCTTATTTGAGGTATTAGTACTTTGACTGCTAGCAGCCTCAGTTTGCGAACGACTAGAGGAAGGTTTTCTCACTGTAGTAACTGATGGTGCAGACGAGCGCGTAGTTTGAACAGAAGATGGCTGTGATTGCGACGGTTTACTATTATTCTGGCTGCTATTATTCTGACTATTATTATTAGCGGCTGACACTGAGCTGCTAGTGGCTGGCTGCGCGTCTGCTGTTGCCCCTGACTCAGAACTAGCACTACTCTCGCTATCTGCTAGCGACGACGGTAATGTTATCAATTCAATCTCAATCGGTGCTGTAGCTATTTGCTTAGCGGGTTTCGGATCCGGCATTTGCAGATGCAACAAAGCCCACGTGGCAAGACCATGTAGTATAAAAACCGCAATAATCACCAGCCACAAAACACGGTTTAGCGGGCGTTTTTTAGAAGCACTAGGGGGCATAACAACCAAAGTATCCGTGAGTAATTTCAGCTTAATGGCGCTAAAATATTGACCGTTACGATAGCATAATTAGGGGCCAAATAGGGATCAGGTAATTGACTATCCGCCTTTAATTCAGCTCATGCTACTGACTTTAGCATTAACTGAGCCACCGCCATTTTATCTGCTGCTACCTTTGGAGCTCTCTAGCCTGCTCATTCTTCCCGTTACTTTTCTGGTACACCGCTATCTTTTTAGCATCCTGCTTGTTAATTACTATTCTCGTAAAAATGCAATTTTTAAACATTGCGTATCATTGCTTAAGCTCTAGAATTTAAAATATTTTTAAAATTCAGTTAAGCTATTAACTGTGTGCCGGTTAATGAGAATGGCTTAATGTTTGTTACGTTTCTACTGTGATTTCATCATCGTTTTACACAAAGCGTCCCTCTATACTGCAAAAACGACTTGTTAATATTATTAGGTTTTTTAATAAAACCTTGCCTTAACGAGTGTTTTTTAGGTCATTACGGGCTTTTAACGGATTAAAGGTCTTTTTAAAAATTAAATTCATTTTCACGTTTATGGCCTACTGCTTTAACTAACGCAGCAGCTTATTAGAAAAACAGTTCCGTTTGCATTGACTCCTTATTTTTATTTTATGGTTAGCCCCTATTCTTTCCACTTGCCAGCGAGCCGCCAGCATGCCAAATATTACTTTATCTATTAATCAGCAGTCCTATACGCTGACCGACCTAGACGCGCGCACCAGTCTGTTAGACGTTTGCCGTCATCACCTCAACCTAACCGGATCCAAAAAAGGCTGTGACCACGGTCAGTGTGGCGCCTGCACAATGATTGTGAATGGTCGCCGTATTAATTCCTGTCTATCGCTAGCGATTATGCACGAAGGCGACGAGATTACGACCATCGAAGGGATTGGTGAGCCATCGTCGTTATCGGATATTCAACAAGCCTTTGTGGACAACGATGCCTTTCAATGTGGCTATTGCACCCCTGGACAAATTTGTTCAGCCACTGCTCTGTTTGACGAAATTGAGCAGCGCTGGCCGAGCCATGTCAGTACCAATCTGACCGACCCTGAACTGGTTGATGTCCAAGAGATTGCTGAGCGTATGAGTGGCAATATTTGTCGCTGTTCCGCCTACCCGAATATCATCAAAGCCATTCAACAAGTCATGGACAGTCGCGGTCTTGGTAATACTTTAGCGAGTCAAGGCGATGCTGAAATAGCGGCTAAGACGGGCGCTGCGGTTAATACCACGGCGCAAATTGATAATTCGACACCACAAATTTGGTCACCACCGCCGAGCAATATCTATCATCCTGCTGCGCAAAATTCTAATCACAGTTCTAATAATAATTCTAGTAACAACTCTAATAACAATTCTACCAATATTGCCTCTAGCTCAGTAGGAGATGCCCAATGAAACCATTTGCTTATGAACGTGCAGCAACCCCTGCGCAAGCGGCTAGTTTGGGTCAAGCGGACAACACTAAGTTTATCGCAGGCGGTACTAACCTATTAGATCTGATGAAGTTCGAAATAGAAACGCCCCTCAGTTTAGTAGATATCAGCCGTCTAGATTTGGTCGATATTGAGCCGACTGCTGAGGGTGGTTTGCGTATTGGCGCTATGGTCAGCAACAGTGATTTAGCTGCCCATCCTGAGATTCGTCAGCACTATCCCGTACTCGCTCGCGCTATCTTAGCCGGTGCTTCAGGACAGCTGCGCAATAAAGCCTCTACTGGCGGTAACTTCCTACAGCGTACCCGTTGTTATTATTTTTATCAGCCTGATAGCCCGTGTAATAAACGCGAACCTGGGTCAGGGTGTCCGGCGATTGGTGGTGAGCACCGTGAGTTGGCTATCTTAGGGACTAGTGACGCCTGTATCGCCCAGCATCCTTCAGATATGGCCGTGGCTATGCGCTTACTAGATGCGGAAGTTGAGACCTTATTGCCGACAGGTGAATCGCGCCGTTTAACCTTGGATGAGCTCTATTGCTTACCGCGCGCAACCCCGCATATTGAGACTAACCTTGAAGAAGGTGAAATCATTACTCATGTGATTCTACCGCCCCCACTAGCCGGCATGCAGACTTACGATAAAGTACGCGACCGTGCTTCTTATGCGTTTGCACTAGTGTCTTGTGCTGCGATTATCGATGTCGATGCCAGCGGTAAATTAAATACCGTTCGCCTAGCTTTTGGCGGTATTGGTGCGAGACCATGGCGTGATATCGCAGTTGAGGCTTTACTCATGAGCAGTCATGGTGAGATGGCAGCTATTCAACAAGCCGTGGATAAACTGTTAATCAAAGCCAATCAGCATCCAAAAAATGCTTTTAAACTTACGCTCACTCGGCGTCTAGTCACTCAAGTGATTCAGCGTGCTATCAAAGCGGCGCAAGACCCTCAGTCCCCTTCTTTTGCTGCAAAGGATAAATAATCATGTCTACCCTATCTGCTTTTACTGATTTAACCCTTGAGCCGCATAATAAATTGAAGATGGACAAGGCTACTCCGACTTTATTAGACCATACCGCCAGTAAATTGGTTGGCCAACCGATCAGTCGTCTCCATGGCGACCTTAAAGTCAGTGGGCAAGCGACTTTTAGTGCTGAATACCAACTAGAAGGTCAGCTCTATGGCGTCTTGATTTGCTCAACGATTGGTAAGGGTAAGGTCATCGATATTGATACTAAAGCGGCGTTAAAGTCGAAAGATGTCGTCGATATCGTGATTGATTTTGCCACTTTTATTCGTAATCCACAGCAAGGTGGTGGTAAGACTGCGCCAGCCCAAGGGACCGATAAAATCACTTATCTAGGTCAGCCTATTGCTCTAGCCGTAGCGAAGACTTTTGAAGCGGCGACCGAAGCGGCTAAAGCGGTCCAAGTCCGCTATAAAGACGAGAGTGACGATGGCGCCTTTAATTTTGTCGCTGAACAAGACAATGCGGTAATGATGGATGGCGTGCCTATCTCCAAACAAGGCGAGCCTGAAGATACCTTAGCCGATGCTGCCGTAAGCGTAGATAAAACCTATCATACGCCCAGCCAAAGCAACTCCCCTATTGAGCCGCATGCGTCGTTAGCAACTTGGAAAGACGATGTACTCACCATCTATACCGCGCACCAAATGCTCGCTTCTGGCAAACAGCAAATGGCGGACGCCCTAGGGTTGAAACCCGATAAAGTAAGACTAATTTCTAAATTTGTCGGTGGTGGTTTCGGTAGTAAATTGGGCATCTCGCCTGAGTCAGTTGCGGCTGCGGTTGCTTCTAAAAAATTGGGCGTGCCTATTAAAGTAGTGATGTCACGACCACAAGTGATGGAAACTACAGTCCGCCGCTCTAATACTGTGCAGCGCATTGGATTAGGGGCAGATAAAGACGGTAAAATCCATACTATTATCCACGATAGTGTCATTACTAATTTACCTAAAGAAGCCTTCTTTGAGCCTACTGCTGAATCTACGCCATTTTTATATGCGGGAGAAAACCGTCAGATTAAATATAAAATGGTGCGGATGAACCAAGTCCTAGCCGGTTCTATGCGTGCCCCTGGTGAAGCCGTCGGTCAGATTGCCATAGAATGCGCTATGGATGAGTTGGCGGAGAAAGTCTGTATAGACCCTATCGAGCTGCGTATCCTCAATGAGCCTAAACAAGACCCCAGCAAAAAAATTCCTTTCTCTACTCGCCAGCTGGTCGCTTGTATGGAAAAAGGCGCTGAAGAGTTTGGTTGGAATAAGCGACGTCCGCGTCCTGCTAGCGTCCGTGATGGCGAATGGCTAGTTGGCATGGGTATGGCAGTTGCTTGCCGGGTTAACAATTTACAGACTTCCCAAGCTCGTGTTACCTTAAAATTGAATGACGCCAAACTATTAGGCGTTGAGGCGCTGATTGAAACGGATATGACCGATATCGGTACCGGTTCTTATACTATTTTGGCGCAAATCGCTGCCGATATGTTAGGCCTGCCCGTTGATCATATTCAAGTTAATTTAGGTGATACGGACTTGCCTCCTGCTTCAGGGTCTGGTGGTAGTGTCGGCGCGGCGAGTTCAGGCAGCAGTGTTTATTTAGCTTGCGAAAATTTGCGCGAACAGATTGCTGAACAAGTTGGCTTAACCGCAGATACCGTTCAGCTCGACAACGGCATCGTACTGCAAAAAGACAGTCATGCCGAAGCCATGAGTGCCTTTGAAGGCTTTAAGCATACGGTAGAAGAAAAAGTAAAATCTGCCGCTAGTGATATGGTTGAAAAAGTCGCGAAGAAGGCAGGATTAAACGTCCAGCATCGTGATATTACTAAGTTTGGTGAAGGTGAGCAACGTCCCTTACACCGTGTCCTCGCTCACTGCCAGGACGACCAACTAAAAGCCTTGGGTGAAATCAAACCAGGCAAAACGCAGAAAGATTACCGTCAAGCCTGCTATGGTGCAAACTTTGTAGAAGTGGGTGTGCATGCTTATACCGGTGAGATTCGTGTGCGCCGTATGACGGGGGTGTTTACCGCAGGGCGCATCCTGAATCATAAAACCGCGACTTCGCAGTGCTATGGCGGTATGGTCTTCGGTATTGGGTCAGCGCTGACCGAAGAGATTGTCCATGATAAACGTACTGGTCGTTTATGCAATCATGACCTGGCCGAATATCATTTACCTGTGAATGCTGACGTGCCTCAATTGGACGTGGTATTGCTAGATGAAGATGATAAATATACCAACCCAATTCATATTAAAGGGATTGGTGAGACGGCTATCTCTGGCGCGGCAGCTGCGATTGCTAATGCGGTTTATAACGCTACAGGTGTGCGTATCTATGACTTCCCTATCAAGCTCGACAAACTGATTGAGCAGTTGCCCGATTTAGCAGATATTGAACCAGTAGCTAATATAGAAAAGCTTAAGGTTTCTACGGGTAACACTGATACGAGCGGCGCATGAATCAAGTCAGCGACATCTTAGCCCTCGCCCAGCAAGCGCAATCACAAAATGTCGATGCCGTATTAGCGACAGTGGTGCGTACTGAGGGCTCCGCTTACCGCAGACCTGGCGCCATGATGCTGATTTGTGCCGATGGTCGCTCCGTTGGTATGGTCAGTGGTGGTTGCCTTGAGCGCCATTTAATTCAACGGGCTTTTTGGTTAACTCGTAATGGCGCTTGCGTTCAGGTCTATCAAACCGGTAGCGCAGATGACAGAAAGGTCAGTCAGCAAAATAATGCAGACCCTCTGCAAGCGCTTTTTTTAGATGCGCCTAGCGCTAGTGATATAAATGTTAATGATAGTGATATAGACGCATCAGTGGACTCTAATAAGTCTATAAATAAAACAGGCTTAGAAGACTATGCAGAACTAGAGGATGAGTTTGACGCGGATAGCATGAACTTTGGGCTCGGCTGTCATGGCAGTGTGCATGTGCTGTTTGAACGGTTAAGCGCTGCCCTACCCTTACTCGATACCATTGCGCAAGTGCGGCAATCCCAGCAAGGGTTAGGCGTAGCTACTTTACTTAAAGCCACGCCGCTAGAATCTCGTAATCGTAATTTATCCGTTAAGTCTGACCTCGCTTGTGGCACTCGATTTATCATTCCTGCTGTAGAAGCAGCCACAACTATAAACCTTGATAATGGTAACGTTTTATCTCATTTAGCAGCGCCTATTGCTGAGCAATTACAAGCAGCAGTGACGAAGTTAAGCCAACAGTCGGGCGCTAAAGGCCGTTGGCAGCATGTTTATAGTGAAGATAATCACTACTGTTATGAGTGGTTAGTACAGTATCTTTTGCCGCCCATTCATCTGCTCATTTGCGGTGCGGGCAATGATGCTATGCCGTTAGTACAACTGGCTAAGATGCTCGATTGGCGTGTCAGCGTGATTGATAGTCGCGCACATTATGCGACCCGAGCGCGGTTTATGGCAGCGGATTTAGTACAAGTTGTACCATTAGAGGATACGCAAACCCTAAATGAGCTTAGCCAAAATGCAGCCGTAGCAGTTATGTCGCATAGCTTGACCCAAGACCGTGCCCGCTTAAAAGTGCTATTAACGCAACCTAAATTGGCTTGGCGCTATCTGGGGCAATTGGGACCAAGCTACCGTACCGAACGTTTGCTCACGGAAATTGCGCAGTCGCTAGACACTCCTAAAATACTGCAAGCCGGTATCGAACAATTGCACTACCCCATTGGCTATAAACTCGGCGGCGATGGTCCCGAAGCTCTAGCATTGGGCATCATTGCGCAGATTAGTGCGGTGATGTATCAGCAAACGCCAGTTAAAGACACGGCTGCAAAAGTTAATACCTTGTCCGAGACAGTTTAGGTTATTGGCTTTAATAACTCATTTAAATAATAGTATTTTTATTCTTATCTAATTTTATAAAAGAATAGCTCCCTCCCTTTAATAAAGGGAGGGTTGGGGTGGGATTTGCCATTAGGATAAAACCCATTAATTAATAACGCCTTGCCGCTGAGATTTAAATCTATGACCACACTTACTCAGCCCGATCAATCAACACATCATAACCCCAAGAGCTCACCTCATTACGTCATTCTATTGGCAGCAGGTCAAAGTCGCCGACTCGGTCAACCCAAACAACTGCTCGAGATTCAAGGTCAGCCACTACTGCACCATATGACTCAACTTGCCCTAGCCACCACTCAAGCTAATATCAGTGTTGTCGTCCCAAAAACCTATCCTGAAATTGGTCAATCTGTAGATGGTTTAGCCATTGATTTAGTCCCAAACCCTACACCAGAGACAGGGATGGCTTTAAGTCTTAGCCTAGCCATTGACGCTATGAAAGCCAAGCTGACCAACCCTTCTGCAGCTTTTTCGCCAGACCCCGCAGTCTTTATCATGGGAGTGGATCAAGTTCGGTTGACGAGCGCCCATCTTCAGCAATTATTAACCCAATACCAAGCTTGCGAGAATACGCTAGTCACTGCCAGTCAATACGCTGGCGTTATCGGCTTGCCGTTAGTCATTCGCTGGTCACAACTATTGGCTTGGCAACCACAACTGACCGGTGATAAAGGCTTGCGTAAATTAATCCGAGCCTTACCTGACTCGTCTTATTCGACGATTGATTTCCCCGAGCTTGCCTATGATATCGATACCCCTGAGCAGTATGAGGAAGCGCGTCAGCAAGGGTGGCTGGATTAATTAAGGTAGATTAATTAAAACAGGTTAGATTGATTAAAGGTAGAGTGATGATATGAGTCATAAATATCTGCTATGCTAAAAGTCATTCTAGTTATTGAATCAGCTCGCTATGTTTTCAAATAAACCTACCAACACCCCTGCAAAACTATTGGGCAAACTCTTGCCGCAAAGTTTCCTACCGTTGCCCTACTTTATCGAGCGGGTTCCTGCCGGCTTCCCTTCTCCGGCAGCAGGGTATGTCGAGGCGAGTATTGACCTTAACGACTTATGTATCGACCATCCCAATGCCACCTTCTTGATTCGTGCCGGCGGCTTATCGATGCTGGATGCCGGTATTCATCCCGAGGATTTATTGGTTGTGGATCGAAGTCTTGAGGCGCAACACTGCGATATTATCGTCTGCAGCTTAGACGGCGAATTTACCGTCAAAGAACTGTGCCTTGAGCCTACCCCAAAACTGGTCGCCTATAATAAAGACTTTGCCGATATCGAGCTCAATGATGACAGCGACTTTGAAGTATTTGGCGTGGTCAAACATATCATCCGCGAAATCAAACGCGGTCGTAGTCGCCGGGGCGAGTTTTAAACTCAGAGTAAATTAACGATTTAAGTGGCATGCACATCAGAGGGGGTGTCGGCGCACGTCCGTACTTTGGTGATTGCTGGGATACTATCCTCAGATAAGGTCAATAAAAACACCTCACAGTTGCGCGGGCGAATCGATAACTCGAACTGGCGAAACTTCTGTAAATGGCGATTATCCACACAAGGTTGCCCCAGTATTTGCCAAATCAACATACTCATCCATAAGCCATGGGTAAAGACCACATGCTTACCGTCTGGCAACGCTTTAAAGTGCTCAAGTACGCCCTCAACCCGCTCACAAAATTCATGAAAGCTCTCAGCATCCTCGCCATCAGCGTGACGTGGGTCTTGCCTTAACCAATATTCCTCTGCCATCTGCAATCGTGTGGCAAAAGTAGTGCCATTGGTCTTGTTAAAACTTAAATAATCAAACTCTTGCAACCCTTCAATAAGGTTCGGCTCGATACCTACTTTATCGATATAAGGCTGTGCCGTCTGTTGCGTGCGGATAAATCTCGAGAAATGCACAGCATCAACACTATCCCCTAAGGTTTCCTCTAACCAATCAGCCACTTCCGCCACCTGTTGCTGCCCCAGTTCGGTCAGTTCGATTTGCGCATTAGGTTGGGCCTCACCGCCGGCGTTGGAGGTACTTTGCCCGTGTCTCACGAGATATATCTGCTTCATGGTTATCCTTATTATTAGGTTATAAATTTAGCCAAATTGATCACAGGTTAGCATAGCGTAATCGGGGGAATAAGCCCACTCACTCCCTTATCAATAGCAAAAGGTGCACTATAGCTAGCGTTATTGGCCACTATACGACATTTGCTGTCGCGAGCGAACGGCATGACTCTAGCTAATTTTAACGGGACTCTGTTAGCCTAACATGACAACGACCGACAACGACCAACACTGGTAAACAGGGAGGACTCATGTATGCGCTAATCGACTGCAATAGCTTTTATGCCAATTGCGAAAAGCTGTTTCGCCCTGATTTAAAGCATAAGCCGGTTGTCGTCCTCTCAAACAATGACGGTTGCGTGGTAGCGCGCTCCTCCGAGGCCAAAGCGCTGGGCATCAAAATGGGCGTGCCCTACTTTCAAGTCAAAGACTTTTGCGCGGCCAATGGTGTGGTAGTATTCAGCTCTAATTATGCGCTCTATGCCGATATGTCGCAGCGGGTAATGTCGACTTTAGAGACGTTATGTCCCACGGTTGAAGTGTACTCTATCGATGAGGCCTTTCTTTACCTAGCAGACTATCCTACTGCCATGCAGGATCTAAAAGCCTATGCCGAAAAACTCAAACAAATCGTCGAGATGTATACCGGCATTCCTGTGGGTGTGGGTATTGGTAGCACCAAGACCTTAGCTAAACTTGCCAATCATGCCGCGAAAAAATACCCTGGCACCAAAGGCGTTTGCGTGCTGAATCAAGCCACTTGGATTCGCCGCTTGATGCAAATTACCGAAGTGGGTGAAGTCTGGGGAGTCGGTCGCCGTTATGTCGCTCGGCTCAATGCCATGGGCATCTATACGGTCTATCAGCTTGCTATCTGCGAGCCGGGTAAGATTCGCCAACACTTTGGCGTGGTACTCGAGCGCACCTGCCTAGAATTAAACGGTCAGCCCTGCCTTGAGTTGGAGCCTATCGAAGCTAAAAAACAGATTGTCTCTTCAAGATCCTTCTCTATCCGCATCACTTGCCAGCAAACGTTATTGGAAGCCATCTGCGGCCATGTCGCTAAAGCTGCAGGCAAACTACGGGCGCAGCAAAGTGTCTGCAGTTGCTTGACGGTATTCGCTAAAAATAGCCCCTTTAGCAAAACCGAGCGCTACTGTCCTATCTCTGGTCAATATCAATTTGTCACACCCACTGCCGATACTCGCGTCATGATTGCTGCCGCGCGCGAGGTATTGGCTAGGATTTATAAGGATAAGGTGCATTATGCTAAAGCAGGCGTCATGCTCTCAGGCATCTGTCAATATGAAGAGGTTCAGCCGGATTTATTCAGTAATGCTGACGCTAAAGAACCCAGACAAGATGAAGAAAAAAACCAGCGGCTGATGGCATTGATGGATGCGCTAAATAAGCAGAGTAAAAAACATAAACACGAGCAGGCTGTCTTATTTATGGCCAGTGAGGGCATCACTGACCAACAGACTTGGCAGATGAATCGGCAGCTGCTGAGCCCTTGTTATACCACTCGGGTTGGGGATTTGGTGGTGGCAAAGTGAGACCTAGCTTTCTAACAACCTTTATAAATCCACCCTTTGGTATAAAAACGATTTTGTTCCCCAGTGATAATAAGGTATAAAAATTCAGGCCGTTCTTTAAAGACACTTTGGTAAAGAAGCTTAGGTAAATTTAATAGCCTGTATCATGCTTGCTCATCTTTTATACCGACTAACCCCAGCAATAACGGTCTGTTCAATCACCCGATCATCGCCGAGCATCATCAGCACAAACAAACGTTCCTCCAGTGTCTTGGTATTGGCCATACGGCGCTCTAACAATGGCGTCGCTGCCCTATCAATAACCACAAAATCCGCCTCTTTTCCCGGCGTAAAGTTACCGAGTTTATCATCCAATAATAGCGACTGCGCGTTGCCCAAAGTAATCTGATATAAGCCTTGATGCGCAGATAGAGTATTGCCCTGCAACTGCTGAACTTTGTAAGCCTCGGATAAGGTGGTCAGCATCGACAGACTCGTTCCTGCACCGACATCGGTGGCGATACTGACGCCGGTATAGCTTAAAGTCTTAGGCAAATCAAACAGCCCACTGCCTAAAAATAAGTTAGATGTCGGACAATGGGCAATTTGCGTGCCCGTATCGCGCAGTCGCTCGTACTCTGGCGTCTCTAAATAAATACCGTGCGCCAAGGTGGTTCGGCGACCCAGCAGTCCCATATCATCATAGACATCCAAGTAGCCTTTATGATTAGGATATAGCTTATGGACAAAAGCAACCTCATCGCGGTTTTCTGCCAGATGCGTCTGCACATAGACACTGTCATAACTTTGGTATAACTCACCGGCGAGTCGCAGTTGTTCAGGCGTTGAGGTAATCGCAAAGCGCGGGGTAATGACCACATGCTGACGACCACGCTCATGCCAAGTATCGATTAAATTTTGCGTATCGCGGATGCCTTGCTCAGCAGAAACGCATAAATGCGCCGGCGCGTTTTGGTCCATCAGTACGTTGCCCGTAATCATTCGGGTATTCAGGCGCGCACTTTCTGTAAAGAACGCCTCAGCCGATTGCGGATGACTGGTGGAAAATACCATGGCGCTGGTAGTACCATTGGCTAGCAACTGATTTAGGAAAAACTGCGCCGTATCGTGTGCTACTTCTGGATCGCCAAAATTGGCTTCGGTGACAAAAGTATAGTTATTGAGCCAGTCGAGCAGCTGCTCCCCATAAGCGGCAATCATATCGATTTGCGGATAGTGTACGTGGGTATCGATAAAGCCGGGCATGATGAGCTTGTCTTTATAATCATGAATTTGCACCGGTTCCGCTGATTCTCCAGCATTCGCATAACGCGCTAACATGGCCTCGCTAGTACCGTAAGCCACCACTTTGCCGCTAGCATCATCAACGACCAGTGCGCCATCGGCAATATACTCAGGGTAGATTTGCAGCCCAGTGTTGACGGGCAATAGAGTGACGCTTTTATCGATAATTGCTGTCGTGGTATAAGAGTGCTGACCCTCTAGTTTGGTATCTAACTGAGACTCTAAATCAGCGCGGCTATCAATCTCTGCTTGGGTTAAGTAATGCAAAAGTTGGGCTTGGTAAATGTGTAGGGTCATGCTCAATCTCGTTGTTATTAATTGTTATTATCAACAGCTATTCAAGATGTGAATAGATATTAGATATGAAAGGGGAGTTAATTTTGGTGATAATGCTGCAAAATTTGCGCAGCAATAGAGACGGCAACCGCCATCGGCTCTTTGCCGCCAATCTCAAGACCAATTGGCATAATCAACGGCTGTAATGCTTCGTCACTATAGCCGCGCTTGAGTAAACGGTCTTGAAAGCGTTTGGCCTTGGTCTCTGAAGCAATACAACCGATATAAGGAATCGTAGTTGACGGGTTAGCCGCTTGATCTTCGACCGCCCTATTAATATCGATAGCCGCCTGCACCAGCTCAAAGTCGAGGCTATGGTCGTGGGTCATCACCAGCACGTAGCGACCCTGACCATGAGAATGAAGAAAGTCTATCGGGTCATCGCTGATATGTGGCCGGATATGAGCAGGTAGGCAATAGCCTTGTTCATCAGCGGACTGCGAATTCACTTGCGAAACTAAATCAGAAGCCGTCGCTTCATCCGTTAGCTCATTAATTACAGACTGTTTTTCGTTATCAGAGTCATTGCTACTTAGGCTATTTTCAGGCGGTTCATTTAAGGGCAGACTATTTTTAGCAAGCTTATAACGGTCAAACATTTCAGACCGTGAATCCACCCAATCCACTTGGCAAGGTAACTCGCTAAGTAGCGTCATCAGCGCCCCTGCCACATGACCCGCACCGAAGACTAACAGTGACATCGGCGGCGTAATGTTAAAACTTTCAAACATCACGGTGACGCTACCGCCACAACATTGGCCGAGCTTAGCGCCAAGCGGATAATGCTTGCTATAGACGGTTTCGCGGCGTATTGGTTTGCTAGCTTGGTCGCTGTGTTTTTCAACTAGCGGTTTTTTAACGGGCGCTTCTTTAACTGACGCATTTTTTGCAGTTGAATGAACTAACTCACCAGATAGCAACTGCCGTGCCGTCGCAATAACATCGTGCTCTAGTCCACCACCGCCCAAGGTATCGCAAATATTATCCATGGTGATGACCATCTTCGCTTGCAGCGCTCGAGGGGCCGACCCGTTGACCGCAATGATAGTCGCTAACACATGAGCGACGCCTTGTTGCTGATACTCAGCCAATCCCTCATACCAACGTGTCGGCGGATTGAGAGACTGGGCAGACTTAGCGCCCGAGCTTAATAAGCTATTCACTGTGAGCAGGGCCTCGCGCCCCGGCCACATTAGGCGTATCAATAGCTTCCGGTTGCTCATCAGTTAGCTTGCCGACGACTTCTGGCGGGTCAATATCTTGCGCATGACGGACTTTTTCTGGCATTGATTTATTACCTACTGACTCTGTTTTGCTGTCACTAGTTTCCTGTTCCTCTAACTCCCATGCCTCGCCCTGCATACGCATCACCGCTTTTAGGACGGCTTCGGGAGTTGCTGGCATGGTCAGTTCCGGATTCTTTTTATAATCTTTCAAACTAGCCACCGCATTATTAATCGCACACCAAACGCTAGCGGCTAGCATAAACGGCGGTTCACCCACGGCTTTAGAATTATAAATGGTCTGCTCGCTGTTTTTGCGGTCGAACAGTTTGACTTGCCACGCTTTAGGCAAATCATGCGCGGTAGGGATTTTATAATTGGCCGGGCTATTAGACGCTAGCTTACCCGCATTGTCCCAAACTAATTCTTCAGCCGTTAGCCAGCCCATCCCTTGCACAAAGGCCCCTTCAATTTGACCGATATCTATCGCTGGATTAATCGACTGACCGACGTCATGCAAGATATCGCAGCGCAGCACTTGGTACTCGCCTGTCACCGTATCAATCTCAACCTCAGCACACGCAGCCCCTAGCGCAAAGTAAAAGAACGGTCGGCCCCAAGCTTTTGAACGGTCATAGAATATCTTGGGCGTTTTATAGTAGCCCGTCGAGGAGAGACTGACACGGTGTTGATACGCCAATTGCACGAATTCCGCAAAGGTAAATACTTTAATAACTTCAGAGGTCGTAGCATCACTAATATAAACGTGATTATTCTCAAATTTAATAGCGCTCTCAGCGACTTCAAAATGCTCAGCGGCGAACTCAAGCAGTCGCGCTTTAATCGTTAAGCAAGCATTTTGCGCCGCCTTACCATTCATATCGGTGCCCGAAGAGGCCGCAGTCGGCGAGGTATTAGGCACTTTATCGGTGCGCGTGGCCGATACTTTGACCGTATCTAAATCGACAGCGAACTCGTTGGCAACGATTTGTGCAATTTTGACAAACAGTCCCTGCCCCATCTCAGTGCCACCATGGTTCAGATGAATACTGCCATCGGTATAAATATGTACGAGTGCCCCGGCTTGGTTTAGGGTCTGCACCGTAAAGGAGATACCAAATTTGACGGGTGTTAGCGCGATACCGCGACGTTGGTCACTACCTGCCGCTGCCGCTTGTTGATTGGCCTCGATGATAGCTTGGCGACGCTGCTCATAATCGCAATCCGCCGCTAATGTGGTCATAATTGTGGCCAAATCGAAATGCTCAATTGGCTGACCGTAATGGGTACTTTGACCGTTTTGATACAAGTTATTCAGGCGCACTTGTAGCGGGTCTTGCCCTAACGTATAAGCAATATGATCCATCATATATTCAGCGGTCATCAGCCCTTGAGGGCCACCAAACCCGCGGAAGGCCGTGTTCGAAACCGTATGGGTCTTACAGCGATGACCCGCAATTTGTGCGGCAGGATAATAGTAGCCATTGTCACAGTGAAACATTGCTCGATCGACGATAGCATCGGACAAATCTGGCGCATAACCGCACAGTCCCGCCAGTTGCATATCGACCCCGAGAATGCGACCGGTTTCATCGATACCGACCTCATAGCGGTTGGCAAACTCGTGACGCTTACCCGTTACCACCATATCGTCCTGTCGGTCTAAGCGCATACTTACCGGCACGTTATAGCGTTTGGCAACGAGGGCGCAAAGACAAGCCCACGCTGCAGCTTGAGTTTCTTTACCCCCAAAGCCGCCGCCCATCCGCCGTACGATAGTATTGACCGCATGAAACGGCAAGTCAGTCACTTCGGCGACCAGCTGCTGAACTTCACTAGGATGCTGCGACGAGCTGTAGACTTCAAGTCCGCCATCATCACCCGGCACGACATACGCCACTTGACCTTCTAGGTAAAAGTGCTCCTGACCGCGCATATGGATATGACCGTCGATACGAATCGGGGCAGATGCTAGAGCAGTCTCCGCATCGCCGCGCTGCATAAAGTGGCTCGGCCGTACAAATTGCTGCTGCTCGAGTGCGGCATCGATACTAAGGACTGCCGGTAGTGGCTCGTATTCCACGATCGCTTTTAGTGCAGCTTGTTTGGCCGCCCGATGACTGGTCGCGGCCACCACAAACAGCGTTTGACCCACGTACTCGGTCAGGTCATCCACCATCAGCGGCTCGCCATCGAACACTGCTCCGATATCGGTCTTCGCCGCTAAGTCTTTAAAAGTTAAGACATCCACCACCCCAGAGGAAGCTCGTACCGCATTCAGATCCATGCCCAAAACTTTCGCATGCGCATGGTTGCTCTTGCCCACAGCCAGATGCAACGTCTCTTGCGGCTTTAACACATCATCTACGTAAGTCGCCGTACCCATCACATGGCTGACGGCACTGTCATGCTTGGCAGAAGTGCCGATTTTGTTTTTCGGAGGGCGCACGCGGCGCACTTCATAAGGGTCAAATAGCGAGGTTTCGTGGCTCATGGCGGGCTCTCTTTTTTATTCTTACATTAAGAAGATACCCCCTCCCTTTTCCAAAGGGAGGGCTGGGGAGGGATTTAATCGATCAAACCTAAACAACAAATAGTATTATTTAATGGAGTTAAACCGTTTCTGGCTGCAACGCGGAGAGCAGCTGCTTACCACATTTCACCATCAACCGTTGCACCACATGCATACGATATTCGCGACTGGCTCTGACATCAGTCATGGGCGAGACATCTTGGTTTAACACTGAGGCGGCTTGTTGGAAACTGGCCAATGCGACAGGTTGACCCATTAAAACGCGCTGACATTGCTCGGCTAACATTGGTACGGCAGCCATACCCCCGAGCCCCACTCTCGTATCGACAATTTGCTGACCGTCATCGCTTAAATCGATCCGCATAGCCAATAGACACGCAGAGATATCATCTTCATAGCGCTTGCTAATTTTATGGATAAATAAATGCTGGTGGGCGGTCATTAACGGAATATGAATCGCGACCACATAGCTGCCTGCGCGCAATTGGGTCTTTTTATAATCGAGGAAGAAGTCGGCCAAAGGAATCATTTCATCTTGAGGGACGGTTGCCTTAACTTGGTTAACGTCGCTATCTGCACCGCAATGACGCAGATGAATTCGCGCATCTAAAGCCAATAGAATGGGCGGCAAATCACCAATCGGTGAAGCATTAGCAATGTTACCGCCAATAGTGCCCATATTACGAATTTGCGGGGAAGCGATGCGCTCAAACACTTGCGCAAAGGTAGGG
>Ga0208015_1000611_pt1 | contig 17056 bp, 21 predicted proteins | sample 26BtaG_FD_184101 | JGI IMG/M metagenome (GOLD analysis project Ga0208015, IMG submission 184101) | Marine viral communities from Cariaco Basin, Caribbean Sea - 26B_WHOI_OMZ_CsCl (SPAdes) (version 2) | ecosystem: Environmental > Aquatic > Marine > Oceanic | place: Caribbean Sea: Cariaco Basin...
ATAAAGTAGCTTGCTGCAGCCGAACATAAAACGATAATGATAAGAGCGAGTTTTTGAATATGCTTATATGCAAACAAATTGAACAGAAAGTTATTTGTTGCAGTAATGAAAAAGGCACAGGAAATTAGGAATAATAATGTGTGCAGGGACAGGTTAGTTTGAGCGTTATAGATACCTAGCCATAGACTTTGGTTATATACAACAGCAAATAAGACCGCCAAAAGTAACGAGAAATACTCAGCTCTGAAGCCAATGTTTGAAATTTTAAGCAACTTTGCCATGTGGGCGTATCCCTACTCCATAATTGAGATTCACAAAGTCGCAATACTAGTTAAGATTTCACCTCACATCGTTACCAAATAGTAATCATTACAATTTGGTAATATAAGTTTCTACATATGACTATCAGAAATCGCTATTCTCGAATTCTATGAAAATATTGTTAATTGAAGATGATATTGAAGCTGCCACATCGCTTCAAAAAGGTCTAAAACATTCGGGGTATGAAGTTGTTCATGCTTCCGATGGTCTACATGGTTTTTCATTAGCCAATACACAAAATTATGATGTATTGATCATCGACAGAATGCTGCCAAATCTAGACGGTTTAACAATCATACGGAAACTGCGTGAAGAGGATATTCATACACCAGTCCTAATATTAAGTGCATTAGGTGAAGTAGATGATAGAGTCACTGGACTTAAAGCGGGTGGCGATGATTATTTAGTAAAACCGTACGCATTTAATGAGCTACTTGCTCGGATCGAAGTATTAAATAGGCGAAGTTTAACCAATGTCGAGAAAGCTGAATTAGTCATTAACGACCTGAAACTAGATCTTATATCTCATACCGTGACAAGAAATGGAATCGCAATAAGACTACAGCCAAAAGAAATGCAACTACTCGAATACTTTCTTCGCAATATTAACAAAATTGTTACCAGAACAATGCTCTTAGAAAAAGTATGGGGTTTTCATTTTGACCCTGAAACTAATCTAGTTGACACTCAGATCTCTCGTCTCAGAAGTAAAATAGATAAAGACTTTTCTCAGCAATTGCTTCATACCATTAGAGGCAAAGGATATATTCTTAGTGAAGACCCCTCGAATCCTAAAAACTAGTGTCATAAAGCTTGTCTTAAAATACGCTATTTTCATAACAATTCTAATTACCTTAGGACTGAGCTTTCTCTATTGGTCAACAAGTCAGTATACCGATGCACAACTCGAATCAGGTTTGAAATTTGAGTTATCAAAACTTAAAGAAGTCGATGCAACTCAAGGAAGAGAAAAACTTATTTCTATTCTTAGCTCAAACTGGCAAGAAGGATTGGATACACGTCATTACTATCTATTAGTAAATGATAAAGGTGAAAAAATACTTGGTGACTTATTAGCATGGCCCAAGAAACTAGATCCCAATGAAGAAGTTGTGAATATTTGGATTGAAAATGATATTGCGCCTATACATTTAGAGGAAAATGATGGCTACTGGCCAATGATAGCCGGTAAGTTAGCTGATGGCAGTGAGCTACTGATTACATTGAGTGTTTTACCTGCGGAAGATATACAGGAATTTACCCTCTTTATTATAGCTATCATATTGATTACTTCCATCATTTTTACAATGATGATGGGATGGTTTTTAGGACAAACAATTCTCAAACGAATAGATAACATAAATAATACGGCTAAAGCTATTGAAACAGGTGAACTTGACCAACGCATCGTTTTATCAAGTAATAACGATGAGTTTGATGAACTTGGACAGCATCTAAATAGCATGTTAGACATGATAGAAAAGCTTTTATCAGGCATGAGAGAAGTTACTGATAATATCGCACATGACCTTAGAAGCCCTTTAACAAGAGTTCTCAACCACCTGGATGTCGCTTTGTTAGAAAGTCGCAGTGAAAAGGAATATAAGCAGGTTATTCAAGATGCTGTAATCCAGATCCAAAGTTTAATAACGACTTTTAATTCTCTTTTAGAAATCACACAAACCGAGGCTGGCAGTTATAGGGGGGAGTGGTTAACAATTAACATATCATGCATTTGCACTGACATTGGTGAACTTTATGCTGCTGTAGCAGAAGAAAAAAATAAATACATTCATCTCGACATTGCCCCAAATCTTACCATCATTGGTAATCAACATTTACTATCATTAGCAATAAGTAATCTTTTAGAGAATGCTATCAAATACACATCAAATAATGGAAAGATAGAACTCAAGGTTAGAACTTATCAAGACTCAACTGCCATAGTAATCAGCGATGATGGACCAGGTATTCCAGAAGAATTTCACGACAAAGTATTTGAACGCTTTGTTCGTCTAGATAATTCTAGAACTACTGAAGGTAACGGTCTAGGGCTAAGTTTAGTGAAAGCTGTAGTAGAATTGCATGGAGCAAAGGTTTACCTTAATGACAATCAACCTGGTCTGAAAGTGAAAATTGTATTTGATGATTAAAAAACATCGAAATGGAGTTTTGGGAAACTCTCGCGTAGATGAGAAGCAAAAATGGTTGATGAAGTAGCAGGTGAAATAGAAACCGCTCGTCTAGGTTACTTAGCCTCTCCATATACGTTTTATATGGGAAATTTGAAAGGTGTTGAATAATATTTAACAACAGACCTTTTTTGCTCTATCCCAAACTGGCTTTTGTCAAACTGTACACCCCCCTTTCCCATTACGTTACCAGACTTACTCAATGATAAGGTTCTTCTGTTCTTTATAGCATATCAGTTAGCTATATTTCGTAATCTGGCTAATCGATCAACGGAATATTATGGACGTGTAAAACATCATGATTAACAGCTATATATGGCAATTAATGATATTAACCACACATAAACCAAAGCGATGTCACCTCAGAAAAACGGTATTTGTGAACGATTCTATAAGACTATATTCCAAGAGTTTTATTAGCTCACGTTCCGTGAGAAATTGAACTCATCACTGAATAAATTGCAAAAAGACTGAATGCGGCACCGGTCTTCTATACGTTCACCTAGTTAAAGAATGGAGTCACCGAAACCGACTCGCCATATGCCATTGATTGCTGGACCAGCCATTTTACAATCTGGTCAGACGCGGCTATCAGGCCGGAGATGGACAACAGGGCATACGGCGAGAGGTATTTGCCAATCATGGATGTTGCCTAACCCTTGAGGGCCAGAATGCGTCTGGCTCCGTTAAGCACGACAACCCCCGCGATGGTACCGATAATCAGATCCGGATAATTGGATCCGGTCCACGCGACTAGGGCGCCAGCGGTGATGACGCCCAGGTTTATCACCACGTCATTGGCCGAGAATATCCAGCTTGCCTTCATGTGCGCCCCGCCCTCTCGATGTTTGGATATCAGCAGCAAACAAGTGGTATTGGCAATCAGTGCGACGAATGCGATAAGCATCATCACCATCGATTCCGGCTCGCTACCGAAGACGAAGCGTCTCACCACCTCTGCGAGCACGCCAACAGCCAGAATCAACTGGAGCACCCCCGCAAGATGCGCGGCGCGTACCTGCATTTTCACGCTATGCCCAACGGCATAAAGGGCGAGCCCGTAGACTGCCGCATCGGCAAAATTGTCGAGGGACTCACCAATCAGGCCGGTGGACTGAGCGATCAGACCGGCTGTCATTTCAACCACGAACAGGACTGCATTGATGCCGAGCAACCACCTCAGGGTGGCGGACTCTTGGGTAGCAGAGGCTGCGGAGGATTCGGCGGCCTTGATGGTCTCCGGATCGGCAGCGACGGTTTCCTGAAGCGAGGCTCCCAGCCCCAGGGTCGTCAGTTTCGCAGTGAAAGGATCAGCCTCTCCATCATGCACGACCTTCAACCGGCGGTTCGACAGGTCGAAAGACAGCGCCCGAATCTCATCAAAGCCATTCAGGGCCAGGCGAATCATTCGTTCTTCTGAAGGACAGTCCATCTTCGGCACGGCATAAACGCTGACCCATTTCCCCGATGCTTCGGAGGAGCTCCCCCTATCGGTATCTGCTGGGGACGTTGCAGCGCAGCCACAGGCGTCTGTGCAGGTTTTGCTCATAATACGACTCCACTTGAACATTATTGGGTTATCATTTAAAACCATATAGTCACTATAAGGTCAATAAAGCGGAAAGAATCCGTTGAGGAGGAGTCTGATGCGCATTGGACAGTTGGCTCGGTCAGTCGGGGTCAATACCCAGACGATCCGCTTCTATGAACAGCAGGGCTTGTTGCCGCCGCCTGATCGGCAGGAAAACGGTTACCGCGCCTATACCGAGAAGCATAGTGAGCGGCTGGCCTTCATCTGTCGCTGTAGAATCCTCGACCTGTCATTGGCTGAGATTCGCGAACTACAGCGCTATCAGGACGACCCTCATCAGCCTTGTGCCGCTGTCAACACCTTGCTTGATGACCACATTTCTCATGTGCGGTCGCAAATAACTGCTCTGCAAGCGCTTGAGAAACAACTCGTTTCGCTGAGAGCGGGTTGTAGCGATGGCCGGGAAGTTGAGGCTTGTGGGGTTCTTGCTGGAATCGGCAAGGGAAGTGCGCATAAGCAGTAGGTTGAAGCATCAACCAGATAATCCGATGGGATCTTAGCTTGCCTCATTGTAATGCAGAGTAAAATCAACCACTAAATCCGAATACCCTTAAGATCATGGCATTGGTTTATAAAGTCTGACCATGACTTTTTATCGGGAAAATGATTGAGATAATCCGTGATTGAATTAATAGTCTTATTGAGAAACTCAACAACATCGTCATGATGAGATTTGCCTATCAAACGTTTTAGTCTGGATAGAGCTTTAAACGGATCTTCTTTACCTATTCCGTTATCTAGTTCAGAGACCCATTTTGGAAAGGGCTTCATATACTCACAGAAATCATCTAGAAATTCTTCCATATCCTCTATTGAATAAAACTCTAATTCAGCTTGGTTTTCATCCAAGTAATTCTCTATTGAATTTATCCCTGCAGCTATAACCTCATCAGGTAAAAACTCTTTGAGATATTCATAAATTTCTACTCTGTATCCGGCAAAATCAGTTAAGTCGTTAACATTAGGGTTGTAAAGAAAAATAGCTCGTATTTCAGCTAAACATCTAACTACTACGTTACGGTCATTATGAGGCAGCAATGAAAGTGGTTTTATGTCATAAGCGTATGGTGTGGCAGAAACGCTCAATAAAAGCTTTTCACGAAAATTATCGTTATAGTCAGTTTGTATACCAAGAGTGGGTGATAAAAAATTATGACTTTCATCAGTAGACTGATTTAAACGTCTATCCCATTCACTAAGACCACTCTGAAATAACTGATTAATTCCTCCACGATTACTGTATTTCAGGTTAAATGAGAGCTTGTTCAGATCAAGAAGGTTTAATGAATTCAAAAATAACCCTATTTCACCTGTTATCCATTTCTCTTTATCCGTAAATGCAAGCACATCAGTGAATTGTAAATATGTTTGCTCTAAGGCAGATTCTTCAAAAGTTGGTAAGACAATCATGTTCTGACTCACACAGGTAACAATATTTTGGCAGGTAACCGCTGAGCTTTTCCTCGATTAGCAGTAACGATGTTAAAAATTCGTTTCTCATCATCAGACTGAGCAAAATCTGAAGTATTCTGTGAGCTGTCCCTGACGTTTAACTTTGACCATTCAGTCAGTGTTTCAATTATTGATTGATGCTGATCAGCCATGCGTGCCTCCTTCTTAGTCTTGTTTAATACACTTACTTTTTAGTCTCACACGACTTTCATTTCACGCAACTACTATAAAAAAGACCGACTTTAAAGCCGGTCTCTAACTGAACTAAAAAACTAAGAACTATGGATTTGAGTTTTGTTTATTGTTTTTTTGTTTTCTGTATATGAACTGTTTTGCCAAAATATCTATGCTGATTTTTGATAAAGGTCTGTTCTTTTGAACTTGATGATTACAGACAGCCATAAGATTCTCGGCAAAGTCCTTAAGATCGTCTAATGATGCATTCATAATTCATTCCTCACCCTTTAGTCTTAACTGGGGCGGGGACAAACTCATACACCATATAATCGCCTTGCGTACTCGGCCCTTCTACAACAGCATTTGCAAGGTGTTGATGGTTTGCACTGTATAGCTCTTTGACTTGCTCAGGTTTCATGCTCGGGTCTGGATCAGGCATTTGTACTGAACCACTTCGAAAGATGCGAGTTAACGTTTTTATTTTTGACATATTTAACTCCCCCATTAGAAAGTAAATTTAAAAGCTTCGTTGGCACTTGCAGGCTGCTCATGGTCATCTGCTGCGTTTGAGACTTCATTTTCTGAATCTGTCTCAGAAACAGCTTCTGGCTGTGTTTCATTAGCAGACAAAGCTTCGCTGGTTGGTTGAGATTGTTTTTCTTCATCCTGAGCCGCAGGGGAGTTCTTTTTGGCTTTTGGTTTAGTTTTAGCTTCGGCTTTTGATTTTGAATTTTTGGCATTAGCCGTGGCATCTCTTAATGACATTAATAATTCTTGATACGAATCATTTGCTTGCTGACGAGCCTGACCATATCCAGAAAGCCTTTCCCCGAATTCAGTACTTAGCTCATCAAGTGACATATTTCTCATAGCCAGAGGCATTGAGAGGGCGCTACGGACTTGTTTAGCTTCTTCTGGTACTTTGGCTTCATCATCACTGAGTAATGGCAACACGATGATGTCTAAAGAGTCTCCCGAACGTGTAATATCCAAACGAAGATGTTCACTCTCAGCCAACGCCCCATGTATGCTATTGAGAAAGGTTAAAATGCTGTTTTCCATTGTTTGATCCTTTTATGAGATAAGCGGGGCAGTAGGTCTGCCCCATGCATTAGTTGTAACGCAGGTTTCTAATCGCGCAACTGAGCCTCTACGGGTAAATAACCTCTCCAATCAAATCCAGCTTTAAAAATGGCTTTTATTTGATCATCACGTTTACCTTTGAGTATTTCTTTCTCACAGTGACCGGTTTGTTTTCCATCCTTTGCGTCATACCATGCTAAGAATCCTGATTCAGTTACTAGAGCTTTTAAACCACTAACTGTTAAGGTCTGTAGATATTCTTCATCAACAAGAAAATGAGAACGCATATCTACGTTTTCAGCCTTGAGAATGGTATGGGCTGTTTTTAATCCGTCTGATTCTTCGTATTGAATTCGTTCAGGGGCAATGCCGCCTGCAAGCGTTGCAGCAAAAGCACTGATAGTCATATCCAGAGTTGATTCATCTAAGCTATGTAGCAAGGACACCTTCTCTGAACGAGAAGTCATAGAGAGCAATTTCTCAGCTCCGTATGTTTTTAGCCCTTTTTCAAGTTTGTCCGTGACTCACACATGCTTGATTGCTTCTGTTAACGCAATCAGTGACATGACCTTAGTTAATTTAGTATTCGACCAAACAGTGGCAGCTGCAGCTTTGTATTGTTTTCCTTGAATATACTCTTTGACACGCTTGGGTGTATCAGCCGATTTTTTTCTTTCCTTTGGTTTATCGGATTGAATGATGGCTGTAGTATGAGTTGGGCTGCTTAACTCCGTGACTTTTTGTTGTTCAATTTCCAACTCATCTTGATGTGCTTTAACCATTTGGCTGTTACATGACACATCAAAACATAAGCCCGTTTCTATCTGGCCTTCTTTACCTTTAGCTGTATTCATCAATGCACCAAAGTTTCCACAGCCTTGGCAAGCAGAATACTGCTCACGTCCAACCCCTTTTTCACCTTCTCGCATTAAATGACATCGAGTGTCAGCAGGGCGCTCAACATCGAGCCAAATGACAGGATATTCTTGCGACAGCTCTGTTTTTTTCTCTTCAAGATGCTGTCTGGTTTTATTCTCATAACAGTCACGATTCAAGCAATGACCATCTGAGAGACTTTCATCAAATAGGTCAGCTGTAATACTTGAGTTATGAGGGCAGCCATTACAGCCAGTCAGATTAAATACCGCATCAGAGAGTTTGAATGCAAACTTACCCAACTGATCACGCAAGACAGAAACGCTGACACGTTTTTCAATCACGCTTACAAGAATTGAGTCCTGTAACTCTGCTGTCAGTCCTGCAAATAACTCAGCATGACCAATTGCAATCTTTCTCTGGTCAAGAGCATCCAATACGCTATCTGTACAGTGTAAAAGCGTCAGTCGTGCTTCTAGTTTCTTTTCAGTCCAACCTAATGCCAGTGCAGCTTCGGTTCTGTCACCTTTACATAGGGTAAGCATTCTCTGACAAGCTTTTGCTTCCTCGGCAGCACTCACATCCTGACGCTCACTATTTTCAGCCACCGCCATTGCCAGTGCTTCTTCATCACTAACAAGTCGAATCATTGCAGGAACAGTCTCTACATCTGCAATCGTTGCTGCCCGATATCGTCTTTCACCAGCAATTAAATAAAATGTTTTTCCATCATTGCTTGGTTTGATTACTATTGGTTGGAGGATGCCTTGTGCCTGAATGCTTGCAACCATTTCATTGAGTCTATCTTCCGAAAAGTATCTACGAGGATTAAATCCCTCCCGAACCGAAATCATATTTATTGGCAGGTGAATCATTTGCTTGTCATAAACATTTGCCATGACATCTTCTATATCTAATGAAACTGATTTTTCTATTTGTGTATTAGCAAGAGGTGCATTCATTTTCTTCTCCTATATATTTACTTATTACCCGATTGGGTTATTACCATTTGATCACGAAATTGAATTCGCGCAACTGCACGTAAATAATAGGTTTCAGGCTGAATTTGACTCTTTCGAGTAACCATAAAAAGCCGAAGCCTGCTCATCAATTAGCATCGGTGCTGATTTAAGGTTCTTAACATCCACAGTCATTCCATGATGGTCTATTTCCCCTTTTGTGAGTAACTGCCAAATAATGTTCATGGAGTAAGTTGCTAAGGTTCCATTGATAAATAAGTCTTGCCCATTTTCTCCAGTTAGCGCCTCAGCCAGTGAGCAACGTGGAGCATCATCAGTATCATGCTTAGGATTTGCGAGGTCGGGGTAGAGGTCGAACACCGTTGGCAGTCGGAGTGAGTCTTTATATGAAGAAATGACATGACCAAGCACGCACTGACCAGCATGTTGACCATTCCCCATATCAAGCCAGAGAACAGGGGAGTATGAAGTTTTGCCTGACTTAGCTAATTGTCCAAGCTTTACACGAAAAGAAGCTTTATCTACACATCCGATAATCAAATCAAAAGGTTCAACATTTTTGATTGATGGTTCAAAGAAATTTGGCTCCGCATCCCAATCTGATCCGTAGGACATATTGATTCGATGTGTAAGAGCAATAGATTTATAGTGACCTACGTCTGACTCAGAGAAACGCTGTCTACCAATATTGTGCGGTTCTACGACATCGGCATCAAAAGCTGTAACGTGGATTCCTTTAGGGTGACCAAGGGCTTTTAATCCAAAGTCTAAGCGGGTTAATGCATCCATAACCTCACCACCTGTGCCACCGATACCAACTACAGCAATTTTCAGTCTGTTTTCAAGAAACGACTGGGGTACGAAATATTTCATGAGAGTCTCCTTTCAAGTGAGTTAAATCAACACTTTCAGGTTCTCACGAAGTTAAAATCACGCAAGTCGGTTTAAGCAACGTCTAAAAAATTGATGATGTCTATGGAGGATTTAGTAAAGTGTAGAAGGGCTGTGTCAAAGAAAGATTTCTAAGAATCAGAGTGAATTAGGATAAAGGAGTGCTACTCAGTATCTTCAGAATTTAAACGTTTGTACGTAACTCTGGCCACCCAACCAAAAGTCAAAGAAGTAGATATAAGTGCTCCTATTACACCAGGACCAGGTTCCACATATACAAGAGTAATTAGTGCTAGCATTGGAAAAATGAATAGCATCAATGTGAAATAGAAAGATGCAAAAGTCAGTTCAACTGTATTACGACCCTGATTCCATATTCCCAAACTCATTAATACACCCATGCTTGCAAGCATTGCGTAAAAGACACCAGCTAAGGCACAAAAGAAAAAAAGTATTACAGCTCCAATCGTTGTCATGACACCATTGCATCCTTACTAAGTACTACACAGACAATAACAGCAGTTCGTTGTTTTAAGCTAGACTCTTTATTAACCGGCATAGACCAATATCCGGTTATTCATAGACTCATTCAACATAGTCATTTTAAATGCCAGCCTGAGGATTATATTTATCAAAGCAAGGTGAGCATTATGGCTGAAGACTTGGAAGCTTTTGACTCTAAAAGAGAACAAAAACAGAATGCAGAAATGGAGAAGGTTAAACAGTTTTTAACCGAAGAAGAGGTCAAAAGCGAATATTATATGGAGATGACTGTTACGCTTCAGTCAGCTCAAGCAAAACGTATATTTCGCCGTACTTTTGATCACATTCAAACGCAAATGACTGCAGCGACTTTGTTAACTCGTAAGTTTGGATTACGCGAGCTTTCAGATGAAAATGTTGCAAAGATTACCGAAAGCATAAAGCAACTATCTACAGAAATGAACAGAGATATGGAACAAGCCAATCATCTGATAGATGATGTTGGTCTTAAAATCGCTGCAATAACCGATGATAGTGTTGACCTCAATATAAAAATTACATGTCCAGAAGGTATGGCCTTTATGAATCTGATTCGCCAACTGGATAATTTAACGATGAAACTAAAAACGTTATGGATGGCTGGTGAAATTGCACTCTCTCACTCTGAGGACAGGGTTCATGCCTGGCAGGTACGTATATTCAAAACAGCAGATGCTATCAGGGCTCTTGGTCAACAAGCTTATATTGCAGCAGACAAGAAGAAAGACAGTGACCAGAAAAAAGCTGAAGCAAAACGAGCAGCTTATAAACAACGTCAGAACAACTCCACGAAAAAAGCAGCTGCAGTTTAATTTTTAGCAAATGGAAGTCGGTAAATCCGACTTCCATCTTCAACTAATTCCCAAGTAGACAGCCTTCCGCTCTACAGCAGCAAACTCAATTGTTTTTATTAACTTTTCTGAAGCACGCTTGTAGCCTTGGACAATAACCAAAACACTAATGAAACAAATCACCATAAAGACCAATGACTCAGCGCTGTCTCTCATTATTCCAGTTAGACCTTTATCTTCTATTTTTGAGATAAATCCTATATAAATATTTAGCTGAAACACAGAAATAGCCCAGACAACACCAAGGAACCATTTATAAAACGTTACTCGTGAATTTATACGAGAGAATATGCTTTCAATATTTTGTTCAAGTAGCTCAATCTTTTCTAATGTATTAATCCCAGCATCATGAATTAGCTTAGATACGTAAACAACTTGATCTTTTTCAACGGCATTAAGAGCGTATGTGCTTGGAACTGCAAAAATAACCAAAGCAATTGGAAGAAAAAGGCATAAGTACAAGGCCACCCTAGCGGCTAAAGATTGAGTTTCAACCTGTTCTATAAATATCGCTCCTATACAAAAAAAGAAAAAATAAAAATACAACAAAACTACTATTGGTTTAAATAACTCTCTGAGACCAAATAGAAGATAATTTAAAGGAAACCAAACCCACCTTGCTGCCTTATTGAGAAGAAAACTATTAACTCTGAAATCTAGAAGATAGGACTCAGTTTCTTTAAGTATCCATTGGGTTTTCTCAAACATAAGTTACTTCTTTGGTTTATTATCATTATCCAATAACTCTTCACGCACAATGTGCACATCATCAGGTGCCTCTATTCCTATACGAACTTGATTACCTTTAGTTGCTAGAACAGTTACAACAATATCTTCATCAATGATCAGTGATTCACCTATTCTTCTTGTAAGTATTAACATATAAGCCTCTTTAGTTATTTACAGTTTCCAGCTTTACGATAGCCAGCATTTTGTGCATCAATTTCAGTATCAAATGGCACGATATTTCTAGGGCTTACCTTTTCATATGAGGGGCAGCCTTTTGGTAAGTGGTAGACCTTGCTGTTACGGTTTCCTCTTATAGATTGGTCGTTACTAATTAAATTGGTAGCAACACTTGAAGTTCTCATTTCGGACTTAACACCATCGCCAGAATTTTTATGTCCCAAGTTCCAAGTCACTTGGCCAGTAACAAAAGGATTATGATTTCCCATACGTCGGGCAATTCGTTCGTCTCTAAGAATTTCCCAAGCAGTTGGTGGATATTGTGTATTCCATGCCATATATAGCTCTTGTTGCTGTCTGCTCATTGGCAAGTTATATCGGTCGTGCATGTAGAATTGAACCCGAGCAATTAAGCCACGGGCTTCAGGCCTAGGCTCTGCCACCCGTGCATTAAAATCTACCTTAAAGGGACAAGCACCATACTGACTTACTAATTCTGGCAACACTCCAAAACGATAATTACTTCTGTCTGCGTTAAGTTCACCGACTGCAGGAGCGAGGTTGTGCATATCTGCTTCCATCTTTCTGAACACTGCATCGCTTGACTGGCAATATTTACGACCGCCTTTCTGCCAACATTGACGAGCTCTACCAAAGTTGTATGCACTAACAATATGTTAAGGTGACTTTTAAGTGTTACTAATACTTATTTGGTACAGTTGCTGTGAAAACTAACTCCATAATTGAATAAAAAATGAAATGGCTGGTGCTCTCATATTATGAAAGTTGATTACTGACAAATTTTAATGAGGATACTTCCACGAAAATCTGATGGATGCTTGAGGTTTCTGAGTGGCAGAACTTAATAGCGAACTTGTCCCCTTCGATTGTGACAACCTTACTTCCCCTAGTGTGGTCTCTACACCATCAGTTCAGCTCTACCCACATATCGTAATTCTTACTACCAATACCAAAAAATCATTTATTACCCAGGCCTTTATTGCCCATGCCGAATGACCAGGTAAAACAGAGTGTTCTCTGAAGCGAAGGTTTGCTGATATGGAACTGATTTTTGCAACCGAGGATTTTAAGTTAAACGCAATCAGCTATCCCGGGTTTCCAATCCTGCTGGATCAAAATATGGAGTTCATAGAGGAAACGCATCAATTTCTTCTTCATGAATGTATCAAACGAGGTCGTGTTCAAAGCCCTCGTAGCTGGGCTGTTTATGGGCAGTCCTTATATGACTATTTCGGTTTTTTAGAAGGTAATAGATTCGACTGGAGAGAGTTTAATTATCATCGTAACCACACTATTTTGGCTGCATATCGTGACTGGTCATTAGGTGAGCTTGGACTGAATGCATCGACTGTCAATAGCCGGTTGAGGGTCATCATCCGGTTTTATATCTTTGCTGTAAAGCAGGGGTGGATTGATTCACTGCCTTATGACATGGATACAATTCGGGTGCGTCAGTCGAGAGGATTTCTTGCTCACACGGATGCTTCAGGTGGTCTTAAAATATCTCCCGACGTTATGCTTAAGACGCAGCCTACGGAAATACGAGTATTGTCTCGACAACAAGTGAAGGTACTTCTGAAGAGCATCAAAAACCCCACTCTTCTCTTAATTACGCGTTTGGCTCTGGTGACTGGTATGCGAAAAGAAGAGTTGGCGACATTCCCAGTGTCTTATGTAATTGAAACAGCTCAACATGAGATTTTCAAAGAGTTCGTTCGGGTGAAATTAGATCCCAAAACCATGAAAACAAAAGGTGGTAAAGGACGTGGTATTGATATACCGATTCGCATGATGGAAGACCTTCGTCAGTACGTGATTCACCGTCGAAGCGCTCTGGAGATTCTCAGTGGGCAAATGCAGCAGTCTTTATTTCTCAATAAACAAGGTCAACCTTGGGCAGATGGTGGCCGAGGATTGAACAACCTGTATAGGCGTTTAGGTCTTCCATTCAAAGTAACTCCGCACATACTCCGACATACGTATGCAACTCATACGCTATATGGGTTACGTGAGCGGCAAAGCCGTTTTGATCCGTTGCTCTACGTCCGCGATCGACTTGGTCATAGCTCGGTCAGCACAACAGAAAAATATCTGCACCTGCTATCAGAGGTTGAAGATGATCTTATGACGAACTACCAGCGGGAAATTGACGCTCTTTTTACGTAAATGTGGACAATGTAAATGCGAAAGAAGCAGTTCAAGCCTACTTTTAATGAAACCGTGGTTCAGCCAATCTATGACCATGTGACAAGCAATAACAATACTCTGGAGAAGCGCCCAGCGCAGACTTTAATTGAATTTGGAGAAAGTACAGTCAGTTTGCGCTACTTTGACTTTGCCCTGTTTTACGAAAAGGGTTGTGACGACATAGTATCGGCGTGCCAGCAGGTGATTGAAAGCATGGTGATAGCGAGCCGAAAAACGCATGGACAAACCCTTTCGATGACGAGCATTATCTCCTACTGCAATCGCGGTATGGCAACCTTCTTGCCTTTCTGTGCTGCATGGTCTCATGCTCTTAAACGCGATCTCACATTGGAAGATATAAAGCGTAATCTCATCCAAAAATTTATTATACATTTAGGCAGTACAGAGCTCAGTGTGACGTCGCAGAAAAACACCTACACATTGACTAAATCCGTTCTGATGGCACTGAGTCGTCAAAATCTTATATCACCTGATATTTTCCCTGCTAATCCATATCCAAAAATTAATCATCAAAAAAAGGGAGAACGAGCGCTGTCAAAAAGTGAGCGGGCGCAGGTTTTCAAAGCACTCGGATCTGAACTGCAATATATTGCCAGTGGAGAAGGCTCAATGTCATTTTATGAGCTTGGCATATGCGCGTTTGCAATTGCTGCGCGGACGGGGTTGAATCCTACCCCACTGCTAGAGTTACCTATTGACTGTCTTCAACAACATCCATTGAAACCGTCACACCGTCTTCTGGTCAGTTTCAAACGCCGTGGTAAAAATACCCATATCCAGAGCATTCGTAAAAGCGAGACCTTAGAGTTCATAGTGCCTGTCAAGGCGACTCAGGTTTCTGTAATTATCGATCTGGTACTAACACGCAACAAAGAAATTCGTAAACGGAGTAAATATTCTCAATTTTTGTTTGTAGGTAAAAGTCGTGGAGGAAGTTCTCGTGGAGAGAGCCGGCGACTTACTAACAGACTTCTGAGCTTAGCCGCCGATGAACTAGTGAATAAATACAAATTGGAAGACGATGATGGAAATCCTATCAATTTGAATGTGATGCGCTTGAGAAAAACGTTTGCAAATCACATTTGGGAACTCTCAGGCCAAGATACATTTGTTAGTGCCGCAGTGTTAGGGCATGGCATGCGTGCACACAATGATCACTATCTGGAAGCCCCGCTAGAAGCAAAGAAGCATTGGAATTTTATGGGGAAGGTGCTCGTTGAGTCTCTTTTACAGGCTGGCAATGCGACTGAGGTGGTTAAAGAGAATACTCCCGTAGCGGGATGTAGCGACAACCTGAATGGAGACCGCGCCCCCAAAAATGGTAGTCACTGTACAAGCTTCTTAAACTGTTTTATCTGTAAGAACTTCGTGGTGACAGGTGATGATCTGTATCGAGTCTATTCGCTTTACTGGTTACTTGTTCGTGAGCGTGAGCGGATTGGAGTGCATAACTGGAGTCGATATTATGCACATATTATCAGGATTGTTGATCGGCAGATTGCTCCACAATTTGATGAAAAGGAAGTTTTTCAGGCTCGTGCAAATGCGAAGAATACCCCGCATCCATTCTGGCGAGATCCTCAGATGCTTCAGGTTGGCGTATGACGATAGACGAAGTGAAAATTCATAGTGGAGTAACGGGCTTCTTAGAGCGATCAAACCAAGATGAACCTGACGCTAACATGGTAGTTACTGCGAGGAGTATAGGAGGTGGGAGTCACATCCCGCTGAGCCGTTTTGGAAACTCTGTCTGGGTACTTCCGAATGCACTGTTTCCCCACTACGCTGCAGATCATCAAAAGACGATGAATTTCGATAGAGTCCCTCTAATTTTCCAGCGTATTTTGAAAGTTATGGTGCTCCGTTTTTACTTCTATGGATTAGAAGGTAGCGTTCGCCCAAGAGGGAGTACTGTTATACAGTTTTTCTCTAATGCGGTCGTTTTCCTACAGTTCCTTGAACAGCACGGTTTTAAACGTCTCGACAGTGTTAATACATTGCTAACGAGCCAGTATGTGGAAACCTGTCGCTCAAAAATCAGCTCCCAATCAGGCAAGCACTTGAGCGCAAACACTTTATCCAGACGGTTTTCGGCACTTGAGATGATTCATCAACTCAGCCGCCACAGCTTTGACGTAATGGCTCACCCTTGGCCGGAATCGTCTGCTACTTTACATTCTGGAATTCTCGACGAAAACAGGTGGGTGGGAAAGACCCTCATTATCCCTGATGAAGTTCTATCAAACTTGTTCAGCCAAGCTTTTAACTGGTTAGAAAATGCAGAAGAATTACTTGAGCATCGTAATGCTGCACATCAATGCCAGCAGGTAGGATTGTTTTCCACAAATCTTAATATCAAACTTGCTCAGCGAGGCTATGGGGGTGGACTTCAATCCCTTAATAAGGATATTGCCAGGCTTCTGGATGCATGCATGTTAATAATACTCATTACCAGCGGTATCCGTCTTAGTGAGTTAGCCAGCTTACGGTCTGGGTGTGCCTCCACCACAGTTGGTGATGATGGCGAACGCTATCACTGGATCAATGGTTATAGTGACAAAACTCATGAAGGGGAAACCAGTTGGCTTGTTCCGGCGATTGCGCATACTGCAATTAATCTAGCTGAGCGAATAACTAAGCCACTGACAGAGGTGGTTAAGGCCGAAATATATAGGCTTTCTGAGCATAACAAGCATTGCCCTGAATTGTCTGTGTTGAAGCAACATCAAGATATTCTGTTACTTGGGCACTCACACAAACACGATCGTATCAAAACCCTTTCCGGAGCAGGCATTCGAAGCAGACTAAACAAATTTGCCGAAATACACGGAATCGACTGGCGTTTTACCCCTCATCAGTTCAGGCGCACTTTTGCCGTTTATGCCGCTCACTCAGCGTATGGCGATTTGCGCTATTTGAGAGAGCATTTCAAACACTGGAGCCTCGACATGACTGCGCTTTATGCCGTTAACGAGAACCAGGATG
>Ga0208015_1000615_pt1 | contig 16968 bp, 12 predicted proteins | sample 26BtaG_FD_184101 | JGI IMG/M metagenome (GOLD analysis project Ga0208015, IMG submission 184101) | Marine viral communities from Cariaco Basin, Caribbean Sea - 26B_WHOI_OMZ_CsCl (SPAdes) (version 2) | ecosystem: Environmental > Aquatic > Marine > Oceanic | place: Caribbean Sea: Cariaco Basin...
GAAGGTTCTAATAGTAGTGAAGTCAAAAAATTTGAAGATGCTGCTAAAGCGCAGGGTGCTAGTGTCAAAATCGTAGCGCCTAACAAAGAAGTCGTATTGGATGATGGTACTCGTATCCAAGCTGATGAGCGTCTCGCAGGTGGACCGTCAGTATTATTTGATGCGGTAGTAAGTATCATCATGCCTGACCAAGCTAAAAAGCTAGCCATGGACAGCTCTGCGTTAGATTGGTTCAATGATGCGTTCAACCATTGCAAAGCCATCGCATACTGCGGCGCGACTGATGAATTTATCCTAAGTAAACTGCCAGTTGAAAAAGATGAATTTGTAACGCCATTGGCTGAGCTAGATGCCTTTATCAGCAATGCTAAGTCTCGCCTATGGGAACGTGAGCCAAAGGTTCGTGATCTTGCATAGTTTATAAGTAGGTAATTTACGAATTATCCAAAATACTAAATAAGATACTAAGTGTTTCCTTAAACCCAGCCTAAGCGCTGGGTTTTTTGCTTTTTACTAATAAGGTGAGAGTTATCATGGATAGAATTATATAGGCGGTTATGAGTAGTAAGTTGTCCATAGTTAATTGTTAGCCGCATCGTCTCTTTATGTCGCCTTACTCTTGTATATAGTCACAAGCGTTCACTCAAAATCATTTCATTTGTGGTGACGGGCGCTATACTAAAGATTGGCTATAAAACTGAACAAAAGCCTCACAATAATAATGACGAATGAGGTAGGGAACACCAATGAGTCTATGTGAAATTGTACGTTTAGAAGGATATATCCAGAGTAGCTATCTGGCAGTATATCCAGATAAAATAATGCTGTTAGATGGCTGTTGTCGTGCTGATGTACCGATGGTGCTTGACTATATTGAGACAACATTGAAACGACCCATCACCGACCTAAAAGTAGTAGTAGTCACGCATATGCATCCGGATCATGCAGGCGGTGCGAATAAGTTTCGAGAAGAGACTGGCTGCCTGATTGTCTCAGCTGATAAAAAGAAGCAGTGGTATAGCGGTATTGGCGGGTGCACGATGCACTTCGTAGATATACATCTAGGATATTATGTGGCCAGACGTCAAGGACGCCCATTTAAAAACCTATATTACTCGGCAAGTCTGAAACCAGATATCACCGTCACAGATGGTGAGCTTGTGCCACACTTTGATGAATGGCAAGTATTAGAGACCCCAGGTCACACGGATCGCGATTTGTCTTTGTTTCATCTGCCCAGTCGCGAAGTATATACCGCTGATTTAATCATTAAGTTGCGACACAAGTTCGTAGCACCATTTCCTGTCTACTACCCTAAAGACTATGTTCAATCGCTAAAAAAAATCAGGGCATTGCAACCGTCAATGGTGATGATGGCACATGGTCGAGAGCTAGCGATGAGTGAGGCAGAGTTCGATGAGTTTATTGCTCATGCACCTAAGCACCCACGTACCATCAAAGATACGATCAGACACAAACTACTATGGCGCAAGAGAGATAACTTTAGACTATTTAAACGCAAGCATAATAAATAGAGGTATATAAAAGCTAAGAAACAACATTTAAAACGCCCAGACGAAAAAAAGCCCAATTACTAAGATAGTAACTGGGCTTTCTAAATATGGTGGGCTGTCCGCGACTCGAACGCGGGACCAATTGATTAAAAGTCAACTGCTCTACCAACTGAGCTAACAGCCCTGAAGAGTATATAAAAAAGCGATGCTTTTTAACTCTACAAGAGAAAATTCTAACTAAAGAACTTTCTAAAACTAAACATCTTAACGATGTCTTTTAAACTTATCTTTATTAGTCTACTACCGGATAGGGTAGAACGACTAATAAAGATTAAACTAAATATGGTGGGCTGTCCGCGACTCGAACGCGGGACCAATTGATTAAAAGTCAACTGCTCTACCAACTGAGCTAACAGCCCTAACGTTTAAAGTGTTTGTATCCCTAAACGTGAGAGCACATTATATATATTATTATGACAATTACAACCCCACATGATAAAAAAAGTGTAATTCTCTTATAAAATCGCCAATTTATTCCAGTTTCTTTAAATTTTTGCCATTATATCGATATTGACTGCTCTATTTTTGGCTAAAGCGAGTCAATAATCGATTATTAGTCTCGAGAAAGTGCTTCAACAGGATCTAATTTGGCGGCATTACGTGCTGGCAAGAATCCAAATACTACGCCAATTAACGTCGAACAAACAAAAGCAGCAATAATAGAGGTTGATGAATAGATAACTTTGAAATTATCACCGCCCACACTATTAATTAATTCACCAATGGCAAAGGCCAGTCCAATACCAATCAGCCCTCCTAAAATACAGACCAGAACGGCCTCAATAAGGAACTGCTGCATGATATCGCTCTGACGTGCGCCTACTGCCATACGTACGCCAATCTCGTTGGTGCGCTCGGTGACAGAGACTAGCATAATATTCATCACCCCAATACCGCCGACGATCAATGAAATAACAGCGACTGATGAAATAAGTAGAGTCATCGTTCCTGTCGTCGACTCGATTGTTTGACGAATAGAGTCTGAATTACGCAGCTCAAAGTCATCTTTACCATGGCGACTCTCTATTAAATCAGAGATGGCCGTCTCTGCGGCACTAGAAGAGATACTGTCATCTAACAACGCCACAAAGCGGTCGATATTGGTACTACCAGTGACGCGCGACATCACCGTTGTATAAGGCATATAGATGGTAGGCGTCGTCACACTGGGACCAAAGCCACCATCGCTCTCTTCGAGGACGCCAATTACGCGTCCAGGTACACTACCAACCAGTATCACCTCACCAACAGGATTATCAATATCTGAGAAAAAGGTCTGTTTAGCGTTGTCATCGATGATGATATCTTGACTACGTAATGTAATGCTTTTTGCATCAAACCCTTGGCCCAATGTTAATGTCTCACCAGTGACGTTTAGATAGTCTTCACCAACGCCATTGACGGTAGCATCCTCTTGTATATTACGATAGCGGACACTAGAGCTGGCATTTACCTGAGGGCTGACACTGATAATATAGGGCTGATTGCCGACCGCCTCTGCATCTTCTGGTGTCAAATTGTCATCATTATAGCGGCGTCTAGGATCGCCTCTAGGGTAGCCATCATTGACGGTAATGGTATTGGTACCTAACGAGCTGATATTGGCAAGGATTTGCTGCTGAGAGCCTTGTCCAAGGCCTACGATAGATACGACTGCGGCAATACCGATAATAATGCCGAGCATAGTTAGTAGAGTACGCATCTTATGCGCGCGCATGGCAAGCAAAGACATTTTGAAAGCTTCAAGCAGTCGATCAATAAAACTACCAAAGGCACTTTTTCGATGCTCGCCAAGGATAGATTCTGGTTTTTTGTCTGTGTGCTTATAATGCTCAGTTTGATAGTCAGCGATGACATGGCCATCTTTGAGCTCAATCACACGCTCCGCTTGTGCTGCTAGTTTTGGATCATGAGTGACCATGATAATGGTATGACCTTGTGCGCTGAGGTCATGCAAAATCGCCATGACATCTTCGCCAGACTTACTGTCTAGGGCACCAGTTGGCTCATCTGCTAAGATAACATCGCCACCATTCATCAGTGCACGAGCGACAGAAACACGCTGCTGCTGTCCACCTGAGAGCTGATTGGGACGATTGTTGACCTTATTGCCAAGGCCGAGGTCAGTTAGTAGCTTCTCAGCACGATTGGTGCGTGCCTCGGTATCCATGCCCGCATACACGGCAGGGACGGCGACGTTGTCTTTGGCACTGATATCACCAAGCAAATGATAGCGCTGAAAAATAAAACCAAAGTGCTCACGGCGCAGTTCTGCTAGCTGATCGGCATCAAGCTTACGGGCGGATTGACCATAAATCTTATAATCACCAGCAGTGGCTTGATCTAGACAACCTAAGATATTCATCAAGGTGGACTTACCAGAGCCTGACTGTCCAATGATAGCGACCATCTCACCTTGGTGAATCGTCAGATTGATATCATGCAAGACGCGAATGGTTTGCTCACCAGCAGGGAACTCTCTGATAATGCCAGACAGCTCCATAATGGGCTTGCCTGATGCAGAGTGGGTAGCGGTATTGGTTTTTGCTGAGTTGCTTGAGCGATTAGCAGAAGTGTGTGACCCTAAGTTTTGAGCCGTGCTACTTTCAGAGCTATCTTCACTCGACGGTTTAGGAGATTGAGATATAGTCATAGCAGTGTCTTTAATAAAGGCTAATAAGCGTTATAGTGTTGTTATGAAAGGGCTGCTATGTTTTTAGCAAGCCTTTCTTACTCAACATAGTCAAAGCACAAGTTACATTTGAGGTCCACCAGGTACGCGGCCGCTATCTGATTTCTTACCGCTCTCTTCACTGATGATTACTTCTTCCCCTTCTTTCAAACCACTTAAGATTTGCGCATTTACTCGGTTATCAATACCGACTTCTACAGTACGCTCTTCTACGGTTCCGTCATCTCTTAATACACGTACAAACTTGCCCGTTGTTGATTTGCCTTTTTCTTTAGTTCGCTTTTCTTGTATCACTGTTGATGGTACTAATAGAGTATTTTTGGCTTCGTTGACGATGATATATATCTGTGCCGTCATATCGATTCGAAACAAGCGGTCAGGGTTTGGTACTTCTACGTAGCCGACGTAATAGATAGCAGCGTCTGTCGAGCTGGTGCTACTGATCTGCTCTGGGGCAGGTTCGATAGCGGTTAATGTCGCATCATACTGTTTGTCTGGATTACCGATAATATTGAAATAAGCAGGCATACCAGCACTGACGTTAATGACATCAGCTTCTGAGATTTGCGCGTTGATACGTACGGTCGATAAATCTGCTAACGTCACCAATGTGGGCGCCGTTTGGTTAGCATTGACCGTAGTACCTTGCTCAGTCGTAATAGAAACGACTGTACCTGATATTGGTGCACGAATCGTGGTATAGCTTAGATCTTCTTCAGCAGTACTGACGTTGGTTCGTGATTTGCGTAATGCTGCTTGCTGACTGTTGATATTGGCTTCTGTGGTCGCAATCGCGGCTTTAGCTGTGTCGATAGCCGCACGTGCATTGGCAACGGCTGCTTTTGCAGTCTCGACACTGGTCGCCTGCGTGTCATATTCTTGTTGTGAGATAGCATCGATAGCGACTAAGTCTTGCAAACGCGCAAAGTCAGACTGTGCTTGTTTGAGCTCAGACTGACGGCTGGCAAGATCAGCATAGGCACTTTTTAGACTGGCTTGTTTGCTTAACGATTCTGCTTGAGCACTTTGTAGCGCAGCTTCGCTTTGTTCAAGACTGGCTTGCTCATTACTCAGGCTGTTCTTCTGAGTCACTTGATCAATCTGCGCAATCAAATCGCCTTGCTTAACTTCGTCACCGACTTCAACGTACAGGCGTTTTACTTCACCAGACACCTGCGCCCCTACATCGACGGTATTTAACGCTTTTACTTTACCGGATGCCATGACATTGTTTTCAATATCACCGACTTCAACGGTTGCGGTTAAATAGTTAGGTGTGGTTTCTTCTGGTTTTAAAAAAGTATAGGCCAAAGCCCCTAATGCTACGATAATTAAGGCAATAACACCCCATTTGATAGCAGACTTTTTGCTTATTTTGCGCATGACAACAATCCAATCACAATTAAATCAAGTGTAGATATAGTAGAGACTTCATCTACAAAAGGGAATGGAAATTAGTTTACGAAAGGTTAAGGTAGCCAAGAATAGAGACAGGTACAGAAAAGAAATGCTTACTAAAAATCAATAAAACGGAGATTATAGGAGAACAAGATAGGGTAGTAAAATCTAGATTTACAGCGTTTAAATGTATAAACCAGTAAGAGAAGAGATGGATAACTTGTTAATAGTAGAAACAATAAAAGGTGGTGACAAGCGGATCAGTCTTAGCGCATAGCAAATAAACGCTTACCTGCGAGCTCTAGTGCTGCTTGCAATAATAATTCCCATGCTGGCTGGCGTATAAGTCCTTTGATAGCTTGGTCACAGCGGTAAAGCAGAGCAGGCCATTCGCTCGTTTGTTGTTTTGACTGACGACGGCAGGCTTGTTGGTATAACCCTTGTTTACTACGCCAAATGCCTAATGCTTGAGGGTCTTGACCGTCCATAAGTTGAATGATTTGACGCATGTCTTTGCTGATAGCCCAAAGCACTAAAGTAGTGGGCTCATCGGTCGACTTTAGCTGAAACATGATTTTGGCAACCTGCGTACTATTGCCCGCAAGCATCGCATCAGACAAATCAAACACACTAAACTGCGCATCGCTGACCAACGCTGCTTGTAGGTCTGCAATATCCAATGCCACATTATTCACAGGTTGTGAAAAGCTATTAGATGGTTCGGTGCTATTGTCAGTAGCACTATCTTCACTAGTACGGCTATTAGCCACTAGCTGCGGTGCAAACAGATAAGACAATCGCCATAGGGTTTGATAAGCACTTAGCAAATGATGCTCAGTGTGTGACATGAGTAGCTGCCAGGCCTCTTGAGACAGTCGTAAGCCAAACTTCTGAGCTTGTATTTGTAGTAGCTGTTGGCGCTGCTGCTCATTGTATAAATTGCAATCAATGACATTGCCATATTGTGCAAAAGGAGCAAACCATTTGCTGCTCTGGCTGCGTTTGTCTTGCTTAGGTGTGAGCCACAATACACTATGACCATGTGTGCCAGCTTGTGCCTCGACCGCAAAACGTTCTAACTCAGCGATAACTGCTTTGTCAGGTTTATGATTTCCCGTCACGATTACCGCACTGGCATCATCGAATAGAGACTGGCTGCCAAGCTCAGACAGTACTTCTTGCCAGCTTTTGACAGAAATTAGCTCTATACGTTTGATTGCATAGTTCTGCGCGCGCCAGTGTGGACGCAGCGCATCTATCAACCATTGACTCAGCAGTGGCTCGTCACCGTGCGCCAGCCACAAGCCCGCTACCGCAACGGAAGGCTGCAGTAGTTTTGGGTAGGCCTTTATGAAAGTATCTTGCATAGCGTGGTGTTACACAGGTTGATGAGCAGGTAATACCAATTCCAAGAATATGCTTAACAGTATTAAGCCAGCTCAGCCTACTTAAAGTAGTACATGCACTTGCTTAGTTTGCTACTCATATTTCCAGAAATGGTATCGTTTGATAATCAGAACGACTAACTCTTACGGTTGTGGTACGACGACAACGGTTGGTGTCACACCTTTATTCATTTGCACAGACTGCTTGGCAGCAGGTGCGACTTTAGGAAGCGAGATAGCAACATACTGGTCAGTGATACGGCGAGCTAAAGTATCATAGAGCCAATCGCGAGTCTGATCGCCTTGCTGATCGTCAGTACTAACAGATGCTTCGTTGTACTGATAGCTTCGCTCGACTTGAATGGGATTGCTCAGGGTTACAGGCTTACCATTTTCCATCGTTTGATAGCTGACATCTGCTGATAGTACCAAGCGAATCTCTGTTAATACCCCAACCAATTTGTAACGTTTAAAACGTACATTACGGATATCGATAGCAGCAATAGACTCAGCCCCTGCTTGTTGGTTATTACGAGCAACTTCTTCTGAGCTCATATTACTAATAACATCGACACCTAACGTCTTTAGGCGACGCGTCAATGGTAGTTTCAGCGGGAATGAGGTGCGATTATCTTCGATAATGACCGCTGTTTTTTCGACATCAAGCAGCATCGCTGAGTCGTAGCCACGCAGCTGGAAGCCGCAGCCGCTAAGAGCAGCGGCTGCACCTACCACGGCGAACATTGGCAGCGTAGCAAGTAAGACTGCTCCGAGCTTTTGGCCATGGGACTTTTTGTTAGATAGGCTGTATGCGCTTGATCTTGGTTGCGCCTGCTCAGCTCGATGCTTGTATGACATAAACGCTATCCTCATATGATAAGAAGGCTTAGAGCACTAAGCCTAAAATACTTAGCTCAAGAGACCTCAGCCCACAACCACGATGTTAACCAGTTTGTTAGGAACGACGATTTCTTTTTTGATTTCACCCGTGATGAATTTTGCCACGCTTTCCATGGTACGAGCTTGCTCTTTTAGCTGCTCAGGATCGCTGTTTGGTGCCACATCCATCTTACCACGCATCTTACCATTGACCTGTACCACCATCGTGATCATGTCCTGTACCAGCGCACTTTCATCCACGGTTGGGTAGTCTAAGGTTAAGGTGTCAAGACCTAACTGCTCAAGCAAATGCTCGCCAACGTGCGGCGCATATACAGATAGCATAATCAGCAGATTGGTCAATGCTTCGTGTTTGACGTGCAGCTCTTGCTCATTACTCGCGTTAAAGCCAGTCAGCTCATTAGCAAGTTCCATCAGGCTTGATACTGGCGTGTTCAATGCCAGACGATCACCCAAATCACTATCAATCTTAGCAATCGTTTCGTGCGTTTTACGGCGTAAGTTTTTGGCTTCTTTGCTTAGACCGTCTGTGTTCAAAGTAGCACTATTAAGCGTATCAATGCTGATATTGGCGGCTGTTAGCGCTTGCATATGGTCGGTTGCAATACGCCATACTTTTTTCACAAAGTTATAAGGGCCTTTTAGCGCGTCATCTGACCATTCAAGCGTCTGATCTGCAGGCGCAGTAAATAGCGTATATAGACGAACCGTATCAGCACCATATTTATCAATGGTTAGCTGTGGATCTACGCCATTGTTCTTTGATTTAGACATTTTTTCGATTTTACCAATCGTCACTGGCTGTCCATCTGACTTCAAGATAGCTTTGATTGGTTGACCGCGTTCGTTGAAGTCAATATCGATATCTTCTGCAAAGTAATAGGTCGTACTACCATCCGCGTTGACGCGATAGAACGTACCAGCAAGCACCATGCCTTGGGTCATTAGATTGGCAAATGGCTCATCGCCGGTGACTAAGTTTTCGTCACGCATCAGCTTATGGAAGAAGCGTGCATACAACAGATGCATCACCGCATGCTCGACACCGCCCACGTATTGATCGACTGGCAACCATTTATTGGCAGCAGACTTATTGACCATGTTTTGTGCATCATTTGGGCTAGCAAAACGTGCATAGTACCAGCTAGATTCTACAAAGGTATCAAAGGTATCGGTCTCACGCTCAGCAGGGTTGCCACATTTAGGACAAGTGGTATTGACAAACTCTGGTATATTCTTAAGTGGGTTACCGCGACCATCAGGTACGACGTCAGTTGGCAACACAACTGGTAAGTCTTGCTCTTCAACAGGTACCGTACCGCAATGCTCACAGTTGATCATTGGGATCGGGCAGCCCCAATAGCGCTGGCGAGATACACCCCAATCACGTAGACGATACTGGATCTTTTTCTTAGCCAGCTCTTTTGGCTCAAGCTTAGCCAGCATTGCTTCAAACGCTTGCTCAAAATCTAGACCATCAAACTCACCTGAATTAACCAAAGTGTTGCGTTCAGTATAAGCAAGATTCACTTCACTATCGTTCGCTTTGGCATCTGCTTTTAGCTCATCAAAATAGCCATTAGGGGTATTGATGACTTGCTTGATTGGTAGGTCGTACTTCACCGCAAATTCATAGTCGCGCTCATCATGAGCAGGTACCGCCATGACTGCGCCTGAGCCATAGCTCATCAGCACGTAGTTGGCAACCCATACTGGCACTTCTTCACCAGTCAAAGGATGCGTAACAGTTAGACCTGTATCCATACCGATTTTTTCAGCTTTGGCCAAATCAGCTTCAGCTACTGAGCCTTTTTTACATAATGCACAGAATTGAGCGATTGCGTCATCTTGCTCAGAGGCATACTGTGCAAGTGGATGCTCTGCGGCAACAGCAACATAAGTCACACCCATCAAGGTATCAGGACGAGTGGTGAACACATCTAAGGTGTTTTCTTCACCAGCAAGCTCATAAGGGAAGTGGACTTCCATACCGGCACTACGACCAATCCAGTTGCGCTGCATGGTTAGTACTTCAGACGGCCAGTGACCTTCTAGCTGATCCAAATCATCCAATAGCTCATCAGCATAGTCAGTGATGTTGAAGTAGTACATAGGGATGTCACGTTTTTCGACCGCAGCACCACTACGCCAGCCTTTGCCATCGATGACCTGCTCGTTTGCTAAAACAGTGTTGTCAACAGGATCCCAGTTGACCGTCGATAGCTTTTTGTAGACCAAGCCTTTTTTGTACAATTGCAAGAATAACCACTGCTCCCACTGATAATACTCAGGGCTGCAAGTGGCAAATTCACGTGACCAGTCAATAGACAGGCCTAGCAATTTAAGCTGCGCACGCATGCTATCAATGTTAGCAAATGTCCACGCAGCAGGTGGCGTTTGGTTAGCAATTGCTGCGTTTTCAGCTGGCAGGCCAAAACCATCCCAACCCATTGGCTGCATAACCTCGAAACCTTTGAGACGATAATAACGACTTAATACGTCAGAAATCGTATAGTTACGGACGTGGCCCATATGCAGCTTGCCACTTGGATAAGGGAACATTGATAGCATGTAACGACTTGGCTTGTTGCTTGGCTCATTGCTTACTTCAAAGCGCTTGTCAGTTGCCCATTTGGTTTGCTGCGCGGCTTCTATCGCTTGCGGGTTGTAATAGTTGTTTTCTGTTTGGTCTGCTGTCACGGCGTTGCTCATAGTCGGCTCGAAATTGGTTGATACTGATTTATTTAATACGGATTTGTTTAATACTGATCAAAATAGGTGGAATTTGACAATGCCATAGCATAGCGTAATTTGGCGAAAATTGCGACGATATGATGCAGTTGCTTAATAGGTTTGACGATTAAAAGTAATGCATTCTCTATATCCAGTCAGCCTTAGGTATAATAGACAAATTAATGAATATTTATGAGGATTTATCATGACCATCACCATTTACGGTATCAAGTCTTGTAGCACGATGAAAAAAGCGTTTACTAAGCTAGACGAACTAGATGTCAGCTATGATTTTCACGATTATAAAAAGCAAGGTATTGATAAAGATACAGTACAGCGCTGGGTAAATGAGCTAGGTATCGACAAAGTGCTTAATAAGCGCGGTACGACGTGGCGCAAGCTAGACGACAGTCAAAAGCAGGCAGCTGATGCTAGTGTAGACACCGCGATAGATTTACTCGTGGAAAATACCAGTATGATTAAACGTCCGATGGTTGAGGGTCAATGCGATGATAAAACCCAAGGTCAGCCAGTACTGCTTTGCGGTTTTAACGAAGACGAATTTAATACAAATTTTTCATAAAAGAGCTGTCACTTTGGCACGTTATAAACTATGATTTCATGAATGGAATTAAGTTTGCTTGTTTATAATGGTTAAGGATAAGACTATGAAAAAGTTGTTATTAATGGCCACGCTTGCAACAGCCTCTTTGATGATAACAGGCGTCCAAGCCGCTGACTCATCTACTAAGATTACTTTTGCCAAAGACAGCTATTGCGGCAGTTTTACCGGTAACATCAAAGATGGTAAGTTGTTCCGCTTATGGTTGCTACCTGAGCAAAACTTAGTGATTCGTAATGTGGGCGATGACCAAATAAGTGTCGCATACGTTTCAGGGCCTAAAGGGCGCTTAGATGCTGATCGCTATGATAATGAAACCTCTTATTTTACCGAAAATAAAGGCAATCATTACATGCAAGTATATGGCAACAGTAGCCATAGCTCGGTTGAGTTCTGTGCTTATTAACGATTATTAAAGCAATCATGAATCATTAAAAAGCCCGAGCTTGGTATCCAAGCTCAGGCTTTTTAATGTCAGTTACGGTTGCGTTCTACTAGCTCAACGATGAGTCTATCTCACGACTAATGAGCGTACCAACCCCTTCGTTAGTGAAAATCTCAAGTAAGGTCGCATGAGGGACACGGCCATCAACGATTACCGCGCTTTTGACGCCGCTACGTACCGCATCAAGCGCACATTGAATTTTAGGAATCATGCCGCCTGAGATAGTGCCATCTTCGATTAAGCTATCGACTTTCTTTGGCGTGAGTCCAGTCACCACTTCGCCATCACGGCCCAATACGCCTTTGATATTGGTTAATAGCATCAGCTTTTCTGCTTGTAAAAACTCCGCTACTTTACCTGCAACGAGATCTGCATTGATATTATAGGTATTGCCTTCAGCGTCAACGCCAAGTGGCGCGATTACAGGGATAAAATCAGAGGCAATCAACATATTGATCACGTCTTTATTGACGCTGACCACATCACCGACGAATCCTAAATCAACTGGTACAGCGATACCGTCTGCGCCAATTTTTTCCATCATCAGTTTTTTTGCTTGAATCAAGTTGGCATCTTTACCTGTAAGACCAATCGCGCGCCCGCCATGTTTGTTAATCAAGCTAACAATCGATTTGTTAACGCTACCGCCCAAGACCATTTCTACGATATCCATGGTGCTTTTGTCAGTGACACGCATGCCATCGATACGGTCTGATTGACGGCCGAGCTCTTTTAGCAGGTTGTCAACTTGCGGGCCACCACCATGTACGACTACTGGATGCATACCGACGGTTTTTAACAAAACGATATCGCGAGCAAATGAGCTCTCAAGCTCAGGGTCGGTCATGGCGTTGCCGCCGTATTTTACGACGATGAGTTTATCAACAAAACGCTGGATATAAGGCAGAGCAGTGGTCAATACTTCAGCGGTGTTTTTGGCATCATCTAAGTTAAGCGTCATTACAAACTCCTAAGGGCCGGGTTTAAATTGGTTGTTTTTCTACTGTGTCCAATGAGACAGTTATATGTTTTATGAGGCTACTCCGCAGGAATAGCAAGAATCTGTTCTGCTAGATCTGCGTTAAATGGTCGGCATAAAGCGGCAAATGTCTCCTGAATATCTTTTAGGTCATCTATGCTATCGCCCGCAAAGCGCGCGGTCAGGCTATTGCTAGTATTTGATTGACGCAGTACGCCAAAGCCATGCGCAAAATCTAAACGCACACCATCGATACAGCTCAGTTTAGTTCCCATAGGTAATAATTCATGCGTCTGTTTTAATGCTATTTGCGCTTTCGCGGTAGCGCAAGTACACACTGATGACTTGCATGTCGTGGCAGGCAGGCAAGTATTTTTTAATTGCTGATTAGATGAATAATCAGTAGGAGTAGACATATCTACTAGATGCTGCAAATAATGACAAAATCTCGTTAATTGCTCTACGAGAGAGCAGTCGGTAGTAGCCGTCTGCGGCATTGGCAAGTAATGGTCAGCAGTACTGACTATAGTAGGTAAGCTATGGATGATATCTGCTAGCGGTTTTTTATCACTAACACCGTCATTAGTTTGGTCAAGCCAATGCAGCAACCGTAATGCAGCATACATCGCATCATCGTAGGGAATAAAGCGGCTGTCATTAAAGATGAAATGCCCTGATAATTCACCAGCGAAGACAATCTGATTGTCAGGATGCTGTACCTGCTGGCGCATAAAGCTGCTGCCAGTCTTGCTAATCACAGGTGTAGTACCAAGCTCAGATAACAGTCTTGGTAAATGATGAGCACATTTAATATCAAAAAGAACTTCAGATGCTAATAAAGAGTCGTTAAGAGAGTTAGGGTGCTCAGTAATAGCAATACGTGCCAATAGATAGAGCAAATGATCGGGCGTAACTATCTTGCCGTTGTTATCAACGATCATCAAACGATCGCCATCGCCATCAAACGCCAAGCCTATATCTGCTGCATGCAAAACAACGGCTCGTTGCAATTCGTTTAAGCGGTTTGGTTCGGTGGGGTCTGGATTACCAAGGGGGAAACTGCCATCGGGTATGTCATTGAGAAAAATGACCTGTTGGCAAAAACGTTCAAACAGGCGTTGAGCAATGCTCCCAGTTGCGCCATGCATACAGTCAATAACCACGACCAAATCAAGTTTATAAGCGCTTTTCTGATTGGCTTTAGTTGCCGAGTGATTATGTTGAAATAATTGTTCAAATACCTGTGCAATAGCATCGATATAAACGTTTGCTACTTGATCAGTAGGTAGTTGCTCAAGTAGGTCGCTTGGTAATTTTGAGTCATGGTTATTATCAATGCTTTCAATATTTTCTGAACGCAAGGCAGAATTGTTAGCTTGGCTATCGGGATAAGCGTGACAACTATGATGATCGGTTAGCTGATGATAAAGCGTCTGTATCTCTGAGCTACTAGGGGACTTGTTATTCACCAACCACTTGATGCCTAGTATGTCTTTAGCAGAATGGCTCGCTGTTACGACTATGCCATGTCCTTGATATTGCATTGCCCAAAATGCCATCATTGGCGTGGTAATCAGACCTAACTGGATTACGCGTAAACCCTGCTGAGCTAATACAGTAGAGAGTGTATGTGCAATGGCTTCACTGCCAATACGCATATCATAGCCAATAACGACAATATTTTGCTTAGTCTCAACAGAGGAATTAGTACTGATGTTTTGAGTCGGTTGGCTATCTTGGGCATTGTAGAGAGTAGCAAAAGCATGGCCTAACGCTTGTATAAAACTGCTAGTGAAATACTGGTTGGCACCACGAATATCATAAGCACGGAATAAGGATTGCTGCGCCGCAAAAGGTGGCATTGCTTACTCTCCTTATAACCGTGATAGATGTTCAATGATAAATAAAAATAGATAGCGCAAGGTTTTATATATAGCTTAAGAAAAATCTTAAACGCTATCTAAAAAGTTGTCAGAAAAATTGACCAACAAAATAGCTACTATTGGCGACCTGAATGTCCAAACCCGCCTGCACCGCGTACGCTTTCATCACTGAACTCTGCAACCACTTCAAACTCAGGACGCGCAACAGGTACCACGATGTACTGTGCCATACGTTCAGCTGGGTTAAGAACAAAGTCATCTCCACTACGGTTCCAAATACTAACCATCAGCTCGCCTTGATAGTCGGCATCGATTAGCCCAACCAAGTTACCCAAGACGATACCATTCTTATGACCAAGACCTGAACGCGGTAAAATCATACCTGCATAATTAGGATCTTGAATATAAACCGCAAGGCCTGTGCCAATTAAATGGGTTTCACCTGCTTTAATCGTTAATGGCTCGTCAATACAAGCACGCAAATCAATACCTGCACTGCCATCGGTGGCACGAGTTGGTAAAGAAAACGCTTTATCTTCAGTAATTTTAGGGTTTACCACTTTAACTTGTACAGCTTGCATAACACACTCACTTAACGATTTGATGGTTTTTAAATTATGATTTTAAACTAAGGCCTTGAACTATGGTCTAAATAAGTCTTATTCGACATTTTTATATAAATAACAATTCAGCAATTCAGCAATCAACTAGAGTATCAGTACGCTGGCCAATCCTAAAAACGACATAAAGCCGACGATATCCGTGACGGTCGTTAGGATAACCGAAGCAGATAGAGCCGGGTCGATATTCATTCTTTTTAGCATCAACGGTATGCTGATCCCCGAGACATTAGCCGCAGTCATGTTGATCGCAATGGCAAAACCAATCACCGCACTAATCTTAATATCATGAAACCATAACTGAGCAATAAACGCCATAATTATTGCCCAGATGATACCGTTTATCGCGCCCACCCACAGCTCTTTATTTAATAGCCAGACACGGTTGGAACCACCGATTTGACCCATCGCCATCCCGCGGATAACGACCGTCAGCGTTTGCGAGCCAGCAATACCGCCCATACTTGCGACCACTGGCATCAATATCGCTAGCGCCACGACTTGTGCCAATACTTCTTCAAACTGTCCAATCACTGCTGCTGCCAATAGGGCAGTACATAAATTGATACCTAGCCAAACGCTACGGCTTTTAGCACTGGTTAGGATGGGGGCAAACAACTCTTCATCTTGGCTAACACCAGCAAGGTTTTTCATGGTGCTGTCGACATCATCTTGGATAATTTCCATGATGTCTTCACCGTTTAGTTGACCAACCAGCTCGCCATGGCTATTGATGACAGGCGCAAAACGGATGTCTTCTGAACGAAAAATCGCAGCAGCATCTTGAATATCCAAGCGATCATTAATCGTAATGGCGGTATCAATCAGCTCCGAGACTAATGTATTCTGTTTATGCTTAATTAAGTCTACTAGACTGAGTAATCCTAGCAATTGCTGGCTTTGATCGACAACTAATAGTTCTTGGCTCTCGTCATCGAGCAGGTCGTCGTTTTCACGCAGCCACTCTTGTACATCTGCTAGGTAGATATCATCCCTTATCTGAATAATATCAGGATCCATATAGCTACCAACTTCCCAGTCGGCATAAGTATCAAGCTTATTGACTTGGACCCGAGTCTCTTCGTCGAGCGTTGCCATAACTGAGGTACGTACGCTCTCAGTGACAGTGTCCAAAATCTCAGAGATATCTTGCGCATCAAGATCTTGGGTAAACAACGATATTTCTTGAGAAGAAATGTTCTCCATCAATGGCTGGCGCGTATCGACATCTAGCTCGGCAAGTACCTCACCTTTGATGTGCTCTGGCACCTGCGCCCAAATCAACAGACGGTTTTGAGTTGGGAAGGACTCTAGTAGGTTGGCAATCTCATATTCGGACTGTTTTTCCAAAAACTCTGTAATGGCCTCGTATGCTTTATCAGCAACCAAACCCTGCAGATATAGAAGCTTATATTCGGCACTATATTCAGCCGAATTATAATCTCCTGACAGCATGGCAGTTCGTTCCTGATTGGGCGTCGGGGTAGGCATAAGTGTTCCAAGTTTTTACAGTCAATTTTTTACAGTATATAAAGAACAATAACAATGACGATTATAACAATCGTTTTTTGCGCAGTCTAAAGCGTATTCTCGCAAGCAGTTTACTTAGGTTAGGACTTACGCAAAACCAGAGATATATTGCCAACCTAAAGCATAGCGTAGTACCATAATAGTCATGAAGAAGCCTAAAGTAACCCGACTAGATTATTGCCAGTATCTCATGGTGAGCCAAATAAA
>Ga0208015_1000616_pt1 | contig 16955 bp, 14 predicted proteins | sample 26BtaG_FD_184101 | JGI IMG/M metagenome (GOLD analysis project Ga0208015, IMG submission 184101) | Marine viral communities from Cariaco Basin, Caribbean Sea - 26B_WHOI_OMZ_CsCl (SPAdes) (version 2) | ecosystem: Environmental > Aquatic > Marine > Oceanic | place: Caribbean Sea: Cariaco Basin...
TGCACCTACGCCTGCAATAGTAAGGGCGATGATTGCTGATTTGGTTAGCGTTGATAAGTTTTTCATGAGAGTCATCCTTTGTATTAATCAATTTCTGACACACCATTAGTGGTTTTGCCAGCTACCTCGTGGGTATGAATCTATAATACGAGAGACGACATAGGGGAAACTTAGCGGAAAATAAGAGTTTGATTAGCGAGTAGATATAATAAATATTGCTTAATTTTCTGAGTTAAATCATTATTTAAAAGACTACTAAATGTTTAACAGATCTAATGTCTGGCTTAGATACTAGGCTTGCTAAGTTTTGATTAAAGGAGTTTCTATAGGAGGAAAAAGGATGTCAGACGAATTCTTACGAAATACGACGCTTATCGCTTATTCACCTTCAACAGTATCAAAAGTACCTTGCGAAGATATCTTAATTTTGAACTTTGAGCCTCACGGCGACGAAGTTTTTTGGCTCAATACTTATGGATTGAGAGAGTTAGATGAGATGGAGCAAGTTGTCATCCAGAACCAGTTTGATGATTTTTTAATTAAATTATTGCAAGATGATGAGCATGCCAATAAGGTTATCGAACTCGATAATGTCCTGTTTATCGCTCTAAAAGTATTAAAAACTGATGACAAAAATCTAGATAATAAACAATTGATTTTCGTTGTATCGTCAAATATGTTATGGAGTTTGCAAGAGAATCATAATAATCATTTTCAGTGGATTCGTGATCGCTTAAGCGAAGGCAAAGGACAAGTTCGAAGCAAAAAAGTAGATTATTTGCTTTTTCTGTTGATTGAGTCATTGATAGCAAACTATGAAGAGACGTTTGAGAAATTACTGAATGCTGACGGTGACTCGATAAAGGTGACCAATATTAATCCAACGCCTTATTTTACTAAAAAGGTTGAGGAGCAAAAACGTCGCATGTTGAACTTTAAGAAAGCGACGCTGAGCCTTCGCAATACCATTGTAAAGCTGGAAACGATTAATATTATTCCTATGGATAGTAAGTATTTCACCGAACTTAAAGAGCAAGCCAACAATTTGATTGATGAAATTGATTTTGAGTTGTTTGAGCTTGATAGTAAAACCAATCTGATATTCTCAATTCAGGGCCATCGTTTGAATGAAATCATACGTACCTTGACCTTAGTGTCAGTGGTATTTATACCATTAACATTTTTGGTAGGCGTTTACGGTATGAATTTTGACTATATGCCTGAGTTAAAATGGAATGAGGGTTACTTTGCCTTGTGGGGTGTGATGGTAACATTGACTGTGGCCATCGTTGTGTATTTTAAAAGTAAGAAATGGTTTTAAACTGTACTGCTAACTTGTAATGTCTTAGGCTTTTAAAGATTGTTTATTAGTAGAATTTATTTATAATAAATACTAAACGTACTACCGCCTGCAGCATTAGCTTGATGGGTAAGTTGCCAGCCCATATGCGTTATGATGCGCTGAACAATACTTAGACCTAACCCTGTGCCATCAACCTTATAGCTCGTATAATCTTTTGACGAGAACTTATCAGTTAATTGCCCATCATTTTTCTTTTGCTCTAAACGCTCAAACCTTTCATAGAGTAGAGGCATCATCGCTTCAGGAATACCCAAGCCAGTATCGGTAACGGTGATTTTTTTATCGTCAATAATAATAACTACCTCACCCTCATCCGTGTATTGAAAGGCATTCTTTATTAAGTTGCCTAGTGCCATTTTTAGTAATTCAGGTCGTACGTAGGCAAAATACTCTTGTTCAGCGACTACTGCATAAGTCACAGTCTTATACCGTAGCAAATACTTTAAGCGTTCCACTTCATTGTTAGCAATGCTATTGATAGAGGTTTGCGGAGCGTCCAGTTTTTCAGGAGCACGCGAGAGTAGTAATAACGCGCTGATAATCTCAGAGGTCTCTTTAGCTGTAGTACTAATACGATTAGTAAACTCGCTCAAACGGCTATCGCCTTCTAATTGAGAAGCCAGTACTTCTGATGCACCCATAATAATCGTCAAAGGCGTGCGCAGCTCGTGGCTAACATCTCCAGTAAATAGCTGCTCACGTTTGAGATACTGCTCAAGCTTATGATTCTTCTCATCAATAGCGCGTGCTAATACGCCAACCTCGGAGGGCAAATGGGTCAATTCGGTTAAGTTTTGATGATCGGTTTCTACTGCTTTTTTTAAGTCTAATAAAGGTTTAGTAATTTGCCTAGAGGATAGCTGAGAAAATATTGCGGCAATTAGTAAGCTTAAAATAACGGCAACTCTTAAGGCATTGGCAAAGATGTCTTCTAGGTGTTCAAAAATGGCAAGGACAGGGTAGTTCCCCATTACCATCTCAGTGTCTTCTAAATAGGTTAAAACATAGCGTTGTTTATTTTGCTGATAGATGAAGAAATGTAGATTAGTTCTAACATTGCCATCTTTGGTGGGCACGGTTACGGGCATCTCTTGCACTGTCTCGGTTGCCAAAGCTTTTAAATTATCAGGTGCATGATTATAGCGATAAATTTTTATGCCCGGATCTGCAGTGTAGACAGGCTGATCGCCATCCTTTTCTTGACTAAGCTCTAGCTGTTGCAGTAAGCGAGCTTTGACCAACTCTTGCTCCATCCTTGTCTCAGCGTACATAAAAATACTGACGAAAGCAGCGCAAAGTAATATGGCAAATAAAAAATATGACAGTCGAAATTTATTAGCGATAGAGTCGAGGCTGAACATGGCATTTACTTCATAGTATAAGGTAGTAGAAAGAGGATAGGAGGTATAACTAGGACGACTCTTAATCAGATTGAGTCTGTAAATCGTACTAAGATATTCTACACTTTATCGGGATCAACAATTTGATAACCCACTCCAGGCATCGTCATTATCATAGGTCTGGCAAATGGCTTGTCGACTTGTACGCGCACACTATGCATATGAGTCCGTAGCGCATCGCTACTTGGAATATCCTCACCCCATACCTTTTCCTCAAGCTCACTTTTACTGACGACTCGTGGCGACGCATTCATTAATGTTTCTAAAATTTTAAACCCTGTTGGTGTCAGTTTTAGTGATGTACCTTCTCGTCTAATCGTGTGCTCATTAGCATTTAAGGATAATGGTCCGACAGCTAAGCTGTGCTCAAAATGCTCATCTTGGTGTCGACGGATAAGCGCTTTAATCCGTGATTCTAATTCAATGAGTGAGAAGGGTTTGACCAGATAATCATCAGCGCCACTATCGAAGCCTGCGACTTTATCCAAAATCGTATCACGAGCCGTCAGCATCAATACAGGGGTTTTATTATGTAGCTCTTCTCTCAGTTTTTTACATAGCTTGGTGCCGTCCATACCCGGCAGCATGACATCTAATAAAATAACGTCATAGCGATTATTTGCAGCGAGTGTTAAGCCGCTAATGCCATTATGAGCGTTGTCCAGCTCAAAACCTTTTGGTTCAAAAAAGGCATAAATATTGGCGACGATATCGGGATTGTCTTCGATGATGAGTATCTTGTACATAGTGGTCTCGTGCATAAATGCTAGCAGGGCTTATGATAAAGGTCTTAATGGGTAGATTTAAAGAAGGTTGGCGCTGCTGCTACCTCATCGGTAGTAATACCAAAAAAGTTAAGTAAAGTTGGGGTGATAAAGTCATGTGATACGGGCTGATCAATCATACTAACGAGACTACTTTTATCAATATTATTACTATTAGGTGACCAAATGATGACAGGCACCTGCTTTTGCGCATCAGGTGCGATAGCGTAGGGCATGCCATGCAAGTAAATATTATTCTCGCCTAAACTTTCGCCATGATCGCTAATATATACCATTATGACATCATAGTCCTGCTCATACTTTTTGAGCGTATTAATCACGTTATTTAAGAAGTAATCAGTATAACGAATGGCATTGTCATAAGCGTTGATGACGGATTGATCATCGCATTTAGAGAGCTCATTAGTCATGCATACAGGTTTGTACTCTTCAAATTCCTTAGGATAACGTTTGTAATAAGCGGGACCATGATTGCCCATTTGATGCAATAAAATAAGCGTATCTTTGGCAGGTGCATCTGACTTAATTAAAGTATCAAAACCGTCAAGCATACCGATATCATGACACTCCTCATCACAATTTGGATTGACATCAGCCGTCTTATAATCTTCAAAAGTTACTCGATCCGCGACCCCTTTAGAGCTCGAATTATTGTCGCGCCAAATAACATTGACGCCTTGCTTATTTAGTGTGTCTAATACGTTCTCATTATAGTCTGCCATATTATTGTCATAACTCTCTCGATTAGAGTAGCTAAACATACAGGGAACGGAGTAAGCAGTAGAGGTGCCACATGAGGTGGCATTTTTAAAGCTATAGACATCTGGTTGGCTAGTCAGCAGAGGCATAGTGTCGCGCTCATAGCCATTAAGACCGATATGATCAGCACGTACTGTTTCACCAACGACAAATACCATGAGTTTAGGCTTTGCTGCGTTAGTTCCAGCAGTAGGAGTTATACGTTTGGCATCTGTCGCATGCAGGGTCAATGTATCAGGACGACGAAGTTTCTCAACATAATCGGTACCTAATTTGATAACCGAGTAGATAGGAGTAATAGGGTTTGCGTAACTGCGGACTATCTTATGCTGACGGAAAAAGGTGGCGTATTGATCGCCAAAAGACAGTAGGCAGACAGCTATTAAGGCGATAGATGAGGTTAAGGTTAACGCTTTTTGCCATAGCGCTCGACGTATAGGTACTCTTTTTATGCGGATTTTAGCAATAATAACTGCGGGTATAATGCCTAGTATAAAGACTCTTGTAAAAAAACTTAGCGACATCAACCCCATCGCTTCACCTTGATCGGTTTGTATACTATTGATCAGCATATTAGTATCGAAAATAGTGCCATAAGCGTCAGTAAAATAGCCACATACGGCCGCTATCATTACCATAGCGATGAGCACTGGTTTAGCAATAGGACGATAGCAAAATAATTGGATGAGTAGCCACATTAAGCCGAACAATAAGCCTGTGATAGAAACTATGAAGCCAACGTTATTACCAAAAGGGTAAATGCTAAGCACTTGCGCGAAAAAACCAAAATTTGCAGTAGTGACTAAATAGAGCGCAACGATAATAATCAGATAGTTAAGATTAATTTCATGATTAAAAATGCTGTTTAGATAGCTTTTTTTGGTAGGAGCTTTGGTGATTTCAGTGCTAAGTGCTTGAGAGGTTGACATAACTAGGCTTCTCAACAGGATGGTAAGGAGTTTGATTCCTTACGATAACAAGAGGCCTGTTAAGAAGACGTTAAGATATTTGGGTTGAGTAATGCTTTAAGAAGATAATATATTCTTAAAAATAAATAGTTAGATAATAAGCTTAAGGATGCATATTGCCTCTACTTTAGCTGGTTAGTCGACGCCTAATAAACCAACTAATTATAATTACTATAGCAATCGATAAAAAAATCTTTGAGTAGGGTGCTAACGCAGTCTCTATAACCTCGTAGTTTTTGCCGAAGTGGTAACCTGCAAGCGTCAGTACAGTTGTCCAAACACTAGAACCCAAAGCAGTCAATACTAAAAAAGATAAAAGTGGCATTTTGTTCATACCCCCATATCAACAACATCACCTAAGAAAATTAGACTTCATAATCTAGCCTTATACACTATATGAATAATAGCATTCAGAGCCTTTCGACTTATCAAAATAAAATAGACCTATAGTAGGTCTACATATTATTAATATTTTGAACACTAGGATATTGAGGTGTATGCTACTTAGCAATCAATAATCCTACAGTAACTTCAAAACAATACTCATCTTTGTTAGTGATATTGACCGTCCCTTTATGAGCATTAGCAATAGCCTGAACGATAGATAAACCCAAACCTGATCCTGAATGGTGCTGGCTAGTTTTATCATGACGATAAAAGCGCTCAAACAATCGATCTGCTTCGCTTTGGTTTAGAGGTTTTTCTAGAAGGTTAGTAAAAGTTATCTCTAGCCAAGATTGCTTCGCGGTTTGAGTGTTACTTTGATCGTCTTCAAGCATCTTATAATTATTAACGGAAGTATTTGGAGTGTTGACAGTGGCTGATATTGTGACGACGCTATTACTAGCGGCGTAGTAGATCGCGTTTGATAGCAGATTAGCAAATAGCCTTTGCAATAAACCTTCATCGCCTAATACTGCCTTAAAATCTCCTAATTTTACAAAAGTTATTTTACGATCCTCGGCAATCATTTCAAAGTAATCTAACAGCTTATTGATTAGGACCTCAGTATCTACAGTAGTCACTTGCGAATCACTCAGTCCTTTTTGGGTTTTTGCTAGCAGTAGCATGTTGTTAATCATCGCCGATAATTGCTCTAAGGTGTCATGTTGCTGATGTAATTGTTCGACATATTCCTCTTCCTCTCTAGGCTTATTTAACATGACTTGCGTTTGCGTAATCAGCGTCGCTATTGGCGTGCGTAGCTCATGCGCGATATTGTCTGAAAATCGCGACAACGACTCAAAATTGCTTTCAAGCTTAGCCATCATCGAGTTATAGGATTCTGCTAAAGGTCTTAGCTCTAATGGCATATCACTAACTATTACTCTTTCGCTCAATCTTTCAGGATGAATACCTTTCATCCTTTGCACGATAGTGGATAAAGGGGCAAAACCCCAATACACGCTTAAGGTTGCTATTGAAACCAACAGTAGTGTGATGGCAAATAGGATCAGACTAAGTTGACGGTTAAACTGTAATAAATACTGATGATGCACGTCAATGGGTAAGGCGATAAGGGCAAGCATGTCATCGTCTCCAATAACCATAGCTCGATAACGTCTGTCTTTAATATTTATTACAAACTGTCTGTCATCATGATTTTGCTGTAATGATAATAGGTTAAAGTCGGCACTTAATTCATTAGCAAAGTTTTTGGGAGTACTAGATAGCAATCGCCCCTCTTTATCAGCAATGATAGTTTTTAGATCGTAATCTAGCGCTGATGAATGCAGGTGATCATCATTTTCTGTGGCTATTGTAGGAAGTAGATTTGAAGAAGCTTTCGAGCTTAGCGGTTGTTGAGTGTTTGATGGACTTTGAGGCTTAGGTAGTGTCTGAGAGGCTATTTGGTTATCCGCCTCTGTTACGCGCTTACGTAGATTAAAGGCTGCGTGGGTAATGATTTCAGCATCCATTTGCTCAAAATGGCCTTTAACAGAGTGCTGTACCCAGATATAGATTATCAACTGCGATAAAACGACAAACATCGTCAATAAAAACACAGTTCGCCATAGTAAGGGTAAGCGTCGATTGTCCAATCTATTTATCATATTGGCTATCTTCCGTTTCGCTGGCAGCTTTATTACTAGCTGAAACGTCGACAGCATCTAATCGGTAGCCCATGCCACGCACAGTATGAATTAGCTTGGTATCAAACTCATCGTCTATTTTTATACGCAGACGTCTTATTGCCACATCAATCACATTAGTATCGTTATCAAAGTTCATATCCCATACTTGTGAAGCAATGATTGAGCGTGGTAATACTTCACCGCGGCGCTCTAATAGAAACTGTAATAGGGAGAACTCTTTTGCGGTTAGTTTAATGGGCGTGTCTCCTCTATGTACAGTGCGCTTGGCAATGTCCATTTTGAGATCCGCTATTTGCATGAGCGTACTTTTATAGTCGGCTTGATTGGCGCGTCGTAATAAGCTTTTTATCCTGACTATTAACTCTGCAAAGGCAAAAGGTTTGGTCAGATAATCATCACCGCCAATCTCAATCCCCTTGATTTTGTCATCTAAATCATCTTTTGCGGTTAGAAATAACACTGGCGTATGCTTGCCAGCCGCTCGGTAATTACGTACTAGCTCAAAACCGCTAACATCAGGCAGCATAACATCCATGAGTATCACGCTAAACTCTTCAGTCATCATAGCATGGTAGCCATCTAAACCTGTCAGCTGATGATCAACAATGAAGCCTGCTTCACTTAAGCCTTTTTTTACATATTCGCCGAGTTTTAATTCATCTTCTACTAGTAGTACTTTCATAGTAATCCTTCAATATAATTATGATTTTATAATACCCAAATCAATATAAATGACAAAACGGACTGGTATCTGACAAAGATGTCATGCGCTCGTCATCAAATGGTCAGTCTTCGTTTGTTAATCTATACCTATAGTACATAGCGGCTCATTCTTGATACGAGTAGCTACTATGAATTATTACTACAGGTAATTAGTTTCAATATTTAATAATTTATTAAGGATGTTATATGAAAAGCTATCGTTCATTCAAAAAAGTGGTGCTGCTATCCGCTTCGATGCTTATCGGTATATCAGCAGCTAATGCGCATACTACCAATCTAAGCACTTCAATTATCGATAATTGCGATAACTTAACTACGTTTGCCAGAAATCTAGATCACAATAACGCGCAGATGTCTGATGCTCAAATGAAAAGCTATGTTGATGCACGAGTCGCTTGCCAAGTTCAGCATCAAGATCAACATCTGCAGTCTGAAAAGTATTTTATAAAAAAATATGGTAGCGATCGTGATAGAAATGCTGATGCCATACTAAATGAATACGTGCAGCATTAAAATATAAAAGTAGCAAGATGACAATATTGTCATCTTGCTGTCATCTCTCTGTCAGAATCAATAAGTTATGCTTTAGACTGAATTAATATCCTAAAGCTTTATGTACCCTCAACTAAATCAATTAAGGATTAACCATGTCACTCTTTAAATCAAAGTCTTTACCTAAAGCAATCGTAGCCACTGCCGTCGCTCTAGTCGTTTCAACCTCAGCTCTAGCACATGATCCTAAAATGCATGCTGAAAAAGATCAAATGAACTGTGAAAAAATGCAAAAGCATATGGATATGATGGGAAAAATGGATCATAGCAAGATGGACATGAGCGATCCCGCTATGAAAGCGATGATGGCTAACATGGGTAAAATGAAGCAAATGTATCAAAAGCACTGCGTAACAGATAAAAGTGACTCTTAAACATTGATTTTATAAATCCTTTATTACTGCTAGATAGTTTCATCAATCAGTAATAAGGGTTTGTAGGAAATATTTGTAGACGCTAAGAGTAGGGTATTAAAGAAAATGAATTTTAGGATAAACCCATGAAGTTTTTACTAGGAGTACTTTTCACTGTCGTGGTCGCTATTGTTGGTGTCTTTACTGTGGTTATGAGTGGTGTCATTAATATTGGCGCTGATCAAGGACATAGTCCATTGGTTTATAATTTCTTGGAGACGGCTCGCACCCGTTCAATAGCCTACGCTAGCAAGGACATTATTGTTCCAGATTTAGAAAAAGTAGAGATGATTAGCTCAGGCGGTGCCGATTACAAAGATATGTGCGCAGGCTGCCATTTGTCTCCTGGGGTAGAGAGCACTGATTTTAGTGAGAGCCTATACCCTAAGCCACCTAATTTCACTAATGCGCAAGTAGTTGATCGTTATAAAACGGATGCAGGAGCTCAGCAAAGTTTTTGGGCGATTAAGCACGGTATTATGGCATCAGGCATGCCAGCATGGGGTGCTTCTCATGACGACGATAGAATGTGGGCAATGGTCGCTTTTATTAGATCACTACCTGAGTTAAATGAGAATCAGTATACCATGCTAACCACTAGACTGGATGATGACATGATGGATATGTCACTGAATAGCGACATGATGGATATGTCAGAAGGTGGAGCTGGAATGCAGCATTAATTCTTCCATATTCCTTTATAAAAGCGCAGTGCTAAATAGTGCTGCCTTTTGGGATTTAAACTTTGCCTATACTACACTTAGTTATAGGGTATAAATCTTTAGAAGGTTCAACAGATAAGCAGACGCTTAGGAGTAAGTTATGAGACGCTATATAAATATAATGGGCAATGGACATAAAAAGGTATCAGCTTCTGCTCTTTTACTAGTAGCAACGTCAACAGTAATGGCTTGTAGTCAGCCCGATACTAGTGTTTCAAATTCTACTCAAACTGAGCCAACGCTTGCCACCAAAAGTGCTCAAATAGAGCAACCACAACCGCAAATGATGTCTGTCAGTGCTAATTCAGGTACTGGGTCGACAATTCTACAAAACGTCTCGGCTACAGTTTACAAAGATGCTAATTGTGGCTGCTGCAAAGAATGGGTAGGCTATGCCGAAGGTCATGGTCTAAGCGCAACTGCGCAAGACGTTACAGATTTATCTTTATTTAAAGAGCGTTACGGTGTCCCGCAGCAAATGCGCTCTTGTCATACCACCGTCACTACTAATGGTTATGTTTTTGAAGGTCACGTTCCTGCCAAATACATGGCACAGTTTCTAGCCAATCCGCCAACTGATTCCATCGGTCTTGCGGTACCGAGTATGCCAGTTGGTAGTCCGGGCATGGAATATCAAGATAAATTTATGCCCTATAAAGTCATTCAATTGAACAAGGATGGCAGCACTCAAGTGTATGCGGCTATTGAGTCGCCAGCGCAGCAGATGTAGTTCTATTAATAAGTTATCAGATATATAAGTTCAACTCTCATTTCATGGATTAACTTAGGTCAATATTATGAATAAAAACAGATTTAACCGCAGGCGTTTTTTGACAGGGTCATCCACCTTGCTCGGCGCGTCGATGCTATCCACACTACCGACGATGGCTAATAGTGCTTTAACTAAAAGCCAAAATGTCGTAGTCAATAGTGATAGAGCCGATCACATTGTACCTATACTAACGGGTAATGAATTTGATCTTTATGTCAGTGAGAAGATGATAACGGTCAACGGCAAGTCAAGCATGGCAACGCTGATAAATGACTCACTGCCTGCGCCAACGCTTAAGATGCAAGAAGGCGATACGGTCACCATTCGAGTCCATAATCAGCTGAATGAGTCGACCTCTATTCACTGGCATGGCCTCTTAGTGCCGTTTGAGATGGATGGCGTACCGGGTATCAGCTTTGATGGTATTCCTGCGGGTAGCACCTTCACGTACAAATTTAAACTGACACAGTCAGGCACTTATTGGTATCACTCGCATACTGGCTTCCAAGAGCAGACCGGTATGCGCGGGGCTATTGTGATTGAACCTAAAGGGCGCGAACGCTATCCTATCGAGGAAGATCACGTTATCCTGCTTAGTGATTGGACGCATCGCGATCCGCATAATCTGCTAAAACTACTTAAGCAGCGTGCTGACTTTGATAATTATCATCTGCCAGACTTTAAAAAGCTATTGTCCGATATTGCCGCTACGGATCTTGAGGCGGCTTATGATAAACGTAAAATGTGGAACCAGATGCGCATGATGCCGACTGATTTTACTGATTTATCTGGTGAGACCACGTTTACTTATCTTATGAATGGTAAAACGACAGCGGCGAATTGGTCGCAATTGGTCAAAACAGGTCAGCCGGTCAAACTACGCTTTATCAATGGCTCCGCGCAGACCATATTTGATGTGCGCATTCCAGGGCTCAAAATAAAAGTGGTCGGCACCGATGGTAATGATGTCGCGCCCGTTGATGTCGATGACTTCCGTATCGGTGTGGCTGAGACTTATGACGTCATCGTCACCCCAACCCGTGACGCGCATACCATATTTGCCCAAAACATCGATCGCACCGGCTTTGTCGCAACCACGCTTGCCACTAAAAGAGGCGCTCGCGCTGCCATACCTGCTATGGATGATGTTGAGTGGCTAACTATGTCCGATATGATGGGGGCTATGGGTGCTAATGGCTATGATGCCCGTCATGCTAAGACCGAATATGACTTTAAGACAGATATGCGCGTCGATAGTCCACGGATGAATCTCGATGATCCGGGTATTAATTTGCGTGATATTAATCGTAAGGTTTTAACCTATAACCAACTGCATTCTGTTGGCAATGAAATAATGGCCGAGCAGCGCAAGCCCACTCGAGAGATTGAAATACATCTAACCGGTAATATGGAGCGCTATATCTGGGCGTTAGACGGTATTATGTTTAAGGACGCATCGCCTGTTAATATCAAACCGGGCGAGCGTGTGCGTATTACCTTAGTCAATGACACTATGATGAACCACCCTATGCATCTGCATGGTATGTGGAGCGATTTGCGCACGCCTGATGGCGATTTTCAAGTTCGCAAACATACGATAATGGTGCAGCCAGCGCAAAAGATTAGTTTCGATGTCACAGGTGAGGCGGGGCGCTGGGCTTGGCATTGCCATCTGCTGTATCACATGGAAGCGGGCATGTTTCGAGAAGTTGCCGTCATTTAACCCTTTAAATATGAGCCTTATTATGAAAATGTATAAAGTAGGTCTACCGTTTATTGGCATATCATCTTTGCTGTTATTACTGTCACCTGTAGCAAATGCCGCTGACATGCCCGATATGGATCACGGCAACATGGATATGTCGAATATGGACATGTCGAACATGGATCACAGTGGCATGGATATGTCAGATATGGATATGTCGAGTATGGATCATAGTGGCATGGACATGTCAGGTATGGATCACAGTAGTATGGACATGTCAGGTATGGATCATAGCAGTATGAATATGGATATGTCTGGAATGCAAGGCGGCGAACCACCTCCTAATGCTCGTAGTCCCGACTACTCAAATGGTGTTGACTATGGACAGTATGGTAAACCGGTAATGATGGGTAGCTTACCGTTATGGGGTGTGTCAGTAGAAACTTTGGGCTATCAGTTTGAGAATGACCAAATCGATTTTGAAGCTGAAGGCTGGTACGGTACTGATAGTAATCGTGTCACTCTACGCAGTGAAGGTAGTGCTCAAACTAACGATGATAAAGAGATCGATAGTCTAAGCTCACTCGCTTATTGGAAGCCGCTCGGTATCTTCTGGAATGGAGAAGCGGGTATTGCTTATAATACTGAAAACGATAAGTCCGCAATCATGGCAGGCATTGCTGGTACGGCGCCGTACTTCGTTGAGACTGACGCAAGAGCTTATCTATATACTGATGGTCAAGTCCAGCTTGATCTTGGGGCAGCGTACGAGTGGCGCTTAGATCAGCGTTGGGTGGTCAGACCAGAGCTGGAGCTGACTGCCTTTAGTAAAGATGATACCGATAACGGTATTACTAAAGGATTTAATGAGTTTGAAGCTGAAGTTAGGCTGGCTTATGAGACATTCAGTCGTCAGCTAGCGCCTTATGTTGGTTTCAGCTACGAGAGCGCCTTGGGTGATGCGCGAGACTTACGTCGTCAAGAGGACGAAGACGTTGATTCTAATAGTCTGACTGCTGGTGTGATGTTTTGGTTCTAAGATTGTACATTGTGAGTTGATAAAGGAATTAATAACATATTTTTATAGGGGGATAATATGAATAACAACAAAAATCAGATGAATCCATATGTGAAATTTACCCTAATGATTTTAACATCCACAGTGGTGATGTTTATCATGATGTATTTTAACACCTATCAGTGGGATCATATTTACTTTAGTGAAACCCGAGCTTATATGGCGCTGTATATGGGCGCGGTAATGGCAATTATCATGCTCGCCTTTATGACCAATATGTATAAAAAAACCAAGATAAACTTGATGGTTTATGGGGTTAGCGTAGTTTTATTTGCCTTTGGTCTTTGGGGCGTACGCTCTCAGCAAACGGTCGACCAAGTTGACTGGATGCAAGCGATGATTCCGCATCACTCCATTGCTATCTTAACTAGTGAGCGTGCTGATATTGAAGACCCACGTGTACGTCAATTGGCTGATGAAATTATCGAAGCCCAAAGACGTGAAATCGGTGAGATGCAGCAGCTGATTGATGACTTGGAGTAAGTACTAAAAAGTAAGGAGTAATTCTTGTGATGCATGGCATGATGAATGGATCAATGATGCAGGGTATGGGTTAGGGCATGATGATTATCTGCGTCGTCATCGCGCTATTGTTTCTCGCTCTATTAGTATTAGCTGTTATGGCTCTTTTTAAGTATTTGCGTAAACCAAATTAAGTTTTGATAGTTGCTTAAATCCTATACTTAGTTGTCAATAATTAATCTGTTAACACTAACATAATAATAATCATTAAATATTAAAGTTAGAAGTTAAAAGTAAGGGAGTAATAGACGATGTCAAAATCTGTAAAAGATGGTCAGTACGACAAAGTACCCAAAAATTATCAAGGTACAGTCTATATCTGCCCCATGCATCCTGAGGTTCGTGATGTTGAAGCTAGTGATTGTCCGATATGCGGCATGTTTCTTAAACATGAAGACGAAGTAGCTAACTCAAGCGATGATAAAGACAACCATACACAGGGTCACAGCGCCAATTCAACTAATAACAGCAACGCCGAAGCAAAAGTCATCGAGGGCAGCAATTACAATAAAGTGCCAGCAGATTATGATGGTACGATTTACATTTGTCCTATGCACTCCGAGGTTAGAGATACTGAAAAAAGCGACTGTCCAATATGCGGTATGTTTCTTAAACCTGAAAATGAGGTCGCTGGTTTAAGAGATGATCAAGCAAGCAACAATGAAGACATTCATGCGCATTGTCATGGAAATCATACTAAAAGCGGCGAAGTAAAATCAGTCAAAGGCGGCAAATACGACAAAGTGCCAGCAAATTATACTGGCACCGTCTATATCTGTCCTATGCATCCTGAAGTTAGAGACGTTGAAAATAGTGGCTGTCCGATATGCGGCATGGCGTTAGAACCCGAAACGGTAACGGTGGGTGAGGAAGATACGTCAGAGCTTGACGATATGACGCGGCGCTTTTGGATTTGTACCGTACTGACCATTCCGCTTTTTCTTTATGCCATGAGCGATATGGTCGGTATCAATCTGCATACTATTGGTGAGTACGATATCTCCTCACAAGTGGCGCAGTGGATACAATTAGCATTAGCAACGCCAGTGGTCATTTGGGGCGCGGCTCCATTCTTTGTACGCGGTTGGCAATCGATAAAAAGCCGCAATCTTAATATGTTCACTTTAATAGCCATAGGGGTTGGCGCCGCTTATGGGTTTAGTATTGTGGCTACCTTCTTCCCTGATATTTTCCCCGATAGCTTTAGAGATTCTGCAGGTCAAGTTGGGGTTTATTATGAAGCCGCCGCAGTTATTACTACCTTAGTGTTGTTAGGCCAAGTGTTGGAACTCAAAGCCAGAAGTCAAACCTCAGGTGCGATTCGAGCGCTACTTGAGCTGGCACCGCCAACCGCGAGACGAGTGGATGAGAGTGGCGCTGAGGTAGAAGTTGCTCTAGAAGAAGTGGTCAGTGGTGATAAACTGCGCGTCAAACCCGGTGAAAAACTTCCCGTAGATGGCATGGTCATTGAGGGTAGTAGTAATGTTGATGAGTCGATGGTCACCGGTGAGCCGCTTGCTGTCGCTAAAGTATCAGGCGATCCGGTTACGGGTGGCACCGTTAATGGTACTGGCACCTTATTAGTTGAAGCGGTCAATGTCGGTGACGACACGGTGTTATCCAAAATCGTCAAAATGGTCGCTGAAGCTCAACGTAGTCGTGCCCCAATACAAAAAATCGTTGATCAAGTCGCAGGTTGGTTCGTGCCGATTGTGCTTGTTTGCTCAATCCTAACTTTTATCGTTTGGGCCATCTTTGGCCCCGTTCCCGCCATGGCGTTTGCTATCGTTAACGCTATCGCCGTACTTATTATCGCTTGCCCTTGTGCGCTTGGATTGGCAACGCCTATGTCTATTATGGTCGGCACAGGCATGGGCGCGCAAAATGGCGTCCTTATCAAAAACGCTGAAGCGCTTGAGAGCATGGAAAAAGTCGATACTATCGTTGTTGACAAGACTGGCACATTAACCGCTGGTAAACCTGAGCTGACCGCGATCGAGGCGCTGGCAGGTCAAGATAAAGATGAGTTTTTGGCTCTCGTCGCCGCAGTAGAGACGGCTAGCGAACATCCTTTAGCAGAAGCTATCGTGAGAGCTGCTAAGGACAAGTCGCTTATTATCCCTAACGCTACGGACTTTAATTCAACGACGGGTGAGGGCGTACAAGCGCTAGTTAATGGCACGCAAGTCGCTATCGGTAACTCAAAACTGATGCAGAGCTTAAACAGTTTTGATAGTGAGTTATCAAGTAAAGCCGATATTCGTAGAAAAGAGGGCGAAACGGTGATGTTCGTCGCTATAGATGGCAAAGCGGCTGGGATAATATCAGTCGCTGACCCGATCAAGCCAAGCACCGCCGATGCGATAAAACTGCTCCATGGTGCCGGTTTAAAAGTCGTCATGCTAACGGGTGATAATGAAAAAACCGCGCAAGCGGTCGCTAATAAGTTAGGCATCGATGACGTCCATGCCGATGTCTCACCAGAAGATAAAAACCGTATCGTCAAAGAGATGCAAGATGGCGGCAAAATAGTGGCTATGGCGGGAGACGGTATCAATGATGCGCCAGCACTAGCGCAGGCGAATGTCGGTATCGCTATGGGTACGGGAACTGATGTGGCGATGGAGAGTGCTAGCGTGACTCTCGTCAAAGGCGATCTGATGGGTATAGCCAAAGCCCATAAGCTGAGCCGCTCAACGATGCGGAATATCAGACAGAATTTGTTTTTTGCCTTTATTTATAATGCCATCGGCGTACCCATTGCCGCAGGCGTGCTTTATCCTGCCTTTGGTTTACTACTAAGCCCGATGATAGCAGCAGCGGCGATGAGCTTATCGTCAGTATCGGTGATTGGTAATGCGCTTAGATTACGGCGGCTAGATTTGTAATGTAAATGTTATAAATTGACCACTAAAGCTAAAGCACAACGACGAGTATAGAGCATTTTAAAAACTAGGAATAAGGATAATATTATGGGCAGCTTTTCTATTACACATTGGCTGATTTTATTGGTCGTAGTGGTGGTCGTATTTGGTACTGCCAAGCTTAAAAATGCAGGTAAAGATTTAGGCGGTGCGGTGAAGGGTTTTAAAGAAGC
>Ga0208015_1000617_pt1 | contig 16937 bp, 13 predicted proteins | sample 26BtaG_FD_184101 | JGI IMG/M metagenome (GOLD analysis project Ga0208015, IMG submission 184101) | Marine viral communities from Cariaco Basin, Caribbean Sea - 26B_WHOI_OMZ_CsCl (SPAdes) (version 2) | ecosystem: Environmental > Aquatic > Marine > Oceanic | place: Caribbean Sea: Cariaco Basin...
AGACAGACGGGTATACCGAGCAAGCCGTAATTATGAGAAAAGCAATATCTTATGTCCTCGGTTTTGCGGTGGGGTTACTGGCGGTAGCCCCACCGCTTAACTACAATATCCCGGTAGTCATTAATAGTTACGCATGGCTATACGGATTTATTGTTGCAGCGTTGTTGGGGACTTATCTCTTTTCAGTAAAGTTCCCGCTGGCACTTAAGATATTGCTTGCGTATTTGTTTATGGGGTGCTTTCTCAGTATGGCGCCCTATTTATCGTTTAACGCGTATATTCTTGTTATAGTCGCGGCCTGGGCGTTTTTGGGATTCGCGACGGGAGAAGAAGAACCGGTACTTAATGTGGTGGCCGCGGCTTTTTGGGTACAAGTAGTGATGACAGCGGCGCAGTTGATGGGGGCGGATAAGCTTATGAATTTCGATCGGCCGGAACCCGTATTCCTGGGAACAGTAATGCAGTATATGAGATTCAGTTCTCTGCTGGCCATAATGACTCCCCTTCTTATTTTGAAGAATCGACTTTATATTATCCCCGTATTAATTCTGTGTATTCTTTCTCGATCTTCGAGTTTTGCTTTAGCGGTTATTGCCGGGGCGACGGCTTATCTCTTTATGACGATGAAGAAAGAGCGGTTCCTGATTAGTATATTTGCTGTCTTAGCCCTGGCATCTTATTATTTATGGGATGCAGGATCTTTTAAAACGGCATTTACCTGCGGTCGAGTACATGTGTGGGGGGATATAGTCCGGACCTGGGTTATGGACACTTCTCACAATTTTACGCTTCCTTTGAGGGGGCCGATGGATTGGAAAAGTATTTTTCTTGGCCGGGGGATGGACACGTTTATGCCGCTATTTCCTGTTTTTAAACATGACATGAACCCTTTTGCCCAGGCACATAACTGCCATTTGCAACTTTTGTGGGAACTGGGGATTTTAGGATATAGCATTATCGCGGCGTATGCGGGGCGTCTTATGTGGCGTTTACGTTCCCGGCCGCTTTATATAGCAGGACTTGTATGTATGATGATAAATATGTTTTTTGCGTTTCCTACAAGAATGACCCAGACTATGTTTATGATGATTGCATTTATGGGCATCTGTGAAAAAGAGGCGCGTCGCATAGATTGGGAGGGGGTATAAGATGTCAGCCAAGATAGAATATTTAATAGAGAAACGTAAGGTAATGCTTACCCAGAAAGATTCTTGGCTCCGGCAATACCAGATTTTAGGGAAATATATTTATTCTAAAAAACAGCAATTTCAGATTGAGCGTGAGGATGGAGCTTTTCTTAATGACGGCATGATTAATGATTCGACGGCCGTACGCGCAAATTCAGCTATGGCTTCGGCTATAATGGGATCTCTCTGGAAAAGTGGGAATCGTACATTTCGAGTCCGCCGATCGAAAAATATTCCGGATACCAAAATAAATAATGAATATTATAGAGAAATAAATCAGCAGATCGCTGATGCTATGGAAGCTCCGAAAGCCGGATTTGAGACAGCTTTTCATGAAGAGATCAGCGAAGAGGGAGCTTTTGGTACAGGATGTATAGCTCTTTTTCAAGGAGATTATGAAAATCCGCTCAATTTTAAAAGCTGGAGTATTCAAAAACTTGCTATTGAGGAAGGGCCGGACGGATATGTTGATACAGTTTATTATGATGAGAAAATAACGATTGCGGCTTTGGCTGAACGGTATGGTAAAAATAAACTTCCCGAAGATCTCCAGAAAAAAGTTGATAGTCAAAAAGGCCGTATTGAAAAAGTAATATTGACCGTGGCTATAGAGCCGCGACCGATAGGAGAACGTAAAGGGGTGGGGGTATTTGGTACGCCTATAGCCTCATATCATTTTTTACATAAAGATAAAGCTATATTATTAGAGAGCGGATTTGTCAGTCTTCCGGCCCGGGTGGGCCGCTGGTATAAATTAGCCAGTGAAACATATGGGCGGTCCCCGGGAATGGATGCGCTTCCGGCCATAATGCAAATAAACGCGCTTAAAGAATCTTTTCTTATTGGGGTTGAAAAGAAAGTTGAGCCGCCTCTCTTTATATTAGATGATGGGTCTTTAGGGGCCGGGGTTGTCGATACTTCCGCCCGGGGGCTTTCAGTATTTAACAGTATGGGCCGCACGAATACTCAGAATCCTGTTGGTACTATTTTTGATATAGGAGAGCTTAACAGTGTAGCCGCGGCGATAACAGAGACGCGGGAAGAGATATTACAGCATTTTCTTATTGATAGACTTTACGATCTCAATAATAAAACCCGGATGACTCTTGGTGAAGCCGAGATGCGGTACCAGATTCGAAGTGATGCGCTTTCGTCTATATATGCGAGATATACCGCAGAAATTCTGAATCCGCTTATAGACCGGGCATTTAGTATAATGTTTGAGATGGGTCTTTTAGGTATAACTGAAGAGAATTTTGCCCAAGAAGCTGTTCTTATCGCGAATGGAATAGATCCTATACAGATACCGCCGGATGTGGCCGAGGCGATTGTAGCTAACAAACGCATTTACGAAATTGATTACATTTCCCCTGCGGCTAATGTCATGCGCGAAGAAGAATATCGCGGAATAATTGCCACAACGAATAACGCGATTCAGCTCGCAGGAGCTGGTGCAGATACAATGACGAAACTCGACACAGATCGTATAATTGAACATTCTGCCAGATTATCCGGTGCGCCTATGGATATTGTTGTGGCGGATGATGTTGTTAAGGACATAAGAGACACCAGACAAGAACAACAGGAAGCATTGGTCCAGGCGGAGCTCACGGCTCAGATGGCCAAAGCCGGAAAAGACGCAGCGCAAGGCCAAGCTGCTCTTGTCCAGTAAAAAACAAAGGGGGAAATTATGGAGGAAGCACTGACTCGTAAAGAGCAGCGAGAAGCCTCGAAAGCTAAATCTGAAGCTTTCGGTAAAAAAATGCAGACAGCACTTAACGCACTTTCCAAATCAAATGCGGGCATTTTAGTATTGCGTTTTCTTATGTATGAATGTCGTTTCTTAGCGCCTCTCACAAAGGAAACATTGGAAGGAGTAAATAAAGATCTTCTTGTAGAGAATGAAGCTTTACGAAGATTATATCTTTATTTGCGTAGTTATATGGATCGGGAGACGATTATAAGGGTAGAAATACCCGAACAAACAGGGGGAATAACGAAAGGGGAAGAGGATGACAATTAAGGATTTATTATTCAATACTTTTATGCCTAAATTTTATATGGGTTTTTCGGATGATCCTCCGGCAGATCCGCCGGCAGATCCACCGGCTGACCCTCCGGCGGACCCTCCGGCAGAAAAACAGCTCATCGACTATGTACCGGAGGATCTGCGAGAAAAACCCTGGGTGAAAGAGAACATGGAATCCCCGGAAAAATTTTTCAAATTCGTGGCGAATCAGAATGAAATGGTAGGGAAGAAAGGGGTGATTATCCCCGGAGAAGGAGAAGATAGGACAGAGTTTTATAAAGCTTTGGGTAGGCCGGATAACGCGGAAGGATATGAACTTCCACCTATAGAAGAGATGAAAGAGGCCAAACGGGATGAGGCTTTTATGAAAGGTGTTAAAGATGCTTTTTATAAAGCTGGAGTGCCAAAAGATATGGCTTCTCAAGTTTTTCAGGGTGTAGAAAAAATGCTGTATGAACAAAATAAAGAAGTTCTTCAGGCACAGCAGGAAGAAGATGCCGCTTTCGAGAAACTTAATACAGAATTTTTCGGAGAAAATAAGGAAGCCGTTGTGGCTAATGCCCAGAAAATTCTTAAAGAACTGCTTCCCGAAAAAGCACTTCCGGCTCTTGATAAAATGTCTGTAGATCAACTTGGAATGGTGATCGCGGTAACGGATGCCATTTATACAAAATTCGGAAAAGAAGATGGATTTCGGGGCGGTAAAGGTGACGGCACCAGTGGTAACGAGAGTTATGAAGCTCTTAGTGCCCAGCAACGGGAGCTCATGGAGAAAGAAGGTTTTGGGGATTGGAGACATATAGATCATCAGAAACTTATGGAGCAGAATGCTGAGATTATGGCAAAAATGCGGGCTCTTAAAAAATAAATTTGACAAACAGACTTTTGTTATGTATATTTAATATTGTAGCGTTACGGGTAGCGCGATAGCGTCCAAATACGTTTCAGATATGCACCGGTCTATAACGGTGAAGGCAGCGTCCGGTATCTCCGGGGAGCGTTTCCGAAAAATGTGGTTGTTTTTTGGTTACTCTTAATTAACTCGGAGGTATTATTATGGCTGTTGACACTGCTTTAATCACCCAGTTCAGTAATCTGCTGCACGTTAAGGCCCAGCAGATGACTACGAGACTTATGGGCCGCTGCCAGATCATACCGATCACGGGCGAAAATTTCGCTTATGACGGTACGGGCATGGTAGAAGCTCGCACGAATAACTCTCGTAACCCCTTGATCGACCCGCAGGACCCGGAATACACCCGTAGGAAACTCACTACGGATAGGATTCTGGTAGAGCTTATCGTGGACAACCGCGATGCTCGGCGTATGTTTGAAGACCCGTCTTCCAAGCTGGTCAACGAATGTATGTTTGCGATCATGAGAAAAGCCGATAAGATCGGTATAACGGCCGCTACGGCATCTGTATATACCGGGAAAAGTTTCGGAACGACTGTGGCTTTCGCGACGGATGGAGGCCAGACAGTGGATGCTACGGGCGGCCTGACATACGCGAAACTTCTGGAGATAAAGGACAATTTCAAGAAGTATGAAGTTGGCCTGGAAATGCCGGAAGATCTTCTGTTTCTCACCACGGAAGAGGAAGAAACGAAGATGCTTCAGCTCACGCAGCTTACGAGCGGCGATTTTGTCCGTGACTATGCTGTAGAGAAAGGAAAGATCGTCCGTGCTGTTGGCTTGGATGTGATCCTTTTCGGTAGTGGCGTGGATAACCCGCAACTTTCGGTTGCCAGCGGAACCCGCGATAATATCGCAATGTCCACAAAAGGACTCATTTACGGCATGAGTAAAGAGTTCAACGTGCATGTGCAGGAGAATCACCCGAGCTATGTAGAATCTACATATATTCGCGTGATGGCAGATCTCGGCGCGGTGCGTACCGATGGGCAGAGGGTCCAGAAGGTCCAGACTACGGATGCGTAATGTGAGGTAAGGGTTCTCAGAGGGGCGCCAAGCGTCCCTCTGAGATTTTAAAAGTTAACCTACGGAGGTAGAAAGATGGCTGTTATAAACGCATATAAGCTCAGTACGAGCATCAAGACCCAGGTGAAGGGCGGGCAGGTCATCGCTGTGGCCGGGAATTTCGAAACAGTGGCTACGGACGGCGCGGGGTCCAAGTACCGGCTGTGTAGAGTCGGAGCGGACTATGTGCCGATCGAGCTGTGGTTAAACAATGACGCGATCGCGGGAACTGATGATGTTGACCTCGGCCTTTATACGGTCCTGGAAGACGGAGGGGCTGCGAAAGATGCGGATTGTTTTGTCGATGGCGCGGACATAAGCGCCGGTAAGGCTATAGGTTCGGAGCAGAATGGTCTTGCTTCGCTTCCTTTAGACGAAGTTGGCGATACGATGTCCGAACAGGCCGGGGACACGAATCAGACTCCAGGTATGGAGTATGATCTGGTTCTTACGTCGAACAACGCCGTTACGGGAGCTGGTACTGTAGCTTTCCGTGGTCTGTTTGCGAAAGCCGCTTAAGTTGATGCGGAAATGTTTGACTAAGCGGGGGGCAATATAGCCCCCCGTTTGTCTTATTAGTCAATAGGGGGTGTATATGACTGAAGTTGAAATATGTAACATGGCTTTAAGTTTTTTGAAGGTGCCGACTATTGACTCAATAGATTCTCCATCAGATGAAGTCGAGACTCTTTGTGCACTTCATTTTGATCAGTCCCGTCAAGAAATTCTCAGAAAACATCCCTGGAATTTTGCCAAAAAAAGAACGACGTTGTACGCTATATCGACAGCGCCGCCTTTTGAATACGATTATAAATTTCTTTTGCCTTCTGATTTTATACGCTTAAGATTTATCGGCGATGAAAACGAAGGGCTTGTAGATAAACTCTACGACTTGGAGACGGACCAGTATCTTCTTACGAGCGATAATTTTAGTGGCCCGGCTGAAAAAACCATAACCGGAATTACTCAGGCAGATCCGGGCGTAGTGACGTCTGCCAATCATGGGTTTACGGACGGCCAGGTTGTTTTGATAGAAGATGTAGTAGGCATGACTGAAGTGAATGATACTCATTTTACAGTCAATAATGCGGCCACCAATACTTTTGAACTTCAGACACAGGCTGCGACTCCGGCGAATGTTGATACTTCGGCATATACCGCATATGCGTCTGGGGGTACAATCTCATTAGTACCGTCTTTGCCAGTGGGATATATTTTCGATGAAGACGATACAACGAAATTTGATGCGCTTTTTATAAAAGCTTTTGCGCTTCAGCTTGCAGTTAATCTCTCGTATGGCGTAGCCGGGAAAACCACTCTTCGGACAGATTGCCGCAATATGCTGGCAGAAGCATTGGCCGAAGCCAGATCCATAAACGGCCAGGATAAGCCGCCAGTAAGAGTTACCCGAAGTAATGTGATAGGGGCGCGCCGGCGCTATTCGAGCGGAACAGCCGAGGGCAGAGATCCGTTAAGGATATATGACTAACCGCAAGATAGAAAGGGGGACGGCGTACAGATATGGAAGTTAATGCTTCATTAATCAATTTTGCGGCGGGTCAATTATCGAAGAAATTTTTAGCTCGAATAGATCTTCCTAATTTTTATAGAGCGGGAACTCTTCTTTGCCGTAATTTTGTTCCACAAGCGCAGGGTCCAGTAGAATTTCGTTCCGGATCAAAATATGTTCTTCATACTCGATTGAATAAAGAAGCGGCGCTCTATCCTTTTATTTTTAATGATGAACAGGCTTATGCGCTTGCTTTTTCTGATCAGAAATTAAGATTTTTTTCTGATGGGGGTGTGGTATTGGCCAGTGCTGGTACTACTCAATTTCAATTCCTTTCCCATTTTGATGGCGTGGATGGAGCTACTTCTTACACTGCTGAATCCGGTCAGTCACTTTCTTTTCAGGGGGACGCACAGCTTGATACGGCACAGAAAGCTTTTGGAGTTTCCTCTCTTTTATTGGATGGTTCGGGAGATTGGGTTAATATTAGTGATTCTACGCTGTTAGATTTAAGTACTGATGATTTTACAATAGACACGCGGGTTCGATTTTCGGGAACTCCGGGTAATGATACGATATTAGGTAGTTCTTCGAGTGGATTTTTAATTTATGTATCGAATGCTACAACGATAACAGTTTATCGTGATTGGGGGACTCCTATATCTTTCACTGTTTCAACTATGAGTGCCGCCACTTGGTATCATTTAGCCGTTGTACGCGAAGGTAATTTTATTAGATTATTTTTAGATGGAGTACAGCAAGATACGGATAAAGACATAACCGGCTGGAATATAACAGCCGCGGGAACACCCCAGATAGGAACATATGCGGGCAACAATCCTTTTGCTGGTTGGATAGATGAATTTGCTATTCGTAAGGGAGTGGCTATTTGGACTTCTAATTTTACACCGCCTACCGCTGCGTACCCGGCCACTAATCTCAATGCTATTACGGGCATAACTCAAGCAGATCCAGGAGTTTTAACTGTGCCCTCACACGGGTATTCTGGCGGAGAAGAAGTTTATTTAAGCGAAATCGAAGGGATGACAGAACTTAATAATAAATATTATCTTGTTGTCTATATTGACGCGGATACTTTTTCTCTTACTGATGTAGATGGTACGGCCATAGATACTACTGCGTATACCGCATATACTACTGGGGGAGCTACTGATGCTGTTTATGAGATAGACACCCCGTATGAAGAGGCGGATATTTATGATCTTAAATTTGCCCAAAAAGCAGATCTTATGTATATAGTACACCCGAATTATGAGCCGCGTAAGCTTACTCGATCTGGAGACGCAGATTGGGCGTTAGATACTTTTATTCGTACGGATGATCCTTTTACTAAGACGATTTCCGGGATTACAAAAGCGAATCCCGGCGTAGTAACTTGTACGGCGCATGGTTTTTCAAACGGAGATATTGTAGAAATAAATGGTGTTGTAGGTATGACCGAGGTAAATGAGCAGTTATTTAAAGTTGCCAACAAAGCCACAAATACTTTTGAACTTACTGATCCCACTACTGATGCAGATGTAGATACTTCTGGGTATTCTACATACGCATCCGCGGGGGTAGCATTTAAAGAGGGAAATATGCCGGGAGCGGTGGCTTTTTATGGGGGCCGTCTTTTTTATGGAGGAACGGATGATGATCCGGAAACTTTTTTTGGTAGCAAAGCTCCGGATAATGATGGTACGACGAATTATGATGTATTTACTGTAGGATCAAGTGCGGAAGATGCGGTTATTTTTCCGATATCTTCTCAAAATAATGTTGCAGACAGGATTCAATGGTTTGCCGGAACGAGTCGATTTTTAGGTATTGGTACTTTTGGTGGAGTTTATAAAGCTCATGGGGGTTCTGACGCTGATCCGATAAGCGGAACAGCCGTAGAGGTTCGAGCGGTAGAATTTTTAGGTTGTAAATATATAGCTCCAGCCCGAATAGGAAATTCTCTTTTTTATGTCCAGCGCGGAGGTCAGATATTAAATAGGTTTGGATTTTCTCTTTTAGCAGATGATTATGCTGCGGAAAATCTTAATATATTTTCAGATGAAATAACTTCCCCCGGGCTTAAACAACTTGCGGTACAACAGGGACGAGCGGATATTATATGGGCTGTCACGACAGGCGGTAAACTTATAGGCGTTACAATTAAGATCGGAGAAGAAATAAATGCGTGGCATAGCCATACAATAAGTGGAACAGATATACAAATTTTGTCTGTTTGTGGGGAACCACAGCCAGATAATATGGACAGTTTATGGTTAATAGCTGAACGAACGATTAACGGAGTGACGCGCCGGTATGTCGAATATTTTGAAGCAGAGGCTTTATTACCTGAGCCCGAAGAATATTATACCGGAACGCAAAGTGATGATGAAGATAAATACCGGAATCTTCTTTATGAAGCACAAAAACACCTTGTTCGTTTAGATAGTTCTTTGAGTTTAAATACCCAACAAGCAGCTCCGGTTACTCCTGGAGCGACCACGGGAACTGGAATAGCTTTCACATCTACTGAAGAAATTTTTTCTGCTTCAGATGTAGGTAAAAAAATTGTTAAGAAATTCGTAACTGGAGAAGAAGCGGGTATTGCCACCATCACTGCGTATGTATCTACAACGGAAGTCACTTGTACTATCAATACTGATTTTGATTCAACAGATGAAATAGAAAGTGATAAATGGTTTTTGGCTGTCAATTCAGTTTCGGGACTTGAACATTTAGAAGGTGAAACTGTAGCCGCTCAAGTAGACGGATCAGATGATGGTACATTTACTGTTACTGATGGCGCGGTCACGCTAAATAATTATGGTACTGTTATACATGTGGGACTTGAATATACCGGCAGGATCCAAACTATGCCGCTCGATATAGGAGCTCTCGCTGGTACTGCTCAGTCGCGCATAATGACAGTGAATCGCCTCGGACTTTTATTTCGCCACGCACGGGGTACTAAATACGGATCTGAACTCTATCGGCTCGAAGAATTAAAAGACCGGGATCTCGGGGCTATTACCGGACGTCCGGCGCAGCTTATAACGGAAGCGAAATTTCTTGAACTGGCAAGTAATTATGAGCGCCGGCAATATATCTACATTGTCCAGGATACTCCTGCGCCTTGTACGGTTCAGGGAATTGTACCGTTTGTAGATACGACAAATGAATAGGGAGAAAGAAGGTTAATATGGCGGCAGCAGGAATGTTAGCATTGATGTCAGCAGGAATGGGAGTCGCCCAGGGCATTTCTGCTATGGGTTCCAAACGGGCCGAAGCTACGATGCTTGAAGCAGACGCCATTCGGCTCGAAAGGGAAGCAGGTAGAGAAGCTCGACGTATAGAAGATGATGGTAAGCGCTTCGCTGCCCGGCAGAAGATGACGTATATAGGTTCTGGTGTTCAGATTGGAGGGTCTGCGGTAGTTACTTTGGCTCAAACGGATAAATGGGCTAGAACAGAGGCAGAAGCTGTTAGAGAGCGTGGCCGGGCTATACGAGAATATTATGGTCGGGCAGCTCAAATAGCCCGTAGAGAAGGAATGGCGGCATTTATAGGTGGAGTTACTGGCGGAATAGCGCGGGGCATAAGCACTTATGCAGTTGCGAGAGCGGGATTTGGCGGGTTAAATTTATCAGAAAAACAACAGGAGAATGCGTATCTTAAACGTCAGATGGCCAGGGCTCGGAGTGTTTCGTCTATATCTATGAAGAGAGGAAGCTTCTAATGGGTAAAATTCCGGTGTATCAAAGACAAAAATTTGCTTCTACTTATGTGGGCGGTCCTCAAGTAGATAAGTCCGGTGAAGCGATTGTCGCTGGCATAGGTAAGGCTGTTGAGACTGGCGTAGGAATTGCTGCTGAAGAACTGGGTAAAAAGGAGCAGCAACGGATAGATTCGCAAGCTAATAACGCGCTTTTAAAATTTAATTTAGATTTACAGCAGAATATAAGAAACTTAAAAACTGAATATGCGGATAATCCTGCGGGACTTACTGAAGCTGTTCAGAATATGGGTATTGAACTTCAGAATAGCTATGCTTCTAATATAGCAGATGAGAGAGTTCGGACAAGATTTGGAGGCGGGGCTACTCAAGCCATAAAACAAACTTCTTTAGCCGCTATTGATTGGGCGGGCGCTAAGGAGGAAGAGAACGCTTTATTAGCCGCAGAAGATACAGTTAGAACGGCTTCAATATTAGTGGGGCAAACAACTGACGTAAACATATTGAATCATAATATTGCTACTGTAGAAACAGAAATATTAAAACTTCCTGGAGTTGGCCGAAAAGAAGCATTAGGATTGATACCAGATATGGTAGAGTCCCATCTTTTGCAGCGGGTTCGCGAAGACCCCAACGGACTAGAGGCAGATTTGAATGACCCGAAAGGCCCATATAGGGGCAATAAATATTTTACCGACAAGATGCGGACTACTATGCTTTCTAAAATTAAGACCCAGCGAAATTTCGATAAACGAGAATTGCAGCGGATTCAAGGGGATGCATTTCAGCAAGCCATGTTGGAGAACACCAATAGAACTTTAACTCTTGGGCGCCTTGATGAGATGTTTGCAAACGGGGAATTACGAAAACGTGATTATGTTAATTTGAAAGAAGCCATATTTAATCGTGTCGCAGTAGACGCAAACAAGTTATATACGGACCAGGAATGGGCCCGTGATTATATTGATTTGGTTAAGTTAACGGTGGACAGCCGAGAGGAACGCACTAAAAAATTAACTAAAATTTTGACTATGCGGAAGTTTGATACGCTGCCCCTTGAAGAAGAGCGGAAGTTAATTGAATGGTCTACTCCGCTTGAACAGGCCCGAGATGCAGCGTATTTACAAGATGTAGGGCACCGATTGGCTGCCTTAGAACAGGGGGTGGGGAAATTTTTCCCTGCTCGGCCGGCCATTCATATAGCCGATGCTTTTAGAAAATTCATCCAAGAAGCGACGGAGACAGAAGATTTGGAAGCAGTATCTAATAAAATTTTAGGCCAAGCACTTAAAGATAGTTTTCGAGCTGCGGGGTATGATATGGATAATATTCCTGCCCAGGGTAAGCGGATAGAAGACGTTAATGGTAATTTTATTTGGGTTTATCCCGATGGAACCTATAAGGAAGAATAGTGAGTAAATTTGATTTTGATAATATAGCTCCGGCAAAACAAACATCTAAATTTGATTTTGATAATGTTGTGCCTGCGGCTGAGGAAAAACCTTCCGGAATGGATCCTACTCCGACGGGTCCAGAGGGGGTGTTTTCTTACGACCGGATGTCGGCTGCCTGGGCAAAAGCTACAGATGCGGTCCAAACAACGGTAGATGCGATGATACCCATGGCTGGGTTTTCTAAACCCCAGATGGAGCAGACACAGAAAGCCATGTATAATGTTTTTCAGCGTCCGCTAGGTGCTTTAGCAGCACTTGCTGTTGAGACACCTTTTGCTGAACCAGATGTGGGGGTGTGGGAGACTTTGGGGCGCGGATTTTTAAACCCAGAAGAATATACGCAGGGAGAAATTGCTGTTGCGTTGACAGATGCCGGTATGGAACCTAATTCTGCGGCGGCGTTAGCTACATTAGGTCAATTTGGTTATTATATGGGGGCGGGGCGGGCGTTTCAAAAAGCTTTTAACCTATTTGAGATTCGGAATACTAAGGCTACGATTGAATCGCTTGCATATCGAGTGAATGATATGGAGTTTGCGGGGGAGAAATATGTAAAACTTCCTAAAGAAATGACGAAAATGTTTGGGGAAAAACCGGCCACTCGAATTACAGCAGACATGTATTTAAAAAGTCGAGGATATAGATTGGCCGGGGATGGGATTAAATTAGTGGATCCTAAAACGGCCGCGCAATTTGGGCAGCCTACGGTTGAGGGGGTGGTTCGAGCGGGAGAGGCTAAAGTTGCCCGCATAGAAAAATTCGCTGATATAGAAAAATTAGGTGTGACGAAAGAGCAGTTTGCAGATAGGATCCCCGGGTTAAGACAGCTCCGCGCAGCCGCGCGAGGCCGAGACACCGCCCGGTTGAAAGAGTTTATGACTCGTAGGGGGGCGTCTAAGCTGATAGAAGCAGACCCGGCTTTAGAAGGAATACGCGGGGAGAAACTTGTAATGGACGCAGCAAAGACAGTATTTGATGCGTTTTCTAAAAATACAATTAGAGATGCGTTGTATCAGCAAGTTGAAGTAGCGGGGCAAAAATTAGCATTCCAGACAGTCCAGGACTTTGTGAATCTGACACTTCAAGTTGATGAAGCACTTGCCGCAGGAACTGCTACTGCGGAAATGTTGACTCAGTACAACGCTTTAGCGGCGGGCATAGGCTTGGTCCCCGCCGCGCCAGAGATAGTCAGGGATGCGGAAGGAAGGCTCGTGACGCTTGGAGAAGTTCCGGAAGAGCCGGTAGTTCCTGCTCTTCGGGACGTAACTAAACCGGTTACGGTAGAAGAAGCAGTAGCTGATTTAAAAGCGGTAACTACGAGAAGAGAACGCGTAGGTAAGGGGGCTCTTATAGTCCCAGCAGAAACTCTTCTTAAGCGACTCGGGTTGGATGAATACATAGGCAGTCCTGTTAGGCAGGCCCTTCAAGATACGCGTATTGAATTAGCAAGTAAAGTGGAATTTTTGGTTAAAACGATGCAAGAGCATAAACAGCTTGTTGGGGAGAAAGCTTTTCCTGCTTCTGTAGAGAAGATATGGCGGTATATGGACAAAGGTATTCCAGCGAATAAAAAAGACACAATTGAAGCAAAAATTGCCCGCCGATTCCGTAAAGAAACAGAAGAGATGCTTCGTCGAATCAATGAAGTAAACCGATTTGCTGGGCTTCCGGAAATAAAAGGAATTAAAGATTACATATTCCATATGGTAAACGCAGAAGTTATTGACGATATGATAAAAACGGGGCAAATACCAGAGGGGTTAAAGAAGATAATTCGCCCGGGGGTAAGCACAAAGCTTTTTCTTAAAACTGCGGTTGAACGTAAAGGGATGCCCGAAGAATATTTAGTTAAAGACGTATACGAAATTATGCGGGCCATGTATGCTATAGATCTTAAATATATAAATCTTCAGCGGGCTTTAGCAGAGATAGAGCCCTATCTTAAGGGCGTGAAGACTCTTGCAGCTTCTGGCGAAAAGTGGGATGCCACTTCTGTGACTTACGTCGATAAGTGGATAAACCACGCCGTTAAAAGGCTGCCTACAGAAACTGATTTAGGTATGCAAGCGTCATTGGATAACCTTATAGATTTCGTATTTGGGGTAACACAACGAGTACGCCCAGAAGCTACGCGCCCAGATTTATCTTTTCAGCAGTTAACCGGGCTTCTCTCCGTGGCGATCCAAACGGGGGCGTTGGGGTTTCGGGTTAAAGTAGCTCTTAGGAATCTTTTACAGTCTTCTTTTGATTGGGTTATGTACGGCACAGATCCATACCTAAAAGGTCAAGAAGCCTATCTCACTGAAGAAGGGCAATCTATTCTCAAAAAATCTCGGGTATGGAAAACCCGCATGCCGATAGAAGCTCAGGACCTTAACACGCTAAAAACTTGGATGAAGAAAGGCTCTATTCTTTATCGTAAGGCAGATATGCGAAATGTAAGTGTGGGGCTTCTTACCCGGTATTATCATGCTAAAGATACTTTGGGGTTGTCGGACAAAGAGGCGATTGAATGGGCGGACACAGATCTTGCCAAAACCCAGTGGTCGTATACCCAGGAAGATCTCCCAGCAATTTATTGGTCTGCTACTGGCCGGACTCTGGCTACTTTCGGCTCTTGGTGGATGAATTTTTATACAAATTTTCTTCCGGAATTAGTTGGTCGCGCGTATAGCGGTAAAGCATCCGACGGAAGGGAGGTTTCGCCGCAGGAACGTGCAGGTATTCTTCGGTTTTTTGCGCTTCTTGGTACGATTTTCTTTGTTAAAAAGATTACTGGAGCAGCGACGGGAACTCCTGTAGATTATTTAGGAGTATTATCGCCACTGCCTTTTGGAGAATCCCCTCAAGGGGCAGTCTTGTTAGGCATGGCGGACATGGCGCAGGGGATGTTAGATGTTAACGATAAAAAATATCAGGATGGAGTTGCTAAAGTTGGCCGGGCCGGACAGGTTTTTGTTCCTTATGGTATCACTATTAAGGAAACCTATAGGCTGTTTATGGACCCAGATTTCTCGATTATAGATTATCTTTTTTATACGGATCAGGAAGGGAAGAAAAAAGTGCGGACTCCGTTCTTTTGATGCTAAGTAGCATTTTTAATATTATATGATATACTTGTATATGTGGGGATGAAAATAGGTAGATTCAAGGAAAAAGGAGAGAAAATAATGGAAAAAGTAATGAAGAAGGTAAATGAGCTTTTTGGGACACTTCAGGCAGGCGTAGCGGAGAACGCCGCAAAAGCTGCGGAACTGGATAAGGCGCTGGCAGAAGTCAAGGCCGAGCAGCTTAAAGTTTCGGAGGCGGACGCGGAGATCAAGCGGCGTGAAAGAGCCGTGAAGAAGATCACGGATATTCTGGCCGAACAGGAAAAAGCCGCGGCGCTTAAAAAGGAAGCCGAAGCGCAGCTTATAGAGGTGGATAAAGCGAAGGCTGATCTTGATATTTTGAGGGAACAGGCCGAAGATAAACTCTCGAATGCGGAACAGACCAAAGCCGAATCTCTGGCTGAGAGGCAGCGCATAAGAGTAGAAGTTAAGCGCCTGAACGAGATGAAAGCCAAATATAAAGAGGAAGTCCTGGCCGAGATGAGAGGGGGCGCGTAATGAAAAGGTTTATAGTTGGTTTCGTGCTGGGTATTTTTGTGGGCAGCGCTGTTATGGCGATAGCCGCCGGCATGACAAAAGTAGAAAATGAATCTGTCGAGGCGTCTTCTTATGTTCTTTATGGGACGCCGGATGGTGGCGATACGGTAGTGCGAGTGAAAACAGACTCAAATGGAGTGTTACAAGTAAAAGGAGTATAAGATGTTCAAGAAAATTTTAAGTATAACATTAGGTGGGCTCTTAATAGCCTCCGCTGCTTTTGGCGCAGGAATGACAAAAGTAGAGAATGAATCTGTTGAAGCCGCATCTGCTGTGGCCTGGGGTACGGCAGACGCGGGAGATAACATCGTCCGGGTAAAGACAGACGCGGATGGGGTTATTCAGGCCACAATCAGCGGAAGTATATCCGGCAGCAATATCACCTATGTCGCATTGACAGACGATATAGAGACTGTTATAGCTGCGGCAACGGCAGGAGATACGCTTATATTGGCGGCAGGGACGTATACGATAACTAATGCTATTACAGTTGGTAAAAAGGTTCACCTGAAAGGGCAAGGTAAGGGTATCACTACCATTACCAGTTCTACCGATTTGGGCGGTAGTATGATGCTTGATATGTCTGCTGGTGCAGGAACTATGATTTCCGATATGACCCTAGAATATACAGCTACGTCTACATCTGATTGCTCTATCACAGAATGGGATGTAAGTGGACGGATAGAGAATGTGGAGTTTGTTGACACGTCTGCTGGTGGAGCTGGAATAGACCTAAAAATCATCTCCCTACCAACAGCTGCTGTAGAGTTGGATATAATAAAATGTACGCAAGCATCTTCTGGCAGTAAAGACAAAGCGGAATTTCTTGTTATAACGGGTAACAATTCCAACATCATCGCAAATATAGAGGAATGTGTACTAAATCATACAGGCGGTAACAATGTTGATATGATAGAATCTACGGGTTCCGGAACCATAAATATACGGAACAGCCAAATCTCAACAGATATTGCTGGCGATACCGATGGTATAATTCGAGGATATGGTAATATTACTGTATACGATAGCATACTGGATTCTTCCGGTGGTGGATATGATATACGCAGAATAGGTGGAACATACAAGCTCCATAACACAGTTTTAGTAAACAATACCACTAACGGAACTATAACTTATGGTCGTGGAGGAGAGATAGGAACAACCACTACTGGTGGTGCGGGTTCAGCGGGAGCTGGCAACCAGTATGTTGAAATACAAGTTGGCGGAGTAAAGTATAAAGTATTGCATGATGGAACGATATAATGACGGGTTAAAATGAGCGGAGCACCAGGAGCAGACAAACACGAAGACCAATCATACGACGCCGCAAGCGTGGTGCCGCACGGGCTCGTACAAGGAACGCTCGCGACTATTAAAAGGCTTTTGGTTAATAGCGC
>Ga0208015_1000621_pt1 | contig 16826 bp, 12 predicted proteins | sample 26BtaG_FD_184101 | JGI IMG/M metagenome (GOLD analysis project Ga0208015, IMG submission 184101) | Marine viral communities from Cariaco Basin, Caribbean Sea - 26B_WHOI_OMZ_CsCl (SPAdes) (version 2) | ecosystem: Environmental > Aquatic > Marine > Oceanic | place: Caribbean Sea: Cariaco Basin...
AATTGTCGAAACATTAAGCACTATCGTGGATGTTGTCGCAGAAGATGAGCAAAGTGCGCTTTTGAAAGCGCAAGAGATGTATAGAAATGAGCAAGTGGTTTTATATCCAGATGATTTTATTGATACCAAATTTATTGTTTTTCAATAACAACTAAACGGATTCAAAATCCGCAACATCACCTGACAATAACGTCAGACTACTCATTGGCATAATACCGCGCAGTGCATTGCAAAAGAATAACTGCGTTAATTTAGGCAAATCATCATCTTGTAGCGACCTGATTCTGACTGGATATTGCGTCGTGGATAGTGCATCTATAATTACTTGACGCATAACACCAGCAACGCCTGATTGAGCCATAGAGGGTGTGTACCACTGGCCAGTGGTTAGGTAGTTTTCATCATTTTTATGAATACTAGAAGCAGTTTTGGATTCTGATAGTGGTGCTTCTGCCAATTGATAGAATACATTACTCATCGTACCCTCAACCCACTGCCCACTCATATCGCGTAGCAAACCTTCACCAAGTATTGAAGCAAGATTTGATGCCAATGGCTCAGCTTTTATACGTTGTAGCTCACCACTAGCGAGGACACTGTCTAAACGATTAAGGCTCTTGAGACCTGCCAGCGGTGGCGGTAAGCAAGCAATCTGAGAAGCCAAACATATTGCCAAAGCATTAGGTTGGATAGGTATCAAGTTGCCATCAGGCAAAGACAGTTGCAGCGCAGTAGAAACTTTCATTGCGGTAGTCTTTAGCCATATCTCACAGTCACTACCTTTTGCATTAGGTGCATATCCATAACCGCGCACATCCTGCGCAGCGCGAGTGACTACTAGCTTGAGCATACCTTGCTCTAACTGTTGGGCATACAGTTGCAGTACGGCTAATAGCTCTTCGCTATTTATGTTTAGCTGCAAGGCTTCAGCATGAGAGACAAGCCGCTGATAATGATAGTCTGACCATAGTATCAACCCATCGATGACACCTATAGTGGTAAAGAAGCCGTCAGCGTATGCCAGCCCGCGATTATCTAGAGACATTGTTACCGTTTGGCTAGTCGCCCTGTTATCTTCGGTCACCCTATTATCTTCGGTCACCCTATTATCTTTGGTCACCCTATTGTCTTCGGTCAAACTATTGTCTTCGGTCAAACTATTGTCTTCGGTCACACTGCTGACTTGTGGGTACAGACACACCCAGTCGTTTGGCACTGACGTCATATCGATCATGACTTAGCTATTGTCTATTTGAGCGGCGGCTTTATTTATCACCAGCATGCAGCTATAAAACTCGCATTTTGCCAGCTCTATCTTTTGTCCACCGACGATTCTATTTTTGATGATTTGACTATTGAGCATATCAGCAACCATTTTACCGCCATCATCACCCATCAATTGACGCGATAGCTGATAGGCTTTTTTGGCATGGTTTTGGCTCAGCTCTTTTTCTTTGTCTGTATCAGTAGGATTGGCATAGTACCAGCCTAGCTCTAGATATTTTTCAGAGTCGATGATATCTAGATAAGGCGCGTCCGTTTTCATAAAGCGATATTTTGCCGCTGGATTACTGGCATAGTCTAGGCTGTTTTCGTCAGTGCTCATCACTTCGCCAAACACGGATTTTATACTATCTAACTCATCTACAGCGAGCGACTCAACCTTATCCGCACCCCATGCTGCGACATCATATCTCACTGGCGTGCCTTGCTGAGCGGTGGCACCGTCTAGGTCAGGATTGTTTGCGCTGTCCTGTACTGGCTCATTCGTTGTTGCCTGCTCAGTGGTCTCAGCATCTGGATTTGGAGCATCTTCTTTGGTGCTGTCACAGCCACTGAGCGTCACACCAACTGCCATTATCGTACCGACTAGAAGGGTCTGTAGGTTAGGATTCCACATGGATAATTTACTCACACTTTTAGATTGATCTCGAAATAGTATTAACGAGCTGGCAGAAACGCCGCTGATAACGAATAGTTTTCAATAAAGAGCATATTTCACAAATATTATAATCTAGCAGTCATTACAGCATATTGATATAGGTTTCCATATTTTATAGTTTACCCAACTGCTCAGCACTTGACTACCTTTTACCTTACGCGGAGCACTCCCCGAGAGTACAGATTTGTTAAATATATAACGTACCAAAACGACTTTCTCTTTAGTAGAAAGTAGAAAACTGTCTGAGCATGTTTTGAGTATGTTTGCCTCAATGTCAGAATTTATTTTTAAAAGCGATAAGGCAGCCTCTGACTAACGCTGTCACTTTCTAATAATCGATTGGTGATGGCCTCTTAGTTTGTCAATCATAGCGTTATCCCTTATGATGATTGAGCGCCACTTACTTGCTTCTTTGATAGTATTTTTATTCTCTAGCCAGCGGACTATTTATGACCCAACACTTTATCGTTATTGGCAATCCAATCGCCCATAGTAAATCTCCTGAGATTCATGAGCAGTTTGCTATCCAAGCAGGGATTGATATTAGCTATCAGCGTCAGTACTGCCCTGATGATACCGCCAGTTTTACGGCTGTCGTTGAGGCGTTTTTTTGCGGTGGCGGTGTGGGTGCTAACGTGACAGTTCCTTTTAAACAAGTTGCTTATGACTGCTGTGCGGCGCGTGGTGGTTTATCAGAACATGCCAAAACGGCAGGCGCGGTCAATACGTTACTGTTGAACAAAGCACTACTAGAAAGCGGCGTGCCAATCACTGAAGCACTCTATGGTGATAACACGGATGGGCAAGGACTTATCAATCACATTATGAGTATGGACTGGCCGCTGACCGATGCTCGTATGGCGCTAATAGGTGCAGGCGGGGCCGCTCGTGGCGTGATATTGCCATTATTTGAAGCAGGTATCGGCTCTCTCACGATTGCTAATCGCACCGTGTCTAAGGCAGCTGATTTGGTAAATGAGCTCAGTGCGGCCAGTTCAGTGATTGATGACCAAAATATCGAAGTTTGCGCGACCAATGAACTCAGTGGCTCTTTTGACATTATTATTAATGCCACCTCTATCGGTCTATCAGGTGATACGCTACCGCTAGATAATGCTCTAAACTGTCAATACGCTTACGACATGATGTATGGTCGTCCGCTACCATTTTTGCAGCACTTTGCCGCTCGCGGCGCACAGACCTCAGAAGGCTACGGTATGCTTATCGGTCAAGCTGCTTTAAGTTTTGAGCGTTGGACTGGGCATACTATCGATGTAGCACAAGCGACAACAGCGCTAAATAAAGACAGTTAAACAAAGGAAAATCTTTGCAGAGCTATGCTATTAACTGAAACGTAGTAGTAGCCAATTTTCAAAACGGCGTAGCGGTACACGCAATCGCGTAGAGTGTATCGCCAGACCACCGCTCAATCCAATCACACAGCCAAGTGCCGTATCAATCATGCGCGTATGAATGACATCTCCTGCCATTGGCGGCACTGGCATCGTGCTGCCATACTCCGCGATAAATATCGTCAACGGCGTAATAAAAATCACCGCCAGCCCATAATGCCGGTCGACAAATGACTCAATCAATAACATCATTGATAATATAGCCACGGCGACACCCCAGGTCGATAGCCCCCAAGACAGCATCCAACTTGCAACCACCATACCAACCAACGTACCCAATATACGATGCAATTGCTTGATCCACATGGTTCGTAGCTGTATGCCTTGAATAATAATAAAGCAGCTCATTGCGACCCAATATGGATAAGGCATGTCTAACAAAACTGCTATCACCAACGCCAGACTGATGAAACCTACGACAATAAGGCTATCACTAATCATATCTGGCTCATAATGATAACTAGGCGCAGAGGCAATAGGACGTGTGGCTAGCAAAAACAGTGTATACAGTAGCGCCAGCAACATCGAAGACCCGCTACCCAATAACACAAGCCCTATCGCCGAGAGCACTCGATCTAACGGGACAGGAATAAACAGCGCGATTGCACCAGCCATCAACACAAACAACCCTGCTGGTGGTGGCTGCTTATAATAACGACCCAACATCACCACGCTAAGCGCAACAAGCATAAAGACAGGCAGCCTGAGTATAGGCATTTGCTGCGCCATCAAACCCAGCGCAAAACTGAGTATCATGGCAAACCCCCAAGCCATCACTGTCACCAATCGATAAGGTAACCCGCCCACCAAGGGCAGGTTTAAAATAATCATTGACCCCAGCGACGCTTTGATTCCAGCAGATAAGTCACCAAAGTAAGCGCCCACGAATACTGGAAAGCTGATCGCAATCGCAGCAACAATAGGCATATGCCATGGCCTTCGACTACGATTGACTGTCAGCAAGTGCCCAAGCTCACCGTCAATGAGCAATTTAATGCGCATCAAGAATGTGGTCAACCAAGAGAATTGTTTGTGAGATTTTGAGTCGCTCATAGATGGCCTTCCTTATTTATTATGTCTATTACTCTTCGGTCTTCTACTTATCATCAATCATCTATAACAGATGATCTTTGAGCACATCCAGCACATATATCAGCCACTTCATAAAACTAAAATTGATTAATTAAAATAAAAGTCATGAATAATAGTTATCAATTGTATATTTATCGACCTATAAGATTTATAATCATATCAACGCAATAATAGCTGGCGCTTAACAAGGACGTCATAAAGCCCTTCACAATGGACTCGCTGTTTATTACTAGCACTCATAACAACAGATATAGTATCTATCTCAATTAAAATAATGACACATCGCTGACATGACTTTTGACTCAAATACTGCGTCGTAAGTCCATGATAGTGAACCAACCAAAGAGAGCGATTATGTTAACTTACAAAGCACCTTTACGTGACATCAAATTTTTGATTAATGATGTATTTGATTACCAAACCCACTATAAAGATTTGGATAACGGCGAAAATGCCGATCCTGAAACGATTGACATGATCCTACAAGGCATGGCTGACTTTTCTGAAAACGTCCTCGCTCCTATCTATCAATCAGGCGACGAAGAAGGCTGTCATTTTAAAAATGGCGAAGTCACCACGCCAAAAGGCTTTAAAGAAGCTTACAACCAGTTTGTAGAAGGCGGCTGGCAAGGTATCTCGTATCCTGAAGAATACGGCGGGATGAACTTACCGACGTCAATCAACCTGATCAAAGCTGAAATGATCGGTACTGCCAACTGGCCATGGGCAATGTACTCTGGCCTATCAACCGGTTGTATCAACACGCTACTCCAATACGGTACGGATGAGCAAAAAGCACTGTATTTACCGAAGTTGGTCGAAGGCTCGTGGGCAGGTACGATGTGTTTGACTGAGCCACAGTGTGGTACGGATCTGGGCCAAGTAAAATCAAAAGCCATCCCGCAGGATGACGGTACCTATAAAATTAGCGGTACCAAAATCTTTATCTCAAGCGGTGAACATGATCTAACAGACAACATCATCCATATCGTTTTAGCACGCCTACCAAACGCACCAGAAGGCACACGCGGTATCTCACTATTTATCGTACCTAAGTTCACTCCGAACGCTGAAGGCGAGTCTGGCGAGCGCAATGCCGTAGTTTGTGGCTCGATTGAGCATAAAATGGGCATCAGCGCATCTTCGACGTGTGTATTGAACTTTGATGGCGCAGTCGGCTACCTAATCGGCGAACCGCATAAAGGCCTAAAAGCCATGTTCACCTTTATGAACACGGCTCGTATCGGTACTGGTATCCAAGGTCTGGCGCATACTGAATTGTCTTTCCAAAATGCCTTGCCATATGCCAAAGATCGTCGTTCTATGCGCACGCTATCTGGCACTAAAGATCCTGAAAAAGTAGCTGATGCTATCATTCACCATGCTGACGTACGCCGTATGCTATTGACGCAAAAAGCCTTTGCTGAAGGCGGTCGCTCAATGATTTATCACTCAGCACGCTATGCCGACAAAATGGCACAGGGTATTGTCAATGGCGATGATAAAGAGTTTGAAAAATGGGATGATAAGCTAGGTTTCTACACACCAATCCTAAAAGGCTTCTTAACTGAGCTAGGTATCGAAGCTGCTAAGCACGGTCAGCAAATCTATGGCGGCCATGGCTATATTAAAGAGTGGGGTATGGAGCTGATCGCTCGTGATGCGCGTATCGCAACCATGTACGAAGGGACTACTGGCGTACAGGCATTGGATCTATTAGGCCGTAAGGTTATCTTACAGTCTAAAGGTAAGATTATCCGTGACTATACCTCTAGCATCATGAAATGGTGTGGCGAGTACGCACTCGATAAAGAAATGCGTAAATTCGTTTGGGCACTGACCAAACTATGTGCTGAGTGGAATACCTTGACGGTACGCTTGATGCTGATGGCACGTAAAGATCGTGAAATCATCTCAGCAGCGTCAGAGGACTTCCTAATGTACTCAGGCTACGTAATGATGGGTTATCATTGGGCTCGTATGGCAGCGGTCGCTTATGAAAAGCTAGAAAATGGCGGCACAGAAGCACCAGAATTCTACAAAGCAAAGATTCAGACTGCGGAATTCTACTTTGATAAGTTGCTACCGCGTACTTCTGGTCACGCAGAAGCGATGGTTGCACCAAGCGAAAGCATGACATCGATGGAAATCGATCACTTTGCTTTCTTAGATTAAAATTGACTAAAACTGCATCGATAATCAATAAAAAAGCGCCTATCATTTAGGCGCTTTTTTGTGCTTAACTGGAAATCTGCTTATACAGAATCCACAGCAACTAGCAGATTTAGGAGCAAGCTATGCGACTGATTGATTATAAATCCACTTCTGTAGCCACACGCTGTATGCAAACATTGGTAATTAGCACTGTACTAGCAAGTATCGCTGCAAATAGTGCGACTGCTAAAAATAACGACATCCCTCTTCATTTTTCAAAAGGTGCTATTAGTAGCGTCATCACTGGTAAATTAAATCCCAATGACAATGAACGCTGGTATCGTTTTGACGCTACAAATGGACAGTATGCCGTGATAAATATTACCCCATTTGCGGGAACATCTGAGACTGCCAATGTCGGCGTATTACATATGCCGAACGGTATACAAGATGGCGGTAAAGGTGGTATCGTCTATCAAGGCTGCTTACCTGCGACGGGCACATATCGATTGCGTATCGCCCGCAATCTTATGGCTACCGAAGGCAAAATTGCGGGCTACAATGTTGAACTAATGATACTACCAACGTATGCCAGTCAGCCTTTATGCAAATGATTGTAATCATTTAAGGTTGGTAACTTTAGCCTACGAGCAGTCACCTTTTTAAGCAGTCGCTTTTTCAACCAAACAGCTTTTTAAAAGACAGTTTTTAAAAAGGTAGGCGCTATTAGTTAGCTACCAAGCATTTTCTTATGATAGACCGCACTTATCTCTTCAACTTCTACACATATCTGCAATGCCGCACGCCCTGACTGCTCTGCGCCTATTTTTTCTTCGATAGTAGCAACCAATAGCTCAGCCAACTGGTCACGAGTGGCCATATCGCGTCCGCTCATCAGCTTTAGGTGAGCATAAATAAATCCATTGGCCTGCTCATCATCTTCAACACCTACTAGAAATGAGTTAATAGGTACAATGCGTGCTTTTATATCAGTAGGCAGCTTAAACTGGCCACTATCCCACAATGCTTTGTTTAGCGATTTGAGCAGTGATTCTTCGTGAGCGATACTGACGTTGGGTGTTACTTGAATGGTTAAATGTGGCATGAGCATATCCTTAAATGTAGATAAAATTAATAGAGGATCTGGCGTATAAGTCTACGCCTTATCGCTATGGTCAATCTACAACAATCTTGCACCAAAATATCTTCAATACAAGCGAACCCAGTATAGATTACTCATAAATATGCTGAGCGAAATTGTCGATATGGCGAATTTATAATAAGCAGATGACAGCCACCGTAAAATATTTTATTCATCAGTGATATCACTAAAGCAAGCATCAAGCGTTGCGGCCAATTGTGCAGGCGGCAATTCAATCTCCAGACCGCGGCGACCCCCACTTACATAGACAGTGGCCTGATCTTGAGCTGTGCTATCTATCACGGTTTTTAGTCGCTTTTTTTGACCCAGTGGACTGACGCCACCCAACACATAGCCTGTGCTACGCTCTACTTGTTTGGGGTCAGCCATCTGTACTTTTTTGCAAGATAGCAATTTATTAGAAGATAGCGCCTTAGCCATTTTTTTAAAGTTAAGTGTCTTGTCGACTGGCAATATCGCCACAGCAAGTACACCCGTATCAGTGGTCACCACTAGAGTTTTAAACACCTGTGTCACCGCTACGCCAAGTTTTTCTGCGGCTTCTAAACCAAACGATACGGCATTGCTGTCGTGAGTATATTCGTGTACTTGGTAATCAAGGTTACGTTTTTTGGCAAGATCGATAGCTGGAGTCATAAGTTTTAGGCTTAATAAAATGAAATTGAAAAATAGACGCTATATTTATGAGTCATCGGTGATATAAATATATTATTACCCTAAACATGTGAACTTTCAAATGTTTGAGCATTTTGTATAATTGGTCACTCACTACAGCGTAACCAAACCGTATTAATATTGGTAGTATATACAGACACTATATATCGCTTTGGTGGCTTTTATGGCATCATAAGCGCAACATATTTGACTATTTTTGATACTGATTATGATACCGAAGTTCCTAAAAAAACGGATTTTTAAAGCGCCGGTCGCGACTTATAGCACTGCTGAAACTGATGGCAATGCAATCGCTACTAAGCCTTATTCTAATGCACCGATCAATCAGCTGTATCGTAAGCTGTCAGGTCAGATGCTCGATATCGCCGTAAAACCTAAGCTATTAGGCGAGCTACCTGAGTTTGACAATGATGATCAGACGCTAAGGTTTTATGTACTGCAGGACTACTCTCGTTCCAACAGTATTCTGATTGATTTGCAGACGCAAGAGCACAACTTACCGCCTGCACTGGTTGGAGTAAATGATGCCGCCCATAATATTAAAGAAAATGCGGCCATCATATTTTTGAATCACCCAAGTGCCAAAGACAGCCAATTGTCTCCTCGCCTTTCTCGCTTAGTATCTGCTGTGTTGCAATATCCAGAGTTGAAAGTACGTCTAGTACCCGTATCGATTCTGTGGGGACGCGCACCTGAAAAAGAAGATTCGCTATTTAAACTGTTAACTGCTGACAACTGGCAAGATCCTAGTATCACTAAACAATTATTTAATATCGGAGTAATGGGACGCGACACTTTTGTACAGTTTCATCCACCGCAAGACTTACGTACCATTATCAATGATAATCTCAAAGGCGACGTGGAAGGACCTGCTACCTTTGACTCAGTTGCTACAGATGCCCTTAAAGCAGATTTGACTGTTACAGATTCACTCGATACAGAGTCAATGGCTACTAACAGTGATGCCGCAGCTGACGCTGAGCAGACACCAAGCTATGCACTAGTCGCATCGGCTGATAGTAATCGTGAACTGGTTCGTATGTTGCAGCAGCAATTGTCAATTTATTTAGATAAGCAGCGCGCTAGCATGCTCGGCCCAGATCTATCAGATAGACGCAACTTGGTAGATAAACTGGTGTACTCGCCAGCGATCAAACATGCGATCGAGATGGAAGCGGCCGAAAAAGGGACTAGCGTTCGAGAAGCTCGCAGTCAGGCCAGAGGCTATGCTAATGAGATGGTCAATGACTACTCTCACTCTATCATCCGTGGCTTTTATAAATTTTTGACATGGTTATGGACGCAGTTATATGACGGTGTAGAAGTTCATCACTTCGAGCGCGTACGTGACCTTGCGACCGATTATGAGCTGATTTATGTGCCTTGTCATCGCAGCCATGTTGACTATCTATTACTGTCTTATGTCATCTACAAACGTGGCCTGAGTATCCCTTATGTCGCAGCAGGTGACAACTTAGATGTACCTGTATTAGGCCCCCTATTACGCGGTGCCGTTGCTTTTTATATTCGTCGTAGCTTCCGTGGTAACGCACTATATACTGCTGTACTGCGCGAATATATGCATACCCTGATCACGCGTAACACCCCGATTGAATACTTTATCGAAGGTGGTCGCTCACGTTCAGGTCGCTTGCTACCACCAAAAATGGGTATGCTAGCGATGACCGTCCATAGCCAATTACGCCAAACCAATAAGCCTGTGGTATTTATACCGACTTATATTGGTTACGAGCGTATTATGGAAGGCGGCACTTATGTCGGCGAGCTAAAAGGTAAGCCGAAAGAGTCGGAGTCTTTAATCGGGCTGCTCAAAGTTGGCCGCAAAATCGAACGTATCTTCGGTAATGTGCACTTGAGCTTTGGTACACCGTTGCACCTTAGCGACTTTATGACAAAGTTCGATGTGCCAGCCAATAGTTTGCCATCCGATCGTACTGACTCGCTGCTTGATGAAAAAACCAGCGCTATGGTTGATAACATCGGCGTAAAAGTCATGCAGCATATCAATAAAGCTGCGGTCGTCACACCTGTATCGCTGCTGTCATTGGTTCTGCTATCAGCACCGAAAGCTGCATTGGATGAAAATATTTGCCGTGAGCAAATCGCACTGTACCAAGGTCTGGCTCAGCAGCTGGTCTACTCAGATGATACGGTTATCACTGATATGACGCCGCAGCAAATCATTGACTATGGTATTAAGCTAAAACTTATTGAGCGTACGCCGCACATCTTGGGCGATATCATTCAGGTCGCAGGTAAGCAAGCAGCGTTACTCAGCTATTTCCGTAACAACATTTTGCATGTCTTTATTTTGCTGTCGTTCCTGTCTGCGCTAGTCGCACGCAATGGACGTATCAAACGCAGCCGTCTCGATAGTATCGCTGAACAGCTATATCCGTTCTTACAAAGTGAGCTATTCTTATATTATCCAGCACATGGCTTGGCTGATACGCTCAATAAGAAAGTTGATAATCTACTATCTCATGGGCTCATCGTTGACTTAGGTGATGATACGCTCAGCGTTCCTGAGTCTAATAGTAAGCACTATCAGCAGCTACAAGTACTGGCGACTCCAGTTGGACAAAGCCTTGAGCGTTACTTTATGACGCTTGCCCTACTTGCTCAGCAAGGCTCTGGCAATTTAACTGAAAACGAAGTTGTTGACCTGTGTCACCTGCTTGGGCAGCGCTTGTCTGTGCTCTATGCAGATGATATTCCTGACTTCTTTGACCGTGCCTTGTTTACCAGTTTCATTAGTGCGTTGACTCGTCTTGACTATCTACAAAAAGATGATGAAACAGGCATACTGACTTTCGATCATCGTATTAACGACATTGCTCATCATGCTAAGTACGTGCTAACGCCTGATATGATGCAAATCTTGCAGCAAGTCGCTAGTTTGGATGAAGAAGAAATCACTCACGCCATTACTGAGATTAGTAATAAAAAGCAGCGTAAGTTTGGACGTAAGCGTTAATTTTAACGAATACCCATACCCTTTAAGATTTTAAGCTAAATACAAAAAAGACCGCTAATGATTAGCGGTCTTTTTTTGGATTGGACTATATTAAACAACCATATTAGTTAGTAATTTTCTTATACTTAGCACGTTTAGGACTGGCATCATCACCCATCGTCTTTTTACGATACGCTTCAAACTCAGTATAGTTACCGTCGAACCAAACTGGGCCTTCTTCTTCGAATGCCAAGATATGAGTCGCGATACGGTCAAGGAACCAGCGATCATGCGATACGACCATTACTGTACCTGGGAATACTTGAATCGCATCCTCTAGTGCACGTAAGGTTTCGATATCCAAATCGTTTGATGGTTCATCGAGGAGCAATACGTTTGCGCCTTGCTTTAGTGTTTTCGCCAGTTGCAAACGGTTACGCTCACCACCTGATAATTGACCGACGTGCTTTTGCTGATCTGAACCTTTGAAGTTAAAACGTCCGATATAGGCACGGCTTGGCGTGGTGTAGTCGCCAACCGTAATAATATCAAGGCCGTCAGAAACTTCTTCCCACACGGTTTTGTTGTCATCTAGATGATCACGTACCTGACCGACATAGGCAACTTTAACACTTTCACCCAAATCAACTGAACCTGTATCTGGCGTATCGCGCTCAGTAATCATGTTAAACAGCGTGGTTTTACCCGCACCATTTGGACCGATAATACCAACGATACCACCAGCTGGTACGTTAAAGCTTAGGTTTTCATATAGCAGACGATCGCCAAATGATTTAGAGATGTCATTAATCTCAATAACCTTGTTACCCAAACGTGGACCAGGTGGAATATAAATCTCAGAAGTCTCATTACGTTTCTGGAACTCAGTTGAGTTCAACTCCTCAAAACGCTGTACACGAGATTTAGACTTGGCCTGTTGGCCTTTTTGGTTTTTGCGAATCCACTCAAGCTCTTTTTTCAGCGCTTTAGCAAATGATTCTTCTTGCTTATTTTGCTGCTCTAGACGCGTGTTCTTTTGCTCTAGCCACTCAGTATAGTTGCCTTCATACGGATAGCCATGGCCACGGTCAAGCTCCAAAATCCACTGAGCGACGTTATCCAAGAAATAGCGATCATGGGTAATGGCAACGATAGTACCGCTGTAGTTCTGCAAGAACTGCTCTAGCCACGCGACTGACTCGGCGTCCAAATGGTTGGTTGGTTCGTCAAGTAATAGCATATCAGGGCGCGACAATAGTAGACGGCATAGTGCTACGCGGCGTTTCTCACCACCTGACAGTTTGCTAACGTCCGCATCCCATGGTGGCAGACGTAGCGCATCGGCGGCTTTTTCTAGCTGGTTGTTTAGGTTATGCGCATCCCATGATTGGATGATATCTTCCATTTTGCCCTGCTCTTCAGCAAGTTTGTCAAAATCAGCATCTGGCTCTGCGTATTCAGCATAGATGGCATCTAGACGAGCAAGCGCGTCTAATGCTTCACGCATACCGTCTTCGACATTACCACGCACGTCTTTGCTGTCATCTAGCTGTGGTTCCTGCGGCAAATAGCCAACTTTGGTACCGGCTTGCGCGCGTGCTTCACCACTGAACTCAGTGTCCACGCCTGCCATAATGCGTAGCAAGGTTGATTTACCCGAACCATTGATACCGAGGACACCAATTTTGGCACCAGGGAAAAACGATAGGTTGATATTTTTTAGGATTTCACGCTTAGGGGGAACAAGTTTTGACACGTTGTTCATCGTGTAAATATATTGAGCCATTAACACTCCGATAGACTGCATAGAAGAGAACAGCAAATGCCACTCAGCGATGATGCCAAGCGTGCCGTACCTCAAAATCAGGGTTACAAATTATAGGTCATTATCGCATTGTGGCGCATACCCTGCAAGCTGACAGGTTGTTTTACCAGTTGTTTTACTGTTTTTGACAGCAGGCTATGCCTTTTGGCTATAAAACTCGCTCTAAAAAATAACTCAAGAAGTCTTATCCTAATGAACTAACTTAACATTTTGATTCATTAGCGTTTTATAAAGGCCACAAAAAATAGCATCAAAACTTTCGCAAATTTAATCAATAGCCGTTAGCATATTAGTGTGGCTTAACAAGGTCTATCGGCTCGATTTCATTTTCGATTATTAGAATGAATTATGAACTGACTTTGTATGCGTTACATCATTCACTTTCATAGCAATCATACAGGTACTGATAATATGGCCAACGGCTATCGCCCTGAAATTATTCAACGTGCGTTTGTCGATTTTATCGGATCGCGCTTACATCCGTTTTGGTCATTGACGACGCCTAAATTACGCCTGATCGCACGCTATACATTAAGTGATAATTTGATAGCACTTCGTTTTGAGACCAATAGAGCCTTTAAACAGCAGACTTCTGAGATGATGGGTGGTTGGCAAGGCGGCCAATATCTCGATTTGCGCGTTTGTATCGATGGAGTTTATCACCAGCGTAGCTACTCGATAGTAGGTTTGGCGCATCAACCCCTCTGGTGGCGCGACGATACTACCGAGAGCCATACGGCAGACCAACGACATACGGTAACTATCGCGATTAAACCACAAGGGTTGGTATCTGACTATTTAACCAAGCAAATGCCACTGGCTAGCATCGTTGATACAAGCTTGCCACTTGGTCATTTCACTTTGGAACAAACCTCAATACTAAGGCAGCAGATATCAGAGAATGACAAACCTATTCCTTTACTATTCATCGCTGGTGGTAGCGGTATCACACCTATGCTCGGACTTATCACTCAAGCCCTGAATAATGGGCACCATGTGACGCTATTGCATTATAGTCGGACTGTTTTATCCAAACTGCAACATCAGTGGCAACAGCTGAACGATACTCATCCAGACTTCACTTATCATTTAATCCATACTGAAGATTCGACTACCTATTTGGCTGGCACACGATACTTAAGTGCAGAGAGTCTGCTGTCGCTAAACTTACCTTTAGCAGGTACGCAGATATTTGCTTGCGGCTCACAAGCGTTGTTAACTGGCTTATATAAAGCTGCCGTAGAAATAACCTTACCTATAGACAAACAGCTGCGCGATAACATCATAGTAGAGAACTTTGGTAATGCCCTAGCTGATGTTGATAACGGTAGCTATCAAACATTCGATAAGACGATACCTGTAGAAGAACACACTGTCTATTTGCGGTCACGGCAACGACAGTTTAGCAGTGACACGACCATACTGGCTGCGGCTGATAATGCAGATATACGACTAGCACATGGTTGTCGGCAAGGTATTTGCCAGTTATGCCGCTGTAATAAAGTCAGCGGCGTGGTCAAAAACGTCCAAACAGGGAAAGTGAGCGGGGATGGTTACGAGTCTATTCAGACTTGCATCAATATTGCCATGACTGATGTGGTTCTCGATGTTTAATGACTGGCTTGATAGAACGACTGGCTCAATAGAAAACATATGCTAGACAACCTATGTGAAATAAAAGACAAGCGTTACTTTATAGGCTACAACTCAGATAACTTATCAAACCGGATGCAGTGCTGCTTATTCATCCCGTTTCGGTTAAGGATTTATTTATGCGCTTATTACCACCCGTTACTACGCCACAATCTGCTGTGCCTATCTTGACGCCACTGTCCGATGCACAACTAGCAAAAAACGCGCCTTTACCTTTGACGCCGCAAACGCCGTACTCGCAGCTTAATGATGAAGCAATCAATGATAGCGGTCAGCCAGACACATCGACACGGACTCGCTATCCAACAGTAACTGATGCCCCCTTATCAAAGTCTCAGAGTGATGCTTTAGCCGTAGAGCTCAACGCCCTGTATAAAAGCGTTATGGACTCGCTAGGAAGTAAGGATGCACGCTACATACAGCGAGTATATGCCACCGTGGTATATAGTGAAATTATCGCCCGTAGTTTACTTGCAGCGGCTGGGCGTATGCCATCGAAACGCAGTCTGGTCTCTACTTGGCTACTAGGTACGTCTTTACTTAGCTTTAGCAAAATATTGAATAATATGGAGCTGGGTCATAACGTTATGCATGGTCAATATGACTGGATGCAACACCCACATCTTAATAGTCAAAAATTCGACTGGGATATTGTCTGCCCTGCTCCATTATGGCAACACTCACATAACTATTTACATCATACTTTTACAAACATAGTTGGCCGTGATCATGACGTAGGCTATCACTTGATTCGAGTGACCGACGAGCAGCCTTGGACGCCAGAAGATCGCTATAATATGTTTAGTACAGCGGTACTGGCATTTGGCTTTGAGTGGGCGGTAGCCTTTCATGACATCCAAATCAGTGCAGATGAATACGCCGACTCCCCTGATCTACACAAAATCATGCAGCAAAAGTCTCGCGCGTTATTTGCCAAAATTGGACGACAAATAGGCAAAGACTATATCGCACTGCCGTCTGTGGTAGCGCTGACACTAGGTCGTCGTAGCGCCTTTAGTACATTGAGCGGTAACATGACTGCCAACACTATCCGAAATCTATGGACATGGGCGGTGATTTTTTGCGGCCATTTCACTGAGCAAGCGCATATCTATACCCATCTCGATGCCAATGAAAGTAAAGGCGACTGGTATGTACGCCAAATCCTTGGCTCTAGCAATATCAAAGGCAGCAAATGGTTTCACCTTTTAACAGGTAACTTGTCCCACCAAATTGAGCATCATATATTTCCTGATATGCCAGCTGGCCACTATGCAAAGATTGCGCCGCAGGTACAGGCCATATGCCGTAAGTATGGTTTAAGCTATAACACTGGCCGCTTTGGCACACAATTCAAGCAAGTACTCGGACGTATTTATCACTTTAGCAAACCTAGTGAAAAAGAATGGCAAGCTTATATGCAGTCAACGAAAAATGCAGATAGTACTACTCATAAAGATGATAGGTCAGCGGCCAATTTAGAAAACAAATTAGAAGACAAATTAGCGATAGAAAATACTAGTGGTCTCACTCGCTTTTTACCTCCAGTCGTTCGTAAAGCCATATCCTATGCATGGTGACATATTCAGATTTGCAACCAGATACGACCATGATAAGGTAGGACAAAAGACATAAATGATATTAACAGTCGCCCTATCAACCATTACGGTAAGTGTCTAGATAATTGAGCGTCAAAACTACATACTAAACTGGCACTATTAAATTAATAAAATATTTAGTTCATAATAAAAATTCGATAATAAAAAATGGAGTATATTAATGAGTAACCAAACCTCTAAACCAAATCTATAGTCAAAGAACTTATAAATCGCCACACAGCCATAAGAAATAAAAGAACAGTGTGTCAACACAATCTAGCCGCCATTCCTTACGTTTTTGTTTGACCCAAGCCCACATTTGCTCGATAGGATTCA
>Ga0208015_1000622_pt1 | contig 16804 bp, 13 predicted proteins | sample 26BtaG_FD_184101 | JGI IMG/M metagenome (GOLD analysis project Ga0208015, IMG submission 184101) | Marine viral communities from Cariaco Basin, Caribbean Sea - 26B_WHOI_OMZ_CsCl (SPAdes) (version 2) | ecosystem: Environmental > Aquatic > Marine > Oceanic | place: Caribbean Sea: Cariaco Basin...
GCTATTAATTGAGTTTTGTACAGCTGTATGCGATCAAGTTATAGTTTCCGACCCAGAAATGCTTACTTATGTACCTTATGCTAAAATTGTACCACGATCTATTAATTTAGAACTCTTCCAATATAAAGCAGATAACATTTCTTCTATTGAGACATGGGAAGAAGAAGGTCCACTGATAGTACATGTTCCTTCAAGGGAAATAGTAAAAGGTAGTCATTATGTTCGGGAAGCTTTAGAAGAACTAAAACAAGAAGGCCATAAGTTTAGATTCAAATTTATTACTAATTTAGCACATGATGAAGTAATTGAACTGTATTCGAAAGCAGATATTGTAATTGATCAGCTACGTATAGGATGGTACGGTGTAGCAAGTGTTGAAGCAATGGCGCTAGGAAAGTGTACAGTTGCTTATATCAGAGAAGATATAGAGCATCACCTGACTCCATTTAACAAACCTATTGTCAACGCCAATCCAGAGACAGTAAAGGACGTGATCAAAGAGTTAATATATAATAGGAACAAGGTAGTTGAGAAAGGCAGTGTCGGTAGAAAGTTTGTAGAAGACTATCATTGTATGAATAAAGTAGCTATTAAATATAAGAATATTTACGACGAAGCTTATAATAACCCTAAACTAGTTGATGCTATTGCATTAAACAGTATTATCTTATCCATGTTAGAGCAAGAGCTTCTTAAAAGCGCACAATTACATAGTTCAAAGAAAATTACTGGAATATTAGAAACTAAAATTACTGCTCTAAAGAAACAAAGTAATAAACTTCAAGTATCTATTAATAACTTGGAAAATGAGAAAAAGAAACTAAAAGATTCTAATGTAGCACTTTCTAAAAAAAGTCGTAACTTAAAAGCTGCTTCTTCAATTCGTTCGATTGAATTAATAAAGAAGCCTTCAAATGCAATCGATAAGGTCTTTTATTTTCTCAACGACGGTACTAGTAACAAGCAAATTTTTGACAAACCTATTGGTAAAGCACCATTTAGAGTTTTAAAAAAACTAGGTCTTAAAAAGTGAAATTGAATCGTAAGAAATAATGTAGTAAAAATTATTTATATTAATGAGAGTAGAGAGTAGTTATGAAAAGATTCGCACTAATTGGAGCAGCAGGATATATTGCTCCTCGACATATGAAAGCTATTAAAGAAGTAGGCGGAGAACTGGTAGCGGCTTACGATAAGACTGACTCCGTTGGAATAATTGATAGTATCTCTCCAGGAGCAGAATTTTTTACCGATTTTGAAGTATTCTCTCATTATATTTATCAATTACAAAGATCTCCAGAGACAAAGATTGATTATATCGCTATTTGTTCCCCAAACTATTTGCATCTATCTCATATTATTCTATCTTTAAAAATGGGATGTGATGTTATTTGTGAGAAACCATTAGTATTGAATGAGTCTGATCTTGATGAGATAAAGTTGGTAGAGCAAAAAACAAACAAGAGATTATATAACATTCTTCAATTGAGATTGCACGATTCAGTGAAAAAACTAAAGGCGCAAATTGATCAAGATTTGAAAGAAAATCCAACTAAAGTCTATGATTGTAAAATTCAGTATATAACTTCCCGTGGTAAATGGTATCAGGAAAGTTGGAAAGGAGATGTTAGAAAATCTGGTGGTATAGCTACTAATATCGGTGTGCATTTTTTTGACTTACTCTATCACTTATTTGGTGAACCAGTTGATAACGTCAAAGAATATCAAGGTAGTCATTCTGCTAAAGGGAGCTTAGATTTTCTTAACGCTAAGGTCAGTTGGTTTTTATCTGTAGACTCTGCAGATCTACCTAAAGATGTCGATGAGGGTCAATCTACCTTTAGAGCAATTAAGATTGGTGATGAACTAGTAGAATTTTCTAATGGATTCACGGATTTGCACACTTTAAGTTATCAAGAAGTGCTTGCAGATAGAGGGTTTAGAGTGGATGAAGCTAGAGCTTGTGTCAAAATGACCGAGTCTATTAGAAGGCAATAGTATTAGTATAAAGGTTTATAATATGGTTAGCGAGATTCATCCTTCAGCTGTTATTGATAGTAAAGTCATTATAGGGAAAAATGTTTACATTGGTCCTAATTGTACTATAGGGTTTCCTGCTGAATATAAAAATGGCTTTGGGCAATCTTCTGAGTTTACTGTGGTTATAGAAGATAGTGTAATAATTACTGGTAATGTTACTATAGATGCAGGCTCTCGTAGAAACACTGTGATTGGTGAAGGCAGCTTTTTAATGAAAGCTGCCTATATAGCACATGACGTAATCATTGGTGAACAATCTATAATCTCCGCGCATACTTGTCTAGGTGGACATGTTGAAGTGGGAGACTTCGTTAATATAGGAATGGGAGCTGTTGTACATCCTCGACAGCGTATTGGTAGCCATACCATGATCGGTATGGGTACAGTAGTGCCTAAGAAAGCTAAAATCTTGCCAGGACGTATTTACGCAGGAAATCCGTCTAAAGAAATAGGTATCAATAAGATAGGTTTAGAGCGTAATAAAATTAACGATTTAAAGCTTGAACAGTTAATTAATGACTTTGAGAATTATAATGGAAATTAATTTTATAGATTTAGAGCGTCAACAGCAAAAAATTGAAAAAGAAATAAATTCAGCCATATCTCGGGTTCTGAGAACTGGTCAATATATTATGGGTCAAGAATGCCTAGATCTAGAGCAACAATTAGCGGAATATACGGGTAGAAAATATTGTATTGGATGTGCAAATGGTACAGATGCACTTCGTTTGGCATTAAAAGCGCTTAAAATTAAGAAAGATGATTTCGTACTTACCACAGACTTTACGTTTTTTGCAACCTCTGAAGTAATTGCAGAGTTGGATGCAATCCCTATATTTGTAGATGTTGATGAAACATACAACATTTGTCCTATAGACTTAGAGAGAAAAATATTAACATTAAAGAGCAGTGGTAAAAATTTAGTTGGTATTTTAAGTGTCGATCTTTTTGGACTTCCAGCCAATCATAATGAAACTAATCGTTTAGCAAAGCAGCATGGGCTATGGCATGTTGAAGATGCTGCCCAAGGTTTTGGTGGTAGAATAGATAATAAGACGGCCTGTAGTTTTGGAGACATAAGTACTACTAGTTTTTTCCCAGCTAAACCTTTAGGTTGTTATGGTGATGGAGGCGCTATATTTACGGATAGTTTAGATGTGGCAGAATATATCAGATCATTACGAGTACATGGTAAAGGATCACATAAATATGAAAATATAAATATTGGATATAATAGTAGACTTGATACTATTCAAGCTGCTATTTTGCTCGAAAAGCTGAAAATATTTGATAAGGAAGTAGTTAAGAAAAATGAAATAGCCGCTAGGTATACCGATGTTTTAGAACGTACTAGGGGGATTATTGTACCCACAGTTCCAGCAGGTTATACCAGTAGTTGGGCACAGTACACTTTAAGGGTGGAAAGAAGAGAAGAGTTAATGACTTACCTTAAGACTCAGGGCATTCCGACTACTATATATTATCCAAAAACAATGAGCCAGACCAAAGCTTTAATAAAGTATTCGAAATATCAGGTTGGTGAACTAAAAAATTCAGTAAAATATTCAAATTCAGTGCTAAGTCTTCCGATGCATGCTTACTTGACAGACGATGAAGTTAATTACATCTGTAAAAAGATACTAAGTTTTTATAGTTGATAATAATTAGAATTCAGTCAATTTTTTGAAAGTGACTTTAATAAGAAATATATTTTATTGAAGCTACTATTTTAAAAGTTATTGCTCAATGTACGTTTAGAATGTGCAGCAGGTTATCTATTAATGTTGATTGAAAAAATAAACCTTAATAATCTTGACTTCCTTATTAAAGGAATAGAGCCAGTACCTATCGTTGAAGATTTTTTTACTTATTTTTCTGAGTTTAATCTAGAAAGGGTGTTAATTGTCACAGATGAAGATATAGATACTGATATACGGGTATTAAATCAAATAATAGCACTACAGAGAGCAACGGAGAATATTACTTTATTGAAAGTAAATCCTGATAATAGCTATACCGATAATCAAAAAAAGTATATTTTAAAGAAGCTTTATTTCAAGTCTTTGATAAATTTACTATACTTTCCATGGTTTCTTATATTAGTTATTATCCATAATCCCTTTCTAGCTTTTAAAACTAGGGCAAAGCAAGGTATATATAACGATCATAGTTATTTTCTATCAGATAAAATTGATACTTCTAATTATACTTGTGTAATTTGTAATAATTTAATATCTGCAAGTAGTATTGATTCACATAACGGAGTTGACTATATATACGATATTCATGAGCTTGAGGTTTTTAGAAATAGAAATAAGGCGTCTATACAAAGATCATTTTATGTCTATCTTAAAGAAATGGAAGAACTGAAGAAAAAAAAGAATATAATCACAATAAGTAAGCACATTTCTAATATTTTATCAAATATGTATTACTATAAGCTTAATAATATTAGCTGTATATATAACCGAAATTTTAATAATACAGAAGTTTTATTTAATGAAAAATTTAATGTAAATAAACATTTACTGATATATATAGGTAGCATATCTTTAGATCGAGGCCTTGAAGATATAGTCAGATTATCCTTCGAATATGACATTCTAATAATTGCATGTAATTATAGAGAAGAAGCTATTGTTTATTTAGAAGAAAATAGTAATCTTTGCCGACTTAAGATATTCAAAGGTATGGATTATCAAGCTATACTGTTGGAAAGTATTGAGAAATATCAACATCCGTACTTTTTAATTTTAATAAATCCTACTCATCCTAGCTATAGATATGCATTGCCTAATAAATTTTTCCAAGCTCAAGCTGTTGGATGTCCCATAATAGCTTACGATAAAACTTATCTTGCTGATATCATTAAAATATTCGGTTGTGGATTAGTATTTCCTAATACAATTAACACTGACTTTTTGAATAGCATCGATGAAATACAATATGCACGCATGAAACAGTCTATGAAAATAAAAGTGGCCAAAGCTATAGAAAATAAAAAACTCTAGTCTGAAATCAGTCTTTTAACATAATGACTTATCACTTTATAAGGGATAAAGATCATAATTATTCTTAAAGAATATAACCTAGATTGATAAGAAAGCAAGAGCAGTTTTAATTCCCTTGCTTTCTTATAGATTAGAAACGTATTTATAATCGCCAATCGGGATTCTTAAGTGATCCTTTAACGTCAATAACGACTTTTGGCTGAGTACAAAAAGAATTTATATTCTCATCATCACCTACAAATTGTGAATGATTAACAGCTACTATAACAGCATCAAAATTCGCAGAAGAAATATCGTTATAGTTAACTGAGTCAATAGTAAGGTACTTCCAGTCTTCTTCAGTAACCCAAGGGTCTGAGTAAGTAACTATAACACCATACTTTTCAAGCTCATCCCCGATATCGGTAACTTTGGTATTACGAACATCTGGACAGTTTTCTTTAAAAGTGACCCCTAATATGAGAATAGAAGCGTCTTTAATATTTTTACCATTTTCAATAAGGCGCTTGATTGTTTGTTCCGCAACAAACTTTGCCATAGAGTTATTAATAGCACGAGACGTTAAAATTAAGTTGGGATTTAAACCTAATGCTGAAGCCTTGTGAGCTAAGTAATAAGGGTCAACACCAATACAATGTCCACCTACTAAACCTGGCATTAGTTTTATGAAGTTCCATTTGGTAGCAGCAGCTTCTATAACTTCATGAGTATCAATGCCAACCTCATTGAAAATAAGTGCAAGCTCATTGATCAAAGCGATATTCACATCACGTTGAGTATTTTCAATGACCTTTGAAGCTTCAGCTACCTTTATAGAAGAGGCTTTGAATGTCCCAGCTGTAATAACTGACTTATATAACTCATCAACAATATCTGCATAAAAATTATTTGAGCCGGAAGTAACTTTTAAAATATTTTCAACTGTACGTTCTTTGTCACCTGGATTGATACGCTCTGGAGAATAGCCTACACCAAAATCAATATTCATTTTTAAGCCAGATTGTTCCAACTCAGGGACACAGACCTCTTCTGTAGCGCCAGGATATACCGTTGATTCGTAGATTACGATATCATCCTTTTTAAGAATTTTACTGAGCATTTTTGATGCATTGACCAATGGACTCATATCTGGCAAATTATTTTCATCTATAGGAGTTGGCACAGTTATTATGAAAATATTAGCCGTTTTTAGGTCATCTGTCTTAGAGGTAAAAATTAACCTTTGAATATTTTGAAGCTGCTCGATTGAGACCTCTCTCGTTTTATCAATATTATTTGATAAATCCGTGATACGGGACTCATTTATATCAAAACCAATGACGTCATATTTTTTTGCAAACGCACATGCGAGAGGAAGGCCAACATACCCTAGGCCTATAACGGCAATCTTTTTCGAATTCATTCGAGACCCTTTAATAAAGAAAGTAAATTAAGTAGCTTTTTTGCTATAAGAACGCACTAAATAACTATAATAACAGATATAAAATAGTTGAGTAAGTGAAGCTGTGTTTGGTTTTGCTACAATTTTATCAACCTTGTCGTCACGGAAAGCTCTATTCTCACACCATCCTAAATAAAAAGGTCGCCCTAAAACGGTGACCTTTTTGCCTCTTAGCAAAGCCTCAAACCCGCCAAGAGAAGTAATCGTATAAACCTGGTCGACCGTCTCTAACGCATCGACTAAATGAATGGGTTGGTCTAAGATTAAACAATTTAGCGCCGTCAGAGACTCTACTAGCGGTCTATCTTCCAAGGTCATTGGGTGTGGTTTGACGATTATCTGGGCCTCAGGATTGTCCGTGATAGCACGATTAGTTAAATCTAATATTGTGATGCCTTCACCATCACCATATTTGAGAGAGTCATCATGCGGTACTTGCCCTAGTACTAGAACGCGCTCGCAGTCCTTTTCTCCATAAATAAACCTAACATCGACTTCAGGTTGGTGATTGTATTTACTGACTCGATGCGAGACGTAATAATCCAGCATCTCTTGTGCCAGTTGCTCGTCAAAACCGTCTTGCTCAAAGTCAAAGTTGGTAATGAGATCAGTGAGGTCGTTTGATCGGGTAGTATCGAAGTAGGGCGCTTGCGAATCCATAACGATGGATAACGGAGGGTCATATTTACTATCTTCAGGTCCAGAGCGAATAAAGCCATCTTCTAAAAAGAAAATATCTAAATTTTGTGTACGGGCATAATCTATGAAGAAGTCTGGTGCTTTATAACCCCAAATATAAATAACAGGGTTGACCCGTTTAATAAAAGGTTTAAGGAGCAGTTGAAAATAGCGTTTATTAAAGTGACGCTGAATTTGAATATGGGTATCTTCCAGTACCCATTCGCTGACATAGGCTTGCCAGGGTAGCATACCGACCACTAAGGCAATGCGTTGATTAGGGCACTGGCTATAGTGCTTAAGGCCTTGTAGAATAGGAGTGTAATATTGCTTAAGTTGTTTCATAGATGGATTTTTTCATATCATATATAGAACAGTGAAAAAATAAAACTATGATACGCTAACTTCACTTTATATACTAAAACAATTCCTTTTACTGAATTCATCTACTATGACTATAATCAATAATAATACCCAAGATAATAACTCTCAAAATAAAATAACCCACGCCGTAATCCCAGTAGCCGGCTTCGGCACTCGCATGTTGCCACTCTCAAAGTCTGTGCCCAAAGAGTTACTGCCCTTGGGTAACCGTCCTGCCATTCATTACGTCATCGAAGAAGCCATTGCCTCCGGTATCAAACATATCGTGCTGGTGGGGCATGCGCAAAAGAGTGCTATTGAAAACTACTTTGACCTCAATGCCGAGTTGGATACGCAGCTGCGGCAAAAGGGTAAAGATGAGCTGGCGGACAGTCTAAATTGGTTACCCGAAGACGTGACCATTTCCATGATTCGTCAAGGCAAACCGTTAGGATTAGGTCATGCCGTATTAGCAGCACGGCCTATTATTGGCGAGCACAGTTTTGCGGTCTTACTGCCCGATGTGGTGCTTAATCCATTTACCACTGATATGAGCCAAGATAATTTAGCCTGTATGCTAAACGAATTTGCTACCTCTAGCCATTCGCAAATCTTAGTCGATGCAGTGTCCGATAGCGATGTGCATAAATACGGTATTGCGAAGCTCAAAGCGGCAGAAGATTTAAGCCAAGTCCAAGCTGATAGCAACGCCAGCTTTGCGGTAGCAGGTTTCGTTGAAAAGCCTAGCTTAGCAGATGCGCCTTCAAAGTTGGCCGTCGTTGGCCGTTACGTCTTTAGCAACCGTATCTTTGATTATCTAGCTGAGACCCAGCCTTCAGTTGGTGGTGAGATTCAGCTCACTGATGCTATTGATGCCTTGATCAGCACCGAAGGCGTCAATGTGACTACCATGCGCGGCGATAGTTTTGACGCCGGTGATATGACTAGTTATATGCGGGCCTTTATCTATTTCGCTGAGCGCCAGCTCAATGATACGACCTCAATATAATGGTGTCTTCAGTGCATTCATCTCCAGCTCCTGTAGCTTCTGTCAACCAGCCGCTAACCCAATTGCCTGATCAACTGCCGGCTTGGGAGACGTTGAAGGCTTTAGGAGAGCAACATTGGTCCTTGGCGGATTTGTTTGCTAAAGATAGTGCGCGCGCACAGACCTTTAGTGCTATAGCTGAGGGCATTTATTTTGATTATTCAAAGCAGTGCTTAGATGTTGAGGTCAAAACGGCGCTATTGGAGCTAGCGGAACAAAGCCGACTTACCGATAAAATCAATGTCCTATTTTCGGGTGAAAAAGTTAATATTAGTGAACAGCGGGCCGCCTTGCATACGGCGTTACGATTGCCTAAATCAGCGCATTTGCTGGTGGAGGGACAAGAGGTCGTAGGCCAGATTCACGCCAGTCTTGAGCATGCGGCTTACCTAGTTGAGCGGATTCGTGATGGCATTTGGCGGGGATTTTCTGGCAAGGCCATTACCGATGTGGTGAATATTGGGGTAGGAGGTTCAGACTTAGGGCCCTTAATGGCGGCTACTGCTTTGGACGAGTGGGCAGATAGTGAGATTCGCGTGCATTTCGTTTCTAACATGGATGGCACACAACTTGGCAGTATATTAGCCCAATTAAATCCGGAGACGACGCTATTTATTGTCTCGTCGAAGTCGTTTGGTACCATTGACACCCTATCAAATGCAAAGACCGCTTTAGCTTGGCTATTAACCACTAAAGCGAGCCGTGAAGCCGTATTACATCGCCATTTTATTGGAATATCTGCCAATTTAGAGAAGGTAACGGCTTGGGGCATTCACCCTGAGCACCAGTTGCCGTTATGGGACTGGGTCGGGGGACGTTTTTCGATGTGGTCGGCGATCGGATTGGCAGTAGCGATTCGTATTGGTATGGCACAGTTTTATGAATTGCTGGCCGGGGCTCATGCGATGGATGAGCATTTTCGCACGACTGACTTCGCGAATAATCTACCCGTATTACTAGGCTTGATTGGCGTGTGGAACAGTACCTTTTTGCATATTAACGCCCATACCGTACTGCCGTATGATGGTCGGCTCTGCTACTTGCCCAGTTACCTGACTCAGTTAGAGATGGAGAGCAATGGCAAGTCGGTGACGCGGGCAGGCGAGGTCATTCAATATGCGACTTCTCCCGTATTATGGGGTGAGATCGGCTCCAATGCCCAGCATGCTTTTTATCAATTGCTGCACCAAGGTACTCAACGCGTTTCTTGTGATTTCATCGCTTGTGTGCATCATTATTTAGAGGATGAGCATGGCGAGGACTTGCGCCATCAGCATAATCTATCCTTAGCCAATTGCCTAGCGCAGAGCCGGGTCTTAGCTTTTGGGAATCATGCGGTGGCCGTAGCAGAAGACGCGGTAGTTTGCGATTTAGATAAGTTTAAGCGTTATCGGGGTAACCAGCCGTCGACGACTATGCTATTAGATGAGCTCACTCCGGCCAGCTTCGGTGCCTTAATTGCGCTGTATGAGCATAAAGTCTATGTCATGGCGAGTATTTGGGATATTAACCCTTTTGATCAATGGGGTGTAGAGATGGGCAAGCAGGTCGCCAATGATGTCTTTGCCGAGCTGAGCGCGCTGCATGATGGAGCTGGCGAGCCCGAATCTGATAGCTCGACCGTTCAGTTTGACGCCTCGACCCAAGCGCTATTAAGTCATATTAAGGCTTCTGAATTTTCTTAATTGATTTGAATTATTCTTATTCTGTCTAATCTTTACCCACCTATAATAACGACCGACTATAACTATTAAGGACGCCTTGCGTATGCCTGCTCATCTTACTTCGCAACCTATGGAGCGCAAGGTCTGCGTCATCGTTGGCCACTCTATTGACGCGTTAACGACCGCTACCGTGCTGGCTAGCCTAGCGCAAACTGTGCATTTATATGCCAATGAAGCAGCGCTGCAAGAAACATTAGCCACTTATAAATTTGAGTATCAATTACAGGCCCTTTGGCAGTTGTATCATAGTCAGCAGCAGATTATCGTCTACCCCGTACCTGTTGATGTTAGCGAATTATTGGCGGCTACCTCGGTGTCCCAAGCTGCAGAAAAGACAGAGTATAAGACCGATCAACAGACGCAGGCCGCTTTATATTGGTTATTCTATCCTGAATTACCTGAAAGTTGGCGTGAGCATCTGGGCGGTCAAGACGTGTGGGTAAGCAAGTTTAATGAGAGCGCCGCATCAACGCAGGTACCCTTAGTATTGAGTGGTATTGAGGCGTTAGGGACTTTTAATAGGGTGGCGCAGCAGTGTCAACGCGCTTGGGTTTATTACGTGCCGTTTGTGTTCTTACAAGATGGCCATTCTTACGCCTCCATGTTATCGCCGACACTATGGCTAATGGGTGAAAAGACGTCTGATTCTAGCCATAAACTTGCTGTATTACAGCCATTGATGGCGCAAGCTAAACAGACCTTTATTACGGATATCGCCACCACAGAGTTTGCGCGTAGTGCCATTATGAATATGCTCGCGACCCGAGTGAGTTTTATGAATGAGTGGTCAAGACTCGCTGATCATCAAGGCGTTGATATCAGCGAAGTGGCCAACATTATGGGTCTCGATGAGCGCATTGGTAAGAGCTATCTTAAAGCTGGGTGGGGTTTCGGTGGTCAAACATTGCCAGCGGAAATTGTCGCGCTACAGAAAACCTTGGGCACTGCACGTAAAGAAAACCGCTTAATGCATGCTGTCGATCAAATTAATGATGATCAAAAAGAGCTCATATTCCGCAAGTTTTGGCAGTATTTTGACGGTAAGATTGAAGGTAAGACGGTCAGTATCTGGGGCGCAAGCTATAAAGAGGGCTCAGGGCGTACTTCATCATCAGCTATTCATCCGCTACTGAATTTGCTTTGGTCTTATGACATTACCACGCAGGTATACGCTGGCGAAGCAGAGGCTGAGTTGGCCGGCCTGTATCCTAATCAACCTCTCGTACAGTTTATTCCGCAGCCCGCAGCGGAATTGGAGCAAGCGCAAGCCTTATTTATTCTGGTTTGGTCGGCTTATCAGCAAATTCCCGTCAGTGCTATTAACGAAGTCGCGTTACCAATATTTGACGCGCAAAACGCTCTTAGCAAAGTACAAATAGCGGCATTGATTGGTGATTATGTGGGTATTGGTCGCGGTAAGTAGCATTGTTTAGATCAAGGTAAGGTAAGTAAGTAAGTAAGGTCAAAGACAGTCACTGCCTAGCAATATCAACATTAAAAAAGGGCGCAGTTCTTGATTGAATCTGTGCCTTTTTTTATGTATGTCGGTGAAGAGTATTGGTAACAATAGCCTGAAGGTTCTTGTAGGTATAGCGATTAAGCTGATACCGCCCCTTGACCCTCTAACCATTCCTGAATCTCATCCATTTTATCTTTGAGTAAGGCCTCATCACCTTGAGTTTCAATATTTAAGCGTATCAGCGGTTCGGTGTTGGAGGTGCGCAGATTAAAACGCCATTCGCCAAAGTCCAAGCTTAGGCCATCGAGTAAATCCTTACTAGGGCTAGCATGCGCAAATTGGTGCTCAATCCGCTCGATGATCTCTGTCGATGCAACATCAGTTAATTTAAAGTTCATTTCCCCTGAGCTTGGGTAAGCGGCTATGCGTTCCTGCACCAATTGCGTCAAGGATTTGCCAGTGGTCGATAACAGCTCAATGGTCAATAACCACGGAATCATACCGCTGTCGCAATAAAAGAAATCACGGAAGTAGTGATGCGCCGACATCTCACCCCCGTAGATGGCGCCTGACTCACGCATGACTTGCTTGATGAATGAATGCCCTGATTTACTAATTTGCGCTTTGGCACCGGCTTCTGCCACGATCGCTTCAGTGTTATAAATCACTCGGGGGTCATAGACGATAGTCTCTTGCGGATGCTTTTGCAAAAACGCTTGCGCGAGCATGCCGACCACATAGCTGCCGTCTACAAACTCACCGGTGGCGTCAAACAAGAAACAACGATCAAAGTCACCATCAAAGGCAATGCCTAAATCTGCATTATGCTCAAGTACCGCTTGCTGCGTCGAGCGGCGGTTCTCATAAATCATCGGGTTAGGAATACCATTAGGGAAGGTGCCGTCAGGGTCGTGATGCAGCTTTATCATAGTAATAGGCGCATTAGCCGCTATCAAGCGCTGCTCTAATAAGTCGACTACAGGACCCGCGCTACCATTTCCGGAGTTAATAACGATAGTTAATGGCTTTAAATTGTCCGTATCGATAAAGCTCATGACATGATTAATATAGGCTGTTTTGTCTAATTTTGGTAGTAATGACCCTTGGCTCTCAACCGCATTAAACTCACCGGACTCTGCCAGCTTTTGAATATCGGCAAGACCAGTATCACTACTAATCGGTCGTGAGCCTTCACGGACTAATTTCAAACCGTTGTAATTAATCGGGTTGTGACTGGCTGTCACTTCTATGCCGCCCAACGCTTGGTAATGACTGGTCGCGAAATAGACCTCCTCTGTCCCTGCCATGCCCAAATCGATCACATCAACGCCACCGTCTAGAATCCCTTGCGCTGTGGCTGTCTTTAAGGACTCACTAGAGTCTCTAATGTCGCAACCAATCATGATGGCATGGGTTAATTCGTTTGTAGCATCGTGACTGGCACGCTGCTGTAGCAAAATCTGCGCAAAGGCTCGGCCAATACGGTAAGCGATATCTTCATCAAGATTGACGCCCAGCTCTCCGCGGATGTCATAGGCTTTAAACGAGGTAATTTCTCTAACAGGGTAGGCGGTCATCGCAGTCACTTATATTATCAATAGAGAGTAGGTTGTCGGCTATTCATTTTTCGGTTATTAAATAGCAGCAGTTATAAAATTGTACTATAAGAAGCTAGGCTCTAGAGTAGCAAAATTTCACTATAAATAAATAACTTTGCTAGGGCGTGTCCTCAATTGAATCATGAGGCTAAAAGTGAGATAGATTTTTGTCAGTCCATGGAAATTTTGTAGAGAATATGAGCATATTGTCTAGAAATTTTCGCAGAGTGACCCTGTTAATCTAAGTTAAGCTATAGCCAGTTTTAGTCCATTACACGCTAGTGTTGTTAATTGAGGACACGCCCTAGTACTCCATAGGGCTACTAGCATTCCATAACCCTAAAGTTAAACGCGATTCTGGTATAAATTTTCCAGCTTGCTGTGTCGGCGCTGACAAAGGCACAAAGAATTCGTACTAGCACCGTTATAACCTTTGCAGAGTATATTCTCTACAGTTATCAGCTGTAGCCAAACACATCACGACTATAGACCTTATCTGCGACATCACTTAATTCGTCATGCCAACGGTTGGCGACAATAAGATCGTTTTTATTTTTGAAGGTCTCTAAGTCGTTAATGACTAGACAATTGGCAAATTGCTCAGTGGCTAAGGCGGGTTCAAATACCGTCACTGTCATGCCGTGTTGCTTTAAAATTGCGATAATATCGAGTACGGCGGAGTCGCGGAAATTGTCCGCATCTTTTTTCATGCTCAAGCGATAGATGCCAATACTAGTAGGGTTTTTATCAATGATACTGCGGGCGATAAAGCGCTTGCGGGTGTTGTTGGCATCGACGATAGCGTGAATTAGATTGGCGGGGATGCCGAGATAATTGGCTTTAAGCTGTTGGGTGTCCTTTGGCAGACAATAGCCGCCATAGCCAAAAGAGGGGTTATTATAATGTTGACCGATACGCGGGTCGAGCCCCACACCGGTGATAATGGCTTGACTGTCTAGGTCGTGCTTTTCGGCAAAACTATCCAACTCGTTGAAAAAGGCTATGCGCGTTGCTAAATAACTGTTGGCAAATAGTTTAACCGCTTCGGCTTCGGTCGGTGGCATGAGTAAGGTAGCAATGGGATGCTCTGCAGTATGGGCGCTACTAGCCTGCTGATATAAGGCCATTAACGTTTGCGCAAACCTACTTCGCTCGCTAGTCGCCCCAACGATAATCCGTGAAGGATAGAGGTTATCATGCAGCGCTTGGCCTTCTCGTAGGAACTCTGGCATAAAGATAATATTGGCGTCAAACAGGGTGTGCATCCGCTCTGTAAAGCCAATAGGTACGGTCGATTTAATCACTATAGGTACAAGAGGATTTTGCTCGCGAATAGACTCAATGCTAGCCTGCACCGAAGCCGTATCAAATTTACCGGAAGCCACATCGTAGTTGGTGGGAGTGGCAATGAGCACCAAGTCACAGGACTGATAAATACCTGTAGCGTCAGCGGTAGCGCTTAAATTGAGCGGTTGTTCCGCTAAAAAATGACAAATATCAGTATCTTGCAGCGGTGATATACCTTGCTGTAGTAGGCCAATTTTTTGCGCATCAATGTCGAATAAAGTCACGGTCGTTTGCAACTGCGCTTGCGCCAATAAAATAGCATTAGACAGCCCCACATAGCCGGCACCAATCACAGCAATATTGCGTAAGCAGGTAGAGATAGAGGAAAGGCTAGGCGACGAAGATGGAGAGGGATAGGGGTTAGAGCCTGTTAAAAGGTTCGGTATCGTTGTAGGCGTAGTAGTCTGCTGTGGGCCTGCCATTATTGTCATGATTACCCTCTAGGGTTATGGTAGATTAAGTCTGAGCGTCGTATTGGCGATGCTACCGCTTTTAGATGACATTTAGATAACAGTGCCATGATAAGGCTGCTAGAAAGTCTTTAAATGACAACCCCCTAAAGAACCAGGCAATAACCTTACTAGAAATTTTGGAAATAGATAATGACTGACACCGCGACCACCAAACCAGCACAAAGACGAGTAATAGCCCCAACACCGGTAGCCGGTACGCCAAGCGCCACTGCAGAGTTAGCAGATTTATTAGCCCTGATGGCTCGCTTGCGCGCAGATTGCCCGTGGGATATTAAGCAGACCAACCACAGTTTGATTCCGTATGCTATCGAAGAAGCTTATGAGCTTGGTGAGGCTGTGCAAGAAGATGATGATGAGGATATAAAAGGCGAGCTTGGCGATGTCTTACTGCAAGTGGTGTTTCATTGTCAGCTCTATGCTGAGCAAAGCCGCTTTGATATGAGTGATGTGATTGCGACCTTGCAAGAAAAACTCATTCGTCGCCATCCCCATGTGTTTGATAAAGAAAATTTAGCCGACGATGCGGCGGTCAAGCAGCGTTGGGATGAAATCAAAGCGCTTGAAAATGCAGAGCGCGAGGCACGGGGTAAACCTAAACGTCGTTTGGATAGCGTCAAAGCGGGCAGCGCTCTAATGCAGGCGCAATCGCTTCAGAAAGCGGCCAGTAAATTAGGCTTTGATTGGCCGGGGGTCGAAGGCGCGATAGAAAAGTTAGAAGAAGAGATTGCTGAGTTAAAAGAGGCCTTACCTAAAGCAGGAGAAGTCCAATCCGAGCAGCAGCGGGCTGAGCTAGAAAAGGAACTTGGTGACTGTGTTTTCGGTTTAGTAAATGTGGCGCGTAAAGTCGGTTTAGACGCTGAGACCGCAACGCTCACTTGCGTGCATAAGTTTAAATCGCGCTTCGGCTACATCGAAGCCAAGCTGGCCGAGCAGGGTAAGTCGGTAGAAGACAGCACCTTAGAGGAAATGGATGTTTTATGGGAAGCTGCTAAAACAGAAGAGTAATGAGCCAAGAGCGAGACCACAGATAGCGTCACAAAGAGCGAGCATTCAAGTCAGATAATCAGACAGTATAGGGAGTTGCCAACTTGCGACAGTATATTGTTATGCTAGTAATGATGCTAATCAGTACTCTTTATACGATGGCAGCTGTCGCAATGCCTAATCCCCAAACCATGCAAAATGCCACGCAATGTTTTAGTGATCCTAAAGCGGCTTATACTTATTTACAACAGCAAGAAGAAAAGATCACTTCGGAGCGTCAGTTTACTATCGACAATGCGTTAGTGAACATCAATAGCGCAACTGAAGGCGAGCTAACTGGCCTAAAAGGTATTGGCAGCAATAAAGCGCAAGAAATTATTCTTTATCGAGAAGCCTTTGGCGACTTTAAGCGGGTAGAGGATTTGACCCTTGTCAAAGGTATTGGTGAAAAGACGCTGGCCAAAAACCGCCATCGCTTGCGTGTGAAATAGCTCGATAGTAAGGTCTGAACATCATCTGTAGCCACTGATTGTAGGATTAGCGTCAGTAATTTGCACATTTTGACAGCGTTTAGGGAGCATATGGCGCTTATTTAAATCACATTTAATAAGGCTATATTAGCAAAAACTGCCCAATTT
>Ga0208015_1000624_pt1 | contig 16777 bp, 18 predicted proteins | sample 26BtaG_FD_184101 | JGI IMG/M metagenome (GOLD analysis project Ga0208015, IMG submission 184101) | Marine viral communities from Cariaco Basin, Caribbean Sea - 26B_WHOI_OMZ_CsCl (SPAdes) (version 2) | ecosystem: Environmental > Aquatic > Marine > Oceanic | place: Caribbean Sea: Cariaco Basin...
CGCTGCATATACTCATCGGTACTGGTGAGGCTATCAACGTAGCGTGCATTACCTGCTTTTAAAAGCTCAAGTGCTTCTTGACCTGTGGTTGGACGTATATCGGTAGGCATGAGAGATCCTTTATCATCAATAATATTAGAGTTATAAGCTGTTTTGCATACATGTATTCCAGCACAGACTGACTAATTATCGTCAAACTATCAGGCTAATCATGTTTGTCAGCCATAACGTGATTGTATAGGAATAAAAACCCAAAAACGGTAAAAAAATTTGTCTAAATATCGCTAGGTGAATGTAGTCACATTTAAAAATATAGCTGTATATATCGCTGCTACGACAGTATTACTCGCGTAACTTATAATGAACTTGCACTGACTTATACCAAGGGTTTGTTATAATACGCAGCACTCAGGCAGCATTCAGACCGCGCTTACGCTCATGCCAATCCCTATAATGACAGTCAGCTGTATACAGAAATTGGACGCTTAGGAACAGATATTATGACCGATTTATCTCAAAATACGCATAACACCTCTGCGTCACCTCATGATGATCAGGTGCTGCTGCAACTGACTGGTCTAAAAAAAACCTATGATCAAACCGAAGTCCTAAAAGACATCAACCTTGATATCAAACATGGTGAGTTTTTGACGCTGCTTGGCCCATCAGGCTGTGGTAAGACGACATTACTACGCTTGATTGCAGGCTTTGAGCAGCCTAATGCTGGAGCGATATATTTGGATGGTGTACAGATGGCAGGCTTATCCGCTGATAAACGTCCGGTCAATACCGTATTTCAGCAATATGCATTGTTCCCTCATATGAGCGTCGCCCAAAACGTGGCTTATGGCCTAAAGCTAAAAAAAGTACCAAAAGATGAAATCCAAAGACGTGTTAGCGAGATGCTAGCGATGGTACAGCTAGAGCATTTGGCCAACCGCAAGCCGCAAGATTTGTCTGGTGGTCAGCAGCAGCGAGTTGCCATTGCACGCGCGGTGATTAACCGCCCTAAACTGCTATTGCTTGATGAACCGTTATCCGCACTCGATCACAAACTGCGCCTGCAAATGCAGTCCGAGCTTAAGCGTCTGCAACGTGAGCTAGGCATTACCTTTGTCTTCGTGACCCATGACCAAGAAGAAGCGCTGTCGATGTCAGACCGTATTGCCGTAATGAAAGATGGCACGTTCCAGCAAATCGGTACGCCTATCGAGATTTATGAAACCCCTGCCAATTTGTTTACTGCCAAATTCATCGGCGAGACCAATTTGTTTAGAGCTGAGGTCAAAGATGTCCATCCAGACCAGCCAGATCGCGATGGTAAAGTAACCAATGGACGTATCGAGGTCGAAGTCTGTGAAGCACAGGCGCAAAAAGGGCCAACCACCTTACGCAACTTACGTCGTCCTAATTTCGCCAATGACGTGCAAGTGGGCGATATCGTCAATTTACTACTTCGCCCCGAAGACTTACGAATATATGATCCAAAAGACAATGAACATAGTGGACTATTAGGCCGTGTCATCGAAAGTAACTATAAAGGTAGCACCTTAGATTCGATTATCGAACTGGCAAATGGTCATATCATTAAAGCTTCTGAGTTTTTTGATGAGGATGATCCAAGCTTTGATTACAAACTAAACGAGGGCGTCAAAGTCTCATGGGTAGATGGCTGGGAATGGGTCTTGCCAGAAGACTCTGAAACTGTGCCAGACACGACTGTACAAAAGGATGGTAGCTGATGGCGCGCAACCACTTAGGCAGTAAAAGTCCATTTCGTACCGCCACACTTTGGCTAATTTGGGGTTGGCTACTGATATTTGCACTATTACCAAATATCCTAGTCATCGCTGTCAGTTTTTTGACCCGTGATAGCAGTGCGTTTATTAGCTTACCTGTTAGCATCGACAGCTATGTGCGGATGATTGACCCGTTGTATTTTGAGGTATTTGTCCACTCATTATGGATGGCAGGTATCACAACGGTTATCTGTCTGCTGCTTGGCTATCCTTTTGCATGGCTGATCTCCAAAGCAAAAGTACGCTGGCAGCCGTTGCTGATGCTACTACTGATACTGCCATTTTGGACCAACTCTTTGGTACGGACGTATGCGCTCAAATTGCTATTTGCCAATAATGGTTTGATTAATAAATTGCTATTAGCCATCGGTGTAATCGATACGCCAATCGATATTTTATATACCCAAGGTGCGGTGATCGCAGGACTAACTTACTTGCTGTTCCCTTTTATGGTACTGCCACTATATGCAGTATTTACCGACTTGCGTAATGACATGCTACTGGCTTCGCAGGATTTGGGTGCAACTAAAACACAGACCTTTTGGCATGTGGTATTGCCATTAACAACACCTGGTATTATTTCTGGTGTGCTACTCGTGCTATTGCCTGCAATGGGCATGTTTTATGTGGCTGATATCTTGGGTGGTTCTCGTAACTTATTGGTCGGTAATATCATCAAAAACCAATTTCTAGATGCGCGTGATTGGCCCTTTGGCGCGGCAGCTAGCGTATTACTGACATTGGCAATGGCCGTATTGTTACTGGCCTACCATGCCAGTAGTCGCCGTGTTGGCAAAACTGATTTTAACGAGGTGGCCTAATGTCTTATAGCTCACCGAACAACAAAACTCGTCCGCTTAAGATTGGTAATATCGCTGCCAAAGGCTATCTCGGACTGATTTATGCCTTGTTGTACCTGCCCATCATTGTCTTAGTAGTAATGTCCTTTAATAAGTCAAAAATTGGCTACAACTGGGGCGGCTTTAGCTTAAAGTGGTATGAATCACTATTCAATAACCAAGCAATGCTCGATGCGTTTTGGCACTCTATTGTCTTAGGATTGGTGGCGGCCACTGTCTCGACTTTGATAGGCACGCTTACAGCGTTGGCGTTACACCGTTATAATTTTCGTGGTAAAGGCTTATTAAATGGATTGCTATTTGTCCTGATGATGTCGCCTGAGATTGTATTGGCTATTTCATTGCTAGCACTGTTTCTATTGATTGGTTTGCAATTGGGCTTTGTCTCACTGCTATTGGCGCACATTACTTTTTGCTTACCCTTCGTCGTTATTACCGTCTTTGCACGATTAAGTAGTTTAGATGAGCGTCTAATGGAGGCGGCACGTGACTTGGGGGCTAACGAATCAACCATGGTGCGTACGGTACTGATTCCAGTTATCTTGCCTGCGGTTATGGCAGGCTGGTTACTGGCCTTCACCTTATCGCTAGATGATGTGGTGGTCTCGACCTTTGTCACAGGGCCTAGCTATGAGATTTTGCCATTACGGATTTACTCAATGGTGCGCGTAGGACTCAAGCCCGAAGTCAACGCCATTGGTACGTTATTGCTAGTTGCCTCGCTAGTATTAGTGGTTATCTCACAGTTATTATTACGCAAGCGCTAGATATTGATTGCTGACTAATTGCTTATGAACTGCTTATTAATAATGGACTATGAGTGAAAGTCAGCGCTATATTGACTATAATGAATTTTTCTCACCTTAGCGGTTAGGTTATATTATGCTTGAGCTACGTCATCTTAATACGTTAACCGCGCTACGAGCGCATGGTTCACTTGCAGCAGCGGCAGATGAGCTACACGTTACTGCCTCGGCCGTTTCGCATCAACTGAAAGAGCTTGAGAACTATTACGACATTAGCTTAGTCAATCGTCGGACGCGCCCGCTTAGTTTTACGCCAGCAGGTAAAGCAGTATTGGCATTGGCAGACAATATCCTACCACAAGTTACTCGCACAAAATCCAACCTTAAACGCTTGGCTCACGGCCAAGCAGGTAGATTACGCCTAGCATCAGAGTGCCATAGCTGCTTTGATTGGCTTATGCCGATACTTAACCACTATCGCCGTGAGTGGTCGGATGTGGAACTGGATTTTGCGACTGGCTTTGAGCCTGAGCCGCATCATTTGTTGATGGAAGGTGATATTGATTTATTGATTACTACCAGTGATTTACCGATAGACGGTATCAGCTATCAGCCCCTATTCGAGTATGAAAGTCGCTTGGTTCTTTCACCAACGCATGATTTGGCAGCGCAAGAGTTTATTGAGCCCATGAATTTGACTGATGAGACTTTGATTGCTTATCCAGTGGAAGCTAAGCGTCTCGACATTATTGCCAACTTTATGACACCTGCAGAGGTGAGCTTTGCGAGTATTCGTACCACAGAGCTGACGGCGATGCTGATTCAGTTGGTTGCTAGTGAACGCGGTGTAGCGGCATTACCTGATTGGGTAGTGGCTGAATATGAGAAAAAAGGTTGGGTCGTCTCGCGACCACTAGGAAAAGGTGTGCATTGTCAGCTATACGCCGCAACGCGTACTTCAAGTCGAAATACGGCCTATATGCAGGGGTTTGCCAGTTTATTGGAAGGGATTATGAAGCCGCTATAGTTTCATTACTAATTACTTTCTTATAGTTATAAAATATTAATCACCTTTTCATATCGTAATGAATGTTATGGTAAATAATGGTTCCCTAGTGAGGACTTGAATCTTCAGCTGTAGGCTAATGGTAGCAAGGTTTTAACTATCTGAAATAGTCACGGTGTACTTCATGGTGTACTTACCATACATATTCTATCGTAATCGGTGCGCTATACAGGCATCGAACGTATTTCAATAACAGATATTATAGTGAAAGATTATTCAAGTAGGTCAGTATGAAAAAATAGTCAACTTATAATCTTACGTTAGATCATAAAGGTTAATAAATATAATGAGAGACAATCTAGAAAATAGTGAGTCAACACAGGAAAATTCAATTTATAACAAAATTGGTTTAGGCATTTATATTATATTTACTTTGATTTATTATTTTTTTATGAAAGATATGTTTCTTGATGGAACTTTTTTCCTTGTAGTAGGTATAACGCTTTTTCTAATTATTATGTTCAATTTCTTTAAAAAACATAAATATAACTTAGGGGTTATAGCGTTTTGTATATATGTTCTTATATTCGGTTCAGTTGACTTTTTCCAGTTGAACCAATCAATTTCAGCTGTGGCTGCCATTGTACTATTGATAATTACGATATTTTTACACTACAAGTCAGTTAAAAAGGTTTAGGACTTGTTACTGCAAGGCTAATTAAGCTTGGAATTTATTTTATTCTGGAACGATAGCAAGTTAACCTTTACTATCAGATCCGTAGATACCAACTTGAGTGATTGTCATTTTAAAAATTCTGACTTAGTGTTCATTTTCACTGGGGTATATCCCAACGGAACCCGCTATTTCACTCTCCAAACGTATTAATAGACCACTTATAACAGACTCTTAAACGATTAATACTTATCAACGGCTACAAAACCAGCTTAAAGAAGTAAAACCCAAGCGCAGTTGCGAGTAACGTTAGCCCAACATGCAAACCTATGAGCGCCAATCCTGCCAGAAGCCGCCCGTCATGGATAAAGCCAAATACCTCTGCACTAAACGTACTAAAAGTCGTCAATCCACCCAAAAATCCTGTTATCACAAACACGCGTACATGATCAGATAGATTACTTCCCATACGTTCAAACCACACAAGCGCCAGCCCTATCAGCAGTCCGCCTAAAATATTGGCGCTCAGGGTACCGAGTGGCACCCAACCATTTAAGGCATTGAAACGCGATAGCCAAGCTCGCAGGCAAGCACCAAATGCTGCCCCCAAACCAATAGCAAGCCACTGCATAGACTGTCCTTAATTCATATAAACGTGTTGGACCAAATGTTCAGTTATACGGCTGGTAATTCTGTCATCGGCCAACGCGGAATACAACTAACAGCCAAATCATCAGACTGTCCTGCTTGCAAGCGCTCAAAACCTGCATAAGCAATCATCGCGCCATTGTCCGTGCATAGCGCAGGCGGTGCATAGTGAACCGTCGCATTGATTTTAGCCAGCTCCGCCTCTAGCGTCTCACGCAGATGAGTATTGGCACTGACCCCGCCGGCGATCACTAAGCGGCTCATATCTGCTTGCTTGAGTGCTTTGACACATTTTTTCACTAGCGTATCGACCACTGCATGCTGAAAACTGGCAGCGATATCTGCGCGAACTTGTGGATTACTATCAGATTTATGACCAGAACCGCCTGACAGTGGCGTGTCTTTAATCAGATTATGTACGGCAGTTTTCATACCACTAAACGAAAAGTCTAGACCTCGATGGAGCATTGGTCTTGGTAGTGCGTAAGCGTCAGGATTGCCAGTTTCTGCCAGTTTGGCAATATTAGGGCCGCCAGGATAAGGCAAACCTAGCATTTTAGCGGCTTTATCAAAGCACTCACCCGCCGCATCATCTATCGACTCGCCTAATATCTCATACTGCCCTACGCCATGGGCAGCAATGAGTAACGTATGCCCACCAGATACTAGTAGAGAGACAAAAGGAAATGCTGGAGGGTTTGCACCCATCAGCGGCGCAAGTAAGTGCCCTTCCATATGATGAATACCAATAGCTGGGATATCTAAACCATATGCCAAGCTGCGGCCAAATAATGCACCTGTCATCAATGCACCAATAAGTCCAGGCCCTTTGGTATAGGCAATCGCATCGATGTCGCTTTTTTTCATATCGCACTGTTCGAGTAGCTCATTAAGTAACGGTACTAGCTTACGAATATGATCGCGACTGGCAAGCTCAGGCACAACTCCGCCATAAAGTGCGTGCAGCTCAATCTGAGAGTACAGTACTTGCCCGACCAAACCTTGGTTGTCGCTATTTATTTGCTCACTATCAAAAATCGCCAGCCCCGTCTCATCACAAGAGGTCTCTAAGCCCAATACTTTCATACTTTTGCCTTTATACTTTCGTTTTCGTGCTATTTTTATCGCATTTTTATCTTACATCATTTTGAGAAACTGGATAACGAATACAGCCAGTCACACACTATTTCAAATTCGCTTGATACAGCTGTATATTCTCAGACTGGCATGACAAAAAACGTGCATAAAAAAACCGTCATTGTCAGTCACAATGACGGCCAGTTTAGCAAATTTCAATAGCTGACATACTCTATATATACCGTATCAGCTTACCGACGCTAGCATATAATCAACAGCCGCTTTGACTTGTGCTTCGCTGACACCGTTTACCGCTTGCGCTGGCATTTTATTAAAGCCTTTAGCCGAGTGCATGTACAGCGTCTCTTTATCTTTGGTTAGACGAGCTGTCCAAGCCGCTGTATCACCATACTTTGGCGCATCGAGCAAACCTGCAGCATGACAAACCTGACAATTTGATTCATACAGTTTGGCACCTGCATCTGCTGCCAACACTTCAGGCTCAGAATCAGTTTCAGGTGTTGCTACTGCGTCATCTACTATGTCGGCAGACTCTGTTGCTGCTTCTGATTCTGGATCAACCACAGACTCAGGCGTCGTGCCTTCGGTTTCTGCTACAGCTGTCTCTTCTATAGCGGTAACAGGCTCATTAGCTGCTGTAGACTCTTCAGTGGCTGTGTTATCACCGCTACAAGCACTCACTGCAAATATCACACTCATGCCGATTACAGACAATTTCAGCTTGTTCATATACAGTTGTATATCAATCATGGTTTTACCCTTACTTAGTCAGTCTGCAATCAATTAGTGATGCGTTATATCAGCTTAAAGTACTTACATATACGACCAACGACTGTTTAATAGTCCATTGAGCTAATAGTCAATTAACCACTAAATTACTCAGCAGTGGCTGCAGCTGTGTCGTCAGTAGCCGCCATATCAGCGCTGTCAGTAGGAGCAGCGGCTGTATCCGTACTATCGGTAGCTGCTGCTTCTGTAGTATCAGCGTCAGCCGTTCCTGCTTCAGCAGTAGCTGTACCGTCAGCTTCTGTACCCGCTGCATCAGCTGCTGGCATTGGTGCTGTCTCTGGGAATTCCATTTCTTCAGCTGGTGGCGCATTTTTGATGGCAAGTTCAGCAGCTTCGTCAACGCGATCGATTGCCATTACTTCTTCATGCTCTTCGCCGCCACTACAAGCGCTCACGCTCACACCTAAAGCTACGATAAGTGCGGTGCTTAATGCCGTGTTAAATACTGTTTTTTTCATTCCAACATCCTCAATAAAATACACACAAAACGGTTTATAGGCTTACTAGGGTCTATTGAACTTTCAAATGTGGTGCTGGCAGTCACTATTTTTTAGACAATATGCAGTGAAATTGTTGAAGCCTAGTCATTCTAGGTTAAATTATTTCGCCATATATTGGCAAAAAAGAGTACTGCCCTGAAAGGCTGATGCTAAAATTACCCCAACCGTTGTTGAAAACCTAGCTAAGGTCTCGACATTATCGTCGGTTTTCGCCTAGTTTGGTGTAACTTTAGCCATCAGCAGCCCTAATATTTGAATGTTCAATAGACCCTATAATATGGGAATTATCATAGCATAAACTCCAATCAAACCGTTATAGACGGTAGGGGTTTTTTATTGATAAAGCGTTGTATATATGTCGAATTCATAGTTTGAGAGCCAAATTCAAATAGCTATCTAATTGAATACCTTATCAGCAATAAATGCTTAAAATCATTGACTTTGTTGGTATTTTTTATTAAAATACCTGCCCTTACGCTAATGCGTGAGAATTGTCCTAGTTTGAGCTGATGCCTGTAATCTTGAGATATTACGGCTAAATACTAATACACAGCCAAACTAATGCCCTTATATCTCATCCTAATCGAGGAGTCTTCATGCCTGCAGTTAAGGTTAAAGAAAACGAACCAGTTGATATCGCTATCCGTCGTTTCAAACGTGCTTGTGAAAAAGCTGGTGTATTATCAGACGTCCGTAAGCGTGAGTTTTATGAAAAGCCAACGCAAGTACGTAAGCGTAAAAAAGCTGCTGCCGTAAAGCGTTATAAGAAGAAGTTACAACGCGAAACTATTCGTACCACTCGTATGTACTAATCAGTAATCTGATTAGCTAAGTACAAGCGCTACACTAACGCCACTGTTATCAATCGATATCAGTGGCGTTTTTTATGCTACAATTTTTGTTATTACTGCTGACATAATTTTTTATTAAAACCACTATCAGCAGGTTTTGTTCTAAAATTTAACAAACGACCTCTAACGAATAGCATTTAACAGATCGATAAGGATAATAGCAGTGAGCCAACTTAAACAGACGTTATCAGATAATATCAAAGTTTCAATGAAAGCTCGTGAGCTTGAGCGCGTCAAAGTACTGCGCAACGTACAGTCAGTAGTGAAACAAATCGAGATTGACCGTCAGACAGAACTTGATGATGCGCAAGTATTAGAAGTTTTGCAAAAACAGCTAAAGCAGCGCCAAGAGTCACTAACTATTTTTACAGAAAATGGCCGTGATGACTTAGCCACCAAAGAGCAGTTTGAGATTGATATTATCAACGAGTTTATGCCGCAGCAAATGAATCAAGACGAGATCATGGCATTGGTAAATGCTGAAATCGCTGAGCAAAGTGCTACGTCTATGCGCGATATGGGCAGCGTCATGGGTGTCTTAAAGAACAAAACAGCTGGCCGTGCTGATCCTGCTTTGATTTCTAAAATGGTCAAAGATGCGCTACAAGGCTAGCACTTGCTATTGATTGGCAGGCTACTCTGTACAAATAACCGCCTAAGGCTTAAAGTCTTTGGCGGTTTTTATTGCTTTGAGTTCTGCATTAATATTGGCCAATAACGGACGCGCACTATTGGCTTGATCCGTGGTTTGCAGGTTTTCCGTCAACTGTTTGGCTTGCGTCAAAGAGGTCAGCGCACTCTCATAGCGTCCATTCCATAGCTGATCATAACTGCGATACCGCAATGCATTAATCGTCGCGATATTGGCTAACTGTGGTGAAGTGGTGGTCTTAGCAAGTTTTTCATTGGCAAGTTGCAAGCTTTGCCATGCATAACGATCGCTTGGCTGCTGTTCTGTTAGTGGCTTCAACAGCGCTTGAGCTTTTATCGGTTGATTACTGTTAGTCAGCGCTTCGGCCAGATAAAGGCGTAAGTCTCGGCGCTCAGGATAGAGGCGCTGTTGGCTCTCTAAGACATCTACGGTTTGTTGCCACTTACCTTGTTCACTTAATAACTGACTGTGCGTAATCGACAATAGAGGCTCTAAACTCTGACGCTGTGTGCTTGATAACGCACTTATCTCGGCCAATACCTTGTTGGCATCTGTAAAACGCTGCTGCTCTCCATACCAATGCATTAGCGCAAGTTTGGCCCCAAGACTGTTTTTGGCGGCCGTTGTCAGTGTGAGTTCAGAGGCATGTTTACCAGTCACTTGCACACGCCAATACAACAAATCAAACAATGCTTGATGCCGCTGCTGTTGGCTCAATGAGAGCGCTGGATACTGCTGGGCGCGACTTTGTGACTCGCTCAACCGCTCATTACTCAGAGGATGTGAGCGTACAAAGCTCGGTAAAAATTGATTCTCAATTTGATTTAACTGACTCTGCTGATTCATCGTGGCAAAGAACCGTGGCATCGCCCGAGGATCATAACCCGCTTGGGTCATAATCTGCATCCCAACTCGGTCAGCCTCGCGCTCGTTACTACGGCTAAACGCCATGCTGCTATTCATAGAGGCTGTCTGACTGCCCATCATCACTGCCGCAGCGGCATCACCATCGACAGCTGAGGCAGCAATCGCAGCTAGCATACCACCTAGCTGCATCAGCAAGGCTTTTTTACGTTCGTCAGCGCCGCTTTCGTAGTGTCGTTGACTGATATGTGCGACTTCATGCGCGACGACGCTTGCCAGCTCATCCATGCTACTAGCTGACAGTATCGTCCCAGTATTGATACCGATTACGCCGCCAGGTGCTGCAAAGGCATTGATACTAGGATTATCAATGATAACGACGCCAAGTGGTGCTTGCTGACGGGCTTGGGCATTGAGACGCCACGTCATGTCTTTTATCGTTTCTTGTACCCAAGGATCATGCTCCATTCTGACGCGGCCATTGATATTCTGTAATGACCACTCGCCAAGCATTTTATTCTGATATTGCTCAGCAAAGCTTAAGCCTTGTCCGCGCAGATTTGGTAGATCTAGCGTTTGCGAATCTGTGACTTGCCACGAGCTATCAGCCAATGGCAGCGTTTGACTCTCTTGACTATGTGCACCACTAGCCATGGCTAGTAGCATCATTGACAGCCCTACCTTGATACTATTTGGCAAAGCTACACTCATAAAATGACGTTTATCTTTTTGCTTAGACAACATAATTGGTAAGCCTACGGAGCTTTTGGCTACTAAAGGTTTGTGGCTACTGTAAGGTCGCTTCGTTCTATTAGCGTGGTACAAGTGCATATCCTATAACATAATTGACGACGTATTTTCGACTATACGAGCTTGTTTATCCAAGGTCAATTCTACAATGCACTTAACTACCAATAACTTAGCCACCCGTCACGATTGCGCAACATGGCTGTGTAATTATTCATTGGGCTATTATTTATGCAGCAAGTCTCAAGCGTATAACTATTAATCGGGTAATCGCTCATCGAGCAACTCTTGGTTACATGATTCTAGTGAACCGAACACAGCGTTGATTATATTCAACTGCAACTATACATTGTCTATTTGGTATAATAAGTAACAATGATAGTAGGTTTAGATGACTGTGATGACGACCTCATAATTTATGATTGATAGATTATGTTCGTACTCAATATCAAAGCCTATTATTAATAGAACAAATTAAAATATAGACTTCTACAAGGTTTAAGTTATGCCCGCTGCTAGTGAATTAGTCATCGAACGTGTATCGCACTCTATACAGTTATCAGCGAATTTAACTGATGCACAGCAGAACGACATTGCAAGTTTATTAGAGCTGCTACCGACTGAAAGTCATAACTCAGATAATATAGCTACAGCGCAATCTGAACTAAATATAAAAGGTTTTGTTGATGGACGCGGTCTTGCATGCCCGATGCCATTGTTAAAAACTAAGGTCGCATTACGTGACGTAACAGTTGGCGAATCACTGTATGTGGTTGCAACTGACCCCAACTCGCAAGCTGATATCACAGCGTTTTGTCGACAAAGCCAGCAATCACAGTCGGCAGATTATTTGGAACTAGTGGTCAATGAAGTTACTGACCACTCGTCAGCTGATGGCACATCATTACAGCGTTTCGCTACAATATATCACTTCATCATTACCAAAACTGATAGCAACTAAGCGCTGCTATCCTTTACAATTAAATCATAAAGATTTTTATCTGACTATTTGCTTAACTATTTAACCAAGGTCAAGAATATGGCTAATACTTCTACTGATGCTGTAAATACAAATAAAAAAGATGGCTCAGCTCCTACAAAAAATGATGCACGCGATGCTGCATTAAAGGCCGCTGCTCAGCGACCACCTTATGACGCAAGTACATTGGGCAGTACCAGTACGCGCGACTTAGTACCAGCTATGCCAACTCACCTGTCAGCGCCAGGGGTTAATTTGGGTGCATATATCAATACTGTCCATCAGATCCCTATTTTGACGCCGGTACAAGAGCAAGAGTTGGCGCATCGCTATTATGATGAAGGTGATGTCGAAGCCGCTCGTCTATTAGTGATGTCGCATTTACGTTTTGTAATTCATATCGCGCGTAGTTACTCGGGTTACGGATTGCCGCAAGCAGATTTAATCCAAGAAGGTAACTTAGGATTGATGAAAGCAGTCAAACGTTTTGACCCGAATAAAGGCGTACGTTTGGTATCATTTGCCGTACATTGGATCAAAGCTGAAATTCATGAGTTTGTGATTCGCAACTGGCGTATCGTCAAGGTTGCAACTACTAAGGCTCATCGTAAACTGTTCTTTAACTTGCGTAGCCTTAAGAAGACCAATAATCAGCTGACACTAGAAGAAGCGGACGCTATTGCTAATGACTTGAATGTTACGCGCAAGCAAGTGTTAGAGATGGAATCACGTCTGACTTCTTATGATGCTTCGTTTGAGGCGCAGTCAAGCGACGATGATGATGGCCGCTATGCCCCTCAGCTATTTTTGGAAGATGGGATTGATCCAGCTGAGCAGTTAGAGGAAGCGGATTGGGAAGAAAACAACTCATCAGCACTCATTGCGGCTATGGGCACTTTAGATGATCGTTCACGCGATATCGTCGAGCAGCGTTGGTTATCTGAGCAAAAATCCACCTTGCATGAGTTAGCTGCGGTTTACTCTATCTCAGCTGAGCGAGTCCGTCAGATTGAGAAAAATGCCATGGACAAGATTCGTGATGCGATGACTATTGATAGTGTGATTTTGCCAGATGATATTCAGTAGCCTTAAGATGATACGAGTTGTTCAATGTTAAATTGGATCGGTATTGCAGCAATTAATATGGCTATTGCTGTTGCTCTGGGCGCGTTTGGTGCGCATGGTTTAGAAGGCCGTGTCAGCATGCAGCAGATTGAATGGTGGCATACGGCAACGCTGTATTTGTTCGTACATGCGCTAGGATTATTGCTTGTTGGCTTACTGATTCGTTTGAAATATATTACTCAGACAACCGCCTGGTTACTACAAATTGGCATTGTCATTTTTGCTGGTAGCTTATATGCAATGACGCTTGGTGCACCGCGTTGGTTCGGTGCGATTACACCTATCGGCGGCGTTCTTATGATTGCAGGTTGGCTATGGCTGGCCGTTTCCGCCTTTCGATTGAAGGATTCAGTTAACTGAGCTACTCGATAGTAATTGTGATTTTTAGCTCTTTACATTAGCTGCAATGAATTATCAGTAATAAAGCAAAAGATACGCAGTGAATAGCAGATAAACAGGAATTTTAAAATATTAAGGAGTATTTAATATGAGCACCATTAGTGTCAATGGTAAAAGCTTGCAAACCACTCATCAGACTGTACAACTGGTTATCAATGAGCTTGGTCTTAGTCAAGGTCGTTACGCTGTAGAAGTAGACGGCGAGTTGATGCCAAAGAGCGAGCTTGCTCAACTGCGTATCGTAGAAGGTATGAATATAGAAGTAGTACAAGCCGTCGGCGGTGGTTAATAATGTTTAGACAGATAAGCTTGAGCTGACAGCTAGTTCATTTTCATTCTAAGTTTACTAATGCTAAAAAAGACCTCAACGTATTACACGTTAGAGGTCTTTTTTTATGTCAATTACAAACTAATGCAGTAGCTACTTATAAATTTTTTATTCTCTTAGTCTACTTTCACTAGCTTGTAACGATAATGTTCAAAGTTTAGACTCGAACTATGCTGCTGGTACTGCTTCTGCAGCGGTTAGATCCTGATAGCGACTATCGCGTCCTGCACCCTGAGTCTTTTTGCGCTCTTGACGGGTTTTGTACTTACGTACTTGTCTATCTAGCTTGTCTGCCATTTCATTAATGGCTTTATACATATCATCTTCATACGCTTGGACAAACATTTCTTGACCCGAGACACGCATAATTGCTTCAGCTTTATGGCTCTTTTTACCGCCGTCACTAGTACCGCTATTGTCTAACGATAAAATCACTTGAATACTTTGTATCTGATCGAAGTGACGCTCTACTTTTTCAAGCTTCTCGCGTACTGCTGTGTCCATAGCTTCTGTAACGCTGATATGATGACCACTGATAGAAACATTCATATTGTTGTCCTTTTATTTGTAACTTACAATCAACAGATGAGGTAGCATTCTTGCTTTTGTCATCCTGCCTTACCAATAACTACTCCAATGCCTCTAGTAATGTGTCGACGTATCCTTTTATCGTCTCCTTTATTAATTGTAAATAAATACTATAAATCGGCACTTGGTTTTCGTTGTTGGTATGACTCTAATTTGTCATGAAAATCGCCCAGTAGCAAGCCATTAAATTGTAATTAAGTGTAACAATACCTATTATTTCTACTTGGTTTCTATATAATCAAAAAATTTTATTTTTTATATCTGGTTTACACTATACAGACAGGTAGCCATTAACCTTGTAGAAAGATGATCTTAGATAATTAATATTTCTGTTTGCGCTGAGTAGACGAGCCAATATTCATTGCTTCACGATATTTGGCGACGGTTCTTCTGGCTATATCGATACCATCTGCTAACAGCTCATCTTTGATACGACTGTCTGATAATGGCTTTTTGGGGTCTTCGTCAGCGATGAGCTTTTTGATCATGGCACTGATAGCGGTCGATGAGATATCTCCATCAGCACTACTTACGTGAGAGGAGAAAAAGTGTTTCAAAGAAAACAATCCTTGCGGCGTCAAGATGGTTTTACTGGTGGTAAGGCGTGAGACTGTCGACTCATGCAAGTCAACTTCTTCAGCAATTGCCTTTAATATTAGGGGTTGCATGGCGGTTGCACCATGCTGCAGGAACTCTTGTTGATAGCGTACAATGCTAGTCGCTACTTTGAGTAAGTTTTGATTGCGCTCTTCGATACTACGAATAAACAGTCGAGCATCGGTAAGGTTTTCGCGCAGATATTGATTGTCAGGGCTGTCATCGCCGCGCTTGACTAGATTGGCATATTCTTGGTTTACGCGTAGCTTTGGTAGGGTGTCTGGATTGAGGCGTACATACCAACCATCTTCTTCTGCTTCAGAGTTACTTGTCGCCTTATTGTTTCTAATAGGTGTGACCAACACATCTGGAATATCATAGCTCTCAGGCGGCTGAGCATAGTCAGGCTGGCTAGACTGAAACAGCAGCCCTGGCGAAGCGTTCAAGGTACGTAGTAGCGTAAGTGCAGGTGTGATGTATTCTGGTACAAGCCCTGTGCGTTCAGTCAGTGCTTTAATATTATTACTGACTAAATGCTCGCTCGCTGATAGCAGCGCTTGGGCTTCTTGTAGGTATTCGGTGCGGGCATCTAGCTTAGATAGCTGAATCGATAAGCACTCGCTTAAATGACGCGCCCCTACGCCAACTGGATCACAGGACTGGATAATACGTAATACCGTCAAGACTTCTTCTTTTTCAACGCGCTCATCCCATTGATAGAAACTTGCCATCGTATCAAAGCTCTGTAGCAGCTCATCTATATCAATTCGAATAAAGCCCATGTCATCCATGGAGTCTATTAAATACTCTGCAATCAGCGTATCGGCCTCTGATAGACGCTTAAAGTTCAGCTGCCAGCGCACATGATCTTGAATGGTGGACGAAGTACCGCCTTGGTAACTATCAAAATCTTCATCACCCCTACTATTGCCAGAGCCCGTGGCGGTGGAGGCATAGTTACCCGTGTCAAAGCTACCTATATCAAAGCTATCGGCATCAGAACTGCTATAGCTATCTACATCTATTGCACTATCATCGATATTAGGCTGTTGTAATTTATCCAAACTATCACTGAAGCTATCGCTACTATCGCCGCTGTACTCTGTACTGGTAGTAGGTACTGAGTCAAATGAGTCACTGCTACTTTGATTCCAGCTATCAAGCGTCAACGGCTCGCTCCACTCCTCTATTTCATCGTCACCACTGTCGTATTCGTCATCGTTTTCGATACGTTCAAGTAATGGATTACTATCTAGCTTTGCCTGAACCTCTTGTGCGAGCTCAAGACTAGAGAGCTGCAGCAATTTTATGGCTTGCTGCATTTGCGGGGTTAGCTTTTGTGAGTTGCTCAGCGTGGTCGCCAATCCGAACGACATACTCATGGGCGGCTTATTGCACTCCGATCTTAGTGATATTGTGTTTATTCTGTCAGTAAAGGTAACGACATAAATCTTATCAGGACATGACGATAGCATTTTTTGCCACAATTTTGCTATGATAATTTATGTTTTGTCCGGATACGTTTGGT
>Ga0208015_1000628_pt1 | contig 16669 bp, 18 predicted proteins | sample 26BtaG_FD_184101 | JGI IMG/M metagenome (GOLD analysis project Ga0208015, IMG submission 184101) | Marine viral communities from Cariaco Basin, Caribbean Sea - 26B_WHOI_OMZ_CsCl (SPAdes) (version 2) | ecosystem: Environmental > Aquatic > Marine > Oceanic | place: Caribbean Sea: Cariaco Basin...
AACAATCATAGCCATTGCCCTCTGCACCGTTTGTTGTCAGCCGCAGCCGGAGGCCCGGAATCTGCCTTATAACCAGCGTGCTTTCCTGAACCGGTAGTACAGAAAGCCGCAGGCGCATGCCATGGTCAAAAGGGCTGCCGGATAGCCGTACACCGAATCCAGTTCCGGCATGTACTTGAAGTTCATGCCCCAGATGCCGGCCAGCACGGTGGCGACCGCAAAAATGGCGGCCCAGGCAGCAAGGCGTTTGTTCACTTCGCCTTCTTCAATCGCGACCATGGACAGGTTGACCTGAATTGCCGTGGTGATGGTCTCGCGCACTGTATTGATCGATGCATTGATGCGTGCAAGGTGGTCAGAGACGTCACGGAAGTAATCCTGGGTGTCAGCGCACAGAGCCGGCACGCGTCCGCCGTGCAGATGCCCCACCGACTCCATCAGCGGCGCGACGGCGTGTTTCAGCAACATGACCTTGCGTTTGAGGGCGTAAAGCCGCTCCATGTTGCGTCGCTCTGACCCCCTTACGAAAATCTGCTCTTCCAGTGATTCAATCTCGGCTTCCAGCATTTGCATGATCGGGAAGTAGCGGTCGACTACCGCATCCAACAGTGCGTAGAGCACAAACGCGGGCCCTTGGCGCAAGAGGTGGGGCTCCCGCTCGGAACGCTCGCGGACATCCAGAAACCCCTGCTGACTGTCGTTGCGGACCGATAAGGCATAGTTTTCACCAACAAATACATCGACTTCGCCCTGGAGGATTTCGCCGTCTACGACATCGAGCGTAGTCATGACAGCAAACAGGGTGTCGCCATATTCCTCGATTTTAGGCCGCTGGCGATTTTCGTAATGGGCATCTTCCACGGCCAGATCGTGCAGGCCGAATTCGTGTTTCATCTGCTCCAGTTCCTGGGCGTCCGCATCCCGCAGCGCCACCCAGACAAAGCAGTCGGGTTTGTCGGCGTATTCGTGGATTTCGGCAACGTCGATGTCCCGAAGTTTTTTGCCGCCCTGGTAGGCAACGCAATTGATCAACATGGTTATAGACTCCCAGCGTGCCGCGAGCCGGTCAAGGATTGGATTCTGAAGCTTAATAAGGAGGATAGCTCATTGGTAGGGAGCTCTACACACCTCTCTTCTGGCTGGCGTTTGTCTGAAAGCCTCCATAAGCGGTATGGTGCTGGCGTGCGTCCTGCCGGCCCTTGAAGAAAAATTTATCTGACATGCTGATATCCTGATGGGAAGAATTCCCCCACTTCAGTGGACACACATCGGAAAAAAGGAAGGACGACAGTGCTGATCGTGGATCCGGACAGCTGGACGCTGTTACAGAGCATCGTGATTTTCAGTCTCTGTGCTCTGGTCATTGCTATCGCGGGGACACGCATCACCCGCGTGGTCGATCAGCTCGCTGACCGGACCGGGCTGGGTGAGGCGACAGCCGGAGCCGTGCTTCTGGGTGCAGCGACATCCCTGAGTGGCGCGGTGCTCTCGGTAACAGCAGCTTACCGGGGGCACCCGGAGCTCGCTGTCAGTAATGCCCTTGGGGGCATCGCGGTACAGACCTTTTTCCTGGCCATTGCTGACATGGTCTATCGCCGTGCGAACCTCGAACACGCGGCAGCCTCAGCCCCGAACATGATGCAGAACGGACTGCTGATCGCGCTCCTGGCGTTGATTCTTCTGGCACCGACCTTGCCGGATGTGACCGTCTGGAACATCCACCCCGTTACCCCGATACTGCTTGGCTTTTACTTTTACGGAACCAGGCTCATCCAGAGTGCCGGCGACAGACCCATGTGGCGCCCCTCCATCACCGGCGAGACCCGGCAGGACGAGCCGGAGAGCAAGAGCCGGTTGCCATCAATGAGCCGTCTCTGGACGGAATTCGTGATGCTCATGGCAACGCTCGGAGTGGCCGGCCTGATCATGGAGCCCGCTGCCACGACAATCAGCTCGGAAGCCGGTTTGAGCCAGACCATCGTCGGTGTTCTCCTGACAGCGATCAGTACGTCCATTCCGGAGCTGGTAACGTCCGTTGCCGCGGTAAGGCGGGGTGCGCTCACACTCGCGGTGGCTGGCATCATCGGCGGGAATGCCTTCGATACGCTTTTCATGGCCGCCTCCGACATCGCCTACCGGGATGGCTCGATCTACCACACCATGACCGCCGACTCGGAACGTTGGGTCGCCCTGACCCTGTTGATGGCGGCCATCCTGATCATGGGGCTGATACGCCGGGAACGCTATGGCATCGGACGAATCGGTGCAGAGAGTGTGACAATCATGGTGCTCTATGGGGTTGGTGTGATGTTGATGTTCACCGGCTGAACTGTGCTCGGTTTTCCGCAGTGGCCTGGGTGTACATATGCGTGGCCGGATGCTGGCTTCCGCAGCCTGCTGGGCTATGCTTGCCTTATCTGTAGGTGGCCGCGAAGCGGCTTGCGGGAGTATCAATCTAAAGGGCGCAGAGTAGTGGCGGTAACAAGAGGTTCTGCCCAAGCAAATTGAAAAGGAATTTGTCATGAAAGACCGCTTGAAAGGCGCCCGTCTCGCCCTTGTTATCGCAATGGTTGCGGCACTGTCGGCCTGTATTTCTCATCAGCGTTACCGTACCGAATCTGGTTTGTGTATTTCCGCCAAACCTCTTGAAGAATGTTCTCGGCATACGCTTCAAGTGTTTCAGTCCCCCGAGGCGATTGACCAGAAGTACCACTTGGGCTTTGTCGAATTCGACGACCAGGGGCAGCTCTGGGATCGTCGGCAATTGGGGGAGGTGATCGGCCAGGTCAATACCCTGGCCGCCCATCAGGATCTTTTGATGGTGGTGTTCGTGCATGGCTGGAAGCACAGTGCGCAAGCCGGAGACAATAATATATCCAGGTTTCGAGAGTCGCTGCGTCGATTGAGTGCACTGGAATCAGCAATGAGCGAAAGGACCGGTACGCCGTCAAGGGAGGTGGTCGGCATTTATCTGGGCTGGCGCGGCGGCTCCGTGAGCCTGCCTGGATTGAAAGAGCTGACATTCTGGGAGCGCAAGAATACCGCCCATAAAGTGGGGCGCGGCGGCGCTACTGAATTACTCAGCCGCCTGGAGCTTGTGCAGAAGACAAAACGGGCCCAGTCGCTTGCCGATGGCAACCCCCACCGTACCCGTTTTGTCGTCGTGGGGCACAGCTTTGGTGGAGCTCTGGTCTTTTCTGCGATGAGCGAGATTTTAGAGAACGGGTTTGTACAAACTTATGGCCCGGAGGGCGTGGTGAGCGATACAGTAGGCTTCGCGGATCTGGTGGTCCTGATCAACCCGGCTTTCGAGGCTGCACGCTATTCGGCGCTCAGTGACATGGCAAATGAGCGGCGGCGGTACTTTCCTGGCCAATTGCCAGTATTAGCGGTACTCACCTCTGAGGACGACGATGCCACCGGCACGGCATTCCCCATGGGGCGGTGGTTTTCCACATTGTTTGAAACCGAGCGGGATGCCGAGCGATTCAATCCCGTTCTTGGATATAACGAGACAATAGATCAGGGCTCAGCGAACGTGACCGCCCTGGGTCACTTCGAACCCTATCTGACCCATTACCTCCGTGCGAACGATACCTTGGCGAACCGTGAGCAGGCCAGTTTCGATCTGTCTTCGGAAGTTCAAGCTTTCGTTCAAGCCAGCAAGGGCTGGGAAATGGACGAGAGCGGGAGTCGCATTCCATTTGACGGCGCGGTGCTCGAACGCACGGAGTCCTCGGCCGGGCGCAATCCCTATCTGAATGTACGGGTGGATGGTGAATTGATTCGGGATCACAACGATATCTATGATCCAAGAATTGCTAGCTTTATTCGTCAACTGATTCTGATCTCTTCCCAGAGCCAGGATAAGGAAGATCGGGTCGATGCGAGGATAAAGATGGCCAACCCCTGAAAACCGGGACCCGCCGGCCCCGATTTCGAACAAGGGCCGTTACTGAACGTCGTAAACCTCAATAATCGTCGAAGCTAGCTCAAGGTCATTCCCATTTGTCGTAGCTGAATTCCAGAAAAGTTTTTGCGTAAGGGAGATGTCGCCGGGAGTTCTGATCTCATTCGCTCAGGGTGCTAGCGAGCTGACTGCGGCTGAGCGAATCGTCGCGTCAGCCACAGAGCAGCCTGAAGGTGCTTTATCGGTCATCCAGAGGTTAAGAAGGGTCAGGCCTTTTTACGTCTTGCCAAGGTAAGGCCGGCCAGGCCAAGACCAAGTAGTGCAAAGGTTGCAGGCTCTGGCACCGGGGTGACAGGAGTAGCGGTGGTATTAATTGTCAGCGTCCATGGTTTAGTGGCATAAACAGTACCTGCTGAAAGCTGAAAGTCCCAGATTGCGCCCTCTGTTGTAGTGCTCAGAGCACCAGTCTCGGGCCCAAAACTGTCAAAAAATGATGCGGCAATTGTTGAGCCTGAGGTGATGGATCCGAAATTATCATCGAACAGGTTGGCAACATTATTGAACAAGGCAGAGTTCATGCTCTGACCATCATTAGCATTCCATACACCAGCAAACGAAAGGATAATTGAGTTCACGACAAGACCAGTGCCCTGGATGAATTTGATGCGATCGGTTTCGGCAGGTGGAGTCTGATTGATGGAGCCTGTGATTACATTATCTCCCGCCACGAGATTAACATTAGTAGAGCCAATAGCATCCAGATCCCCGTTAACGGCTTCGTCATAAATGACAAGAGCGGAAGCAGTGCCGGCAGAAAACATGAGTGCTGAACAGAGCAAGATACCTGAGATTTTTTTAATCACTTTAATTTCCTTGCATCGAGTGGTTGTAATACATTTGAATCACTCCGCAAGTTCCGAACCAAAAAACCGGTAGTTATAAAATTCAAAGTATTATGGACGTTGTTATCTGGCCAACCCTGATCATCTGTAAAGCTTCTCGACAGAAATGTCTGGATGCTACGAAGGTGGGTCTGCTCAGAAGAGGCCTTGCCGGAGCTCAAAATGATTAAACCTAGTTGTTACAGCTGTCGGGAAAAGTTTGAGCCATCTGCGCTGAGGATTTCTTACTCAAAAAACTACTGTGAGGGCTGCGGCGTAGGGCTGTTCGGTAAGGATTACTTTGGTTTCGCCAGAAAACCCGCCCCAACGACCCGGAAGAATCTGGCTATCCACTTTGCAGTGTTTCTTTTTGGTGGGGCTTGCTTGTTGTTATGGCTATCAATTGGCAGGTCGTGAAAGATCGAGCCTAATACTCCTGGCGAACCTCCGGATTTTCGAGTGCCTTCTGTTTGAGCTGTTTGAAATTCATGATTTCTTGACCTCGCACTCTCAGATGAACTTGCCAACAGGAGCGTCACAATGACATCGCCCATTGAAACTGCCCGGAGCCCCTGGACCAGGTTTCTCGCGCATCTGTTCGTGATCCTCGTGGCCTGGACCATCTTTATCAAATACCTGTTCCCGATCGGCTTCGCGTTGGCCAGCAATGAGGCATGGACAACCTATATCTACTGGGATCTGTGGCCGGTTGCGCACCTCTGGCTGGCCTGGGCGTTAATGGCCAGGCCTTGGTATACGCGCATGCTGGCGATTGGCATGTCTGTGGTTGAGATCCTGATTATCACCACTCTGTTCATTTGGTTCCTGTCGGAGCCGGAGTGGTCCATCTGGCGGACAAACTGGTTTGTGAATAAGGTGTTTGTGGTGGCCGCGTTTGTTCTGGTGTTGGGTACGGCACTGTTCCGGCCCGAAACGCTGAAGGCGTGATAAAACCGGGACAGTTTCCCGATCAAAGCCTACGCCTCGGAAAGATCTGCCAATTCTTCGATAAGAGGTCGAAACAGACGCCGGTACTCGCCAGGGGTAAGTCCCGTCAGGCGCCTGAATAACCGGCGAAAGAAGTGTACATCCTCGTAACCGGCCTCCAGGCTTACCTCCTCCACTGACAAGTTGCCATGTTCCAGGGCGCGCTTGGCCGCTTCAATGCGAAGATTCTGAAGGTACTCAATCATTGAGGAGCCAGTGGCAGCCTTGAACCGCCGCTTGAGTGTTCTCTCTGGCAGAGGAGAGGCCTCTACCAGCAGGGCAATGGCCCGGGGATCGCGCCAATGCATCTTGAGCCACTCCTCACATTTGCGCACAGCCGAGTCGGCATGGCGTGTTTGCCGGACCAGGTCCGTGAACGGCAGTTGGCCTTCTCCGTGCCATTTCAGCAGATACACTTTTGCAATGCGCAGCGCTTCACCAATCCCCACGTAACGGGCAATGATATGAAGTGCCAGGTCATGCCACGATGTAGTTCCGCCCGCCGTCACCAACCGGCCATCGGGGTGAGCATAAACTAGGTTGGTCTCCGGCCGGAAATGCACCCTGGGATAGTGCGTTCGAAAAAGCTCCTGATAACCCCAGTGAGACGTTGCTGTGCAGTTATCCAATAAACCACTCTCTGCCAGTAACACTGATCCGGAACACGCAGAATAGATCGTTGTGCCCGAACGGAATCTGAGTTTGATCCAGTCCATAAGGGCGTCATAGCGGCCTCCGATATCTTCATGGGGCCCCAGCCAGATCTCCGGGAGGATCAGGATATCGGCGGCAGGGTCATCCGCAATGGCGTACGCCGGCTCAACGGGAATGCCATGGCCACAATGAAATGGCGCCGAGTCGACGGAAACAATATGCACATCAAACGGTTGATATGGAGTCTGATTCCCCACCAGGGTTTGCCAGATATTGCCCGTTGCCATAAGCACATCCACCATTCCATACAGCGCCGAACCTGCCGTTTCGGGCAGAGCCAGAATCAGAACTTTTTTAGGTTGTTGGCCCATGTTCCATCCTCCCTGCAATTGGTGGCACAAATGCCTCCTTTTTGTCCGAACTCCATCTGACCGAGTACGCAGTCATCCTTTACTTTATACCCAGACGCCACAAAGAGCGCCTCCCGGTCCCCGGGTTCCTTTAGACGATGAAGCAAGGTGAGAAAAATGAACACACAGGTAAATATTAAGACCCGTAACGGCCTTGATCTGATCCAGATGGGCCAGACCATTGAAGCCCTGAAAAACGACCCAAGCCTGGCGCAGTTCGAGTTCCGGGCACGTAACGAATGGGTGGACGGCGGTGAAAATCGCTCCGCCATCCGCGGATTTTACGGAGCCGGCGCTGAAGACGAATCCCGTCAAAAAGACTTCGTTTTCACCAATGGTGAGCCCCCGGTCCTGCTGGGCAAAAACGAAGGTGCCAACCTGGTGGAATTTCTCCTGCATGCTCTGGCCGGCTGTGTTACCACCACCACGGTCCTGCATGCGGCGGCACGGGACATCACCATCCGAAAACTGTCAACCAGACTGTCGGGTAATATCAACCTGGAAGGGCTGCTGGCACTAAATGACGAGGCTGTGGTCGGCTACGAGAGCATTCGTATTTTCATGGACATTGAGGCTGACTGCAGCGACGAGGAGCTGGATGATCTCCTGTCGTTTGCCAAGGACCACTCTCCGGTCTGCAATACGGTATGCCGGCCGGTTCCGGTAACCCTCGAGCGGGTCTGAGGGCCAGTCCGGGGCGGGGCACCCGCCCCGGACTCTCCTTTTTATGGGCGTGGTCCGGTTTTAGAGTATTTCCTCAATCGGGTAGACATACTGCAGGTGCAGATAGAAGATCAGCAGCGAGATCACCAGGATGACCACACCCAGTACCGGTGAACTGACCTTGATGCCGGAGGTCGACGCTTCCAGTGTGGAGACGCCACGATCCCCCTCGTTGCCGGTCTTCTTCAAATCCGCCCGGAACTGCAGCCACGAAAAATAGATGCCGACTCCAACCAGGGCGATGACAACCACAAAGATGATCCGCGACGACAACAATTGCCACTCGAATACGCGTTGGCGGTGGTCGTATCCTTCCGTGCGGTAGTCGTAGTAGGCCTTGAGGGCGGTCTGCATCGCGGCTAGCCCTTCGGCATCCAATGATGTGCCAGAGATGATCGCCGGGGCCCGCAGCGGTTGGGGGCCGTTCTGATTATCTTCGGCTTCAAGGGCGGCTTCCATGGCATCGATTCTTGAAGTATCTGCCGGTTCCGGGCTGTTTTCATTGTCCTCGCCCAAGGCCATTGAAATGGGCCCCAACAACAAACCACTCACGATTAAGGCATACCAGAGTCGCATCATTCATCGTTCTCCAGAGCGGTCAGAAACTTGGTGCTGCGCAGGCGCCAGTTGATCCGTTCGTAATAGCCTTTGTCGACTTCGGTTTGCTGGTAGGCCTCGAGTTCGGCGTCGGTCAGGATGTTGCCGAGGATGGCCAGCAGGTCGTTGGAGAGGAAGCCGCCCCAATCGCTCAATGCCTCGGGCAGCTCCGGCAGATCGGCAACTTCAACCTGGATGGCTTTGGGAGACATTTGAGCAGAACGCCATCGAAGTAGTGTTCATCGTAACGGGCATAGCCGGTGGGTCATGCTTAATTTATTGTTTTCGTCGCACCGAAGCCTACTGAGCCGTGGTCGTGCAAGCAGCAAGAAGATAGCTACGTGTGAAACTGGGACAGTTTTATTTTCTGAAAGCAAGGAGACACTGACTACCGCGCTGAAGCCCAACTGCCCCGGGCCAGTTCCATGGCCCGGTTAACCTCATCGGCCGGAACTTCACCCGGATCGCCTTTTTCGATTGGGTCATAGTGGAACACGTACAGCCGGGAGACGAATTCGGCGACGGGCAGGGAGGCTTCGCCGAACAGCTCGCCGTGGCCTTGGGTTGAGGTAATAACTCCCTGGCCCCAGTTCTGCCCGCTGTCGTTGTTGGGGTTGAAAAAGTAGACCCGCATGGTTTTGTCTTTATCCATTGCGAGCCGTTGGATGGTGATGGCGTGCCAGCCAAGAAAGCGTGTGGCGCTGTCGGTGACGGCAATGCCGGCGGGCTGTGGATTGATCACGGGAATGTTGCCGTTATAAAACGGGTGATAGGCGGCGTAGAAATCCCGGACAAACCCTTCGAAGTCTTTCAGGCCTCCGGTAAACACGTCTACGGCGATGCGAAACCCATGGCCGACGTGGTCGCCGTGGAATTCGGCATTGACCCATTTGTGCGGGTCTTCCCCCCGGCCAACGCTGCGCCGCCCCATTTCAAAATAGATTCGGTCCAGATGCGGCACGGTCAGCAGGGATACGGCATCGACATCAACGGGTGGTTCGGTTGCCAGTCCTGCGCCAAGCTCCCGTGAAGAAATGCTGGTGCCTTCGAAGCGCATGATGATTTCATCGTCCCGCGCTGCCCAGGCAAGGATGCGCAGTAATTCTGCGGGCATGTTGTAGGCCCACATGGACAGCGCCCGGGTGGACTGGCAGGTAGGGTAGTTGCCCTGGCCGACGCCCAGTGGCCGTCCCAGTACGTTCAGTACGTCGGCGAGTAAGAAGCATTCGGGTGAGCGAGCCCTGCCGAAGACGGTGGCGATTTTCTCGGCTGCGGCGTCGCAGAGCGTCATGCGGATCTGGCGCCACAGGGAGGGCGCCACTGGCGGCGAGTAGAGAATGCCCCGTTCCAGCATCATGGCCAGGCCATAGGTACATTGGCTGGTTTCGGGAAATACCGCATCGTCAATCAGGCGATGTATCAGCGCGGGGTAGCAGTGAAACGCATCGGCACCGGTGTAACTCAGGCCAAGGGCTGTGGGAATCAGGGCATTCCAGCGCTCACGCAGGTACCGAATGAATACCGGCATGTAGGCTGACACCAGGCCGGTGTTGTGCATGGCCTGGGCAAAGGCGATGGCCTCTTGCATCAGGGTGGCGTCGTCCATCGCCGCCAGTCGTTCGGAATAGACCTCAAAGCCGGGGTCTTCACGGCAACCTTCGGTAGGGCTGAACAGGGCGTTGATCAGTTGCAGAGCGTCGTCGCTGACTTCGCCGCCCAGGGCGTCCGGTTTTTCCAGGCAGACGGCGATCTGGGTCACCATGTGTTTGACGCCCTCAACCTGAACCGGGCGTTGCTCCAGAATTCGCCAGACTTCGGCCACCAGATGTTCCAGCAGGTTTTCATAACCCAGATGCTGAAGCAGGAAGTGATACAGGTTCTGAACGGCATGGCCGAGTTGATCGGGTCGCAGCCGGTCGCTCTCCTGCAGGTCATCACTGACCACCAGGTCAAGGTTCATCGCCATCACCTGGGCGAGAAAATGGTGGGCATGTTCTGCCGAGATTGAGGCGTGTATGTAGTCGCCTTTGGCAACCGCCAGAAGGCGAATCTGGCTCAGGCATTCGACCAGTGTTTCGGTGGGCTCACCGTGTCGAACCGTGCGTGCAGCCAGGGAGGGCACCAGAGTCTGGGGAAAGTCCCAATCGCTGCCCCCAAACAATCCGGCCGATTCGATGGCCGGGACGCTTTGGTAAATTGCATCCAGCCCTTCGGGGCTGAGCACCAGGGGCTTTGCCGCTTCAATCACTTCGAATACGGGCGAAACGCCCTCCACAGCATTGACTTCAGCCAGGCGGCTGACGGCGTCTTCAAAAGCCTTTACAAGGTTTGCTGGCGCACCGCTGCTCTGGTTTTCGATGTCATTTTTAGATCTGGTCATGACATTCATCCTTGAGCGAACCTTGAGCCGTGTCAACTTTGATCGTCTTGTTTTCTCAAACTGCCTTCTTCATTCCATTACGCCAGTCCACCGCGTAGATGCAGTTTGGCTTTGCCATGGGGCCCTCTTAGCGCTGATAGAACCGTCGGATGGCGGCCAGCAACCGGTCGACATCCTGGTGGTTCACATCCAGGTGCGTCACGAAGCGAATGGGGTCTCCCGCCGTGGTCAGGATGCCCTGGTCCGCCAGGTAGTCGCGCAGTTGCGCCGCTCTGCCGGACCGGCAGCGGGCATAGACGATGTTGGTCTGGGTGCTGGCGGGGTTGATCTCCAGCTGGGGGATTTCGGCCAGGCCGGCACTCAAGTACTCGGCGTTCTCATGATCTTCAGATAGCCTCTGAGGCCCTTTCTCCAGGGCAATGCGCCCGGCAGCGGCCAGTATGCCGGCCTGGCGCATGCCGCCACCCAGCATTTTACGCAGCCGTATTGCGCGCTCGATAAAGGCTTTTGAACCCAGCAGCAGCGAACCGACAGGCGCGCCGAGGCCTTTCGAGAGGCAGACACTGACCGAATCATAGTGTCTGGTGATCTCGGTCACGTCACAGTTGGATTTCACCGCGGCATTGAACACCCGGGCGCCATCGAGGTGCAGCTGCAGGCCGTAGTCGTCGCACAAGGCACGGGCCTGGCGCTGGTAGTCCAGTGACAACACCTTGCCACCGATGGTGTTTTCCAGCGAGAGCAGGCGGCTAGGGGCGAAATGAAAATCGTCGGGCTTGATGGCGGCTTTGGCTTTGTCGAGGTTGATGCTGCCGTCCGGCTCGTTCTCGATGGGTTGCGGTTGAACGCTGCCAAGCACGGCGGCGCCACCGCCTTCGTATCGGTAGTTATGTGCCGACTGACCACAGAGGTATTCATCGCCCCGTCCACAGTGGCTCATGATCGCCAGCAGGTTGGCCTGGGTGCCGGTGGCGGTAAATAGCGCCGATTCGAAGCCCAGCCGTTCGGCAGCGTAGGCCTGCAGGCTGTTAACGGTGGGGTCGTCACCGTATACGTCGTCACCCACTTCGGCGCTGGCCATGGCATCGCGCATTTCAGCGGTAGGGCGGGTAACAGTATCGCTGCGGAAATCGATCCTGTGTCCATCGAACTCAGCATCGATGGCTGCTTTGAGATCATTCATCTTTGGTGCCCTGAAGAAAATGTGCTTCAAGCTTATCGGGAAATCGGGGCAGATCAATTCTTTTAGTGACGGTTTTGTGACCTTTCCTTTATCGACTTTTTACCAGGCCGTGACGGGCCTGTGAGCGCGCCTGTGTAGTCTGCATTCTGACGCCACGGGCTTTTAGGCCCTGGGTTAAGCGGCGTCGAACCGTGAATGTTTCCAACAAGGAGAATGCACAATGAAAACCCTGACAGCCACACTACTCGCCCTTGGCACCACCCTGGCCATGATGGCCCCGGCCCATGCAAACGACATGGCCAAGGACGACATGGGAACGGAAAAGAAGATGATGCAGGACGACATGAAAGATGACGGCATGCACAAAGACACAATGCAAAGCGACATCATGCAAGACGAGATGCAAAAAGAAGGCATGACGGATGATGGCATGAAGAAAGGGAACATGGACAAGGAGACTATGAAAAAAGACGGGATGTCCGACGGGAAGGAAGAGTCCATGTGATGGCCGGCTGGCGTCAAACAGTTAGTCGATGAAATTGAAAGCCGTAAGAAATTCATCTTCGCAAAAGTTATGAATGTCCACCGAGAGAGCGGTAATCAAGGATCCATCAACAGAGCAAAAAGCCGAGATAGAGCCTTATTTTTTTCGGGGCGGAATAGAGAGGGGGAACAGGGTGAAAAACCGCGACACCCATTAGCCGAAGGGGTATTGATTGCGACGGTGAGGGAAACCGGTTCTGGTTTTCAATAAAAAAGGCAGCCCTCGGGCTGCCTTTTTTCATTACGTATTGGCTGTTATTTACAGGCCAATAACGTTCTCTGCCTGCGGGCCTTTCTGGCCTTGGGTCACGGTGAACTCAACTTCCTGGCCTTCGGCCAGAGTTTTGAAACCGGCACCCTGAATATTGCTGTAGTGAACAAAGACGTCTGCACCGCCTTCACGGGTGATAAAACCAAAACCTTTTGCTTCGTTGAAGAACTTAACGTTGCCGGTAATTGTAGACATAAATAGCTATCCTGAAATTAATCAATAAGGTGCCGCCAAATGATCGTTGTGATCTTTGATCAGCGATATGCGGGAAACAAAAAAACGTGCAGGATCAAAAACAGGACAAGAGGTGTGACAACACAAGAGGTCTTATTCGTGAAATGCTTTGCTAAATCTTTCCAACGGAAGAGACAATACGCTAATTAAGAGGCACTGCATAGTAAAGTTTCGGGTATCGCGAAAAAAACTTTGTCCTCGGGTGCTTGAACACTTCGATAGCCGCATGAGCGCCGGCTGCAATAAAACTGTCTGCTGTCACCTGAAGAGGACTCTTTTGTGCAGTCATCTGCCTTGGTCTATGGTTCTTATTGAGGTGTCGGGTTTTCACGAAACGACTTGTAGTCATCTCGTCTGAATCAATCTCGATGATCAGGGAAGGAATCGTTATGAAATCCGGAATCATACCCGTTGCACTGGCGAGCGTCTTTTGTCTGGGAGCTGGATCAGCATTTTCCGACTCACATGGCCCAACCACTATGCAGTTGGCTGAGGAAAAGAAGTGTACGGCTTGTCACTCGATTGGCGAAAGCGAAGCGATCGCGATAGCGCCCTCCTTTAAGAGTATTGCCCAACGGTATTCAATGGCAGAATCCGAGCGGCTGGTTCAGGTTGTGCTAGCTGGCGGAGAGGGGCACTGGAGCGAGTCAGAAATGCCGGATATGGGTGTTCGCACTGACGTTAGTCGTAAAGACGCCGAACAGCTCGTGAAGTGGATTCTAGAGATGGATGAGTAACAGCATTAAAAGGTAGCTTGGAGCCGGGTGCGGGCCCTGATAATTAAACATGACCCCACCCGGTACGACAAAGCTGTCTGATTAAAGATGCTTGATACCGTCTCCTAGCGTGCTTTTATATTACCCTCCGCGTCGGAAATCACTATTTCGACTCGCCGGTTCTGCTGGCGACCTGCCGCCGTTTCGTTGGTAGCTACCGGGTATTGTTCGCCGAATCCCTGCACTTCAATCCGGGCGCGATTAATGCCTCTTTCGATCAGGGCCTCTCTTACAGCCTCAGCCCGACGCTCTGACAGTTGTTGATTGTAAGATTCTGCACCGGTGCTGTCGGTGTATCCTTCTACACGCACGCGACGATCTTCATATTTATCCATAAAGTCAGCCAGGCGACCTATTGTCGCTTCCCCGGCAGGCTTCAGTTCAGCGCGATTAAGGTCGAACAGAACGTCTCCGAGGGTAAGTACCATGCCACGATCTGTCTGCTCAGCCTGCATGGCTTCCAGCTGCAGGCGCAGTTCGGCGGCTTCCTGCTGGGCAGCTTGAGCCTCTGCGGAGCGCGCCTGCAACTCCAATTCCTTGCGCCGTTCTTCGGCGGAGTTTATCTCTTCCTGCAGCCTGGCACGTTCGGCCTGCTCCCGGGCAATCTCAGCATGGCGGTTGGCGAGATAAGCCGCATGCTCGATTTCCTCGGTGCTCGCGCCTTCTTCCAGTAACCGCTCAGCGCGGGCGAGCTGATCCCTGGCGCTTCTCAGGTGGCGGTCGCCACTGCGGGCCACCTCTGGATCAGTTCGTATTTCTTCATAGGCCTCCTTTGCTTCGTCGACCATCTGATTGTCCTTAGGCGTACTGGCACATCCCGCTAAGAAGATGGAAAAGCTGACTACCATGCTCAACGTCATGTATCGCTTGTTCATATCAATCTCCTGTTTAAGCTGGCGCCCTTACTGGCTTCCATTCATGCGTTCGCGAAGAGACCTGATGTTTCTGTTGATCTCTTCCACGGCCTGTTTGGCTTTCGCAGTATCGGCACGCGCGCCGGCTAGCTGAGCATCGACGGATGCTTGTTCCAAAAGATGCAGTGCTTTCTGATAATTCTCCTTGCTCATTTCATCGTCTATCAGCTCTTCGGCATCGGCGAGCTTGTTCTGGGCCTGATTCAGAAGCACCGGCTCAAACTTTCTGGCATCGGATGACACCGCTTGTTGAACGGACGATTCGGCGGCTCGTTTCTGTGAGGTTGGTGGCTCCACGGAACCCGCGCAACCGGCGACAGCGATGGCTATGCCTGCAATCCCGGCGGCGCCCAATATCGACATATGGTTGCTCATGCAGTATCTCCTTATGCTAGAAAACGTTGGCCTGGCTGTTTTCTTCTAACAAAGTCAGGTTGCTGATCTGTGGTAACGGACCTGGAGGAGAACACAGGGTATCTGTCAGCTCAAACGCCTCTACTTCCTCAATTCAAAGATAGCAGTCAGGAGCGTTATGCACATGAGCGTTTATAAATGGCGGTCCTCAAGTCATTGAAGAGAATAAAAGGCAGGATTGGTTCGCCCTCTGCAACATTGCTGCGGGGTCACTTGGCAATAGCCATGGCCTTTGCTAGCTTGGATGTTGTGAAGCAGTTCACCGAATCAAAGACGTAATACATTCACAGGAGTGACTTGATACAGGAGTACGACAATGCGTAAGCCTATGATTCGCGGAGTAAATGCCTGCCTGCTGGCAGGTGGTATGGCTTTGAGCCTCTCAGCGGTTGCGGCAGAGGGGCTGTATACGATGGACGAGCTGGAGGATGCGGATGTTTTTGACAGCACTGGCGAGGAAGTCGGCGAGGTCGAAGACATACTGATGAGCAACGATATGTCGGTCCACTCTCTGGTTATCGAGACTGGTGAAATACTGGGTCTCGGGGGCAGCGAGGTCGTTGCTGAACGTGGAACGTTTACTGTCGTGACGGAGTCCGAGAACGCAAGCTTCAATAGCGTTGAGTACGAAGTTCACATGGAAATGACTCAGGATGAGCTGAAAAAACTACCAGAGTACAACGAGGATTGGTGGAACCAGACCAGCAAAAGCTTGCAGAAGGCCTGGGAAAATACCAAGGAAGTCAGTGAAAGTGCCTGGGAGAATACAAAGCAGGCCACTTCCTCAGCGTGGTACAACGTAAAGGAAGGCATGGAAGAAATGGGTGACGAGGTCGAGCAAGCGACCGAGTAAGCCTGACGCAGTGGGAGGCGTCCTCTGGGGCGCTTCTTCTGCTTCCCGCACCCTCCGCATTCATAGTAAACGTTCAATCATCCCACCTTGCAGCCTATCTGCTTAGAATACGGCGCTCAAGCAGTATCAATTCTTGAGCCAGAGCGCTCCCTCGTTGCTCAGTTAGTTGTTGTTCACGGCTGGAGTTCAAGCAGGGATTACCCGTCGCCTACTTGTTGGTGTCCGGCTCCAGAGCGGAGAAGTTCCGCTCCAGATGATTCCGGCTACCCGGTGGCCGATAAGATGGACGTCCCAAGCGCCCGCGCTTCTCTGCGCCATAGTTTCTGCGTCTGGACATAAGCACTGCTTTGGCACAGTGTGGCTCTTTTCAGAAGTGTCCGCAGTAACGGGGTAGAACCCCATGGACAAGGAGACCACGAAAAAGAACGGGATGTCCGACGGTGAGACAGATTCAATGTAATGACAGGCCGGTTGTCACTGACGAAGCGGGCCAGTGATGATTTCCTATTTTACGATACTTTTCATTCACGTAACTCTCGGAAACTGAAATTACGCTTCCGGACAGATAGGCTCTCCTGCAGGTATACCAGACTGATGAGTTGTCAGGTTCGAAGAATTTGTCAGGGCCCGCAACTTGGCACGATTCCAGTCGCTAAAGATCAAAATTTCCGGCCAATTAATAGTACACAATTGGTCGTAATGGCACTTCTCTTGTTTGGGAATTAAGCCGGTTTGGCCAGTGACGCCAGGTAACACTAACACTCAAATCTGATATCAATCACTAAGGAGAGCTCCATGAAAGGAACCAACAAAATCATCACGGCAATTCTGATGGCAGGAGTGTCTCACGCGAGTCTCGCGAAAACCTCTATAGAGGATACCCTGGATAAAAACGGGGTTACAGCATGTCGCGAAGAGGTGAAGACGGTAACAAGATTC
>Ga0208015_1000630_pt1 | contig 16645 bp, 11 predicted proteins | sample 26BtaG_FD_184101 | JGI IMG/M metagenome (GOLD analysis project Ga0208015, IMG submission 184101) | Marine viral communities from Cariaco Basin, Caribbean Sea - 26B_WHOI_OMZ_CsCl (SPAdes) (version 2) | ecosystem: Environmental > Aquatic > Marine > Oceanic | place: Caribbean Sea: Cariaco Basin...
TTCTTCTGTAAGCTGAAAGATTTCAAGAAAATTGCCATGCGTGCTGAAAAAACGGATGAGTCGTTTGCTGCTAATATCTATTTAGCAGCGACGATTATCCATTTACGGTAATTGTCAACACACCCTAATACCGACATAGTAAGCTTGGGTTCTTACAAAGTCCATTCCGCTACTGATTTCAAAAAATTCATACATACATACATATGTTTCTTGTTATTTCTAAGTTATTCTGTTACTTTTGCAAAGTGAACAAAAAGACTACTGTTGTAAAGGTTGATAACATTATTGGTCTGCTTCCAACTTTTCCTATAGTCACCCTATCCTTTCAATCAAAATTTTATTGATTTTTACTGAAAAAATACACACAAGGAGTGTCGTGTGAAAAAACTATCCTATCTAGCGCTTGGTCTATCTGTCCTTACCTTGACGGCGTGCAACAATGCTAACGAAACTGCGAGCGCAGGTGCAGATGAATTCGCAAGTCCTTCACGTCCAGAATGTATCGCTCCAGCAAAACCAGGCGGTGGCTTTGATTTGACCTGTAAACTTGCTCAGTCAGGCCTAAAAGATACTGGCATCTTAGAAGATCCGATGCGAGTCACTTATATGCCAGGCGGTGTCGGTGCAGTGGCATATAACAAAATTGTCGCCAATGACCGTGCTAACGAAGACGCTATTATCGCGTTCTCAACGGGATCAATCCTGAACTTATCACAAGGTAAATTTGGTAAATTCACCGAAAAAGACGTGAAATGGCTAGCAGCCGTTGGTACCGATTATGGTGCCATTGCGGTTAATGCAGATTCACCAATTAAGGATCTAGCAGGGTTGGTCGCTGAACTTAAATCAAATCCAAAAGCAATCAGTTTCGCCGCTGGTGGTAGTGTTGGTGGTCAGGACTGGATGCAAACGGCCATTTTGGCAAAAGCCGTTGGCGTCAGCCCTAACGACATGACTTATGTTGCGATGGAAGGCGGCGGTGAGGCCATCACCGCAGTCATGGGCAACCATGTCACTGTTGTGAGTGCTGGTATTGCTGAGATTATGCCACAAGCTACTGCTGGCAAACTACGTGTATTGGCCGTATTTGCCGATGAAAGACTGGGCGGCTCTATGGCTGATATCCCTACTGCAGTAGAGCAAGGCTATGATGTGACTTGGCCTGTCATTCGTGGTTACTACATGGGTCCAGACGTTAGCCCTGCCGCTTATGACTGGTGGAAAGCGTCATTTGACAAAATGCTTGCTGATCCAAAGTTTGCAGAATTGCGTGAACAGCAAGAGCTACTACCTTTCTCTATGACTGGCGAAGAGCTTGAGCAGTATGTCTATAAGCGTACTGGAGAGTTACGTGAGTTGTCTTCTGAGTACGGTCTTACGGGTGCTACCGCTAAATAGTCTCATCCAGACCATATCCCCTTAATGATTGAATACTAAAACTTCATGGTATTTATCGAAGGTTGACAGATGAGACATCTATCAACCTTTTCATTTTAGAATTTAAGGAGTACTTCTATGACAATGGAACGTGCGTTCTCTGGATTGATGGCACTGTTTAGCTTATTTTTGGTCTACTTAGCTATTGGTTACGTCGCTCCCATTGCCTATGATCCTATCGGTCCTCGGCCCTATCCTATTTTGATCTTTGGCTTGTTGGCACTCATGACACTTGTTGTTGCTTTTCGCCCATCAAAATTTACCAAGCCAATTGACTTAGGTTATAACAAAGTCGTTATTCGCAATCTTGTTTTGTGCGTTAGCGCACTACTCATTTACAGTCTAATTTTTGAGCCACTCGGCTTTATTGTGGCGACCGCTCTTATGTGTTTTGCGGTTGGTTTGTTGTTTGCAGGCAACCCTATTAAAAGCCTTATTTTTTCAGTTGTGATCAGTATTGTACTGTATGCCTTGTTTGATATGGCATTGGACGTGATTCTGCCACTTGGAATTTTATCAGGAATAATGGGATAGCTCTTATGGATACTTTTGATTTTTTAATGCAAGGTTTTTCCGTAGCAACGCTACCCAAAAACCTGCTGATTGCCCTAATTGGTGCCTTTATTGGTACTGTTGTGGGTATGTTACCCGGTCTTGGTCCCATTAACGGTGTCGCGATTCTATTGCCATTTGCCTTTGCGCTTGGTCTGCCACCAGAAAGTGCGCTTATCCTTTTAGCAGCTGTATACTTGGGGTGTGAATACGGCGGACGTATTTCTGCCATTCTACTAAACGTCCCAGGATCTGCCGCGGCGGTGATGACCTCCTTGGATGGTAATCCGCTTGCGACACAAGGCAAAGCCGGCATCGCCTTATCCATCTCTGCGGTCGCCTCCTTTATTGGCTCGACGATTGCGACCATCGGTGTGGTGCTATTTGCACCTCTATTGGCCAAATGGGCAGTGTCTTTTGGCCCTGCTGAATACTTTGTATTGATGGTATTCGCGATTTGCTGCTTGAGTGGTTTGGTCGGTGATCAGCCTATCAAAACAGCGGTATCGGCATTAATCGGCTTGGGTCTTGCCACCGTCGGCGTCGATGCAGTGACGGGTATTTATCGCTATACTTTTGACTCCGTCAACCTATCTGATGGTATCCAATTTACAACGATCGTTATTGGTTTCTTTAGTGTCAGTGAAATCTTGATTTTGCTCGAAAGAACCAGTACTGGCGGTAAAATAGTCGCGCAAGGTAAGCGTAGCTTATTCAACCTAAAAGAGTTTCTCTTCACCATCGGTGCTATGTTGCGTAGTGGTGCAGTGGGTTTCTTCGTTGGTATCCTACCGGGTGCAGGTGCGACGATTGCCAGTGCAATGACCTATGCCAGTGAACGTAAAATTGCTGGTGATGATGGCAAATTTGGTGAAGGTGACCTTCGTGGCCTAGCATCACCAGAAGCGGCTAATAACGCATCAGCGTGTGGTTCATTTGTACCAATGTTGACCCTAGGTGTCCCTGGTTCTGGTACGACAGCGGTTATGATGGGTGCGTTGACTTTGTATAACATCACGCCAGGTCCACAGCTATTTACTGAGCAGCCAGATATCGTTTGGGGTCTTATTGCCTCATTGTTCATCTGTAACGTTATCTTGTTAGTGATGAACATTCCTTTGGTTGGTTTCTTCTCTAAGCTATTGAATGTACCAAACTACATTTTGATCCCATCAATCGCTGCTATCAGTTTCGTTGGTGTCTACTCTATCAACAGTACAACGTTTGATATGGTGTTCATGGTAGGACTTGGTATCTTTGGTTATTTCTTACGTAAACTGCACTTCCCTCTATCAGCCCTTATCCTAGGTTATGTACTAGGTGAGCTTATGGAGTCTAACCTACGTCGTGCGCTCTCTATCTCTCAAGGTGAGATGTCTATCCTGTGGAGCAGCCCAATTACCGTATCATTATGGGGTCTAGTCGTTGTCATGATCTTCATGCCAATCATTCGTAAAATGTATCGTAAACGCTTTAAGAAGACTGCTGCATAAGTTTTTGCTAGTTCGTCTCTAAATGTCTCTCCGGCGGTGGTTATACTCAGGTATGGCCACCGTTTTTTTAGAGATACTTTTACCCTAATTTCAATGGTTATTAGGGACAAGCCTTTAACACTCCTCACTTTTTGTCAGCTGTCCAATATTAGCAAAACATCACTACTTGATGTCACTCATGAAATAGGATTTTATAGTGCCCTTTGTTTTAGACTTGTTGCAAACCATTCCAACGTGGCACTTAATAGGACTATTCAGTGCTGGTATGATCGCTTTTATTATCTCTACGATATCTGGTGGTGGCGGTGCGATGCTGCTGATACCAGTCACTTCTTCGATGATAGGGACTGCGGTTGCGCCGCCTGTGATCAACGTGGCTACCTTTATGAGTAATGCCTCGCGGCTCTATTTATTTTGGCATGATATTGACTGGTCATTGACCAAATACTATGTACCAAGCGCTATCGTAGGAGCGTGGTTGGCGGCATTGGTCTTTAGTCGTTTGGATGCAGGCTGGATTCAGTTATTGGTAGGTGCATTTCTAGTCTCTACTATTTTCCAATACAAGTTCGGTAAAGTAAGTAAAACGTTTGACATGCCAAAAGTAGGTTTTGTACCTGTGGGCTTTTTCATTGCCTTTATGAGCACGTTGGTGGGTGGCCTAGGTCCCATTCTTAACCCTTTTTATATGAACGTAGGTCTAGAAAAAGAGAATCTTATTGCGACCAAAACGGCGAATTCTTTTTTTGTCGGTATTGTACAAGTCGTCAGCTACGCCTTTTTTGGCATACTCACAGTCAAGATCTGTGTGTATGGTATTGTATTAGGACTGGGTGCCGTTATTGGCAACGTCATTGGCAAGCACTTTTTGGCTGGCATCAGTATTAGTCAGTTTAGAGTAATGCTGCTGATACTAATGGTGATTAGCGGTCTAATAATGATCATAAGAAACATAAACGTATTGTTTTAATAAGCCTATCACTCGATACCGTAATTATGTCACGCAAATTCTTATAAATACGGGTATTTATTCTTTATTAAAGATAATGCTCAATCATATGCTGACCTGATATAGCATCTTAATCAGAATATCTTACATCATCATGCGCCAGCCTCTAAACTTGGCAAAGAAACCCTTCAATCTTTCAGAAAAATTAAAAGTCTCAGCTTCTGTTACTTCTTCAACCTGATGGCGCGCCGCCAGTATCGGCTGCTGGAGTAGTCGCTCATGATGATCAAAAGCGCGATCCAAACTGATACTCATCATAGAAAAATTGGTCGGTCGTGGTAAGCAGCGATACACTTGACCCTTATTGATTAAATCAATCACCATATGAGCATCTTTAAATTCAGTCAGCATCAACACCATCAAGTCTGGCTGGATGTTTTTTAGGGCATAAACCACAGGCGTGATGTTTTCTTCGTTGAGCGTGGCGTCAGCAATGGTGACCCCAAAGCGCTTTTTTTGTAATAAGCTTGCTGCCTGCTCCAACGTGTTTGCCCAGCTCACTGTATAGGCGCCCTTAAAATGACTTTTTATTTGCTGATAGACATGCTCGTCATCGTCTAATACCAGTAGATGGCGCTTGCCAGCTGCATTACTGTATGCAGAGTGAGACAGTGCGGTGTCCCCAAAAACACTCGGGGCAATGTCTTGTGTTTGTTGAGCAATCTCTGTCGCTTTGTTGATGACGTCTTTTAGCTCGTCATTTTGCCAAGGTTTGGTGATATAACGATAAATCTCACCTTCATTGACCGAATCAATCACCGCGTTTAAATCGGCATAACCGGTCAATAAAATACGAATGGTATTTGGCGATTTCTCTTTGATATCACGCAGCACTTCTGTCCCTTGCTTATCTGGCATACGCTGATCACTGATGACCACTTGGACATCGTGGTGGCTGACATACTCCATCAGCTCAGCGGCATCGGTGGTGGTAAAACCCCAAATTTAATCTTCTCACCTAACAAAAACAGAAAATATAAAAACCTCTTAATACTATATGTTCTATATTGTTAAGAGGTTTTTTTGCGCCTGAAATAATGGTAACTATCTAATAATACTGATTATTTTACAATATTAAGCCCCACAATAATAAAGCGTTTGACACCTAAGTGATTATTGAATAACATGAGTTATATTCACTATTGTTATGAATAAAATGAAAAATAATAAACTTAAGGTTGGGCAAAAACTTGCCAATCCTAGTAAGGATGATTTGTATGTACATCCGTATGCTAAAGCCGCTTTATGTGTTTGGCAGAGATTGAGACCTAAAACGACTTATATCAATATGAAGTTTTTGGATAATTTCTACCGTCCACCCCTGCGCTTGGTTGATGGAGGGGACGATGCTTTTTATTTCTTTAATGATTTCCAAAGAGTCGATCAGGTTTTAAGGTTCGAGAATGATAGCGATCACCCATGCTTAATAATCCCTGAAAGTATTAAAGATGTTCAGCAGCTCGCATGGATGGAGGTTATAAACTTGATGTTCTTGAAAGGTATTCACCATCCTGATTTGTTTAAAGCACTTAAATGCACTGCACCTCAAAGTGTGATATGCCAGCTCATGGGGGTTAGGCAACTGACTGTAAAGGAGTATTGCCATTTTGCAGGTATTAGCCAGAGTAGTTATGAATATCGCCAATGTAAGTTTGCACTAGAAGATCGAGTTCTAGGTATTCCTCAAAGTATGAGCTGGTTGAGTGGTGCACCCTAATGAATATAAAGCAGTTTGATAACAGCGAATTACAAACGGTTTTAGATCGTCTAGTGCCACTTGATTCACCGTACTTTATAAAAATACAAAGTCTGATTATTAATACTCTTTATATTAATCCAGGCCTCTGCCTACATATTGGTGAGCAAGCCAGCCTAGATATGCCAGTATTTACATCGTCTGAATGTGAAGCTATCGCCAGGAAAGTCGTCAAAGAGAAAAAAATTGAGAATTGGGCAGTCACTTATATGCTGGTCTTGTTTTACCAGAGGTATGGTCAAGCACGTAGGGATGATGAAGCATGGCAGTTTATGAGTGCATATCTGCAAATAATCATTATGATTGCTATACGTAAGGATGAACACTCTGTAAAAGTCGGTCAGCTAAGTGTGCGTCTAAGGATGGGGTTGAAGCCTAATAACCCACAAGCTGAGATTGTTAAAAAACTGATTGATATCCATGCTCAACATGTTTCACTGACGAAGGCACTAGCAGCATTACGCGTATATGAAGCTAAGATAAGAAGTGATGAAGAGTCAGGCAAAGTGGTTAATCAAAAGTTGGCTGGTAAAATTGGTCAAATAAGACTTGCCTATGAAGTAGTTGCAGAGAACAAAGCGTTTGTAAGTAAAACCTATACCAGCTCACAAAACAATGAGCTTAGTAAAGAACACACTAATAAGCGATACCTTAATAGTGCTGATGAGCCAATACGAGTCACAATATTTGGTAGACCCCATAAAAATGATAACGTATCGGACGCTGAGAATATTGCTGATGATGACCCGCCTGCGCTCTTAGATAATGATTTTAAGCCTTCCAGTACAACCGCTAAATCCTCAGAATTACAGCAATGGAAGCTAAAAAATAAATATCGACATGCCCGCCGTAACCAGTTTCATTTTCCTACTAATTTACGTCAACTAAGTCTACTGAGCTATCAGATGTTATTTGCTCGGGTGTGGCAGCTTTTTGGCGTTGTCAGCTATAAACAGCGTCGGGTTTATGCCGTTATATTACTATCAATGCTAAGTGGTCGGAAGGTCCAAGACGTGATTTATGAGCTGGCATTGGATAAAAGTCAGCGCAAGTGGTTGAGTCATGAAAGCGGTTCGGCTGCTGATAGTTATGCTATGAGTAATACTATTAACGTAACTTCAAATCGTAGAAGCCATTTATTGCCACATCGTCAAAGCCATGATAATGAATTTAAATTACCTCTGCCAGCTAGACTGCAAGCAGTTATTGTAAATAAGTTTTTGGTGGATAGCGACGAAGTGTCTGAAGTGCTGGCAAGCTTAAAAACGCAACTAGAGCTACCGGCATTATCAAATCAGCATATTGACGCTTGTTTATATACAGTTATAAAGAATGAGCTGCAAGAGCCATTACATGCCGACCTGATTACTGGGGTTGATGTGAAACACAGCTCGCCCTTGTATTACACCAGTATTGAGACGATAAGCTTAGAGAAGACCTACTACAGCGCAATACAGCTATTGACCGAATACTGTACTGCGGACAGCCAAGGTGAGCTGCGACAGCTTAGTATGTCTAGCACGAAAAGTAATCGTTATAAAAAATATATTGGTAGTGACATGACTTTAAATATTGATATCTGCCAAAGGTTTTTTGATGAGCTTGCTGAGGCAGCTGAGAGTTATAACGGTCGATTAAAGCGGAACGTAAGCATAAGGCAGGACCGTTATATTGAGCAGTTCAATGCTTATGGTGTCTGGCTATGGCATATCATATTTATTCAGACTGGGATTAGACCCGTAAAGCACGCACCTGGGCTTTTAAATCAGTTTGACTTTAGGCAGCGGCTGTTATGGGTATCGGATAAAGAAGAACGTCAGGGACAAGGGCAGGGAAGGCTTATTCCTCTTAGTGATTTCTTAGTCATAGCGATTCAAAATTATATTGAATATATCAAGCAATTTGCGGTCATGCATAATTCTATATATCCCAATGATCAATTTCCTATAAATAAAATTTTGAACTCTAGTCAGCCACTCATTCAGCTATTTAGCCAAAATCCCAAAGGCTTTACCGGTATTAAACCTAGTAAGGTTCGCTATCAGATAAAACACTTTTTTAGTCACCAAGACAACTGGCTTAGACATCAATTACGCTCACTACTAACGAATAGGTCCCCTGAGCATTTGATCTGCGCCCTATATGGTCATGAACATCCAGATCAGGAGGCTATGCATCCCATGTCGTCATTATCCATTAATGAGCTAAAAGCGTTATCCGCTGACTTAGAGAAAGTTGCAGTTGAGCTTAACCTACGACAAGTTGAGGTGAATATATATGGATAATGCCGTTGCTCATCAGTTAAGAGAAGAAAATAAAAGCAAGAGTCATGAGAGTATCAAAAATGAGGCAAAATTTTTGATAGCTGCGTATATTGATGACAATCACATACCCACAGGAACAGACCTAACTGAATACTATCAAACCATTGGTAGCATACTTGAGGTGCATTTTAATACTGCGTATACCTATTACTTAGCCAGACAAGGATTTTTAGAATACATACGGAGTTACAACAAAGCTCATGAACTGAGTTTAGATGAACCAGTTGTGCCAGTCATAGCAGAACGTGATTATTTAACAATATCTTATGGTTGGATGGTAAATGGTTCTCAAGTAAGCATTGCTTGCCAGCAAATGATTGAAATGTGGCAACGAAAAAGAAGGTTCTCAAACAATGATTTGATTGAGTCAGTGCTCTACTGTAGCGTGATGTATGGGGGATTGAATGACATAGATGTGTTAAAAGCACTGTATCAATGGCTCCTAGGCGAACGTGACATATATCAATTGCAGCTACCAGCAACTGATGAATTACCAGATTCAGGTGTCAGCAGCGAGAGTTTGGCGCTAATCTTGCTCAGTATTAATGATGATAATTACGGTTGTTCTTATACGCAAAGTCATACCTCAGAGGATGTATCTGCTACAAGCTTACAGCGCTATGTAGAGTACATACCTGATGATATGACACTTTGCTTTTTATACGCGCTAAAAGATAAAAAGTTAAAAAAAGAAGATGTGAAGTCGTTTGAAACCATTATCAGTGATATTTGTAAGAAGCTAAAACTACAAAATAAAGATAAAAGTAAACCGCATTTATCACAGTTAATAAAATACGCTGACTATCATTGGCGGCAGATGAAGGGTGCCGATATAGATAGTGCGCTCACTGTTGTTAGACAGGGCAAGATTAAAACGACGGGCTTAACCACAAATAAGCTTATTAGTTATAATCAAGAGGTGTTTAAATCAAACCCACAGCCGCTTACTTGGTCAGAGTTATTTATAGCAAGTTATTCAGAATCAGACAAAAAAAGTACCAATAGTAGGGAGTATCCAAGCTTTAGCAAGAATCTGATTAAAGAGGTTCAAGATGCCCTTAAAGGCAGTAAAGCATCCGCTATTATACAAGTAGAGCTGTTACAGCAGGAGTTAACCCAACCCAACGCCATGCGTCTTTTAGGATGGGTCAATAGCTTGTTGAGTGATAGTAATAACAGGTTAGATACCATCAGTAAATATCTGGGATGTATTGGTCGGGATTGGCTGATGCTAACAATGGATGAGAATCTTGATGAATGGTCTGGTGAGGACTTTGAAGCTGTATATGAGGAGATCATTCAAAGTAAGATTAAGGATGGAAGAAAGCAGTCTATTTTGCACAAAGAATCAGACTTTGGCGAAGACAATCTAGATACGGATGATGATTTAGTTGGCTGTGCAGACGATGTGTTAAGTCAAGGTAGTCTCAATGTCTTGAATAATGAGCATCTAAAGAAAAATAAAGTTTCATATCTGGATAAGCTCAAAGATACTCAAAAATTTACTTATGGCAGACTACGAGCTTTCCATGATTATCAGCGAATACACTACGATGCACCATATGTATATTTTCCGTGGGGTAATAAACGCCAAGTGGTAAATGCGAACATGATATCACCTCGGATATATCATGCGATGAAAGAGTATCTGGTCAACTCGGATTTAGACGATGAACAGAAAAACCTGTGCTTAGTAGTCTTAAGTCTTGCGTATCGAACAGGGTTGCGAATTAAAGAACTTATCGGTGTTAAAGTTCGTGATATAGCTGACATCTATATTGATGAACATGGACAACGAATAGAGCAGCCGCAAATATGGTTAAGACCAAATCGCTATCGGAGATTGAAAAGTAGCAGCGCAAGCCGCCTTATACCCATTAACTGCCTACTTAAGAAAGACGAGTTAAAACAATTTACTCAGTTATATCGTCAGCAGAAAAGGTTGAAGCGTCGTTACTTGTTTTCTCAAGGTTCAGGTGATCAGCCGTTACCCAGTGTGATTTTCAGTAATCTCATGAAGTTAATTTGGGACAGATTGCTAGGAGAGCACGATTTCACATTTCACAGCTTTAGGCATACTGCGATTAGTCAGCTGGCGTTAGTACTAAGTAAGTCGCCATTGGCACAGGTGATGACTGATTATGATAATGAGCAGTGCGAAAAAGTAATAAAAGGCGTTCTTGGCTATCACAAGGAACAAGGATCCTGGTTTGGACTGGCCAGCTTTGCAGGACATTTAACGTGCGACACAACCTTCGAGCATTATATTCATACTGTTCATCTGCTGGCAGGGGAGCGGCTGAGTAATGCTTGCTTGGAGCTACCTATAACAGTTTTAGAGTTAATAACAGATCTAGATTACTCTGCTATCTATAGACAAGACAAAACTGCTTATGATGCAACGACAAAGACTGTGCAATTAAATAAGATAAGACCATATTTCCTTAAAAAAACGGCTGTTAATAAAACACCATTATTTAAGAATGCAGATGAACCTGATAGCAATGCTAGCCAGCCACTGTTAAATAGTAGTTTGAATGAATTGAAAGAGTCGAATACAAATTCAATTTTTATTCACCCTAAATATGCGGACGTCATAGGTTTTCTAGAGGAGCTGCAGGAGTTAAAAGAAAACTCTCGAGATGAGCTGTTACCTGAAGTTGCTATTAGACATGGTATAATTCTAAATGAATCTAAATGTTTATACCTGCGCGCTAGTCAGCTGTTCGACGATGACAGGCTATTACTAGGTAGGCCTAAAGGTAGTAAGAATCAGGAAGTAATCATTAGAGCATTAGATAGGGCATATCAGATGTCTATAAAGGATCCTGAGAAGTTGAGAGTATTTATTGAGATATTTGCGCATAAGCATAACTTAAATAACTCATCGATCCATTTTGGTATTAAGGAGACCCAGATTGAGATGCTACAGAGTTTTATGCTAGTAGGTTGTCAGCTTATTGATGCCAATCATTGGCAAGTTAGGACATATAGTGAGCAAGTTGTAAGTGATGTTAAAAAAGACTTAGGTCTGAACAGCTCAATACGTGTCGGTGCACGTGAGAGTTTTCATGGCTATGAGGTAAGGGTAGTACAGAAAAAACGTAAACACTCTGACAAAAACTTGGCTACCACTAATCACTATTATGCGTCATCGGGAGTGCTTAAATATCTAGGTTATTTGTTAATGGTACTAACAACAAATAAAGTATAGAGTTTAGAGCTATTTATAGCTAGCTTATTCAATTAACCTTGATGCTTCTAAACAATTCGCTTTGTTGTAGTGAAGCACTTCGTCTATCACCTTGATCAATCAGCCAGTCAATAATTCGTAAGAGCTTTTGACCAGTCTCTAAATCCAAAGGGTTATCTCTTTCTGCGAAAAACTGAACTAATTCAGCAATTTTTGAATATAGCGTGCTACCTTGCCAGCCTACAAGCTTAGGCTTAGATATGACGGTTAAGACTTGATCTGCGAAAAGCTCAGCGGGATAGTCATTTTTGGCATGCTCACATAATTGTACAAAGTTCTTCATAACAACGCTTACCCAACCTCCTTCACGCACAAGCTTATCGATAATTGGTAATATCAAACTAATCTCAGACCAGTCCCCATTTGCAAACCGTTTAGCACCATTGAACTGACTAAATCGAGTAAACATTAACGTCTCTAGTGTATTATTTTTGGGTGGTGTGTCAAAAAGTATGCTGATTAAAACTTGAACAATTTTTGAAGCCTTGAAAGCCCTATAGAGTCAGAGAACTTAGCATAGATTTCTTATTGACTTCTATCGCCAGCATACTTTTTAGAACACCACCAAATATTTATCATTATATTTAGTCAAACACAGCGTACCCGAAACTGAACGTAAAGCACGATCAAACAATGACTGCTCTCACAGCTATGACAGTCCAATTTATCATACTAAGAAGTATACTGCTTATAAAATAGAGTAGTAGTAAAACCCATCACAGAGAAGCGCTAATTGCGTTGGTTAAACTCTTGCAAACAATCATAGAGCTATTACAAATGAATATAGGTAGTGTAACTGGTCGCCATCACGGCTCGTTCTTACTAAATTAGTTGACGATATTTTTAGAGTACTCTTCTTGAAATGTTAGTAGGTTAGTAATATTTACTGATGATTTCATCTTGTGTCATGCCAGCATGCTGACAATAGAAAGACTCTATTGAATTTGAAGCGTCTCTTAGTTGCCGCTGTGACACTTGGATATATTGTAGGGTAACATCATCGGTTGATTTAGCTTCACGGTGATTGAGCAAGCGTTTAAGGACTGGATAGCTGATGCTTGAGTTATTAGCTACCGTTCCAAAAGTGCGGCGCAAATCATGTGGTGTAATATAGAAGTTTGTTTGATTACTTATGGCCTTATAACTACGGCTTAAATCTTTTATATGGTCATCGCTAGCTTTCAAGTTGCTCGGGAATACCCATTGCTTGCCAGCGCTTAATCTGAATCTTTCTTCAAGCAGAGCTTGTAAGATATCACTAGTAGGCATATGATAATTAGAACCATTTTTTGTAGCTTTGAATACTATCCTGCCAGCTATAAGGTCGACGTCAGACCACTTTAAGGGCTGCGCTTCATTTAAACGCACACCAGTGAACATAAAAAGTAGCATGATATCTCGTGCATTATTGCTATGGGGCGCTTGCAGGTGTGAGCTTCTATCAACATAATTTAAAAGTGTTTTGAGATACATACCTAAATATTCTTCTTCAACATGTTTAGTACGCGGCTTAATTATATTCCAATCTTTCTTGGCGTTAAGTATGCGTACTGGTTGCTCTTTAATTAAAAAGTCTTCGTTATCATCTAAAAAGCTATCACGACAATAATTCCAAACTGACCTTAGAGCTCTCATAGTTGCGTTAGCCTGAGCTTTACTATGCTTGCTTATCTCTTTATGCTTATCACTTATCATTGACTTAGATATATCATTTAAAGATATATCTAGCCAATCATCTAGCTTGTTTAGTATTTGACCATCATAAGTGTCAATAGTGCCTTTAGCTAAGCTAGTCTTTGCTGATTTAAAGTAGGTATATGCATCTCTCAGTGTTGGTACATTATTGGTCTTATCTTTCGGCTCTTCCAAGACCTCATGAAGCCCGTCATAAACATGCAGACCTTTTTTTATATTAGCCATCATTATGCTGGCTTTTTCACGTGCTTCGGTTAGCGTAATCAAGTGCGTTTCTTCCACTTCATCTCTATATAGCTTTCCGTTAATACGCTTATGTAATGTATAACGTTTGGATTGTTTGCCCACACGTAGCGCAAAACCAGTTAACACATCGTCCATATAGATTTCAGTACCTTTAGCGGTATAGTCTACTGAATCTATAAATTTTTTGGTAAGTTTAACCTTCATATATCACCCATGCAGCAGTATATAACCATAGTGTTAGTAGTATCATACTTTAATTACTATAAGGGTCAAAGTATCAAGATAGTATCAAAAAACCAACTAAGTCCATGCGTTCGCATAAATTTTAGACAATAAAAAACCCTTACAAGTCAATGACTGTAAGGGTTTGAATATGGTGGGCCCAGTAGGACTTGAACCTACGACCAAAGGATTATGAGTCCTCTGCTCTAACCAACTGAGCTATGGGCCCTAACGTTAGACGCACAATGATACCTGATTTTTTCGATTTTTCAAGTAAAAGATGACCGTATCAAAGATATTTTTTATCAAAGCCCGCTGCCCCAGTCTCGCCTGATCGAGTAGTATCAAGCTTTGCAGTCACAGTCATTGTGAGTTTGTTTTTTTAAATGGTTGTTAATACGAGTTTTGTGTCTGTAAATGTTTAATTCTGGCGCATCGTAACGCCTCGCCAATCGCTGGGCCTTTTAGGTCTGGCGCAATGTCTTGCATACTGATAGCGTGAAAACTGCCTAACGCTATCATCATCTGTCGGTGCTGTATTGCCAGCTGTAAGACATGGCTGGTCACGAGTAGTTGTGAGAGCCTTTCAGGTTCTTTATGAGCACCGCACGCTTGTATGAGGTCAATTTTTTCCGCAGCACTAAGACTGTTGAGAGCGCTTAGTTTGTTGGCCTGTTGAACGAATAAATTGGCAAATTGCGTTTGGACTTTTGGTACTTTGGCAGTAGTGCCTATCTCGTTAATACCTGTCACAGTCGTGGTTACATGAGGGTTTGAGTCTGCATGTCTCACATTAAATAAATCTGCGTTGAGACTAGCCATCAATAGCGCCCAACGTTGTGATAAGTTTAGTTGCATCTGGCCAGAAAAATATAGAGCTGTCTGCACCGTTTCTCGTATGTGGTCATTGTCCCAAGCATGGTGCAATGGCGCAAAATACTCTGTGAGCGCGCCAATGCTAAATAGCTGCTGCCAATACACATGAGGCGATAGCTGCATGGTTGCGCGGCTCGACTCTTGCCAAATCCGCTCCGCACTCAAATGCGTAAGTTCCCCAGAGCCAACCAACTGGCGCATCAAGGTTAAAGTTTCATCAGCAATGGTAAACCCCAAGTCATAATAACGGCTATAGAAGCGGGCGGTGCGTAACACTCTTAGGGGGTCTTCGCTAAATGCACTTGAGACATGGCGCAACGTTTTACTTGCTATGTCTGCCAATCCGCCATAATAATCAATCACCTCACCATTGACTGGCGTGTCATCGGTGAGACTCATCACTTCTATGGCCATGGCATTAATCGTCAAATCACGACGTTGTAGATCTTCTTTTAGGCTGACATCAGGACTGGCATGCACACTAAAGCCTTGATACCCAACTCCTTGCTTGCGCTCCGTGCGTGCCAGTGCGTATTCTTCATGGCTAATAGGGTGCAAAAACACAGGAAAATCTGCGCCCACTTGCAGGAACCCTGCGTCAAGCATCTCTGCCACAGTGGCACCAACGACAACGAAGTCTTTATCTTTAATAGGACGCGCTAACAGTTGATCACGTACGGCCCCACCAACCAGGTAAATTTGCATAGTATTCTCTGTTTATTAAGTAAGAGCGAGCTGACCCAATGGACACTGATCAAAAAAAACCAGTCAATGCTTGTTTAACGGCATTGACTGGTTTTAGTATAGCAGACGGACTCTGTCAATAGATGACAGCGCCTATCTTAATGGTACGCTCACAATTTTATCATACGCATGACGTACTATAATTTTCGTTTTCTAGGTCCTGAGCTTCAGTAACGGCAAGAGCGGTCATATTGACGATACCACGTGCAGTAGCCGATGGTGTCATAATGTGTACAGGCTTGCTAGTACCTAATAAAATAGGACCAATCGAGGCACTGCCGGTTGCCGTCTTAAGTAAGTTGAAAGCAATATTAGAGGCGTCAAGCGTTGGTAAAATAAGCAGATTCGCCGCCCCTTTTAACGGACTTGATGGCATATGGTTTTGACGGATAATTTCATTAAGCGCCGCATCGCCCTGCATTTCGCCTTCGAAGTCAAAGTCTACATTCATATCAGTCAGTAACTGGTGAACTTTACGCATTTTGACAGCGCTGGCACGATTTGAAGCGCCAAAGTTAGAATGTGACACTAGCGCGACACGTGGCGTGATACCAAAGCGACATAACTGGTCAACGGCCAAGACCGTCATTTCAGCCAACTGTTCGGCTGTTGGATCTTCATGCACATAAGTATCAGCGATAAAGATATTACGATCTTGCATTAATACGGCATTCATGGCGTAAAAATCATTAACGTCTGCTTTTTTATCGATGACGCTTTGAACGTACTCTAAGTGCAGCTGATAATGGCTGAATGTGCCGCAAATCATACCATCTGCATCGCCATTATCGACCAGCAGTGAGCCAATTAAAGTGGTTTTACGACGTACATCACGACGGGCAAGCTCAATACTCACACCGCGGCGTTTGTTCTTTTCGTAGTAACCCTGCCAGTAGTCTTTATAGCGAGGATCATCATCTGGATTGACGACAGTCATGTTTACGCCATCTTTTAGACGCAAGCCCAGTTTTTCGATATTGGCTTCAATCACTGAAGGACGACCAACCAAAATGGGTTTCGCTAGCTGTTCGTCAACGA
>Ga0208015_1000632_pt1 | contig 16624 bp, 12 predicted proteins | sample 26BtaG_FD_184101 | JGI IMG/M metagenome (GOLD analysis project Ga0208015, IMG submission 184101) | Marine viral communities from Cariaco Basin, Caribbean Sea - 26B_WHOI_OMZ_CsCl (SPAdes) (version 2) | ecosystem: Environmental > Aquatic > Marine > Oceanic | place: Caribbean Sea: Cariaco Basin...
AAGATGCGGGCGTTGAAGACTGGATGTTAGAGATATGGGACTGGATGGATAACCATAATATGTATGGTGGCCCTGATAGCATTGTCCCTCGTGAGCCTGAAGCATTACGTCAGTTAGAGCGACTTGATTTAGGATATGGAAAATTGACAAGTTATAAATATATTGATAATAAATCAGTATTACAAAGCGAAAGTGAGTCCACTAAGCCATTGCCAAGCGCTATCGGCAATTTGAAAAACCTAAAATATCTTAGACTAATAGGTTTTAAGACGCTGCCGGAAGAGATTGCGCAGCTAGATAACTTGGAGAAGCTAGTCTATATGCATAGCGCTTCCACTGAATTTCCCAATGTACTATGCCAACTAAAGACCCTTAAATCGCTTAATATCTTGTCAAAAAACTTAAATAAACTTCCTGATGAGATTGGCAATCTATCAGAGCTTACCCATTTTGATATGAGAGGGTCTAAGGTACAGCACCTACCCGACTCTATTAGCAATCTAACCAAGCTCACAAGTATTCAACTGTGTGCTAATGCAGATTTGCAGGCCTTGCCTGATAGTATCGGGAACTTAATCAACCTTGAAAAACTAGATATACGGGGTTCTGATTTAGAGACCTTACCAAGCTCTATAGGCAATCTGAATCAACTAAAAAACCTTGGGCTCTATCACAATGGGCTACAAAATCTGCCCGATAGTATTACCAATCTAAAAGCATTGGAACAACTCGATGTTAGCGAAAACCCTCTCTCGGATATCTCAGACACTGTTAATCAATTTTTGGATAGGTTTGGTGATCAAGCAACCTAGAAATAAGTTAACTTAGAGAAAAAGATAACCTAGAAAAAGCTGTCTGCGACTATGATTTATGGCGTGTAGATAAAGACAGTAAACGTCTATTAAATATCAAAAACCCAGACCACTTAAGTAGTCTGGGTTTATGTATTACATGTCTGTCTTTTATCAGGTGCCTAATTAGTTAACCACTACACCTCAATTTATTTTCGCGAAGACCGACGAGGACCACGACTTTTTGCAGGCCCTCTACCATTGGTAGCCGGTTTGCCATTGCGTCCAGTCTTTTTGCTATCTCCAAATGGACGTCTATCTTTACCTCTAGAACCCGTTGGCTTTTTAGGACCATCTTTGGAATGTCTAGGATTTCCCTTTGCTCCATCCGTTGATTCTGTAGACGCTTTGGACTTGGGCGAGGTATCAGCACGTGGTTTTTTTGGTGGCGTCTTATGAGATTTCTTGGGCTTAGTGCTGCCGCCCGAAGAGGAGCCTTCTATAGATTTAAGCAGCACAGACAACTCATTTTGGGTCAAATCTCGCCATTCCCCAAGGGCAATACCCTTAATATTCACATTCATGATCCGCGTACGTTCAAGCTTGACCACGTCATAGCCAAAATGCTCACACATGCGACGAATTTGACGGTTTAGACCTTGTACTAGCGTGATATTAAACACGTTAGGCGACACTTTAGTGACCTTACATTTCTTGGTCATCTTGCCCAACATAGGCACGCCACCCGATAACCCCTTAATAAAGCTATCGGTTATCGGCTTATTTACCGTTACCAAATACTCTTTCTCGTGATTATTACCCGCCCGCAATACCTTGTTGACCAAATCACCATTGTTGGTCAAAAATATTAGACCCTGAGAGTCTTTATCTAGACGACCGATGGGGAAAATACGCACACCATGTTTAACGAAATCAACGATGTTATCTTTCTCAGAGCTTTCCGTGGTACTCACGATGCCTACTGGCTTATTCAAGACAATAAAAACGAAGTTATTTTCGCCTTGAGGTTCAATGACCTGCCCATTAACTCTCACCGTATCGCCAGCAGTCACTTGATCACCTATCGAAGCGCGCTTGCCGTTGATGTAGACATTACCTTGTTCAATAAAGCGGTCAGCGTCTCTTCGAGAGCATATACCGCTAGCGCTGATGTATTTATTTAAACGAGTCGAGGGAGCGTTAAACATAGAGTACCGTTTTTACCTGATGAAAAGCCTTTCATCTTAGAAAGAAGCTTGAATTGAATAGAGCATTAATTACGCAGTGGTTTACATTATATAGGAAATCTGGGGCTGGTTTTAGGGGAGATGGTTATAACTTGGAAATGTCACTATAGCTATATGATTTAGGCGGGGTTTTAACAGGGGTTTTATATTATCTTCAGCGAACTACCCCCGAGTATTTCGGAGGTATTTTTGGATTAAAGATAGAGTTCTATAAAATAAGTAAAAACAGCATATTATTCAACGATCTTAATCACTCCCGATTCCGAATAATAGCAATAACCGGCAAAGCCACCACATACATCAACACCCCATACACCGCAGCAGGTAAAGCAATCACAGGTAAACCAACGGTAGTTGCCATAATAATAGGGGCTAAAGTGATGGCAGTGGTACTGTTTTGAATACTGGTTTCTATAGAGATCGTTTTGGTATCAAACCAACTAAGCTTCATTATCTTAGAGGTTAAAATACTGATAATAAATAAGATTACGATAATAGATACTAGCTCTATTCCTATAGAGGCTAATTGCTCTTGTAAGACTTGCCAGTTAGAAGCAATAGCGGCAAGGACAATGAGGACAAAAAAGACACTGGCTAGGCCATTAAGAACACCGCTTCGACGGCTCATAAATTCGGTAAATTTATAGCGGGCAAGCATACCCAGGCTTACGGGCAGCGCTGTCAATAAAAACATGACGACGCCAATTTTTACCGCGCTTATAGTACCCGCTTGGTCTTTCATAAAGTAGTTGAAAGCCAAAGTAATTAAAATCGGCAAGGTTACCACTGACAATAAGCTGACTACGCCGGTGAGGGCCACTGACAAGGCGACATTACCTTTCGCATAGTAGGTGAGCATATTACTAGTAACGCCACCAGGACAAAAACTGATCAGCATGATACCAAAGGCAATAGCCGGTGGTGGGGACATTAATAATACGACCGCTAAAGCCACTAGCGGTACAAAAATGACTTGGTTGACTAGACCTACAAAAAAAGCTTTAGGGTGCTTAGTGATAATCTTAAAGTCACTAGGTTTGAGCCCTGTCCCTAAGGTAAACATGATATAAGCCAATGCTAATGGCAGTAATATAACTAACAGGGTATTACTCATAAAACAGTCCTTGTAAAATTCAAAGTCCTACCAGAGTGCGGCAGGACTATATATCCTCTAAAGTAGTAAAGGTAAAACCATACCTTTTCATTTTTTAATAAAAACTTACTTTTCAATGCAAAAACGAGTGCTATTATCATTTATTATTATTGACTGGCTGCGTCATTATGGCACAGTAACTGTCTGTAAAACCTATAGATTTTAATTAGTATATATTTATTGGATGAAGAGCTATTTGCATCCCTTCTCTCTTCTAAACATTCCTTAAAAAGCTATTCTAATATGTACATTGCTATTCACGAAGTTGCAGAGCTTAAGCCATATAAAATCTTTTGACTGTCGCAGTGTAGCTCAGTTTACGGCAAATTTAGTTAAGAAAAACTTACTAGTAAGTTTAAATTAAAATAATCATACTATTGTATAACTAGAGAATATTCTCTATATTTATTTCTTCAAGTCTACTTGTTCTAATTGAGCTGCGCTTGCCTAATATCTAAAGATTTACCTTAGAACGTGACTGCTTAACGAAAGGGAATAAGCATGACTTCAGCAAGGATGTCGGATTTCAATAAGCCACCTATCTACTTGCAACCCAACCACCTTGCCGACTACCTATCGTCTCAGCAAGAGTATTGCTTATTCTTAGATATTGATGGCACGCTTGCCGACTTTACCCTAAATCCAAAAGACAGTTTCATCCCGCAGAATACTTTAACTCTTTTGCAGCAAATACAACATCATGACGGTCATATAGCTGTCATTACTGGTCGTAGTCTTGCCGAAGCTAAGCAGATGTTAGCGCCTTTGCAATTGCCTATTGCCGCTACTCATGGCCTAGAGATTAGCTTTGATAATCCTAAAGATAATAATGATAGCCCAGGTAGCGAACCAAGTATCACTAGCCCAGTAGACAGTGGTGAACTTAATGCTATAAAACAAGCTCTATTCCAAGCGTCTCAGCCCTATGACAATTTTACTATCGAAGAAAAACCCTATTCTGTCGCCCTACATTATCGGCAAAATCCCGCTTTAGCTGATGTCGCTCATACCATTGTTTCTGAATTAATTGAAGACCAGCCTAAGTGGGGATTAAAACCAGGAAAGTATGTTTGGGAGGTAGTCCCTAAGGGGGTCAATAAAGGCACTGCGATATTGACTTTATTAGAAAAAATACAAAGCAGCTCTGATTGTAATGGTGAACTGTATCCTATATTTATAGGGGATGACCTTACTGATGAAGCAGGCTTTATGGCTGTTCAGGGGGAAGAGAATACGCTAGAGAGTTCTAAAGGAAATCAGCACAGAGCAATCAAGGGTATGGGTATAAAAGTTGGCAGAGAGCCGACTTGTGCCCACTATTATGTGTATACTGTTTATGAGGTGACTGTTTTACTTGAAAGCATTTTAAATTTTTATAAACAACGCGCTTTTGCAGCATCTGACTTAATAGATGCCAACCCGCCCCTATTCAAACAATAGCGAGACATTTTATATGAGCCGCTTAATTGTCTTATCTAACCGGGTTAAAATGCCTGATAACAACCCGATGGCAGGCGGATTAGCGATAGCTTTGCACGATTTATTAAGAGCAAATTCCGGTATTTGGATGGGCTGGAATGGGGACATTATTGATAATGAAGACGGCTATCTGGCTAACGACTTTAGCCATAGCTCCCAACCGGTTTTAACCCATAGTGAGCAAGAGTGTGATGACAAGCCACCCATTACAACCACTGTCACCTATGTCACTACCGCGCTGACGGCGCAGCAATATCAGCATTTTTACTGCGGTTTTGCTAACAATGTGTTGTGGCCCCTACTCCATGAACGTAATGATTTAATCCAACAAGCCCCACAGGATTACGCGGGTTATCAAGCCGTTAACCAGATTTTCGCTCGTCAGTTAAAAAAATTCATTCAACCGGATGATGTGATTTGGGTACATGATTATCATTTTTTAAGTGTCGCCTATCACTGCCGTCAATTAGGTATACGCAATCGCATTGGGTTTTTTTTGCACATCCCATTTGCCCCTTTAGCGTTTTGGCAACCGCTTGCGCAAAGTGCTGAACTGATTCACCATCTTGCTCACTATGATGTGCTTGGCGTGCAAACGTACCGCGATAAAGCCAATAGCAGCGTAGTCTTCGCATACTATTTAAAAGATTACTTAATAAGCGATGATTACCGGCAAGAAAAGGGGGCAATCGACTATCAAGTGATTAACCGTTTGAAAGACTCACGACCACAGGCTATGACCACCCAAGCAAATTCTGCTAAGACTAATCGGTCAGCGCCGCTCTCATTACTTCTTACATTAGACTCAAAGTCAGCTGCCCCGCATCTGCTAGCCATTAACGCCTATCCCATCGGGGTTAATGTAGCGAAAATCCAACAGCAGGTCAGTCATTTGCTATCACAAACACCCTGTCACTCTTCAAACCTTATCCAGAAAAATAACGCTATAAAATCTGCCGCTCAACAGATTATTGCCGTCGATAGAGTCGATTACTCCAAAGGATTGTTGTCGCGATTTTCAGCGTATCGCACCTTTTTACAGCATTATCCAAACTATCAAAACCAACTGCAATTTTTGCAAATCGCCTGCCCTAGCCGTTTGGATTTACCTACTTATCAACAGCTTCATGGCGAAGTTAGACAGGCTATCCATAATATTAATCAGCAATTTTTGCCTACTAATGCTAATGCGGTAGCTTTAGAGACTACAGACTTTGAGACGGTTAATGGCGCAGCTAGTCCTGTAAAAACAGATAACATCTTTGAAAACAATAGACTTATCGAACTTTGGCAGGCGGTTACTTATAGTGAAAGTGCGTTAAACCATGATGCCTTAATGTCGGCGTTTTGCCAAAGTGACATCGGTTGGGTCAATTCGCTAAAAGACGGTATGAACTTAGTGGCAAAAGAATATGTCGCTGCGCAAAATCCTGATAACCCTGGGGTATTGCTGTTATCACGCTACGCTGGTGCTGCTGAACAAATGGAGGAGGCGGTCATAATAGACCCGCTGCAACCCGACAGTATTATTCACGGGTTAAAAACAGCCTTAATCATGCCACTAGCAGAGCGAAAATCCCGTTATCAGACTTTATTTCAAGGGTTAGAGCAGCATAATTTGCATACTTGGCAACAAGACTTCCTAAAAGACTTACACCACTGTGCGCATAAAATATAACAACAGATTTTAAACGTATTCGCTATAAGTAATTAACGATAATGTTTACTCCACTTTAATAACCTGAATAGCTTTAATGACTTCATAAAAATAAGCAGGAAGCCGCTGATGTACGCTGCAAAGTTAATCCTCAATAATCCTCTGTTATGTAGTATTAAGACTACTGTAAAAGACCTTATCTCTGCTGATAAGCAGGTGGGTAATTTGGTAGCTAAAAAAGATAATATGTCGGATAAATTGCGCCATGATATTTTACTTAGTTTAGTAGCCTATAGTAATGACATACCGCATCCTGCTAGTGGTAATACGTCTGGGTCTGAGTCTGAATCAGCGCCCAACACCTTGATCCGTTGGCAAGTTTTAGCTTATGTTGCCAGTATCGACTTAACGATTGCCAAATGGTTCGAATCGCATTTAGATGCTCTAAGTATTCTACATGAGCTAGGCTATGAGCAATCAACTGCAGGACTGTGGGCAATTTGGGCAGCAGAGGGTCATCCCGACCCTATTCGTTATGAGCAAGGCAAGATTAGCGGCACCAAAGCGTGGTGCTCAGGGGCTAATATGGTGAATCATGGACTGCTGACCTATCGAGATGAGGACGGACAGTCGCAATTACTTATCGTGGCTATGCAACAAGCTGGAATTGCAATTGACAATAGCGAGTGGCAAGCGGTGGGGATGCAAGCTTCCGATACAGCCACTGTGCAGTTTCATGAGGTAGCGGCTAGCAATGTGGGCGCGCCTAATGCTTATCTGGACCGGGTTGGGTTTTGGCATGGAGCAGCAGGCGTTGCCGCTTGTTGGTATGGCGCTGCAGCTACCCTAGCCGCTTATTTAATCGAAGCTGATCAGCATAAACCCAATGATTATAAAGCCATGTATTTGGGCCAAATTAGCACTGCATTGGCTATCACCCAGCAGTACTTTCATCATGTGGCGGATTTAATAGATACTCGACCGCAGGATAGCCATGAGCTCGCTATTCGCCAATTAAGAGCCCAGGTTGAACAGACAGCTCGGCTCGTGATAGACACTGTCGGTCAGGCGTTAGGGGCAGCACCTTTTTGTCGCAATGCTCATTTCGCCAGATTATCGGCAGATTTAGCCGTGTTTATTCGCCAAAGCCATGGGGCTTTTGATAGTCAGAAAATAGGCGAGTTAACCAGCCAGCTAGCCAACCAAAGCGCTAATGATTCAGCGGACAGCTTGACTGCAAGACAGGACAATATATGGCAACTATAGCTGCTAAGCCGTTAGACACCTCTGCGAACCTCCACCCTATCGTTGGTGACCGAGTTATAGAGGGTGATGGCACCAGTTCAGAGGCTTGGCAAAATTGGCAAGGTTTGCAAGCGCTACCACGATTCAACATAGCAAATACTTTTGCCCCGCAGCGACGCGTCTGTATTTTTTCACCGCACCCTGATGATGAAGTACTAGGCTGTGGCGGTTTGCTACAGCAAGTAGCGGCGAATGGCAATCCTATCGTACTGATTCATGTGACCAATGGTACGCAAAGCCACCCCGACTCACAGATTTATCCACCGGAACAGTTGGATAGCATCCGACCGCAAGAGAGCCAGTCGGCGCTACAGGCATTGGGTATTACACAGCAAGTGACGACTATTGCGCTAGGTTTGACAGATGGTAAGGTCTTTAATGAGCAAGCGCAGTTTAATGAGCAATTAACCGCTATCCTTCGGCCTACCGATATTTTAGTGGCGCCTTTCGCTCATGACGGTCACCCTGATCATGAGGCCACCGGTCAAGTCGTCGCAGCTTTTGCCAAGCAGCACCAGTTGGCGTGTTATCAAGTTTTGATTTGGGCGTGGCATTGGGCAAAGCCTGCTGACCATCGTATTCCTTGGCACTGTGCTATAAGAGTCGATTTGACCACGGAACAAGCCGAGCGCAAAGCTCAAGCTATTGCTTGTTTTAAAAGCCAAATTACCGTGGATGAAAGTACCGGTAACCCGCCCATACTATCCCCGCAAACTATCGCTAGAATTAGCCAGCCTTGGGAAGTTTATTTATATGAGTGATACTCGCACAGACGACCAATCTAATAGCTATTCGGAAAGCTACTTTGACACGTTATACAGCGGTAGTAGTGACCCTTGGCAGTATCAGACCCGCTGGTATGAACAGCGCAAACGCGATATGTGCCTCGCCGTACTACCGCAAGCTGATTATAGTAATGCTATTGAGCTGGGTTGTGGCAATGGGGTATTTAGCGAATTACTGGCGCAACGCTGTCGAACTTTGCTCAGCATTGATGGTAATAATAAAGCAGTTCATCTCGCTCAGCAGCGCTTGGCAAATACGCCGCACGTTAAGGTCATGCAAGGTGTTATTCCTAGTGTCTTATTAAATCTAACAGAGGTGTGCGAGCAAACTTATCCTTCGTCAGAATTACCAAACAGCTTGCCTGCCCATACCCCACCCTTTGATTTAATTGTTATTAGTGAAATTTTATATTATTTATCGCCAGAGGACATTGATAAGGTAATAGCTTGGATTGGACAAAATCTAGCTAAAGGTGGCACCCTACTGTGCTGTCACTGGCGCTACCCTATTGAAGGCTTTGCGATGACCGGCGAGACGGTACATCAACGTTTCTATCAAGCCTTTAATGGCGCTAATGATGTCAATACTGCCAACTCTAAACCAATGACTTTTACCCAGCAAAGTAAGACTGTTGATAGCGATTTTCTACTAGACGTTTGGCAAAATTCGTTAAAGTCAGTAGCCATGCAAGAAAGCTTGGTATAACGGGGTATGAAAGTCGACAAAACCACCTCAGATATAACACCACATATAAAGATAGCCATTGTGATTCCCGCTCATAACGAGGAGCTGACTATTACTCAGTGTTTAGCCTCGGTGCAGAGTGCTATCGAGCAATTGCCCGCAAGCATTATAGCGTATCCGTTGGTAGTCTTAGACAGCTGTAGTGATGACACAATGGCGTTGGTAAAAGCTGCGGAAGTCGATTATATAGCCGGTGATTATCGCTGTGTTGGACAAGCACGCGATGTAGGTATTCGTCATGCTATCGATAACTATAGCGCGACTTGGCTAGCCTGCACCGATGCGGACTCAGTGGTAACTTCAGATTGGCTAATGCAGCAAGTCACTCATATAACACAAAAACCTACCGATATGATATGTGGCGTGGTGAGTATTGACAGTTGGGCGCATCTCTCGCCGCAGACGCGTAAAGAGTATATTGCGCATTATCAAGATAAGATGGGGCATCATCATATTCATGGCGCTAATTTAAGCTTTAGTAGCGCGGCCTATGTTGCTGTCGGTGGCTTTGCGCCCTTACCTTGTCATGAAGATGTGGTTTTGGTGGAACAGTTTGAGAGTGCCGGCTATGCAATTACTTGGAGCAATCGAGTGCGGGTGATTACCAGCAGCCGTTTGCAAGCACGCACGACAGAAGGCTTTGCAGCATTTTTAGTGAAATTGGAACAAAGTAATTCACCCTAGTTATACCTAAAAATCCATTTTAAAACCCTAATCAAGAAATACTTTTAGCAAACTAAGATAATTTAAGTCTACTCCATTTTTTACCCTCATAAAAAAAGGCCACCAATACTATTTGAAATAGGGTTGGTAGCCTTTTTTGTTTTGCACTTTTTATTTAATTACTGGTTATTTAGCTGCTAATCATTTAGGTACTGGTTATTTAGCTGTTAGCCTTAAAGAGAGACTATATCAACTTATCAGCCCACTATGGTTTATTCGGTCAATTGCTCACGCAGCGCTGTTTTAAGCACTTTACCGATAGCATTCCGTGGTAACGAGTCTACGATTTCTAAGCGCTCCACTTGTTTAAAGATGGCCACGCCTTTATCGTCACGCAGGTAATTGTTAATCGCCTCTAACTCTACCACCTGATCCTTTTTAGGGACGACAAAGGCACAGACGCGCTCCCCCATAATTTTATCAGGGGCACCGACAATCGCTACGTCGGCAATAGCTGGATAAGCCATTAATAAGGTTTCAATTTCTACGGGCGAGATATTCATCCCCCCACGAATCACTACATCTTTTAAGCGACCGAAGTACTCTAAAAACTCTTTGTTCTCGCCAGCAATTTGGAATAAATCTCCCGTCTTAAACCAACCATCCGCATCAAAAGAGCGTGCTGTGACCTCAGGGGCGCGCCAGTATCCTGAGAATACCGCTGGTCCTTTAACGCGTAGCTCCCCAATAACTCTAGCTTCTAAGATTTCCTCTTCCGTATCAGGATCGACAATACGCGCTTCAAAACCATCTGTGGTTAGCGAACCGTCTTTACTTTGCGCAAAAAACCTAGGGAAGTAACGGGCTCTAAGCACAGGATCGGCGATGACCCCATACGAGCTCATCAAAGCAGAGCCTTCGTTGGAACCAAAAAGGTTCGTGATATGCACATCGTATTTTTCTTGATAGCCAGTGACCATCCATTCTGACAATGGTGCAGACCCAGAGCCGATAGTTCTTAAACGGTCAAAATTGATGCCTTTTAGCATGTCATCGTTCTGCAGCAATAGATTCAGTAGCGTTGGTGGCGCTGAAGTATTGGTGATATCTTCATCGCGGATTTGCTGAATAAACAAACCTAAATCAAAAGGATGATGCTGTACTAACGTCCCCCCATTGATTGCCCAAGCAAAGAAGCAGGTGCCAATACCGGCCATGTTGACCATAGGGAAAGGATTCAGGAAATTAGCGCTGCTCTGTACTTCATTCGCCTCACTAATCAATCGTGCTATAGACAGCCATTCGTTATAACTTCTGGGCACGCCTTTGGGAGAAGACTCTGTGCCTGAAGTCCAGCAAATGGTAAAGACGTCGTCTGCGCAAACATTAGCAGTCTTAACGGCGTTTGCCACCGCAGCAGCATCGTCATCTGTGTAGCTTAGCAGCTCAGCTTCGACCTCCACCACATCGGTGCTGTTGTCCACATCACCTAGGCAAAATACTTTTTCTAACATGGGACTAGCCGCTTGTAAGCGCAGAACTAGCGCGGCGTGGTCATACTTGCCAATACAAGAGGCGGTAATAATAGCTTTGGCATCTACTTGTTGAGCAATGTCTTTAAGCTCATTGTCACGGTATAGCGTTGGTACGGGGCTGACAATGATACCTAGGCGAGCACAGGTTAGATAAACAATAGACAGATCAACGATATTGGGCAGTTGTACGATTAAGACATCATCTTTTTTTAGACCGTGTCTTGTAAACATAGCGGCATAGCGCATGACTCGCTCTTCAGACTGCTGCCAAGTGAGTCTGGTGGGCTCGCGACCATAAAGCTCCATAGTGTTGGGCGCATCAACGAGGGCCATAGTATCAGGATGGTCGGCGGTATGCTTTTTGAAAATGTCATCTAGCGTGACTTCTTGCCACCAGCCTTTCTCTTTATACTTTGCGATTCTTTCTTTTGGAATAACAATCATTTATCCACATCCTTATGTCGTTTAAATTTAAAATCAGCCTTCTAGCTGGTTATTTTTTAAAGCTTAAAATACCCACAATGTCCTTATAAGCCGTCTCCTGCATCATAGCATCGATACAGGAAACGGCTGTGCTCTAAAAATTACTGTTGAGATATTTGCATCACTTGTTACGCAATAAATTTTTTTGAATTTTCCCAATAGAAGTTCTAGGAAAATCATCGATGATGCGAAATTCTTGCGGCACTTTAAAATAGGACAAATACTGCTCACAAAACTGCCTTAACTCATCATCGGTAACTTGCTGCCCCTCGTATATTTTAATATAGGCTATAACGGCCTCTTCACGCAGGTGATCGGGCTCACCGATTACCGCACAAGCTTGTACAGCTGGGTGTCCCGATAGAATATTTTCAATTTCCATTGATGAGATGTTTTCACCTGCTCTTTTAATCATGTCTTTATTACGATCGACAAACCAAATAAAACCGTCGCTATTGATATAGCCATTGTCTCCCGTAAACAGCCAGCCGTTTTGCAGCGTTTTTGCCGTCGCTTCTTGGTTTTTATAATAGCCTTTCATCAGCGAGGGGCCAGTCAATACGATCTCTCCTACAGCCAATAGGGGCAGCTCTTGTCCGTCTTCATCCAAGATTTTTACCTGATGACCGAGTGCCGCTTTGCCAATGGCGTAAATACCCGTCTTTGGGTCAATAGGCATCTCTTCGTATAGCGGCGTGACAATATTGGAAGTAATAGATTCAGTTAAGCCATACCACTGGAACAACTTAATGCCAAAACGTTGTTGAAATTTATCAAGGTCATCTACTGTGACTTGTAACCCATAGGCGGCTTGACGAATGCTGTTAGGCGCTTCATTAGCTTGTACAGGGGTCTCTAGCAGCATCTTAATAATAGTGGCGGTTAAGCTGCTCACCGTCGGTTGGTGTTTTGCTACCGTGTCCCAAAACGTTGAGGAGCTAAAGCGTCTTTCTAAAACTATAGTACCGCCACAAACGAGCATGGCCATAGAGGTGTAGTATTGCGAGTTAACATGAAACAAAGGTAAAAAGATAAAGTAGCGGTCTGCTGGGGTTAGTTGCTGATATAGAACAGAAGAATGACCCGCAAATAAGTAATTCTCATGGGTAATCAGCACTCCTTTTGGCTTGGCCGTAGTGCCTGAGGTATACATGATGGCGGCGACATCAGCCGGTGTAACCGCACAATCGATGTTCTCGTCAGATAATAACGACAGTTCCTCTGACCAAGCCAGGTCGCTATCTTGACAAAAAGCCAAGTTTCTTTGACCTGCCGTTTCGATATGGCTGGCATCAACCAGCTCTTTTTCGTAAATAAAACCTTTGCTTTCAGAATGCTCTAAAAAATAATCCAATTCAGACGCCGTAGAAGCTGTGTTAATAGGCAGCAGTACAGCCCCTATCGCTCCGCAAGCCAACCAAGCTTCATAAAATAACGGTGAATTACCTAAGAAAACCGCTACGACATCTCCCTTGTTAATGCCTTGTTGTACTAACCAACGTGCCAGTTGATTCACGCGTTGTAACATCGAAGTGTAGGTGCTGTGACAGTCGCCAAAAATGACAAAATCTTTTTCAGGATGCTTTATGGCTTGCTTTTTGAGCATCGTATAAGTCGTGTGGTGGCCATGCGTTAGCATAAATAAAACTCCTTTTTATTAAGAAATTAACGGAATGACGGTAACAATAACGCCACTTACAATCATTAATAAAACCATCGAAACCAAACAGTATCCCCAAATGTCTTTTAACCCGAGTCCTGACAAGCCCAGTGCAGGGAGCACAAAGAACGGCTGCATCAAGTTGGTTACTAAATCACCGATAGTCACCGTATTGACCACGGTGGCAATAGGAATACCATAGGCGCGCGATGCCTCTAGCATAATTGGTCCCTGAATTTGCCACTGGCCACCCGCTGAGGGCACAAAGACGTTCACCAAGGCCGCTGATAACATGGACAGCAAGGGAAAGGTATATTCGTTTGAAATAGAAACGAAAGATTGAGAGATGACGGTGATCAAACCTGAGCCGACCATCATACCCATAATGCCGGCATAAAAAGGGAACTGTAAAAGAATACCAGACGCTGAAGGCATACCTGCAGTAATAGCATTCACATAACTTACAGGGGTGCCATGAAGGGCGAGACCAAGAATAATGAAAAAGAAATTCAAAATGTTAAGCTCTAGGTTAAAGCCATTTAACACCACATATTGACCCAGCCAAAGCGTACCTAGTGCCACAAGGATATAGTTAATAATTTTGCTACGGTCGAGTTTTTCAGCAAACGTTTTAGCTTCTGCAAATTCTTCCACGACGAAAACATCCACGTCTGCTTCAAAAGGAATCACTTCCTCTGGCTTGGGCATCATCTTGATATAAACAAACAACACTACAGCCAGGCCAATAAAAGCAGTCAGCATTAGGGTCGGACTAAAAATGGTTTGCGACAATGGAATGAGGCCAATTTCCGCTTCAAGCGAGTGACCAGGAGTATTCACGAGCAGCGGTGCAGTGACCGTAATACTGGCTGGTAAAACGGCAATAGTACCGGTATAAGAAGCCGCTATTAGAATACGAAAATCAGCAGTTTTGACATTTTTTGCCACTTCGATAGCGAACAGTGTCCCTAATACTAAACCAAGCCCCCAACTAAGATAGCCAGCAACAGCAGCGACCAGAATGGTCATGATTAATGCGGACTTCTGGGTTTTCGGTATTGAGGCCATACGCAACATTAGTTTTTGTACGGGCGGCGCTTTAACCAAGGCATAACCGGTGATTAGTATTAAAATCATTTGCGTGGTAAAGGCCAAAAAGTTCCAAAACCCGCCATACCAATGAGTGGTCATCTCAGTTACGGTTTGGTGGGTGACCGTCACCCCAAGAATCATAGTAATAAAAGTTAGTAGAATGGCAAAGATAAAAGCATTGGGTAAATAGTTTTCGACCCCAACATTAAAACTTTGTGAGATTTTGCGTAACATGTGGCTGTACTCCCTTCCTTGGTAGGCGCTTACACTCTTCCATGTATAGTGTATGACGGTATAAATTTATCTAAAATGTTCTAATACTTACTGCGACTTACCTGATGTAGCTAATAAAAAACTAAATTTAAATATCTATAATTTTTAAACGCACGAATACCGACCAAATTACTGAAAATTAATATTTTCAATAACTTAGCCATTCTGTAAAACAATAAATGATGGGTTAAATACGCGTAGAATTACTATTTTTGAAGTTAATAAGCCGTCAGTTAATGAATAAATAAACTAGGGCTTAACCAATAACCTACTGCCTAGCCAAAATATTAATAACCGCAGTAGCCTCTTCCACCCCATAAATACCGCCGCCATTTTCTTGAATAGCGATACGTGCTCCCTCTACTTGACGCTTGCCCGCCTCACCGCGCAGTTGAGTCACCAGCTCATAAACTTGTCCCAGTCCAGTCGCTCCAATCGGATGGCCTTTAGATTCCAGACCGCCTGATGGATTGACAGGGATGCGACCGCCAATAGTTAGCTCGCCAGCTTCTGCCGCTCTACCCGCCTCGCCATAACCGACCAGCTGGAGATTTTCCACTTGGATAATTTCGCCCATAGCCGTGGCATCATGCACTTCAGCGACGTCAATATCTTGAGGGGAAACCCCTGCCTTCTCATAGGCTTCAGTAGCGGCAAGCGCAGTAAGATGGTTTTTGTAATCTTCGAAACTACGGTCTGAGCTTGAGCGCACCACACTGCTCAACAGTTTAACGGCACGGCTAGCCTCACCTTTCAGACGCTTTAAGCCTTCAGCATTACATAAGACTGTAGCCGACGCCCCATCAGAAATTGGTGCACACATTGGTAGGGTTAACGGATAGGTAATTGGCGGCGCTGCCAATACTTCTTCTATCGTATAAGGGCGTTGATATTGTGCTAACGGGTTATGCACCGAGTGGGTATGGTTCTTCGCACAGACCGCCGCGATTTGCCTTTGCGTGGTACCAAAGGTGCTCATATGCTGGCGACTAAAGGCGGCATAGACATCCATAAACATAGAATACGGTTTATTAGATTGCGAGCCTTCAGGGCACTCGAAGCCTGCGCCCATCGCCAATAAGGTATCGCGATTATCCTCTACTGTACTGACATCCCAAGCCGAGTCAAAAGCGGCGAACATTTTCGCTTTATCCTCATTGATCATCTTCTCAGCGCCTACCGCGATGGCGATATCACACGAGCCACTTTTGATAGCCATCGCCGCCAGATGCAAGGCGGTGCTTGAAGACGCGCAAGCCCCTTCGATATTAAAGATAGGGATACTTTGAAAGCCCATCGAGCGTAACGCCACCTGACCAGGAATCATATGTTGACCCTGCATAAAACCGATGACACAGGAGGCAAAGTAAGCTTGCTTGACTTGGTCTAATTCCGCACCGGCATCGGTCAACGCTTGCTCTACCGCTTCACGCGCCAAATCTTTATAACTGCGCTCTATATGACGGCCAAACTTGGTCATGCCGACGCCTGCGATATAAATGTCATTCATAAGTCATTCCTTAGACTAATTGTAGGGCGTAATGGTTTATTGATTACTATAGGGTTGTGAGTAATTGGTTTTGCATAATAGGCTTTAACTAGGGCTACCTATAACAGTGCTGTCATTAAGCAATTTTACGACTCGCATTCCAGTATTTTTCACGCACTTTTCTACGCAGCACTTTGCCCACCACACTAGTAGGAATGTGCTCAACGATAAGAATAGTTTTGGGCGCCTTATACTTACCAATCAGAC
>Ga0208015_1000633_pt1 | contig 16621 bp, 18 predicted proteins | sample 26BtaG_FD_184101 | JGI IMG/M metagenome (GOLD analysis project Ga0208015, IMG submission 184101) | Marine viral communities from Cariaco Basin, Caribbean Sea - 26B_WHOI_OMZ_CsCl (SPAdes) (version 2) | ecosystem: Environmental > Aquatic > Marine > Oceanic | place: Caribbean Sea: Cariaco Basin...
ATCGTCTTGCTTATTAGCGGGCTGCTTATCCGCCCCCACTGGGCTGTGCTCAGGCAATGTACTCATAAACGCAAACTCCTTGCGGTAACTGGCTATATCAACGGTCTAAAAGTTGGTAATGGTCTAGTTCTACTTTGGTAATGGGCTACCAATAATGGCTTTATTATCACTGAATAACGCCAATACTGACACAGCGTTATACACACTGACAAGTGCTAGGTGGCGATACGCTACATAATTGCTAAGCTAGGGGGAATTTGTTGATGAGGATAGGGATGGGGATAAGGTTAGGGGTTTTGGAGCTGATCTCGCCGTCCGCTATTATCTCCTCAGCTGGGCGAGGCGCAGGCACGGTTTGGAGCGTTCCATCTGCCGAGCGACCCCTCCAAAGCCTAGCCTGCGCAACTCGCCCAGCCGAGCAGGATAACCGCTCCAGTCAAGGCTAGCGGTGACAGCGTTTATTTTATAAAGGTCTATCGTAGATTGGGTGAGCTACTCTTGCACTGTTGGATGTCGCCAGCTTCACCCAACCTACTGGCGATTTTTTCCATCTATTGTGGCTTTGGTTCTTTATCAGTGCCATGGGTAACCCATTTATGCCACGCTACGAGGACTTACTTAATGTGGGGCAGAGTTAGGGTAGGGTTATAACAACCAATTGTATTAAAACAAGGAGCATATTATGCATATAGGAATACTCACTTTCGCTTTTTCGCTACCAGGATGTCGGTCTTTAAAAGAGAAGCGGCAAAGAATGGGAGGCCTGCATGAACGTTTTGGTCGCAGTCCAACAGTAGCAGTCTGCGAGAGTGGCGAGCTGAATAGACATGACGCTAGCGAGTGGTCTTTCGTCATAGTGGCCAAGGCCAAACGCGATATTGATGCGTCATTCAGTGAAATCGAAGAAAAAATACAACGTATTGTCGAAGCGCGCATCATGAATATAACGCGCGAGTTCCTTTAGTTTAATTGGTTTAAGTGTCTGCCTGTTTTTGCCTAATTTTTGGCTTTATATAGTCTAATTTTATAGAGTGAAAATAAAGACTTATCCCTACTTTTTAGATTGTTAAATACTAAATATTATGTAAAAATCTAGCTTTAATAAATACAAATAGATACACTTCTGCAATATTTAAGTTTTATTCATGCTACCTATGTTTTACCTTTATTAAATAGTTCAGTGTGACCCAAGGAAGGGTAACTTTCGATGACTGGAGGAGATGACCATGAAATCAGTAATTAGCTTTCGGGCTAGCATTGCCAAAATTATAATCATAGGGCTATCTTTCAGTCTTACGACAACAGCTTTAGCAGATAATGTCGATGATATGATTGCTTCTATAAGAGCTTTTAACACCGGTATGGCTGAGCTGGATGAAAAAGCTAAGGTTGAAATTCCAGGTTTAAAAAAATCTGCAAATAAAGGTAATACCAAAGATCAGCTGCAACTGGGGAAATATTATTACTCTGGTATGGGGGTTGAGAAGGATTATGACCAAGCCTTGATATGGTTTAATAAAGCTGCAGAATCAAACAATGCTGAAGCCATTTTTTATATGGGTCAGATGTTTGAGAATGGCTATGGCGTACCTAAAGACCTAGGTTACGCAGCCGTTTTTTATACTAGTGCAGCTGATGAAGGTTACGCTGACGCTGAAAATGCAATCACAGTTTCAGGTTTAGAATTTGAGGCAGGAAAAGCTTATTATCTTAGTGCTGATTCTTGGCTCGACTACAAAAAAGCCTTTGCCTGGATGCAAAAAGCAGCGGATAAAGGTAATGACTGGGCATATGAATATTTAGGCGCAATGTATCAAGAAGGCAAAGGCGTGACTAAAAGTGACACTAAAGCTTTTGCTGCGTACTTAAAAGTAGCCACTAATAAAGAATATGACGATATAGGTAAGCTAAGAGTAGGGGAGATGTACTACTCGGGCCAAGGGGTTGCGCAAGATTATACCAAGGCTTTTGAGTGGCTAGTTAAATCAGCAACTAATAATAATGCCATAGCACAAGCTAGAGTAGGCGAGATGTATTACCAAGGTAAAGGCATCACTAAGGATTATGCCAAAGCCTTCGAAGCCTATCATATAGCCACTCATACCCTATTGGGGTCTGCCCGTAACTTAGCTATATATGGTAACGCAGAGGACAAAAAAGCATATGAAAAGCAATCCGCTATTGCCCATACTAGTTATGAAGACTCGTACGCAAAGCTCTCTAAAGTCGGTAGTGCTGATTATCAAAAAGACAGTCACTTAGAGCTAAAAGCTAAAGCGGTTAAATGGTTTAAAGAGGTTTGCAGCGCTGGGAATCAAAAGAGCTGTGAGATATCTAAGTTTATAACTTATTAGATAAAGCCAGAAAATAGAATTTTTCTTGACCTATTAACCCAACAACCCATTGAATTAACAAATAAATCACTGAAGGTGTCAAGCAGCTTTGACATGATAAGTAAACAGTCATAAATAAGGATTTATTATGAAATTTACGCCAATACATTATAATTCTGGCAGTTGCACCTGTGCAAAATGCGGTTGCAAATGCGAGTCTACTTGCGACAAATGCGATATGTGTAACAAATGCTGCCAGTGTGGTGAAAAGTAATTTACCTGCATTCGCTTAGCACCATGTAGCTAATAAAATTATTAAAACTAGCACTTTGGGACAAACTTCCGAGGTGCTATTTTTTTGGCTAAAAATTGTATAGTCTAGAGTACTTCTAGTACATTTGAGCGCCGCTTAGGGAAACTACGATGAAAAAGATCGCGTTGCTAATGACCTTATTATTGTTAGGCTCTACTGCACAAGCTACAGATTGGGAAGTGATTGCGAGTATAGGCGATGAGGGAGATATAGGCTATGCGACCTATATTGATTTGGACTCAATACAGAAAGTAAGGGTAGCTGATTTAGAGCCGGTGCCTGATGATTATACGGGTGAAGTGTACGTTGCTTACCAAAATAAGTCTCTTTATAGAGAAGAAGGCGATGATAGAGCGTTAGACTTTTATCTTAACAGCACAGAATATGTGTCTTGCCCACAATGGCGCTCCACTGAGTCGGCTACAACCATGTCTCTAGTGACGGCTCAGCCAGTAACCGATGCTGTAGCTAATACGCTGATTAAACCTAAGCAACCTTTTAAAATGCAGCCTATTATCTCGTCTACTATTAATGCTGATGAGGCGCGTTATGCCTGTATATTTATGGGTTTAAGAGACGCAGAAAGCCTTGATCCTACCAATTCTCAGCAAATGACCCGCTTACAACAAAGCTATCCGCTGCAATTTGACGACATCGTACAAATTATGGCTGAAGAATAGACGGATAAGCTATAATTTGTCCTAGTATGAACAGCCCTAACATTCTTTTTAATAATAAACGCTCTACTAAAGTACATACGGAAGTGTCCCATGATTAGACTGCTATCTCCTGATGAAGCTGCCTTTATCAAAAATCTATTAAGCCTGTGCGAATTGCCTTATAAAAATACCCAACCTATCGATGAGCTGTCTATTAAAGCAATAGAGGATGGTGGCATGGGGTCGTTTGAGTTTGTAGAGGAGGCGGAAGCAGAGCGTACCTTAGGGCAGGCAATTTTGGCGGCAACCACTTACGATTTAGATGGTCGTGAAGTTATGATTGAGATAACCGTAGACAGCGAAGGCTATCTTTATCAACTGACTGCCGCCACTGAAGATGGTAAGCCTTTGCTATTTCCGCTAGGCAGTTTGGGGGTATTCAGTGAGGTCAGCACGCCAGCAAGGGTCGCAGAATAACTGGCAACATTGAACTGGCAACATTGAACTGGCAACGTTGTAGGCGGTAAAACGGTAAAACGGTAAAACGGTAAAACGGTAAAACGGTAAAACGGTAAAACGAGCAACATAGCGCCCTTAGGCTGCGTGTTTCTCAAGCCATGCCAATACGGTTGGCCAAATCTCCTTAGCTGCATTTTGGCTCATAAGTACCCGACTGTGTGAGTAGTCTTCTAAGTCGCCATAACTTTGCGCCCATTCGCGAAACTGATTGTTAGGATTGGCGAAGGTCTCTAAAAACAATTGGCAGCCTCGCGGTGGGGCAATGAAAGTATCGCCTTTGGCGGCAAGCGCATAAATAGGGATGGTAATGGTGGGCATAATAGTGCGGTAATCTAATGGACTGCCCTTTGCGTGCCCAGTCTCAACTTTCTTAAAACTGCTGCGAAAATGGCGCCCTAAATTCCAATTAAACCACGGGTTCATCATCGCGTAGCTCTCGTTAATTGTGCCCAATTGAAAGCGCCGCGCGGGAATATAGCCTAACGTACGGGTCATGGCCTTAGTCATAGTCACCTTTGCAAAGCCTTGCGGGGTGAGCGCTGCACCAAAGGCTTGGCAAGCAAACATTGCAATGCTGCGGACCTTATCGATATAGGTCGGATTATTCAGCAAAAACATCGTTAATGCTAAACCACCGCCACTGTGGGTAGTGCAGTGAATGTTGGGCAAACCTAACTCATCGAATAAATAGGTAAAGGCAGCTTTAAGGTCATAAAGACCGATGGTTTCCATATTAAATGGTGCTTGCGCCTTTGGGCTAGTGCCATGACCGCGCCATTCCAAGATATAGCAGGTATAACCTAGCTCCGCTAAGTAGCGAGCCATGCCCAGTATAATTTTTTTATCCGAAAAAGTACCGTGAGTGAGCAGGATGTTTTTCTGCTTATTGTTAGGCTTAGCTTGGTTCTGCCCCATAGCTTGTTTATTATCCGAAACTTGCCAAAGGGCCACTTGTTGATTATCTTCCGTGGGGAGGAGGGTGAGACTTTCAGTAATCATAAAGGGCTCTTTAACTTATCCAGGATAAATTTTTCTTATTATTAATACATAGTTTATAGCGGCTGAGTCGCTGACAGTAAGTCAAGCTATAGCTATCTATTAAGCGACTTTTTTAGGCGGCTTTAACAGGGCTAATTCTTGGCGGATATCATCTACTGTGGCAGGGTTGAGCATTTTTTCTAAATTCACCCAAATAGGGTGATAGCCGTAGCCCCCCGCCGTCATTTCCTGTTTCGCCGCCCCGATAGACCAGCCTTGATCAATGATGCGATACATGGCAATAATCAGACCAGTGCGATCTGCCCCATGATAGCAATGTACCAATACCCGCTGATTCTGTGCCTGCAAGGCTTTAATCTGTTGCAGTATTTGCGCAATCTCTTTCGGAGTAACATGCCATGATTTTAGCGGCTGATTGTATAAGGTCACGTTGGCATCTTCGACCACTTCCGCTAATTCTTCTTGATCTTCGTCCTGATCAAAAAACCGTAAGCTGACGATAGCATTGATATTATTCGCTTTAATGAGCGGCACGTCGGCAGCACGCAACTGCTCACTGCGAAAGAGGAAGTTATCGACTTGATAGAGGTTGGCTTCTTTATTGATAGACTGAGCCCGCTCAGGCAACTCTATCGGCGCTTCGGATTGTGTCGATCCCTTATTCATCGAGATGCCAAAGGGTTGCGCGTCACAGCCCGTTAGACTGAGCACGCTCATCATGGTGAAGGGTAATAGCAGTTTGAGGAGTAGACGGCGGTTGTCATTAGCAGGCTGCTGGACAGTCGATGGGGGCAGCGCTAAACGCCGGTGCGTGATAAAATTCATGACTTATCCTAATAGCTTAACCTATGATGAATTAAGATTAGCACTATCTTTACGGTAACCATAGGCTTTAGTAAAGCATTAACCTTAATTTACGAATGACCGTCATTTTTATAAGGATAACCGGTCACTAGTAATTACAGCGCTACCCCGTTAATCCCTTGATAATTTTTCAATCACCGCCATAATGACACTACATAAACGTATTTATTATAATTAAACCGTGAGGATTCACGATTTATAACTAACGAGTTACGGTTGGCAGCGACCAGCACTTCTTTTTCTCCCCTCCAATAAATGAGGTCATCTCATGACTGATACAGCGCAAACTTCTGCTTTAGATATCGACCAAACAGACATCAAGAGCAACATCACCATTACTGAATCTGCTCAGGGTTATTTAGCCGATCTGTTGGCCAAACAAGACACGCCGGGTATCGGTGTGCGTATTTTCGTTGAGCATGCTGGCACGCCAAGGGCTGAGTGTTGTATGGCGTATAACCAACCGGGCGAAGAGGACAGTGCAGATTTACAACTGCCTTACGAGCACTTTACTGCTTTTATTGAAGCCGCTTCAGTGCCGTATCTAGAAGATGCCGTTATCGATTACAACAAAGACCGTTTTGGTGGTCAGTTGACCTTCCGCGCGCCTAACTCAAAAGTGCCAAAAGTTGGCGAAGATGCCAGCGTCGAAGAGCGTATCAACTATGTACTGCAATCTGAAATCAACCCAGGCCTTGCCGCTCATGGTGGTGATGTGCAGTTGTTAGAGTTGATTGATGATGAAGCGGGTCTGACCGCAGTATTGAAATTCGGTGGCGGTTGCCAAGGGTGTTCGGCAGTTGATATGACTTTGCGTCAAGGCGTAGAAGTTCAGTTAAAACAGCAAGTGCCAGAGCTAATGCAAGTGGTTGATGAAACTGACCATACGCGCACTGAAAATGCTTATTATAAGTAAGCGCTTGCTGACATTATAGTCAATAAGATTGCTTGTTATTACTAATAATAATAACGATATGAATAATAAGTCATTATTATCATAAGACAGCTGGGTTATCATGGTCGATAACCTGGCTTTTTTATGAGCCAAAGTTTTTTAAAATAATGATATTCTTAAGATAACTGTCCATTTTTTATACGCCCTGTTTATAACTTATTAATTAGGATGATTTTATGAGTGAGCAAACCCCAGAAAATACCCAGCGTTTAGAGACTTTAGCGATTCATGCCGGTTATACGGTTGAGCCAACGACTAAAGCCGTTGCGGTACCTATTTATCACACCAGCTCTTATGCCTTTGATGACACTCAGCATGGTGCTGATTTATTTGACTTAAAGGTCGCTGGTAATATCTATACTCGTATTATGAACCCGACCAACGCAGTGTTAGAGGAGCGGGTAGCGGCGTTAGAAGGCGGTATTGGTGCGCTAGCAGTAGCATCAGGTATGGCAGCCATCACTTATACGGTACAGACCATTTGTGAAGTGGGCGATAACATCATCGCTACCTCGACACTGTATGGCGGTACTTATAACTTTTTTGCCCATGCCTTACCGCGTCAAGGCGTAGAAGTGCGGTTCTTCGATCATAATAATCCAGAATCCATTAAAGACTTAATCGATGATAAAACCAAGATGGTGTTTGCTGAAAGTATTGGTAACCCGTTAGGAAATATCGTGGATATCCAAGCGATTGCAGATATTGCTCATGCCGCTGGTATTCCTCTGGTCATCGATAATACAGTAGCCACGCCAGTGCTATGCCGAGCTTTCGATTATGGTGCAGATATTATCATCCATTCTTTAACTAAGTATATGAGCGGTACGGGCACTTCTATCGGTGGTGCTATCGTAGACAGTGGTCGCTTCCCTTGGGGCGATTACCCTGAGCGTTTCCCTATTTTGAACCAACCTGATGCCAGCTATCATGGCGTCAACTTCGTCAAAGATGTGGGCGCGGCTGCCTTTATTGCCCGCGCTCGCGTAGCCCCACTACGTAATATGGGTGCTGCTCTTAGCCCATTGAATGCCTTTGGTATCTTACAAGGTATGGAGACTTTAAGCCTGCGTATGGAGCGTCATGTGCAAAACGCTCAAGCCGTGGCTGAATATTTGAATGATCATGATAAAGTCGCTTGGGTTAAATATGCTGGACTGTCAGACCATCCTGATTATGAGTTGGCGAAAAAGTATATGAAAGGCACGCCTTCAGCCATCCTAACCTTTGGAGTGAAAGGCGGTCGTGAGGCGGGTGCACGCTTTATCGATGCCTTGAGTCTAGTGACCCGTTTGGTCAATATTGGCGATGCAAAATCATTAGCTTGCCATCCAGCAACCACGACTCACCGTCAGTTGAATGAAGAAGAGTTGGCTACGGCTGGTGTTAGCGCTGATATGGTGCGTCTATCGATTGGTATCGAGCATATCGAAGATATCAAAGCGGACTTAGCACAAGCGCTTGCTAAGGCGTAAAACGTTTAAATAAGTAGTTTATAGACCATAAAAAACCCCGGCTTATTTTAAGTCGGGGTTTTTTTCTAGGTTAAGATAGCGCTAAACATAGCCTTGGCTATGGCAGTCAATAGTAGGCTACACCGCTAAAATATGGCGAGCGATATCTTTATATTGCGACGCTTCAAGACGAGGTCCCATCTGCTGAATCACTTGACTGGCTACGGCGCTGGCTAGACGTCCACACTCTGGCAGAGTATATTTCTGCGACATCGCATAAAGGAACGCGCCCGCATAGTTATCTCCCGCACCATTGGTATCAATCACCTCAGTAACGTTTGGCGTCGCGACTTCGATGAGCTCTACCGTGCCGTCAGTGACAGTCGCAATAACCGCGCCATTCGCACCATCAGTGACGACGGCCGTTTGACAGACACTGGTCAAAGCACGCGCGGCTGACTTTAATTGTTTTTTACCCGTGAAGAGCTTGGCTTCTTCGCTGTTACAAAAGATGACCGCTACGCCGTTACCAATCATTTGGTCCAAGCCTTCTTTGGCAAATTTCACTACCGCAGGGTCGGCAAAGCTAACGGCGATTTTTACGTTGTTAATACCGGCTTGTTGGCGCAGTTTGGTCATGGCAGGCAAGACGCTCTCTGACATCGCGAGATAGCCTTCAAGGTATAGCCATTCCGATTGGGTGAGGGCGTCAAAGTTGATATTGGCTTCACAGATTTCGCTAGAAGTGCCCAAATACGTTTGCATGGTGCGCTCAGCATCGGGCGTCACAGCCACGACACAAGAGCCGGTCACGCCATTAGGCTCGATAGATTGACTAGAAGTCGCCACGCCAGACTGGTGTAAGTCTTTCAAATAAAACTCACCTTGGGCATCATCACCTACGCGGCAACCATAAAAAGCTTTACCGCCGAGACTGGCAAAAGCAAACATCGTGTTGGCCGCAGAGCCACCACCGGCTTGTTTAGAAGGGTCAATTTTAGCTTCGACTAAATAATTTAGCAGGGTGGATTGTTCCTCTAAGCTAGCCAGCGACATGTTGCCTTTTTCTAAGCCCGTTTGCTGCAACTGCCCGTCTGATAATAGGTACTCGTGATCCACTAAAGCATTGCCTACAGCCATAACGTCATACATGATGAAACTCCAAAATAAAATCGTAAGTAGAAATGATAATGTCTATTTATCCCTTTACAGTCGCGCGTCTTACCTTGGTTCTTACTCAAAGATAGAGCCAATAAAGCGATAACTATTAGGATAAGTAATAGTGCTAATGATGGTGCCATTAATAGGGTAAGTGACAGGGAAAGTAAGCTACTAAATGCTGATTCTCTTAACTGGTGAGCTCGAGCAAACGTTGATATAAAGCATTCTTTTTCACTCCAGTAAGATCAGACGCTAATGCAGCAGCCTTTTTCACGGATAAGTCTTCTAATAACCGTTTTAGCAAGTCATCGTGCTGCTCTAAATTTTCATTATCGGCTTTCGGTTGCCCGCCAACGACGAGGACAATTTCGCCTTTTTGTTGGTTGGGGTCGTTAGCGACAAACTCGCTCAATTCACTTAACGTGGTTTTTCTTACCGTCTCAAAGGTCTTGGTCAACTCGCGGCAATAGGTCACGGGGCGCTCGCTACCAAAAACGCTGACCATATCGGTTAGGCTGGCTAGAATACGGTGCGGCGCTTCATAAAATATCAAAGTTTCCGTATTGTCCTTAACCCCTTCGAGCTGCTTTTGGCGACCGTGGGTTTTGGCAGGTAAAAAGCCAATAAAACTAAAGCGGTCCGAAGGCAGACCAGCGACCGATAACGCGGCGATGGCAGCACTAACACCAGCGACAGGCACGACTTTCACGCCTGCTTCATGAGCAGCTTGTACCAATTGAAACCCAGGGTCACTGACCAAAGGCGTGCCGGCATCACTAATCAAAGCGATGGGGTGACCGCGTTGAATCATCTCGATAATTTTGGGCGTTTGTATTTCACTATTGTGCTCATGATAAGCCCAAGTCTGGCTATCAATATTGAAATGGCTTAATAACTTGCCTGAAGTTCGGGTGTCTTCGCAAGCAATGATATCGACAGCTTTGAGGGTGTTGATAGCGCGCGGCGTCATGTCATCAATATTGCCAATAGGGGTGGCGACGATATATAGGCAGGCGGGGATAGACATGGTAACCTCAGTAACGGATAGTAAAAAATGGCAAGATAGCAGGATAGGAATTGCGGGTCAGTGTATCACGATGTGCTACTATCAGGCGGTAGCAATCTTGGTAAATTCGAGTATAAAAATGCAAATACGGCCGCTAGAATATAACGTCTATCAGGATAAATCTATACACAGTCTGCAGCGTTTGCGCCCCTAATGTTAATCTTTTGCTAGGCTACTGCTTATGGTGACCACGCCGCTTAAGCTAACTTCTCCCAAACAGCGCCAAGGCAGCTGCTATGAGCGCTTGGCTTTAGACTATTTGCAGCAGCAAGGATTGACCTTGATTGCGCAGAATTGGTTGATGGCCAAAGTCGGCGAATTGGATTTAGTGATGCTAGAGCAGGGCAATACTTGGGATACGCTCGTCTTTATAGAAGTGCGGCAACGTAAACCAGGAGCATTTGGCGACGCACTTACCAGTGTGACTGCGAGTAAACAACGTAAAATTATTAAGACCGCAAAGTTCTTTTTACGCCAGTATCCTGAGTATAAAGACTGCGAATGTCGCTTTGATGTGGTGGCTTTTACTGATGAGGCGAGTGCGCCTGAGTGGTTGGTAGGGGCCTTTATTGCTAAAGCTTGGCCTTAATAGCCGCTTACTGCGCAAGAAATAGAGTATAGCTACAGAATTTTTACCGAACTGGTATTTACCTGTTAGTCAGTTGTTTTATGATAACTAAAGTACTTTTCGGCTATCTCCTTGTGGGTTACTATCTAACTGCTTTAACGCAATGATATTAAGGGATTGCTGCTATTTAACCCTAGAAAACTAGAATAGCAAGTTTGCATAGAAAATTACTGCTAATTAGTCACTGGTATTAATTTACTGCCATAAAGTTATCGGTATAAAATCACTAATATAAAGTACAGCCCTATTTTTGGGCATAAGGTTCTCCACTTAGTCATTACGGCATAAGGGCACAATGGGTATGCTACTACAACGAAAATCGCTATCAAAAGCTACGCGCTTATATCAGCAGTCTGTATCAACGCGTGGGACTGCACTGGTTACCACTAAGTCCGCTATGGTGACCAATAAATTGGCTTTCACCCTGTTAGGAGCCTTGTTGGGAACAATGGTGCTAAGCAGCTGTGCTTCTTTGACGCCGGTGGGCAATACCCCAGAAACCACCTCTAATATGCCGGCTTACCCCTCAAACTATGGGGTAGCGGTGACCGAGCGTACGATATCACAGCGATTATTAGACCGCAGTATTGCGCATACCGCCAGTGTAAATATCAAAGCTTTAGACCCCGCCCTAGCCAATGACAGCCGTATTAGCATCGATAGTTTTTATAGCGAAGTCCTATTATCGGGAGAAGTGCCCACGGAAGCGCTCAAGACGCAGATTGCCGCTATCGTGCGCTCTATGCCGGACGTGCGCCAAGTCTATGATGAGATGACGGTAGGCCCAAATCGTGGCTATAGCTCGACCGTACAGGATGGTTATATCACCTCTAAAGTGATGGCGAAAGTGTTGGCAAATAAAGACGTAAAAACCTCGCAGGTCAAAATAGTGACCAATAATGGCGTGGTCTTTATTATGGGTCGTATGACCCCCACGCAGCAAAGCCATGTGATTGATATTGCTAACCAAACGGTCGGCATTACGGAACTGGTTTTATTGACGACTTTAGTCAATGACAATGGAGAAGTGCTGACCGAGCAAGACGTGATGCAAGAACAGAATCTTGAAGCGCCTGCCGTAAATGGACTAGAGAGCATCAGTCCAGCCAGTACCTCCAACCGCCGCTCGGTCCCTATTAACCAAGCGACTGATGCTACTAGTGCTACACCCAATCCTAGTACCCAGCCTGCACCCAATCAAGGCTCTGACAATTCCAGTGGCAGCGGTTATATCGATTTATACCAAGATCAGGTGGTTAACTAGACGCTAAAGTATTAAAAGGAGAGTTTGTTTACAATCAGGATATAAAATACCCATCAAAGCCAAATATGAAAATTAGAGATAGAAAGTAAGATAGAAGCAGTAAGGCATAGAAAGTTAGCTAGAGCGTGCTTAGGGCTAAACAACTAGGTGTTATGAGTAAAAGTATTGCCCCGTTATGGCGCTTAAAGCCGATATTTTATCGATTTACTAGGACATGCCCTAGGTCGCTTCACTTTCCTGTAATGATGAGTAATAACATGGACGTCAATCCAAAAAATACTAAAGCCACCCTAAATAATAAATTGGAGCAGCATCCGGCTATGGATAGCTCGTTATTTAGTGAGGTCCTGCACAAAGTTACCAACACCTCCCCACGTAAGTTATTGACGCTACCATCAGGTCGCTGGTCTTGGGCTATGGTGGTAGGGGCCGGAGCGCTAACCGCGTCTTTAATCAGCCAACAAGCCGCTGCCCTGTCACCTCTCGACTTGGTGAATGCCATTAGTCCAGATGGTGGCGTAGGGGTGAGCAAAGATATTGCTTATGGTGAGGATGCCGCGCAGAATCTGGATGTTTATTATCCTAAAGCACTGGCTAAAGCCGTCCGTAAAGGCAGTACCATCGAACAGCGCTATCCGCTCGTGGTTTTCGTCCATGGCGGTTCGTGGGAAAACGGCAATAAAGACCAATATGCTTTTGTCGGGCAAAGCTTTGCACAAGCCGGCTATGTCACCGCCGTGATTAATTATCGTAAAGCGCCAGAGTTCGTTTATCCCGCATTTGTACAAGATTCTGCTCAGGCTATCGCTTGGGTGCATCAAAACGCGGATAAGCTTTACGCCAATCCCGAGAAGATGGCAGTCGTAGGGCAGTCAGCTGGGGCTTTTAATGCCGTAGCAGCGGTGTCTAATGCGAACTTTTTATCGCCTTATGGGATGACCCCTAGCGATATCAAAGCCGTGGTAGGCATCGCAGGACCTTACAGCTATGACTTCCGTACTTCAGACACGCGTACGGTATTTCCAAAAGATGGCGATCCGGACAACATTATGCCAGACCGCCTCATTGACGCTGGAGCAGGTAAAACCCAACCGGACTATCTGTTATTGACGGCTGAAAATGATGATATCGTAGGCGATCAAAATACTATTAGAATGGCAGCAGCGTTACGCGCGGTAAAAGCTAATGTACAAACTGGTGAAATTAAAAAAGCCAGTCATGCCACCAGTATCGGAGCGATGGCTACCCCATTACGTCGCTTAAACGATGTGCGTGAGCAAGTGCTGACTTATCTCGATGGCGAGCTAAAATAGGGGCGTTATTAGCAAAGATAGGCTAAAATCAACGCCTTTGCGCTTTGTAAACAGGCTAGCGCGGCGGCTTAGTGTGCGTCACTGGACACCCGCTGACGTTATAAATCCGTTGCGACTGTGCAGCGGTACAAGACGCGATGCTTATCTCTTGGTATAATCGCTAATTATTTCAATTCTAAACATCACAGGTAATCCCCATGAGCATGAATGCTGACGACTTAATCGCCTTTTTACAGCCGCATTTTCCCGATGCTTTTATTCAAGCCGCCAACCAAGGCAACAAATTTGACGTGCGCGTTGTCGATGCTAGCTTTGAAGGCAAACGTAGTGTGCAGCGTCAGCAAGCAATCTATGGTTTGGTCAATGAAAAGATTGCCAATGGAGATATCCATGCCTTAAATATTCAAGAGCTAACCCCGGCAGAGTGGGATGCGCAGCAAGCGGGTCAATAACGACTGACCCCACTAGTGCTACCCTCTGATTGTCTGCCGTTTTATTCTCATTTTAGTTAGCTTTGGAACCCCTTATGGATCAATTTTTAATTACTGGTACCGGCCGTATTTCCGGTGAAGTCACTATTTCTGGCGCCAAAAACGCGGCGTTGCCATTGCTAGCGGCTATGATTTTGGCAGAGACCCCGACGACTTTACACAATGTCCCATCCCTACAAGATGTGACGACGCTCATCAAACTGATTTCAGGTATGGGCATCGTTATTAGTAAAGAAGGCAATACGGTCACGTGTAATACCAAAACTATCGATAGTTTCTACGCCCCGTATGACTTAGTGAAGACGATGCGCGCCTCTATCTTAGTATTGGGACCGTTGCTGGCACGTTTTGGCGAAGCTGAAGTATCGTTACCTGGCGGTTGTGCTATTGGTTCGCGTCCGGTCGATCAACATCTGCAAGCTTTTGAAGCGATGGGTGCTGAAATCATAGTAGAAAACGGCTATGTTAAAGCTAAAGCTCCTAAAGGTGGCAAGCTAATTGGTTGTGAATACAGCTTTGATATGGTAACAGTTGGCGGTACTGAAAACGTCATTATGGCGGCAGCATTGGCTAAAGGCACAACACGCCTAGAGAACTGTGCACGCGAGCCAGAAGTCGTTGATTTGGCAAATATGCTAGTTGCTATGGGTGCCAAAATTGATGGTATCGGCACCGCAAACATGACTATTGAGGGCGTTGAGTCTTTACACGGTTGTGAGTACTCAGTAGTGCCTGATCGCATAGAGACCGGCTCTTATTTAGCAGGCGCCTTGATGACTGAAGGTGATGTGTTAACTAAACATACTCGTCCAGAACTGTTGCTACCGGTTTTGAAAAAGTTTGAAGCGATGGGTGCCGTTATTACCACAGGTGATGATTGGATTCGCGCGCAAATGAAAGGCCGTCCGTTACCAGTAGATATCCGTACGCAGCCGCATCCTGGTTTCCCAACCGATATGCAAGCCCAGTTAATGGCGGTATGTTGTTTAGCCGATGGCACCAGTACTATTATCGAAAATATCTTTGAAAACCGTTATATGCATGTCCCTGAGCTTGAGCGTATGGGCGCGAATATTAAAGTAGACGGCCATACCGCTATCGTTAAAGGTGTGGAAAGATTTGAAGCGGCACCAGTTATGGCAACCGATTTACGCGCGTCTATGTCACTCGTTATGGCGGCGGCGACTGCTGAAGGTAAAAGCTTGATCGATCGCATCTACCATATCGACCGTGGTTACGAAGATGTTGAAAATAAACTGCGTGGCTTAGGCGTCGACATCGAGCGCGTTAGTAGTAACGATTAGAGCTTAGCTTAGCAATTGTAGAAATTATCTAATCAATGCCGCAGTTGTAGGGTGGGTTAGCGTTAGTGTAACCCACCGCTTATATTAACATTGTGGTTGGGTAGCTTTTATCTAAACGCTTTATCAGGGTTTGACTCAACTAAGCCCCCCCTACATATTTCGCCGCCAATAACTATTAGATTAAATTACCGCTAGCTAGAAAGACGCTTAACCTACGCGGTAATGACCACCCACTTAAAATAAAATAATTGACCAGACTATGACTGAATCGAACGAGCTGCTTAACCAAGCCGATAATGACTTTAATGGTCTCACTTTGGCGTTGTCTAAAGGCCGTATTCTTAAAGAAACTTTACCCCTGCTCAAAGCGGCCGGTATCGAATTATTAGAAGACGTTGAAGCGTCACGTAAGCTTATTTTCCCAACTTCGCATCCGGATGTGCGCGTATTAATTCTGCGCGCTAGCGATGTGCCCACCTACGTCGAACACGGCGCAGCGGATTTTGGGGTAGCGGGCAAAGACGTACTGCTTGAGCACAGTACTAGCCATATTTATGAACTGTTGGATTTAGAGATTGCTCAATGCAAACTGATGACCGCTGGGATTAAAGGTGCAGAATTGCCTAATCGCCGTTTGCGGGTCGCCACCAAATATGTCAATGTTGCGCGCGCTTACTTTGCCAGTCAAGGTCAGCAAGTTGATGTCATTAAACTATACGGCTCTATGGAGCTGGCACCGTTGGTTGGCCTAGGCGATTTAATCGTCGACGTTGTGGATACCGGCAATACTTTACGGGCTAATGGTCTCGAACCGCTTGAGCATATTTGTGATGTGTCCTCGCGCTTGATCGTGAACCCGGTCAGCTATAAGCGTAAATTTGCGCTGCTTGAGCCGATTCTAGAAAGCTTTAAAACGACGATTGCAGCAAAAGCCTAGCTGTTATTAGGCCAGAGCTGCTAAGTTCGCTCTAACTTATCGCAATCATCAAAAATTTAAACCAGTGCGTCGCGTAAGATTTAAGTCTTGCGTGATACACTGGTTTTAATCGTTTTATTCCCGATATAATTTTAGTTACTCTATAGACCTTATACCGTCAGCTCATCCACAACTTTTTTAATTTGGCAATTATAGGCGGCGTTTTGGCCTAATCTTTTTCAGCCTATAACCAGTCGATTAAGTTGTGAGTGGCATTAAAGATATTACCTTGCAGAGGACCCTTCATGCGTACCCTAACCAGCACTGATGCCAATTTTGACAGCCAGCTTTCTGAGCTACTCGCATTTGAGACCGTGAATGA
>Ga0208015_1000634_pt1 | contig 16613 bp, 13 predicted proteins | sample 26BtaG_FD_184101 | JGI IMG/M metagenome (GOLD analysis project Ga0208015, IMG submission 184101) | Marine viral communities from Cariaco Basin, Caribbean Sea - 26B_WHOI_OMZ_CsCl (SPAdes) (version 2) | ecosystem: Environmental > Aquatic > Marine > Oceanic | place: Caribbean Sea: Cariaco Basin...
TATCCGTGATTGGTTTAATCATGTCGACCGCCAACCTTTATTAGCGCAATTGACCGCCAACCAACGGATGGATTTAGTGGGTTATGAAGGCAATGCGCAGGGCTTCCGGCTATTGGTGCGCAATGAGCATCACCCTGATAAAGGCGGGATGCGCTTAACTTGCGCCACCCTCGGCGCGTTCATGAAATACCCTTGGCTGTCCAGTCATAGCAATCCGCCACAGCTCTCAGAGTCATTCAACACGATCTCCAACACAGCTTCCAGTACCTCGATTAAAAAGTACGGCTGCTTTGCTAGCGAAGCCGATAGTCTAGAGCGTCTCGCCAGCCGTCTACGGTTGCCACGCTCGCCACACCACGATGGTTTTGCCCGTCACCCCCTAGCCTATTTATTAGAGGCAGCGGATGATATTTGCTATGCGCTGATTGATTTAGAAGATGGCATTCATTTAGATATGCTCAGCTATCGCGAGGTGGAACCGCTGCTGTTGGAATTGGTTGGTGAGCGCTTGGGTGCTCCGCCTGAAGTCATTAACAATGCTCCAGTTCGTCATAAGTTAGCAGCGCTTAGAGGTCGCGCGATGATGCGTTTGGTGGATAAGGTTACCGATGCTTTTGTTGATAATGCAGGCGACTTATTAACCGGTCACCTAGAAGGCAGTCTGTTTGACCACTGCGACCGCTCCGTAGCGTCGGGGATTAACAGCGCCAAAACCTTGGCCAAAGAGCAAATCTTTAATCATCCGAGCAAAGTGCGTATGGAACTGATGGCCAATCAGTGTTTACAACGCCTACTCGATGCCCTAATGCCGTTGGCGACCAAGCCCTTCGATAGCGCAACCTCCTTTGAACAGCAGCGCCTGCTACGCTTAATTGACAGCCACTTTGCCGACCATCATCGTCAGTTGACGGACAACACTTATGAGAATGTGTTAAATATCTTAGATTACGTGACGGGGATGAACGACCATGAAGCCTATAGCCTAGCGCAGGATTTAAATGGCAGTCGCGCCGGCGTTTGGTAGCGGTACTCTTGATTAAATAACGAAGTACTAGCCACCACGAAAAGCTATTATCCTAGCCAAAAACCAAAATAATAGTTATGCTAATATGCTTACTTATTACCATTAACGCAAAAAACGGTCGATTTTACGATTAAATATGCTAAATTAGCCGTGATACTCGTTTTTTGTGGTCTAACGCAGTATGATACTCCACACCAATCGTTATCCTAAGATGAGCGTCGCTATGACCTTAAATACTCGTGAACAAAAAAAACAGCAAACCCGCCGTGCCTTTTTTAATGCCGTTTTAGACCTTTGTATGACCGGCCAAGCCTTTAGCTCTATCAGCTTGCGTCAGGTAACCCGCGAAGTAGGCGTAGTGCCTACCGCTTTTTATCGCCACTTTGATGATATGGAAGCTCTGGGTAAGTCGTTGGTCGAAGAAGAATTAGGGCAAGCCCTTATAGTCCTACGAGATCGTCTACAGATTGGTCGTCAGCGCAGTTTTGATCGCCAGATAGCTAAGAGTATCAAAATCTTCTTTCAAGCTATCGATGAGCATCCACGCTTTTGGCAATTTACCGTGAGTGAGCGTTTTGGCGGCTCAGAGGCCGTTCGCCGTGCTTTGAATGAGCAGATTAAGCTCTTGTCTATTATCGTCGGTGAAGATTTGGTGCTGCAACCCGCCTTTGCTCATATTAATGCTTTTGACCGTCGTCTATTGGCAGAAGCCGGGGTGAACTTATTCTTCTCTTGGATTATTGATTGGCTCGAGCTTAGCTATAGCGAATTCCACGATGATGAAGCCGATAACGATGAAATCGAAGCCAAAAAACAGGAAATGCTCCTCCATTGTACTCGCCAAGCACAAATGTTGTTCTATGGTGCCTATAACTGGAAGTCGAGCGAAGAAACCTTGATGAATGACTAGACGTCAAAATTGAGGGTAATATAGGCTAAATTAAATAAAGGGCTGCTAAAATTTTAGTAGCTCTTTTTTATGGTGTATTGATTTTCTGTTTTAATAACTCATTGCCGATTACGAAACTAGGATGACGAATTAATAAATTTTTAGAGGGTATTAATTCCTAGACGTTATTCATTTTTAAACACTGTTAATTTTTTAGCGGTTTATTCGTTGGCGCATAAGCTGTCGGACGGTAAGGCCATAATCGCTGGGAAAAAGCTTGCACTACTCTATCCTTTTTAGACTCTGCATCCTTACTCCCGTCACCTTGAGGCGTATTTGCCGTATTACCACCGCTATTATCATCGGCAACCCGTTTGCTAATCATCACGGTGGCAAAGCGTTGCTTGGGCGCTTGACCTGCATCCGCTTGCAACTCTGCAGCGGTAATCAACGCCGTGAAAGCTTGGCTATCCACCGCTAATAGTCCTTCTACCGCACCACGCGACTCTTCAGGCAAACCATTAAACGGCGCTACTTGCCATAAACTCTCTATATCCGCAAAGGTCTGTGACTCTCTACCACGTACTAAGGCTTGCATTTGCTCAGGGGTACTGCTTTCCACAATAGCTGCTAACACTTCAGGTAAAGCCGTATTCACATTCACCGGCAGATAATAAGGCACAGCACTAACATAGGGTCGTAGCGCTGCTAAACCTTCCGCCGTAATGCCATCTACTGAGGCCAATTGCTCCACGCTAAAAAAAGGCTGGTTGGGTAAGTTGACCGCACCCGTACCACTGGCTAAGGTAGACTGATAAATCGCCGACTCCTCAGCGCTGTCTTCATAAACGCTACTATCAGGATCTTGCCAATCTAACACGGCAGTGGCTATGCTCTCTTCTAGCCCGAGCTGCTTTAATAACCGTTTAAAAGCCGCCAACGCATTCACATCCACGGCGTCATCATGATAAAGGTTATTTAGGTTAAAGCGACTCGCCTCATCATAGATTTCTACCGTGATGATATTATTACCTAAGGGATAGGGAGGGATAGGCTGTGCCCAAATGTCTTGCGCACTATCCGTATCGTTGAGCTTGCTGTCCGCGCTAATGACAGCCATGGCAAATTGACTGCCCGCTTGCACATCTTGTAGCAACTGGTCTTGCTGAAACAATAACCCGCTTTGGCGAATAGCAATCTTCTGACTCGCCAGCATCGCGCCTGCCACGACCGTAATCGACACCACCAACAGCAGTATCGTCAATAGGGCTACGCCGTCTTGAGAATGGTGACCTGAAGGCATTAAGACGGTAGGACGCGGTAAGCTCAAAGGGACAGTATCCTTACTTTGCTAAGTCTAATAGGTTGTATAAAAGAGTAATAATCTGCGCAGATATTCGCAATAGCTACAGTTTATGGAGCAACAGTTTATGGAGCAGGTGTCTCTGGTGGTGTTTCGCCAGCATTTCCGTTGGGCGTTTCGGGAGTGTTATTATTCGTGCTAAACGCTTTACTGGGTGCAGCAGGAGTAGCCAACGCAAACTGCCACGAAAGCGGCATATCATGATAAGTAAAGCTTAAACCTACCCCTTTGGGCAATTGCGCTACCACAGGCTTTTGCGTAGAGCTAGCATTCGGCAATAGGCTAGCGGAGGTATTCTGCCCAGTATTATTATCATCACTGGGAAACCGGTTACTCACTTCTGGAGTATAAGCTTGCCATGCCGCGCCACTAATTTCTGTCAATAACACACTATCAAGACTGACCGCCTGTTGTGCCTCACCAATCTGAGTAAACTGGCGACGAATTAGCTGCTCGCCTTCAATGAGGTAAGTCACTTGTACGAGAGCGGGACTGCTTTGATAACGCGGATCAGGGTCAGCGAAACGGACAAAGCTCAATTGCTCAGGCTCTAGCTGTAATAACGGGGGTGAGGCTGGTGCGGTCTTTTTTACTTCAGGAACAGGTGATTCTGGCGCACCTTCAGGACGATTAGTAGTCGGCGCTGCGGCCTGCGCCGTCACCTTTTGATAAGGTACAATTTGGCTCATATCCTGCTGAATCTGTAGATAGGCATACTGCAACTCAGAGAGTTGGTCCGCATGATACTGAGCGCGCTCTTTGGCACGAGTAAGCCCATCAAATACCTGCCAACCGGCTAATGCCAACACGGCAAATATCGTCATGGCAATCAGCAGCTCTAATAGGGTGAAGCCCTGCTCCGCTGTTTGATGGTCAACAGCTCTAGGAGTAATAGCTTGCTCATAAATCGTTTGGCTATCCGCTACTAGGTGGTTTGCTAAATTGGCGCTATGTTTAGCCATTATTGCCCTGCCCCGCGTAAATCCGTGGTGCTAGCGGTATTCGCCTTACTCACCATAACGGTCAGGTCGGTGACGCTATTTTGCACCGTACCATCGATTATCGGGGCTACTGCAATGGTGACTTTATTAATCGCCGGGGTCATGGTCTCTCCGACCGTCATCATTACTTGCCATTCACGACCTTGCTCGCTGACTTTTTTAGTTTGATTATCGCTGAGCCACGTTTGATTGATACGTAAGTCAGCCGCCGTATTTTGTGCAACGAAATGAGCTAGAGTTCGCGTTTTAAGGATATCAACCGAGCGTAAATAAGCGGAGCTAGCACGACTGGCAGCGACTGCGACCACTGCTAATATGGCTAAGGCAACCATAACTTCAATCAGTGTAAAGCCCTTTTGATGCTGCGCGCGGCCATAGGCTATTTTGGCGCGGGGGACACTCTCAGTTAGAGAAGCCTTAGTTAAAGAAGCCTTTGATATAGAGGATTTTGGTAGAGGCCGCTGCTTAATCATGAGGCTTGGCCAATACGGACATTGCCATTGGGCTCGACGATGATCACCTCACCTACCGGACGTTTATCATGCAGGATTTCAATAGCAACGGGGGTCGCCTCGCCAGTACCAAACCAGACCACTTGCGGAACTTCTTGACCAGCAAACCAAGGCTGCAGAGGTCTTGCTGCCCCAGCGCTAGTATTGGTTAACCCATCTAAGGGATTGATAGTAATACTCACTTTAGCAGGCAGTTCTGGCAGGGTTACGCCCGCCTCTACCTGCCAAGTCGGTTGGTTAGTATTCTCATCTGTCATTGCGCTCAGCTCCATCGCATTTTTAGCATTGGCATCCTGCTGTCCCGCTGTATCTTGGCGATAGGCACTATAAGGGTCTGATAAAGTAACGATAACCGGCATTACTTGACCTTGCTTATCCGCTTGCAGACTCAGCCCCATCGGTTGCATACGTTCTGCTGACAATAGCCGCACGTACTGCATACTATCGATAAGGTGCTCATAAAAAGCACGGTTTTTACGCGACTCACTACTGCCCACCGATAGGCTCATCATACCGGCAAAAACCGATAGGATAACGATGACGACCATAATCTCTATTAGAGTAAAGCCCTGCTGTGACTGCTTAGCGCCCATATCATCTGATTGTCTACTGAAAGTGGCTTCCATTCTAGCTTGATTTCATAGCATTGTATTCACAAAATACGCTTATACGATTTATCGTAACTATTAGGTTCAAAAGCGAACCCATTAAAACGCCCTTTTTATCGTTATCAGTAATCTAACTCGCAGTTTGACCCAACACCTACATCGCCAAACCTTATAAACTGCTCTAATTTTAGGCCATAAAAAAACGCTTTATAAAAAAGCGTTCTCTTAAATATTCTATTAATTCACCATAAAGCTCTAAGACTAATTGGTATAAGTATTATTCTTATGCGCCTGTGACTCGGATTCGATTTGCTCAACCAACTCCTGCATATCCTCATCTTCCTGCTCACCTTCTTGAGTCGGATAGCGGCTTGGCAGGTCCAACATCTGCATAATTAAGGCATACCGCAAGGTATCACGGCGCCCCAAATAACGCTGATAGAAACTCGAGTTTAGCAGTCCTGCTCCGCCTTGGCCCATAGCCCAAATAGAAGACAAATAGTCACGAGTAGACATGCTGCTACGGGTCTGTTGCAGATAGCCACTGGTGATATCAATCAGACGTTTCATACGCTGACGGCGAATATCGTATAACTCGGCAAACAGACGGTTTAAGCCGGTCACTGAAGCGGCAAGACGCTCCTCTATCTGATTGAGCAGCATTGCTTTTTGTGGATTCAGCAATTGCTGCAATATCATTCTTGCTATGCCAGCCGAGGGGCAGTCATCGATTCTATTAATCGCAAACAGCTGCTCTTCATAGCGAATGATAATGCGTAAATACAACTCATCCTTGCTCGAAAAATGTTTATACAGCGTACCCTTAGCCAAATCCAACTGATCCGCTAAACTATCAAGAGTAATGTCTCCATCCCCCGACTCCAGCAGTAACTGCTCTGCCATCGCAAGGATACTTTCTTCTCGCATTTTGAACTGATGCTGACGACTCATGACCACTCCTAAAACTGACATTACTTAACATTAAAAGTCTCTCAATCTTATAGCGCTGCGTCAAGGTAGCCCTAGCAATGCTTCTTTTTTTACCTTGCAAAGCGCTATAAAATGACTGAGTGGTCATAGGATAACGATTTTAGGTATATTGTGCCAGTAGATTCTCAAAGTTTTTTGCAGTCATTTCCCCAATCTGTTCTGGAGTCTTGCCCAATAAGTCGGCTAAGCAGGCAGCAACGTACGGTACAAATGCCGGTTCATTCGGTCTACCGCGCTTCGGTACGGGGGCTAGGTAAGGACTATCCGTCTCGATAAGTATACGGTCCATAGGCACTTTAAGAGCAGCATCGCGGATAGTCTGCGCACTCTTAAAACTTACGATACCCGAAAATGAAATGTAAAAGCCTAAATCTAAGGCTTTCTTCGCCGTGTCCCAATCTTCAGTAAAGCAGTGAATGATACCGTGTTCTGCCTTCTCTGCTTTTAAAATATCTATGGTATCGTGTTTAGCTTCGCGGGTATGTACGACCAACGGTTTCTTTAACGCCTGACTGGCATAAACGTGACGCGCAAGGCTGGCTTGCTGTTCTTGTTTATTTTCATCGCTCCAGTAATAGTCTAAACCGGTCTCGCCAATCGCCCAAATGTGATCAGGCGTGGCGGTTTCGATTAGACGCTCCGTAGTAGCGGATTGCAATACTGCTAAATCCTCACACGGGTGAATGCCCACGCTCATGCCCAAATTTAGCGCATCATCGCTAAAAGTCGTCACAATATTATAAATCTCATCGTATTCCGCAAAGTCACACATAATCGCCATTGCGCGGGTAACGTTAGCTGCTTTCATAGCTTTAATGGCGCCGCTAAGCTCGCCATCGTATTTGGTTAAATCGAGGCGGTTAAGATGACAATGGGTATCGGTAAACATAAGGGCTGACTTCCATGCTGATTCGCTGAATGAGGTAGTATATCATTGGTGTCAAAATTTAGATTTCAAGCGCTTAGGTCAAACTGAGGTTGCCCTTAGACTGGCCTTAAAGGAGTAACTTGGTTCACATTGCTGCGTGCTACCGTATAATGTAAGTGGTTCGATTTAAAACAGATATAGTGCAACTGGGAGAAATTTTTTGCAGCCTTTGAAAGCTATATGCATACAACCAGCCATAAAAATTTTTACCAGTTGCACGGCCTATGCTGACTCAGTCTTATTTAAACTTACCTATAACCGGCTTTAATTAAGCGCTAACAACAGCCCTCGTACCTCTTAATAAAAAACTACTATCCCTTAATTATTAATTCCCTGCTATACGGACGACCATTTTGCATAACCTGTATCAATCGACTAAAAGACTCCTATATCGTGGCCGTTTTATGGTCACGGATAAGGGCGAGCGCAATCAAATCACTATCGGTAAAGGTAATAAAATTATCGGGGACTCAGTTATTACCTTTCGTCAAGGCGATAGTAATCAAGTGATTATCGGAGCGGACGGTAAATTTAATAATTTAAAAATCGACATTCGTGGCAATAATAATATCGTGTCTATCGCAGACAAGGTAAAGTTTTCAGGGCAATTATTAATCGTCGGTAATGGCTTACGGATTGAGATTGGCGAGCGTACCACCGCTATTGGTTGCTACGTGCTCGCCCGCGATAGAAGCGTCACGATTGGGTCAGCGTGTATGATATCGCGAGGTATTGAGATTAGAGCGAGTGATGTGCATAAGGTTTACGATATCGACTCTGGTGAGCGCTTGAATACCGCGATTCAAGATGTCAAAGTTGGCAATCATATTTGGATTGCTGCGAATGTGACGATTTCTAAAAATGTACAGATTGCTGACGGTTGTATTATTGCCGCAGGCTCTTTTGTGAATAAATCTGTGCCAACCCCCAATGTTATGCTCGCCGGCACGCCGGCCAAGGTCATTCGTGAAGGCGTGCGTTGGGAGCGATGATTTGTTAAGCGATGAGTCGTTAATTCAGTGGCACTACCCGCATCACTTCTTCCAAGGTGGTAATGCCTTCTAAGATTCGCTTAGCTCCTGCTAGCCTGAGTGGCTGCACCCCTTCCTTATACGCCTCACTTTTTAACACATCCAGCTTGGCATCTTCAGCGACCAATTTTTTCAGGGCATTGGTCATTGGCATAATTTCATACAGCCCGACCCGGCCTTGATAGCCAGTATTGCGACAGTGCTCACAGCCTATCGCATGAAAGAATTGCTTAGGCATCGGCGCTGACCAGGGACTGACCAACTGCTGCCACTGAATTGCCACTTCGCTATCGGCAGCGACCTCCTGACCACTTTTACACTGCGGACATAAGGTACGTATTAGCCTTTGCGCCACCACCCCTAGGATAGTCGCTGAGGTTAGAAAAGGCTGTACGCCTAAATCATGCAGTCGCGTCAAAGCGCTAGGTGCATCATTAGTATGCAAAGTGGATAAGACTAAGTGACCCGTTAGCGAGGCTTGCACCGCCATATTTGCGGTTTCTTTATCACGAATCTCCCCGACCATGATGATGTCCGGGTCTTGGCGCATTAACGAGCGAATCCCGTCGGCAAAGTGCAAGTCTACTCCGACATTAATCTGCATTTGGTTAAAGGCGGGCTCAATCATCTCAATTGGGTCTTCAATCGTACAGACGTTGACCTGCTCGGTAGCCAACTGCTTTAGCGTACTATATAAAGTAGTGGTCTTGCCCGAGCCGGTCGGCCCCGTCACCAAAATAATGCCATTGGGGGTTGAGGTCATGGTTTGCCACGTTTCTAGCTGCTTACCCGATAATCCCAATTGGGCAAAGCTGCGCACTAGGACTTCAGGGTCGAACACCCGCATAACCAACTTTTCGCCAAATGCTGTCGGCAGCGTCGACAGTCGCAATTCAGTCTCCAGACCAGTAGGCGTTCGGGTCTTCAGGCGACCATCTTGCGGTTTGCGCTTTTCTGCCACATTTAGGCGACCCAAAATTTTAATTCGTGCCGTAACCGCCGTGAGGATAGCGGCTGGCATCTCATAAACCGTATGCAAGACCCCATCGATACGAAAGCGCACATTACCCGTATCACGACGTGGCTCTAGATGAATATCACTGGCACGCTGCTCAAAGGCGTATTGCAGCAGCCAATCGACCACGCGCACGATATGCTGGTCATTAGCGTCGGGGTTGCTGCTATCACCCAACTGTAATAGCGCTTCGACATTCGTGATGTCTGACGCTGCACGTTTATGAGCATTATTCGCCCCCGCAATAGCTTGGGTAACTTGATAAAACTCACGACGATAGCGGTTAATTTGCTCGGGACTAATATAGACCGTGCGGTAGTGCTTAGGCTTAATGATTTGTTCGATGTTGCTGTGCCAATCTTGATAAAACGGTTGGTCCGTACCGATGACCACTTCCGTATCAGTCACTTCGACCGGCAGAATATAATGAGTACGCGCGTATTCAAACGACATAATCCGGGTGACAGCAGGGACATTGACCTTTAAGGGGTCAATACGCACGATGGGCAATTGCGCCTTGTCCGCTAGCCAGCGATTAAGCCAAGCTAAATCTAGCTTTTGGCTACCATCGCGTTTATTTGTCAGTTGAAACTCAGTGATAACGATTAAAGGATGTTTGTCTTTATCACGGCGACTGGTCATCACCAGATTATAATCACGCTGGTCTATCACACCGTCTGCTAGCAGCTCATCTAAGCACCAGCGTAAATCAATACTCATCGAAAAATCAGGAATTGGCATAAAGTCACTTATAGGAAAGTTTTAATGAATTCGAGTCATAGTAGACCGTGCAACTGGTAAAAATTTTTATGGCTGGTTGTATGCATATAGCTTTCAAAGGCTGCAAAAAATTTCTCCCAGTTGCACTATATTCGTTTCAAATTGAATCAACTATATATTGGTCAAACTACTATTATTAGGCTATATCAACCAAGCTAATTAAACCATTGCTATCATCATACTAAACCACTGCCACCACAGCCACTATCCAAATAACTTCTGAATTATCCATTTGAAAGCTGACATCCCACTGCTTATAACGCATCACAAACACGTTGTCCGTCTCCTGTTGGCGATAAGCAGGCCTTGGGTCTTGTGCAATCAGTTGAGCAATAATATCGATATCTTCTAGTGTAAATGTTGTGTTGAACTTAGAAGAATAGGTTTTATTCATTAAACTGCTTAGGCTATTTTTATCATTGGCTGTTTCAATCAGTTGGGCGAATTGCTGCTGCGCAGTCTCGCTTATCTTAACCGTTTTACTACTGGGTTTATCCGGCGCAAAACCGCTCACCGCATTTACCATAGCATCGCTATACGCTACGTAAGGTTTGATATCGACAATAGGCGTACCATCCACCATATCCGCCCCCGCAATTTTTAAGATAACGCCCCTATCCGTCTGCTCTACCCCAACCAATTGCACTACGGAAAGCCCCATTTGTGAGGGGCGATAAGTACTGCGCGTGGCAAATACGCCGAGCTTAGCATTGCCGCCGAGTCTGGGTGGCCTTACTTGTGGCTTAAAGTTGGTTTGCGCGCGGTTATGATGCGTATGCCAAGTGAGCCAAAGATGGCTAAACTCCTCTATGCCAACGAAAGCATCCAACGTATTGTACGGCGCCAACATTTCAATATAACTGTGCACCTCGACTAGATTAGGCTGGCGGGGAATCCCAAATTTCTGCGATAGCGGCGAGCGGTGATAGCCGATGATAGGTACGCTAATAGCAGGGAGCACAGCAGGAGCATGGGACATAAATATAGGCCGCGTATGAACTAAACAATAAATGGACTAAATAGTAGCTAGGCTAAATAAAGTAAAACAACCTAACAACCTTAACAGAAAGAGCAGTTATTCTGTCACTAACGGCAGTTTAGCCTCATTCCAACCCAAGATATCGCCACTTAAATGGTAGACATTATCAGAGAGATTTTTTTGCTCTAGTAACTCACTAACCTTACCCGCACGCGCACCCGAACGACAATAAATAACCACGGGACTATCCGTATACTTACTCATAATAGTGGTGTCGTTCAGTATCTGATTGTGAGGAATGTTAATAGCGCCGGTAATATGTCCTGAGGCAAACTCTTCAGGGGTACGCACGTCAATTAAAGTATAAGCGGACTCTTCTGCTTCCTGCCAACTTAGTAAATTGGCTTGGCTCATTTCTTGAACCTTAGCACTGGCTACTGTAGTTGTGTCGGTAGAATTAGTAGCTGTACTGGTGGCTGCCTTTGGTAGAGTAGACGCATCGACAGCCTCTGAGTTACTACACCCTGTTAAGGCGGTCATAGCAACAAGGGTCATAGGTAATAATAGGTTCATTTTTTTCATTGGCTTTATCATCTTCATAATTATAACGCTTAGGAGTAAAGTTTATTTTAACGGGAATAAACGCAAACAGCCACTACAAGAGGTAGTGGCTGCTGGTATTAAGATCATTAAATGCACGCTTACTAAGCTAGCAAGCTAAGCAAAAATCCTAAGATTTTTCAGTTTTCATAGCGGCAGTGTCTGCTTTCTTCGACTTAGCTTGGTCCGCTTGGCTAGCATCAGTACCTTTTTCACTCATACCTTTCTCACTTTTAGCATCCATAGCTTTAGCCTCTTTATCATTAGCCTTAGCAGGTTGTGCTTTAGTGGCTTGCTTGTTAGCAGCTAAGTCTGGACGAGGGCTTAAAGTATCTGGCTTTAGCAGCTGACTGTTAAACTCTTCTTCCGAATCTGATCGGTAGCCATCCGCTATCTTAGCATCCATGTCATCATCACGTTTCAGATGGAAATCTGATTCGATGACTTGAGTCAGACGACGGGTAAGTTCTTCTAAGCGCCATGGCCATAAGATTGGACGACCGTCTTCGTTTAGATACCAGCTGTTACAGCCACTGGTCCAAACAGTAGTGCCTAACGCTTCGTTCACTTCCTCATAGAAAGCATCGGTGGCTTCTTGTGTTGGCTCAACTTCGCTAATGCCTTCACGGCGCATACGCTCCATCCAATTTAGGGCATATTGTGACTGAGCTTCAGCGATAGGTACTAATGAAGAGTTACCAATCGGGCTATTCGGTCCCATCAAGGTAAACAAGTTCGGGAAGCCTGGAATCATCGTGGTGTTATGAGCGATTGGACCCTCATTCCAAGCGGCATCTAGTGGCATACCGTCACGACCTGTCACTTGCATAGGGCGCATATAAGACTGTGCGTGGAAACCTGTAGCAAAGACTAAGATATCAAACTCATGCAACTTACCGTCTGTAGTGATGACCCCTTTTGGATCAATACGCTCGATATTGGCGATGCAAACTTCTACGTTTGGCTGTTGCACGGCATCATAGAACTTCGGTGAGCTAATCATACGCTTACACATAGGCGCATAGTCAGGGGTCAGGCGAGCACGCAAGCCATCATTCGCGACGCGAGATAGACTGCCCTTGGCGCCCTTACTAAAGACGCTGCGCTGCCAACCTGGCGTTAGTGGCGCTTGAAACAAGCTGGTAAATAGCTTACCAGAAGCGTTATAAGCCAAACGCTGTAGTGCTGGAACTTTAGCAGCTAACGTGCGCAGTGGTTTTGGAATCTTCGGATTCGGCGCACTAACTACCCACTGCGGCGTACGTTGGAATATCGTCACTTGCTCACACTGCTCAGATAAGGCAGTGACAATCTGCACACCTGTAGAGCCATTACCGATAATACCCACGCGCTTACCGTCTAAAGGTACGCTGTGATCCCAACGTGCACTGTGGAAGCTAGGACCTGCAAAGGTATCTTTGCCTGGGATATCAGGGGTATTCGGATGATGCAATACGCCCGTCGCACAGACTAAGACATCGGCTTCGTCCGTCTCACCAGACTTAGTCCTGATTTTCCAACGGCCATCTTCATATTTGGCTTCGTCGATTTCACTATTGAACTTAATATGTTCTGTTAAACCGCGCTTTTCAGTTACCTCTTCAAAGTAGGCGCGTAGTTCACTACCTGGGGCAAACACTTGGCTCCACTTAGGCGACAACTCATCTTTGTAGCAATAGAAGTGGGCTGGTACGTCACAAGTCAATCCGGGATAAGTGTTATCGCGCCACGTTCCGCCTACTGACTCGGCTTTTTCGTAGACGACAAAATCATCAGAACCCGCCGACTTTAAGGTCTTCGCCATTGCAATACCTGACATACCGGCACCGATAATAGCGACTCTCGGTAAAGGTTTTTCTGGCTCGTAACGTGGGAACTCGCGTGACTTCCATTTGAGCATCTTTTTAGTAAATAAGCGGTCGACAATCCCTAAGGTCAAGATACCAGGATGCCAAACACGAATAGGCTCATAGGCTACTGCATACAACAGCATATCTATGCCGGCTTCTAGCGACAGTTTAGGATAGTCACTCCAGGCATTTTGCGCAGGAGCAATCATATCGGTTTGTGTCAATGGCAAATGCACTGTGGTCCAGTTGATACCATCGTTATAGGTCTCAGCGGCAACACTCTCAGCAAAGCCATCCAAGGCCATTTTTGAGGCGATATAGGCGCCAAATCGTGGTGTGCCATTAAGCTGCGTGCCCATCGTTGAGATATTAATGACGTGACCACCAGTGCCCGTAATACGCATACGGTCTACTAAAGGAATAGTCAGGTTGACAGCGCCAAAATAGTTGATTTTCATGACGCGATCGTAGTCATGAAGGCGGTCAGCCGCTTGATAGATAGTCCGGCGGATAGAGCGGCCTGCGTTATTGATAATAGTATCAACCCCGCCATGCTCCTTGATGATTTGGGCGATCAGCTTTTCGCGGTCTGCGTCGTCACTCAAGTCACAAGTATAGATGAAGGCTTTGCCATCATAATCGGCGGCTTCGTCTGCCACTTCCTGTAGCAATTCGCTACGGCGAGCGACTAGCAGGACATGCGCCCCTGCTTTAAGTAAGCCCAAAGCGGCGCCACGACCAACACCCGACGAAGCGCCTGTCACTAAGATACGTTTGCCTTGGACTTTATGACGTAACTCATCTTCAAATGAGCGCCCAGCGGCGAGTCTTTTTAAATGATTAATACGGCGGGTAGGCTCGACTTCCATCAGAAGGTCAGCAATACGGTCTTTAGGGGTGCGTTTCGGTTTTGCGTTGGCTGTAATATCCATATCGGTCTTTCTCCATATAATGCGTTTAGATGCGTCATACTACTTGTATAGTTGCGCGAATCCTAGCAACGCTAGTGGCATAAAAATAGGTGGTATTGAGCGTATTAATATGTCCTCGAGATTTTCAATGATTTTGACAAATTCTCTCAGACCTTAAATTCCGCTCTAAGTAGTTATGAGCTTTTTACAACTTCTAGTAGCAGTCATTTAACCTTAATTTGTGCTTCGCCCTATCTCGAGTTAAAAGCTACTATCAGGCTAGACTAGTAAATCTGCCTATAAACACTTATAGTCTCAAATAAACGGACGACTATAAAAAGATGCCGCTAAATGTAACAATTCACTACTGCTTATAAGGTTTACTAGATGAGCTATTATTCTACTATTCATAGAGAAATATAAAATCCTTATAATGACTAACGAGTGTACACTAAAATAAAATTCAGCCATTATTTCAAGGCATGATGTTACGGCACTACAGTAAATCAACTCGTTTTTTCCCTGCTGGTAATAGCCTAATATTAAGGGAATTAAGATAAGTTATTGGTTTTTTGGAGATATTATTATTTCCTTAGCCATTGAGCATTTGTTACTGTATAACGTAACCTAATGGCAGACTTTATTTTTCTGCTTCGTATTGTGCCTGATTTATGGCTTAACACTTTAGATCATGGATGATCGCTTCGGTTTCATCAGCCGTTTACTTGAACACAGATAAGGATATCTTATGACCTCACGCCACCCTGACATTATCACTACATCAAAGATACTTGCCAAGATTCCCGGCGTTCTTAGAAAATTTCCAAAAGTTAAAAAAGGTCTTGCCTACGCCACTAATGATGACACTGACGTGCATACCGGACTTGGCTTCACTTTTGCAAATGCAGTAGCTGCTCACCCTGACGCTATTGCTGTTAAATACGAAGATATGCAACTGACCTACCGTCAACTTGATGAATGGTCTAGCCAATTGGCGAACTATTTATTAGCTCAAGGTTTGAAAAAAGGCGATGTTTTTGGCGTAGCTTTAGAAAACCGTCCTGAAATACTTTGCACCTGTTTAGCTGCTGCTAAAACTGGGGCTATCGTGGCTCTAATTAACACTTCACAATCCGGTAAAGTACTGATTCATAGTGTTAATTTGGTTAAGCCTAAGCTGCTGGTTATTGGCGCTGAAATGGCGGATGTGTTTCAAGAAGTCCGTGGAGAGCTTGAAGTCCCTGCAGACGGCTATTATTGGTGGGATGATAAGGATACCTATAACCATAAAACGGATACCAATCCGGTAGCCGAAGGAATGACCTCGATTGGACCTATTATCCACGAGCAGTCTAAGGTCTGTCCTGAAACTAGCAAGAATATCTTCCTAAAAGACCCGCTATTTTATGTCTATACTTCAGGCACTACCGGTTTGCCCAAAGCCGTCGTGTTTAACCACGGACGTTGGATGAAGTCTTTTGGTCTGTTTGGGCACTCTTTTAACCTAACTCAAAAAGATACCCTCTATGTGACCCTCCCTCTATATCATGCGACCGCTATGGTCGTGTGCTGGAGTTGTGTGGTCGCCGGAGGCAGTGCTTTTGCCCTACAAAGAAAGTTTTCTGCCAGTAATTTCTGGCACGATATCAAGAAGTTTGACGCTACCAGCTTTGGTTATGTGGGCGAACTTTGCCGCTATCTGATTGAAACGCCACCTAGTGAAGCAGAAAAAGGCAACCGCGTGACCAAAGTCGTCGGTAATGGTCTGCGCCCAAGTATTTGGAAAGACTTCAAGACGCGTTTTGGCATCAAAGAAGTGTTAGAAATCTACGGCTCGAGCGAAGGCAACGTGGGCTTTTCTAACCTATTAAACTTTGATAATACTGTCGGCGTCTGCCCTATCCCCTTTAAGTTAGTCGCTTATGATCAGGAAGCCGGTGAGCCAATCCGCGGCAAAGATGGCTTTATGCAAAAGATTCGCGTGGGTGAAGTAGGCTTACTATTGGGTGAAATCACGGATAAAGCCCCGTTTGACGGCTATACCAATGTCGAAAAGTGAGCTATGCTGAAAAAACTGTAGAACCAAACTTGGTAAACTAACGACTCAATGAGGAGTTTATCATGACTAAGAA
>Ga0208015_1000635_pt1 | contig 16478 bp, 10 predicted proteins | sample 26BtaG_FD_184101 | JGI IMG/M metagenome (GOLD analysis project Ga0208015, IMG submission 184101) | Marine viral communities from Cariaco Basin, Caribbean Sea - 26B_WHOI_OMZ_CsCl (SPAdes) (version 2) | ecosystem: Environmental > Aquatic > Marine > Oceanic | place: Caribbean Sea: Cariaco Basin...
TCTCAAAATCTGCAACAATCCTTTTTTTAAACTCTTCTGAGTATTTACGCTGCTTGCGGATACTCCGTACATTTGCTTTCATAGTTTTCCACTCTTTAAGTGGTCAACCTATATCAGGGACGTACATTATTCATTATTCGTCATTCAAAAATCAACAATCGTTAATCGTTAATCATACTTCGCGATTTATTTCACACACTCTCACCTCTCACCACTAACCCCCAATACCTCATGCCTCATGCCTCCTGCCTAAAACATCTCGTTCACCTTATCATACACCAAGTGGCTTTCCCATCCTCTATAAAAAAGATAATCCGCCAATTTTTTCTTTTTCTTTAAAACATTGGTTTCCTTAATACTTTCTGCCTTTTTATCGGCAAGCGCATGGAAGGTCTCCATATATTCTTGATCGGTTATGGTTTGAAGCGCTATAGTGATTAGTGTTTTTCCGATATCTCTTTGTCTAAGCTCGCGCGCCAACCGTTGTTTTCCCCATTTTTTAATTCTAAATTTTCCACTGACAAATGCTTTGGCGTAGCGCTCTTCATTCAAAAAATTGTCCTGCATCAATTTCACCACAATATGGTCAATGGCCTCAGGAATCATATCCATACCACGTAGTTTTTGGACCACCTCTTTATGACAGCGCTCTTGGTAACTGCAATAGCGTTCCATCCTTTTTAAAGCTTCATCTACGGTATAGGTTTTTTTCGAAAACATATGCAAAAGTAGTTACAATTTATAAATTACCCATAAAACCTAAGGTGTTGGTTGTAAGACATTTTAGCTTATATTTGATAACCTGTGTTAGCAATACGTATTAATTAATTTTGGCATGATTAAAAAATACGCCCTCTTATTGGTAGCATTCTTATGCTTTGGTCTGTCCGGGTATGGGCAGGGCTCGGAGAGTTTTACAAATAGTAACGCCACCGCCAGTTATACTAATGGGTCTTATCTTGGAGACAACGGTATAACCTGGACCTACGTACAGTCTCGCAACGAAGGGAGTTTTCCTATCACAGGAAGAGGATTGATGTTGAGACAGGTTTCCGACCATAGCAGAATCACTTCTTCCTTGATACCAAATGGCATTGGAAGTTTTACATGCCGTCTCTTAAAAGGATTTACAGGTGCTGGAAACAGGCAGGTCGAATTGTTTGTCAATGGCGTTTCACAAGGCACTTCTATTGCTTGGGACAATGATACTATCCAGACCTTCACAGTAAATGCCATCAATATCACTGGCGATGTCATCATAGAAATTAGAAACATCACTCCATATCAGGTTGTTATTGATGACATTTCATGGACCGCCGCTTCAACAACCACAGTAGACTACTGCAATCTGCAATTTCCTCAAAATGGAAATATTACGGTTGGGACCGGATTTGATGTCTATGCCCAAGTTTACAAAGCAGGTATTACGGAAGCTGCCGGACCAGATCCTGGAATGGCAGCCTGGATTGGCTATAACACCATAAACAATAACCCGAATTCACCTGATTGGACATGGCTGCCCGCTACTTATAATACACAGATAGAAAATAACCATGAATATGTGGCCAACATCGGTACAGCATTGCCTTCTGGCACTTATTATTACGCCAGCCGATTTCAATTGGATGATGGACCCTACAGATATGGTGGTTACAGCGAATCGGGCGGTGGCTTTTGGGATGGAACTTCAAATCGAAGCGGCGAATTAAGTGTCGATACCGTCGACTTCTGCAACCTGCAATTCCCAGGTATTGGCTCCATCAACTTAGGGGATGATTATGATGTCTATGGACAAGTATATGAGCAAGGCATCACTCCCGGTGCTGGACAGGGTCTGGGCATTATTGCAGAGATAGGCTATAGTCTTACCAACTCCAATCCGAATACATGGACCGATTGGATTCCTGCCACTTATAATGTAGCTTGCTTAGACTGTAACGATGGACAGAATGATGAATATAGCGCTAATTTAGGTGCTGTTATCACCAGTCCTGGCACCTATTATTACGCCACCCGTTTTCGGTTGAATAATGGCATCTGGTTGTATGGCGGCATTTTGGCGGATGGCTCTGCTGGGTACTTTTGGGACGGCACCACCTATATTTCAGGGGTAGTGGAAGTTATGGCTCCTGAAATTAGAGTGGAGGCCAACGTCCATCCTTTTCTGGAAATCGTCAATGGCGACATGACACCCTTTAGTTTAAGAAACACACTGTTTGCGGCACAATACGTGGGGGCATCACAATCGAAATCTTACCGAATTCTGAACCTTGGGAATTTAGGTTTATCCGTACCAAGTGTGACTATCGTTGGTGCCCATCCTGGAGACTTTACCATCACGGTGCATCCGGCAACGACAATTCTTCCTGGAACATTTTCGATTTTAGAAATTGAATTTTCTCCTTTGGCAGCCGGTGAAAGAAACGCAATCGTATCCATTGTCAACAATGATCCTGATGAAAACCCCTATACCTTTGCGATTAGAGGGACAGGACTTTGCGTTTCCACGAGCAGTATGGCAAGTCCAACAAATGCACCGGCAGGCACCATCGTAACCGTTACCGGATCCAATTTTGACATCTCTACTTCCGCAAGTTTGAACGGCATTGCAATGGCAACCACACTTATTAATTCGACCACTATTGAAGTGACCATTCCCGAAAACGCATCAACAGGCCATATTGCAGTTGTGAACAGTATTGGCTGTACAAGTTCAATTCCTTTTACCGTTATAGATAGTCAAATTGGAGGATGCGAAGGAAGCGCCACGCTTTCCGACCTATTCATCAGCGAGGTTACTGACGCTACGGTAGGCGGATTAAGTTATATAGAAATCTATAATGGTACGGGCGCCACGGTGCCATTGGGAGAGTACTCTTTAGGCATCTACAACAATGGATCAAGTGCTCCCACCAATACGTTTTCACTTCAAGATGTTCCTCTAGCAAACAATACAACCTATGTAGTGGCCATTGGGGTTGCTGCGAATTGGACCAATTCAAACTCCTGTCCACAAATTGGTGGAAGAGCACAGTTGGCCGACCAAATAAGCACGTTAAGCGGCATCAACAAAAAAGATAATGAACATGATGTCATCCGATTATTAAAGTCCAACGGAACGGAGGTTGTCGATGAATTTGGGGTGTATATGGACAACACTTGGATGGATGCTACCATTGTCACCGGTGACCGTGGTTTTAACTTTAGGCGACTGAATACAGCGTCACTCCTACCGAATCCTATTTTTAATTTGAGCGATTGGAATGTTATTGACTGGGTAGGTTCAGGTCCCAGCTCTTGCCATACAAACGATTATTCAGATATTGGACATTTTGATTTTTCAGGTGGTGCATCGCCTACGGTCACCTTGCAACCGATGGCAGCAAACTCAAGCTGTGTTTTGAATGCAACATTAACTGTGTCGGGTGTTGAAGGTGTTCCGGGTGGGTATCCATTAACCTATCAATGGTATTATAATGCCCCTGGAACAGCGAATTGGGTAGAAATATTGGAAACAAATCTTGACTACTCCGGTCAACAAACTGACCACTTAAATATCTCAAGCACTCTAAATTTGGACGGCTATCAATATTATGCGCAAATCCGTGAGAACAATACCACATGCTATTCGGCGAGCAATGCCGTGAGATTAAGACTCAATCAAACCACTTGGGATGGCTTCACTTGGAATCCGTCAATTCCAGACCATAATACAACTGCAATTATTAATGGGCATTATACCACAAGTCCTGCCACAGGGAGTTTTACGGCCTGTAATCTTGTGGTCAATTCCGGATTTGCTTTAAACATCACCGAAGATTATTACGTGGAAGTCATTGCGGATGTGATTGTCAACGGTAATTCACCTACAAATTTTGGAGATATCTTTGTTGACAGTAACGCTGCATTTATTCAACGCGGTGACGATGCAAATGCGGGTACCTTTACTTTGGAAATCCCAGCTGCCGCACGTGTGAGAAAACACACAGCCCAAAAACAGAATTGGTATGATTACACCTATTGGAGCTCGCCTGTAACTAATGCAACTGTTGAATCTGTATTGAGCATGGCATCTCCCAGCAGACGATTTTATTTTGAGGCGGCCAATTATGAAGATACCAATGGTGATGATGTAGATGATAATGGCGACGATTGGCAATTAGCTACCGGACGGATGATTCCGGGTGTAGGCTATGCATCTACCTCCAACAACTCTGGAACATTCCCAAGGATTGATACGACGGTATTTAATGGCGAATTCAATACCGGAAATATCTCTGTCACTATTCATACAAATGACATTGAGACCGACAATGACTGGAATTTTATTGGTAATCCATACGCATCTGCTATTGACTTCAAACTAGTGTATAATCAAAATTCAGATGTCATATCTGGTGCCGCTTATCTATGGTCTCAGGCCAGTCCACCTTTAGCCAGTAATCCAGGCAATCAAGTGCTTAACTTCAGTAGAAATGATTACGCCATCATTACTGCTGGAAGTGGAAATATAGCTGGAGGAAAAAACGAAATGCCTTCTGACTTCATTCCTTCAGGCCAAGGTTTTTTTGTTATTGGAATCCATGATGGTGGCACACTGACCTTCAAAAATTCCATGCGAATGGCGGACGACACGAGCAACTCTCAGTTTTTTAGAAATGCTCCTGTAGATGTACCAAATAAATTCTGGATCAATCTCACCTCAGACAATGGCATCTTTAATCAAATTTTGGTAGCTTATGTGGAAGGAGCAACCGATGGGGTTGATGGATTTACCTATGACGCTGAACGCAATCTTTCAACAGGCTTAGGTGCTATCATCTACACAGAAATCCAAGAAAGCAGTAAGAAATATGCCATTCAAGGGAAAGCGGTGAAAAGTTTGAATTTAAATGAAGAAGTCGTTTTAGGTTACAAAACCTCCATTTCACAGCCTACCTTATATAAATTATCAATCGCCCAGCTACAAGGTGAGTTTTTTGATAAAAACGATCTGTTTCTAAAAGATAATTTACTGGATATTTACCATAATCTGTCAGTCTCCGATTATAACTTTACTTCAGCAACTGGCGAATTCAATGATCGTTTCGTTATTGTTTTTAAAAATCGAACCCTATCTGCATCTGATTATATTTTAGACACGAATGAGGTGTCTATTATTGGACTAAGAAACGGGCATGTTGAATTTTCTGTTGGGCAAAACCTCAGCATTAAATCCGTTGAAATAATAGATATACTGGGTAGAACTATTTCTAATTTAAAAGGGAGCAAGGCCACTGAAGTTTATGACCTCAACAATTTAAGTCAAGCCGCTTATATCGCCCGTGTCCAACTCTCCAACGGACAAATAGTTTCCAAACGTTTTGTTCTTAATTCTGGGTTCTGAGTTTCAGGTTTCGAGCTTCGAGTTTCGAGTTTCGAGTTTTGCAATCTAAATTTGATTATTCATTATTCTATGTTATATGCAGCTCTTAATTCAACTATCTTAAAGCATCATTCATCAATCAAAAATCATCAATCAACAATCATCAATCAACAATCGACAATCGACAATCAACAATCAACAATCCTAAAGCGTGTATTTTAAAGAAAGAATTAAATTCCGTCCTGGAGCGGCAATTCCTGAAGAGTATGGTTTATAGCGTTGGTCGGTAATATTTTCCAAGCTTGCCGTTAGAGATATCGCATCACTAAATTCATATTGGGTCCTTAAATTCAGTGTGTACCATGACGGTGAATACGGATTGTCATTGGCATCCAACGCATAGATATAATCCTTGTTTTGCTCTGAAGGTGCCAATTGATGGTAAGACAACGCGGCATTATATTTAACAAAACCATCAATATGAAACTTGTTATTTTGCCATATCAGGTGGGTGGCTCCAAACTGTGGAGCGGCATGGCGCAATGGTTTTTTTTCTCCATCGTTGCCTTCCTCTTCACCTCCAATAATATTATAATGGGATTTCAATTTTAATGCTTTGGTAAAATTGACCTGCATTCCAACTTCAAAACCATAAATGCGGGATTCTGCGGCATTCTGAATGGCCTGAACCGTACTCATCTCGCCATCATAAACAATTTCGGAGGCCCCATTTAATCTAAAATCCCGACGGACCAAGGTATTGTCCAAATGCGTATAGTATGTTGCCATGTCCACAATAAACACATTTTCGAAATTGAGTTTGACACCATATTCAAGTCCGTAGGCATACTCGGGTTTCAAATCGTCATTTGGAACGACAACAGCTCCAGGTTCAGAATCAAAAACTTTTCCAATATCATCAATATTAGGTGCCCTAAATGCCGATGACACATTCAACCTCATATTTAAAGTTTGATTTGGATTCCAATTGGCACCTGCCGTTCCGGTAAAAGCTCCGGTATTGATCTTGGTCGTGGTAAATGGCAATTGGAGATAGACGTTATTTTCAGTAAAGTTGGCATTGATCATCACGTGATTGTAACGAATACCAGTTTGCAATACAAATTTGGGATTGGGTTTAAACTTTAGACTTGTGTAAGCGGCCATAGACTGCCAATCGGATCCGTTGGGATAACGTGATACTGTTGGCACGCTAATTCCTGTTTGGATGTCTTCTTGCATCCCGGTAGATAAGACCTGATTGTAAATATATTCCAAGCCATAAAAGAACTCCATTCTTTTGCCCAATTGTTTTTCGAGATCAAGATTGAACGAAAAGGCATCCACTGCCTCTTCCCTGATATTCCGTTCAGGTTTATTGAAATCCCTATCCATTCTACTTTCCTGAAAGTTCTGATAGGCTACTGTAGATTGAATTTTATCATATAGATTGGAGTTGCTACTCAATTTGGTCACCTGCAAATTTCCCATAAACCAACGCTGTGGTCCATAATTCCATTCGGCTGACCGCAACGTTTCTTTTTTGTAACGAATCAATCTGTCGTATCTCGAATACTTAGAAGTTGTAGTATAATATAATCCCAGATCAAAGCTCCAATCCTCCTTGGGCTCATATCTTACCTTCTGCAAAAAATTAATTTGGTCATAACCTGTAGGGATTTGTATCAAAGGATCGGTATTTGGAACAACCCTATCAACACCGTCAGAAGTCTGCACATATTCTGTTCTGATATAGTCGATAGGGCCATGACTTCCCATTCTTAAATCGTCAAAATCAGTATAGCTCACACTAGTGAGAAAAGCCCACTTTTTAATTCCTAAATTGAAGTCCAAATGGCCTGTTTTCTCTTTATTGGCCGTGGCATATCTTCCAACAACATGTCCTTTAAAATAGATGGAGTCAGAATAAGAGAGTTGAGGCGTCTGGGTGTAGAAGCTCATTACCCCACCAATGGCATCACTTCCGTAAACCACAGAACCTGCTCCTAATGTAACTTCTGTATTGCGAATGGTAAATGGATCTATAGAAATCACATTTTGCAGATTACCGCCTCTAAAAATAGCATTGTTCATGCGTACACCATCTACTGTCATCAACAGTCGATTGGTGGAGAGGCCTCTTATCATCGGACTTCCACCGCCCATCTGACTTTTTTGAATAAATACGTTGCCGCTATTCTCCAACAAATCTGCACTGGTCTGTGGATTTGCAAAAGCGATGGACTTCGCATTGATATTGATGATCTTTTGGGGAATATCACGCTTACTTTGTTGAAATTTTGTAGCCGAGATCACAATTTCATCCAAACCTTCAATTTTAGGTTTCAAATAAATGGTTTTATTGACAAGGTCTGATGCCAGATAACTGTCACTTAAATAAAGTAAGTGTTCTATAAAAATCAATTCATCTGCTGAAAATCGACTTAAATTGGCGACACCATCAATATCAGAGGTGGTAGATTTACTTTTTGAAACATTGTAAATTGCAGCTCCGGCAATTGGAAGGTTTGTGGATTCTTCTAAGATTTTAACATTCTGTGATTGTCCCGAACCAATAATTAGAAGGAAAGCACTTATCAAAAAGAAAAATCTCATAGTGTAAAACTTGGTTTTAGTGAAACACTTCATTAAATACTTGAAGCGATTTTGGTTTTCTAAAATCTGATAGATGTAATTCAAAATAAAGCAGTAATAGATTGAGAAAAGATTGCCGTTGTTTTGAATGCAACTTTAGAGAGTTCAGACTATCAAACTTTATGCCTAACAGCTGCTTCATCAACACTAAATTTTCTCCCGAAATAGTATAAGGTGTCTGCGGTTTGAGTTCAAAACTTCCCGAGCGTAAATTGAAGTATGGAAAATTGGATTGTGAGGTGTCTGGATAAAACCCCAAATGTTTAGAAAGCTCCAATAAAAACAGCAAATGGAAATTTGCAAATTCGGTTTCATGATCCAACCACTGAAGTGTGGTTTCCAAAAACTCATATAAAGATGGATTAGCTTCTTCTTCTTTTAAGGTCGTTGTCAAAATTTCTGACAAAAACATAACCACAGCCCCTTTTAAGATATTGGTGTGCATGTATTGGTACGGCACGCTTAATTTGACATCAGTTATATAATGTAGAGACTGCTTGGGTCGGAAATTTTCTTCAATTTCCAATTGTGATAACGGAAGGTAATACGCAATTTTGGAATTGCTCTTTTTACTCTTTAAAACACCTCGAAGAATGTAGCTGACAACGCCTCTGCTTTTGGTATAACATTTTACAATCACGTCATGGTCTCCATACCTTATCTTGGATAGAACAATGGCATTGGTTTTAGTTAGCATAGTGTGTTCGAATGAATAGGTTACCTGATGATCAATAACTTTAAGACCTTGGTTTCAAAAGAGTCCAGATCTGAAATCAAAATCAAATAGACTCCAGAAGCCACAATATTATTGGCCAAATTTTTACCATTCCAAATTGCAGTTCCGCCATCAATTGCAAAATTATAATTCGAACGAGCTGCTCTTAAATTGACTCTTGATTGCGCTTCCGCAACGAGATTGCCCTCAATATCTGTGATTTTTATATTGACATTTTCAGTGATGCCTCTTATTTTTACACCCTTATTGATGTCATTGAGATTGTTGGCTCCAAGAATATCATATTCTGGTCTAACCGGATTTGGATAAACATAAGCATTCGTCAATTCCTCCTCTGGTTTGGAACCGCCAGAAGAAAAAGACACCAAGCCTTTTGATGTTGCGATATAAACTTTACCGTTTTGCGCATCAATTGAAATATCTTTTATGGAATTGGAAGGCAATGGGGAGTTCTTTGTGGTAAAGTGGTATATGGTCTGTTGCCCGTCTGGTGAGAAATAAAAAACTCCAGCATCCAAAGTTCCAATCCATTTATTGTTGGATCCATCCACTTTTATATCTGTAATATATTGGTTGGACAATAGCTCCTGAGGAATACCATCGTCAAGCACCACAATTTCCTTCACGCTAGGGTTGGCCGAATCAAAAAAGTTACCCGTGTTATATAGCACCCTCAACCCTAGAATGGTACCAATCCATAGTTGATTATTATTATCGACTGCTACCGCTGAAACGACGGTTGAAGGCATATTCTGTTCTTCAGAATTTAAGTATCTTATCTTGCTTCCATTTTCATTGTAACCTATAATACCATTCTTATAAGAGCCTATCCATTTAGTACCATTTCTATCGATGGCCAAATCGCCAAAGCCAAACTCGTCGCTAATAGGGTCTTGAATAATTTCGCTGAAACTATAGCCTCGCCATTGTCCGGTGCTTGGATTGTACGATTTTAAAGCCTTATCAGTAAGACAGGATAGGGTCCACAACAAACCATTTCTATCAAATAGAGACCCCGTTTGCCTAATTGAAGGGATGTTAGGAGCGATTATTTCCAGCCCACTATTATTCTGATCCAACAATACGGTTGGCACCTCGTCATTAAGCTCCAAAATTCCTTGTTGGCAAGCACTTATAAATACCTGGGTTGGATTGAAAGGGTTAACCGCCACATAATTCAAATTTTGAGCCGATAAAAGGTTGTCAAAAGCTGTGTTGATCCAATTGTCCTCAACTAAGTGGCTAAGGCCATAACTGCGCAACGGATAGGGATTGTAGTCCACGGTATAATCACCGTAGGTTATCCACAAATTATTATTGCCGGCTTCAATCTTAAAGGCATCATTCATAAGAGGTCCTTCCGGTACAATTATTTCGTAAGCCGCAGTGTTGGATAAGTTGGTTTTCAACACGCCAAGGCTACTTGTCCCTATAAACACATGATTTTCAGAAATTGTGGCTGCAGTAAATCTTGTGTCCAATTCAGATGGTCGTGCTACCGTGGCTAAAGCAGAAAAACTGCTATTGTACACATACACGTTGTTTTCAGTGGCAATGACTAAGTTATCATTAACGGCTTTCATGTCCAAAGGCAAATTGGAATAAGTGAATAACGCTATGAACCCTCCATTTGAAATTTCATAAACCACTTGATTGGATTGGATGGCATACAATCGGCTCCCAACGCTTTCAACCGAAACAAAACTGCCGTTACCCATGGTTTGCCACTGCCGATAATCTATGAGATTTGAATTTGATAACTCAGCACTTTTTATCGCGTTATTATTCCCGCAAGCCGCATAAATTGTATTATCCAACACCGTGGTTTGGTTCACATTAATCTGACTGCCACCATTACCAATAAAATAGGAATCGCCAAACTCCAGACGTTCTAAGTTATACACCGAAATTCCATAGTCCGTAGAAATATAAACCAATCCATCATGGACATTGAAATGGTTGATGCGCTTGAGGTTTGGAGGGATGGTTTGTTTATCGAGAATGTCCACCACCGATAATATTTCGTTTTCCGGCCCTGAAACAATCTCAATCAGGCCATTTTCATAGCCAATCAATAAAGTCCCATAGGCTTCACTATAGGCAATGGTAGAGATGGTCTCACCAGACAGCCCATCTATTGTAGTTATGGTTTCTATCAGATTGGTTGACAAATCATAGGTGAAAATTGCATTCTCAGAAGCTCCATATACTTTGTTATCTCCAACAGCCACGTCCTTTATATTATAGAAGGAAAAGTAGCCTTGCCATAATGTTGAAAAATCCTGTGCCTGGATTGAAAGCACAAGGAAAAACAATAAAATGGATGTCATCTGTTTTATCATAGCGTACTAATAGATACCAAAGATATTTATTACAAACGACATTTTTAGTCTATTCATATATTTAGAAAATAAATAAGGCTTCAATAATCTCTTATCGAAGCCCTGAAATCATATTTCATTTGATCAATTATACCACGCCTTGTGACAGCATAGCATCTGCTACTTTAACAAAACCAGCAATATTTGCACCCTTAACATAATCAATAAAACCATCTTCCCGTTTTCCGTAAGTTACACAAGATTGATGGATATCTTCCATAATAGTCACTAGTTTTCCGTCTATCTTCTCTCGATCCCAAGAAAGCTTTAAAGCATTTTGGCTCATTTCCAATCCTGAGGTTGCCACCCCACCGGCGTTGGCCGCTTTTCCTGGACCAAATAAAACCCTGGCGTTTTGGAAGGCTTCTATGGCTTCTGGTGTACACGGCATATTGGCACCTTCGGCCACTACCTTGACATTGTTTTTTATCAGCATTTTCGCCTCTTCTTCATTTAACTCATTTTGGGTAGCCGATGGCAGAGCAATATCTGCTTTTACTGACCATGGTCTTCCTTCGTGAAACGTCGCCGATTTATAGTTGTCTGCATATTCACTTATTCTTCCTCGTCTTACGTTTTTCAAGTCCATAATAAACGCCAATTTTTCAGCATCTATACCGTCCCGATCATAAATAAATCCTGAAGAATCAGACATGGTCAACACTTTTGCTCCAAATTCGGTTGCTTTTTCACAAGCATATTGAGCTACGTTCCCAGCACCCGAGATAGAAACTGTCTTGCCTTCCAAAGTGTCATTTTGAAGCGCCAACATACTTCTTACAAAATAGACACATCCATACCCAGTTGATTCTGGTCTGATCAAAGAACCACCATAGGACAGGCCTTTGCCGGTCAAAATTCCTGTAAACTCATTTCGCAATTTCTTATATTGCCCAAACATATAGCCGATTTCTCTAAAACCAATACCAATATCGCCAGCAGGGATATCCGTACTTTCTCCAATATGTCTGTATAACTCATTCATGAACGATTGACAAAAACGCATCACTTCATTGTCGCTTTTCCCTTTAGGGTCAAAATCAGATCCGCCTTTTCCACCTCCCAGAGGAAGGGTAGTGAGCGAATTTTTAAAGGTTTGTTCAAATCCCAAAAACTTCAGAATACTGAGATTTACGGTGGGATGAAAACGCAAGCCACCCTTATAAGGTCCAATCGCCGAATTGAATTCAACCCTAATCCCCCTATTCACCTGAATCTTACCCTGATCATCAACCCAAGGAACCCTGAAGATAATGGTCCGCTCAGGTTCAACCATGCGCTCCAATAACATTTTATCTTGATACTTAGGGTTTTCGTCTATATAAGGTAATATGGTCTCTGCTACTTCGTGAACCGCTTGTAAGAATTCTGGCTCATTAGGGTTGTTTTTTTGAACATAATCTAAAAAAGATACTAATTTTTCTGTCATTTATTAACTTATTGTCAGTTTTTACTGAGTTTAACCTCACAAATATAACCATATTAAATGTTTTAATGAATTTTTCTCAATCAAATGTTATGTCATTTATCGATAATTATGAAATACGCAATTTAAAGAAGATTCATTAATCTATTTTTATATTTCTATTGGAATTAGAGGTCGGAAAAATTGATATCACAATAGCCGAGATGATTTTTTTTCGATAATCTTCACCTAGCAAATGTTTTGTTTGGAAGTTAAGTCAGTTTTCATATATTTGTTAGTACCAACCTCGTTAAACAACAAAACTATATGGCGCTTAGTTTGAAACAGTTAACCATAGTATCTATATTTATTATGGGTATCTCAACAGGCTTTGCTCAAAATAGGTTTTCCAATGAATTAGGCATTATTGTTGGCCCTGTAGCCTTTCAATCCGATTTTGGTGAACGTCGTAATTTCGAAACCAACTCGGGGAATACAGGTTTTGGTATAGGTATTGTCCATTTTATGAACTTTGAGGATACTCCTGGATATAAACCTTTCGCATATTTCAATGATCATTTCAAACTGCGCAGTGAACTTTCTTATAATACGGCCAAACTGAAACATTTTGGTCAATGGGTAGACCCAGCAAAAACAAGTGTAAATGCCGAAAAATTAAGAGCACATTCAGGAGAAACCCAAAATTTTGATATTGGGGTACAATTGGATTATTTTCCTTTCAGCCTTAGAGAGTTCTCCTATGCAACACATTCTTTCACGCCTTTCGTTAGTTTTGGCGTCCATTTTACCGCATATAATCCCAAGGTTTACACCACCTATGGCGATGGGAACCCAAAAAATCTAGATAATTTTTATGGCCCTTGGTATCGCTATTCTGATGGAACCATTAGAGATACTGAATTTGTAAACGCCCAAAGCGGAACCACTTTTTCCCTTGTGGGAAGCATCGGTACCCGTTACAAAGTATCATTTTACTCTGATTTAATACTCGATTTAAGATGGCAACATTATTTCAGTGATGAGGTTGATGGCTTAAACCATAAGCTACCGTCAAATAAATCTAATGACTATATGTTATGGCTAAACATTGGATACATTCATTACTTTGATTGATCCTAAGGCACTCCACAAAACCAAGCTGAACCAGTATTTTAGTTATAAAAGAAAACAATTAGCCTATTGCCTGCTTCAAATCGGCAATCAAATCGTCCTTGTCCTCAATACCAACGCTCAATCGAATTAAGGAATCGACAACCCCTATCTTTTCACGTTCTTCCTTAGGTATGCTGGCATGGGTCATACTCGCCGGATGCCCCGCAAGAGACTCAACGCCGCCTAACGACTCTGCCAAGGTGAATATGCTCAAGTTTTCAACAATCTTGATGGCTTCTTTGTAATTGTTCCCTTTTGTGGTAAATGATACCATCCCGCCAAAGTCCTTCATTTGTGCTTTTGCAATATCATGGTTTGGATGATTTTCAAAACCCGGCCAATACACATTTTCGATCTTAGGGTGCTTGTTTAAATATTCGGCCACAGCCTTTCCGTTCTCACAATGGCGCTGCATTCTGACGTGTAAGGTCTTGATTCCTCTAAGCACCAAAAAACTATCTTGCGGCCCACACACCGCACCACTTGCATTTTGGATAAAATATAATCTATCTGCCAAGTCCTTATCTTTTACAATAAGCGCACCCATAACCACATCACTATGCCCGCCCAAGTATTTCGTAGCAGAATGCATCACGATATCAGCACCCAAATCCAACGGCTGTTGTAAATAAGGCGTCGCGAAAGTATTGTCAACCGCTAATAAAATATTATGTTTTTTTGATACCGCGGCTGTGGCTTTAATATCAATGATATTCATCATTGGATTTGTCGGCGTTTCCACCCAGATCAACTTGGTGTTTTTGTTGACATAGGATTCAATTTTAGAGGCATTCTCCATCCCAACAAACCGGAATTTGACTCCGAAGCCCTCAAATATCTTAGTAAACAAACGGTAAGTACCACCATAAAGGTCATTTGTCGAAATAACTTCATCACCAGGTTTTAGCAGCTTCATCACCGCATCGATTGCTGCCAATCCAGAACCAAAAGCCAATCCATAAGTTCCATTTTCAATACTCGCAAATGAATTTTCCAACGCCGTACGAGTTGGATTGCCACTTCTTGAATATTCATATCCTTTATGGCCTCCAGGAGTAGTTTGCGCATAGGTTGTGGTTTGGTATATTGGCGGCATCACAGCACCATAAGCCTTATCATGCTCTTGATTACCGTGAATGGTTTTTGTATTGAATTTCATGACATTTAATTTTGTTCACAACAAATTTAACCTTTAACTGGTTGGTTACAAAAGGATGTAATACCTTTATTGGCTGTTTAACAAATCAACTGAAACATTGAAAAAAATAAGCATATTGATCACCGCTGCTTTACTGATATTTGCTTGTAAAGAAGATGTCAAATTAACATTTGAGACACGACATATCGAAAAATCGACTGATGCAACAATTGTTGTTAATTATCCGAAAGCCATCGGGACAAAAGCTGTTGCCAATAAAATAAATCAACAGATAGAGCATGTCATTGCCAATGAAATGAATATGGCCAATACTCCAGAAAATGACATTTCCATTGATGAAGCCGTTTCACAATTTGATCAAGAGTACAAATCCTTTAAGAGGGACTTTCAGGATAGCAGCCAGAAATGGGAAGCCAAGGTAGATGGACAAGTGGTTTACGAGTCACCAGAGCTCATCTGTTTAAGCCTTCAGACCTATACTGACACCGGTGGTGCGCACGGTAATGGACGAACAACTTACTTAAATTTCAATCCAGAAACCGGGGATTTATTCGAGCAAAAAGACTTACTCAAGAACTTGGACCAATTCAAAAAAGTTGCTGAAGAGGCGTTTATGGAACAGACAAAACCAAAGGATAAGGATGACACCATGGAAGACTTTTTCTTTGGTGAAGATTTCCAATTACCATCAAATATTGGGTTTACCAACAATGGGTTAGTACTTCTTTACAATAACTATGAGATTGCTTCTTATGTACAGGGCATCACAAAAATCACATTGCCTTACGACCAGATCAAGGACTATTTAAAAGTGAACCCATAGAAATTAACTAAAACATTTAACCTCAGACAAATTTCGAGGAGTTTAAGAAGTTGGCATTGTGATTTATAATGCTTTATTTTGGCGATTAATTTTTTCACCTTCTAATTTCAATTGTTTTGAAAAAAATATATTATTTAAAATCGTGCAGCACTTGTATCAGAATCATCAAAACGCTTGAATTACCTTCTGATGTCGTTTTTCAAGATATTAAGGGTGAACAGATCACTGCCGAGCAATTGGAGGAACTTCACAAGCTATCCGGGAGTTATGAAGCCTTATTCAGCAAAAGGGCACAACGCTATAAAGCTTTGGGACTTAAAGACCAAAATCTTACAGAAGAAGATTTCAAAAACTATATTCTTGAACATTATACTTTCTTGAGCAGACCGGTTCTGGTCTATAACGATCAGATTTTTATTGGCAACAGTGCAAAAACTGAAGAAGCTGCAAAAAAAGCAATTCATGAAGGTTAGAACACTTGCATTCATTGCGGCCTTTATAGTGCAATTGATGTATGGCTTAAATTACACCTTTGCCAAAGATGTGATGGCAGGTGGCTTTGTCAAACCATTCGCATTTATAGTGCTTAGAGTGGGTGGTGCTACTTTACTGTTTTGGTTATTCAGTTTTATGGGGCCCAAAGAAAAAATTGACAAAAAGGATTATATCCATTTCTTTATTGCCGCTCTTTTTGGAATAGCCATAAACATGCTCATGTTTTTCAAAGGACTGGAACATACCACACCTATTCATGCCTCGGTGATTTCAACTATTTCTCCGA
>Ga0208015_1000636_pt1 | contig 16456 bp, 15 predicted proteins | sample 26BtaG_FD_184101 | JGI IMG/M metagenome (GOLD analysis project Ga0208015, IMG submission 184101) | Marine viral communities from Cariaco Basin, Caribbean Sea - 26B_WHOI_OMZ_CsCl (SPAdes) (version 2) | ecosystem: Environmental > Aquatic > Marine > Oceanic | place: Caribbean Sea: Cariaco Basin...
ATCAAATCCAAGGAATGCACTAAAGCGTTTGTGAGTATTTTTTTACTCATAAACGCTTTAGGGTGAGTGTTCCTTGAAATCTGCTCAAGGCTCCAAAATCAGCATAAATTCACTTAGGCTAATTTAAATAGTATATAGCCCACTAGGCTATATACTATAAGACTTCAGAGAAAAATTTAGAATAGTTCTTATACAACAGTCATTTATTCAGTGAGTCGATATTGTCATAGTTGATTCATAAGCTTAGTGTGAATAGAACGAGATCTACGCTTTAGGTAAAGTCTCTTCCTAGCTCATAACTATTCTTTATCTTGGAACCTTGAATACTTTTATTTAATCAACATCCAAGGCGTTATCTTTGTTTTGAATAAGTATGAGATCATCTTGAGCTTTCTTGAGTTTATTTTGTAACACAGTCACTTGTTCTTGTTCTGATAGGTGACGGCTCGATAGCTCGCCATATTGCTTATTCAATATACTATGTTCAGCTTCAAGTTTAGCCTGTATTTGAGTCAGCTGCTCATAAAGTCCTGATAGCTTATCACGTTCAGCGGTGACCGCCTTTAGCTCTCCTTTGATCTCTGCGGTAGCAGTTTGTATCTCATTGCGTTCAGCTGTGACCGTCTTTAGCTCTGACTTAGTGGCTTTAAGTTCCGCCTTTAAACGTGCAATCTCTGCTTTATCGCTATCAGCTGTAGCTTTAAGCGTGGCTACCTCACCAAGACTACTAGTAAGCTCTACAGATTGCTTATCTAATGCGCTACGTGTCTCTACAAGCTGTGATTGTGCTGTTTCTGCTTTAGTTCGTTCAAGCTCTAATTGATGCTTAGTATCTGATAGCGTCTGTTTGGTAGCATCATGGTCAGCTGTGGCTTGCTGAGCGCTTTTAGTTGCTGCTTCCGCAGTAGTGGCCACTTCGTCCAGCTGCTGTAGTAGATCTGCTTGTTCACCCTCTAAGGTTTTAACTGCTTCTTGCGCTTCGTCCGTCTCTGCTTGTGCCTTAACCTTAACCACCTCTAGAGCTTCACGCTCCTTAGACAGCCTATCGTTCGCCATATCAATAGCTGTCTGCCACATATCAGCGCCAAGCGTGTGCAAGCGTTCAGTGATACCGCTAGGTAAATCCACTTGTTGTAGCTCTTGCTCTTCCTGCTGTTCTCGCTTCCAACTCTGCATCGCATCACTAATGGTAGTGAATGAGCCACCGCCTAGCGCCTTACGCACCTCTGCCAGTGTCGGCTTGATCCCTTGCTCCTGTAATCGGTCAGCTGCTGCATGAATATCTTGTGTGGTGAGTGCCATGATTTTGTATTCCTTGATAGTGCATTGTAGTATGTTGTATATAGTATAATACAATATACAACATACTACAATGCAAGGTGTAAAAAAACCCCAAGTCGTCTTGAGGTTATAACTTGTTGGCTAAGACTTAATGATCAGTTAGGTATTCTTCTAGGGCATCATTGATCATGTCCTGATAGTTACCGCCTGTCTGCTTGGCTCTGTCCTTAAACTTAGCAAGAATGCTTGGGCTGATAACACTGGCTTCTGTAGTAAGCGTTTGTGGTTTGATACTGCCACGGATCGCGCCTGACCAGTCGGTGATTTCTGGAATGTCCGATAGATCAATGTCGTCATCGCTAAGCGTTGCTAAGTACTCTAAGTCCGCTTGCTGCTTAGCCGTTAATGGCGGCAACTTATCTATGTGATAACTAACCTTGTTCATATTGTCTCCTTTCAATCTTTGTGGCACGCCTGGCAGAGATAATGCGTATAACCTCAGGCCATAGATTTCAAACACTGCAAAAGCATTGGCCTTTGACTCTTAAGTAAGCCATATATCATAATTGGTAGTAAACATAGTAATTACTTACCTTGACTGACTTTTGGTAAGTAGCTCTCAAGCGCTTTGTTTGGCTTGTTAAAGCTTTCAGGCTCCCGCTGTATGATGTTAATCATTTCACGCTTAAAACTATCAGTACTCATTTTACCGTCATAGCTTAAACCTGGGTGATCGTTATAGTCATTCATAAACTGCACATTATCAACAATTGATTTGATCTTATCTTCTGACAATTTACCGTCTTTACTAGCAATTTTATCTAATAACTTTTTGTGAAATTTGAGCTTTAAGCCTTTATAGCCCTTCCCTCTTGCTTTTTTTTGATACTCTACACTGACTTTATAATTCGTATTTTCATTTATATCGTTGATAGCTGTTTCAATAACATATCTTCGCAACTCACTAAATTGCTTATACTTATCTTTAACACACATTACGTGTTTAAACTCTTCTATCGTAAACTCTTTGCTGTACTGGTATTGATTAACCCACATTACCACCAATTCATACATTTTTATTGAATGAATACTCGATAACTCACCTATTTCTAATAGCTTGTATTTAGTGAAATTAGCTTTAAGTTGCGTCAAATATGGCAGTATTTTATTTGCGAATGATAATACGACTTCTCCGTTATCCGGATCATAAACAATACTACTAACAAGCCTTGTTTGAAGCGTTTTATTCTCGGGCAAGCTCATAACAATATCGACGTCATATAAACGTTTGCTTGCGTTCTCTATGTCACGATAAACATTCTGTTCGTTCTTAGACTTCTTACCAAAAAACAATGATTTAATATCATCAACTGTTACTTTATATTCTGTGTCTTGCGTGACATTTGGTGCATCAGGCCTACTGTCAATTTGACTGATACAAGCAAGCATGAGCTCTTTATCCGTCTTTTGCATTGTGTACGTTGCTAGGATTAAATCATTTGACTGAACAACTAAGTTATTTTCCATTTCAACTCTGCGCCCATAGTTACATTTAACAAGATCTTATCATAAAATAGAGTTATAAAAAGAGTGTTTTTTATTTATCTCTGTTTTCTGCTCATTTACTCTGTTTTCTGCTCATTTACTCTGTTTTCTGCTCATTTACTCTGTTTTCTGCTCATTTACTCTTTTTCTTTCTTGTAAGGTATTGATTTTAACAGGGAAAAATAGCTCTCAAACAGGATTAAACAGGAGCAAACAGGATTAAATAAACCCCTTAAAGAAACGGGTGATAAATTTTTTGTGGATAAGTGAAAAAACATCACTTAAACAACGTATCTTGCCTAAGCAACTTATCCCTCAGTAATCGTTTTTTTAAGGATGAGATTAAGGACTAAATCCTCGGCTAGGTGTATTAGTTCTACTCACTTGATGATGATAGGACTCTAAACCACCCTGTAAGGCTTTGTGTTGGCTTTCAGACAGCTCTTTGCCATATTGCTCAGTAAACGTCTCTAAAGTGGCTTTAAGCGCCTCTGAGTAGCTTTTACGCTGGGTTGTTGGTAAAGAGTTAACATCACGCAACGCAAGTTTGAATTGCTGACAGGTTTTATCTAAGGTATCTGCTAGATGTTCTCTAGCAGCTTTTCTAGCCTCAGCTGGGCAGTTATCCTGATTGATGTAATCCATTAATTCTTCTATATAGCTGAACGATGACATGGTGTCCCGAGTCATTCTGCCAACCTCTCCTGCGCTACCGCCCAGTTTGTCGATGATGCTGGTATTAAATGCCGCTCGTTTTTGATCGATATTGTCTCTGAAATCTGTAAAATGCTTGGTAAGCGCTAGATACTGCTCACGTTCAGCGTTAGGATCACGCAACAGCTTAATAATGGCTTTGTTGTTTTCAACCAGCGTGTGATCAAAACGTTTGGCCACTTGGCGTAAGTGCGCTGTAAATTCCACTGCTTTATCATGGCTCTCAATACCATGGTGCTTTGCAAACTCGCTGAGTACGGCTACTTGTCGCTGATCAAATTTATCAGGCGTGTTCTCTGCGGTTTCTCCTTGTGCCCATCTGATTGTCATCGACTCATGATGACGTTGTAGTAAGCGCATCGCCAGATGCAGCTTCATACGTTCAACATACTCAAAGATTCTCTCATCTTCATAACGGTTTGCTCGAGTGTCTCGATCAATTTGTCTTTGCTGTCGATCAAGTCGAGCAGCTCTTGCTCGTCGTGCGTCGTCATCGAAGGGGTTGGGGACTGGTTTTGCTCGCTCTGCAATGCCTTGATGGATGCCCTGAGCGACTGATTCGCTGTTTGCAGCTCTTTTTGAGTTTGCAGTAACCCATTGTTTTGAGTGCTCAACTCTGTATTTTGCTTTTTGGCTTCTTTCGTCTGTGCCATTAATCCACTTTGGTAGGTTTTCGCATCGTTTAGCTGCCCAAGCAATGCCTGATTTTGCGTCTTCAATGCATCGTTTTGTGTCGTCAATTCGAGCTGCCGTTCTATTATTTTGTTCTGTGCAGTACGTAATGTGAGGTTCTGAGCTTCCAGAGAGTTGTTTTGCAAAATCAGCTCGCTGTTTTGTGCCTCCAATGCTGCCAGGTAGTCTTGCATTTTTCTCAGTTGCCCAAGCAAGTCCTTTTCTAAGTGCGCTAATTCGTCGCTCATTGTCTGCCTCCTGTTTGATATGGTTCTCAGCAACCAGTTTGTTGCGTGCTTTGATTGCTCGGTTGGTATTGCCTTTTTCGGTCATGATGCCTCGGCGCTCCATTGCCGTTGCATGAACGCCCATTTTGATGGTGGGCTGCTGATCAAGCCCCTGATCTTTATAACTGCGTGCATCCATCAATGGTAGATTATGTTGTGCTAACACCTTGTTGGCGGTATCTACCCACATCCCACGGATACGCTTAATTTCTTTCATTGATGACGGCAGACCATGTTTTTTACGTTTTTTATTAGACCACTCAAACGGGGTCTTAAGGTTTGGGTCAAATGCCAAGGTTTTATTGGGCCCAACGATGGGCGCTCGAGTGGTGACTAAAATATGCGCGTGAAAATTGCGCGGATCAGGATTTTTCTCCCCTTCGCGTAAACGCTTAGAGCTGGGTTTAGCGTCAGGATCAAAAGGCAGCTTCATCACTGGACGGTGAATACAAATATCAGCAATCACGTCCATATCATCAACCAGCTTTTGGGCAAAATCTATTGCCAGTGAATGGCGATCTTGCTCAGACAACTCATAAGGTAGATTAATCAGCCACTCACGCGCCACTCGACTGTCCGAACGAGTCTCTGCTGCCTCAGCCAAATTCCAAAGCATCTCTCTATCGACATTCACACCTAGTGCTCTTAGCGCAAATGGCAAAACGATATCACTACTCATGACGCCAGACTTTTTACTATAGTCGTGGGTCTTACCGTATTTAACATCATCAAGAATATCACCAGCACGATAGGCGGCGCATGCTACTGCCGACTGTCCCGCTTTTCGAGAAATTGCTTTAGTATCAATATGAACCATTGTCATAATAAGCGAACCTAATGTTGGGTTTTTTGCACACCACGTCTTTTGTGGTGTGCGGGGTTTGGGGTTTCCCCAACGAAGAAGGATTCAAAATTAAGATAGTAACGAAGTGGATAGATTAAATTTTGAGTCGTTGCTTCACCCTTAGTCAGGGGGACGCCACCATCAGGCGGTAAAATAAAATGTTCTAGGAATTAGATGCAGCTGTGTTAAAGCATATCATAATTTATTGAATTGTTGTTTAGCCCTTAGTCAGGGGGACGCCACCATCAGGCGGTAAAATAAAATGTTCTAGGAATTAGATGCAGCTGTGTTAAAGCATATCATAATTTATTGAATTGTTGTTTAGTGCTTGCTATGCTGAATAAAATTAATTATTAAGGATAAATTTGATGTCAGCATTTAGTAGTAAGTCACCTACATCTATTTTTGATAGCCAAGATTCCAATGAGTTAAAAGAACGCCAACGATTAGAAGAATTAAAACGTCAAGCTAAGGTTCAGCAGGTGAAGCTGGATAAACGATTAAACAAGCAGAAGATTCTAATGGGGGCATTTTTGGGTCAAGTATTGGCAACTGAAGGTGAAACTGAGCAAATGATTCGAGATTACTTCGCCATTCACTTTCCAGATTTTTTAACAAGGAAATCAGATAAGTTTTTATTCAAAAGTATGATCGAGAGTTTAGGTGGTGATATAGGATTGGGTGAGGAAGAGGATCCATTTTTAGCCAACGTAAAAGAAAATAATAAAGAAGCTACTGATCAAAATACAGGCGTTGAAGGCAGAAATACTGATAGCAATAACCAAACGCAATCTGACTCTCTGGCTAATTATAGAGAACAGGATTCGCTACTAGATGACAATAGTCATGCTACTGGTGGAAGTAATCCAAACTATCATGGGTAATAGGTTATGTTTATTGAAAGCCACAAAGCTGCGCTATCAAGCTTTGATGCAAATATAGAGCCGTATATGGTCGATGGTGTAGTGGCAGATAGTGAAGGCGCTTTATCTGTGATGCTGCCACTTGCAAGAAATACGATAGCCATTAAATTTGCAGAAGATGATCATAGCGTTGCGGAAATGGTAGCTCGTGCATTTACTTTGTTTGAAAACTTCTGCACAAGCGATCAAGCATACGCTTTTTACAATGAGATGATGGAAAATCCAAAATTATATGATCGTGTGATGCAGTTCGTTACTCTGATGCTAATAGCTGATAAGCCATTAGGAACCCTTACCATAAGTAAGGCAGTGGATAAAAAACATGCAAAGCTTTTGAGTGATGTTCGGCTGATTGGTGGAATTTTTGGGTTTTATGATAAAGAGACTAAGGTTTATACAGATGATATCACTTGCATAACTCATCTCAATGGAACAACTAAAGAGCTGACTCTGCCCCCTGAGAAGGTTTTGATGCTGATGAGCTATTACATAAATGGCCAACGTGTATTGACCATGATGCCCTGGTGATGGGTTTAGGTTAAAGTGCAGTTGCACAGGATCATGGATAGTCTTTTACATATCAGCATAAAACTTCTGGATAAAGTCACGAGTCTTGCTCATGAGTCGCTCGTGAAGGGGTTTGCGCTCAAATAGCTTAACTTTATAGTTAGGTAGCGCTTTCACTTCGTTACGGTCAGGTAGCCGCTTGCTAGTCTTATACTTTCTGAGGATCTCTTGCATGACATCGGCTTTCAGATTGTTATCTTTACATAGCTCTTGGTACGCAGCCTCCTTCTCTACGTCCCAAAAGTGTGCAAAAGCCTCCTCTACTGTCTGACCATCTGGCATTTTAGGCATCTGCTCCTTGATGAACTTTTGGATAAGCTCTTGCTTGTCGCGGAAGGTCGGCTCATTCATGATTAAATCGTTCACCTGGGCTTGGTACTGGGCTGCCTTCTCTTCGTTGCCATCGTCTTGCTGCTTATTGGCTTGCTTGAGTAGCTCTAGTATGTAGCCGACATTGATACGATCGCTATGTAGCATCTCAATCTGAAAGTTGATGTCATCGAGTATTGAGGTTTTATCCTGGCTATTCTTGTTCTGGGTGCGAATGTTGCGGTATAGGTCTATATATTTACTGGCAAAATTGGCGAAGTCTTCTTTATTCAGATCTGTATCAGCCTGGTCGTAGTCTACGAAGGTACCTAACTGCTCGTTATAGCGCATCACTTCACGAAAGGCTTTGATAAATGCTAACTGCTCATCTTCAGTCTCTAGTGTATCAACGGCCTTATAATCAGCGCAGATGTCTAAGAGATTCTTGGCAGCTTGATCGTAGTGCTTTCGTAGCTCATGCATTTCAGGAATGACGGCGATATCTTTCGCTTGCTTGTTGGCAAATAGGGCCAAGGCATCATCGGTGTTCTGTTTTAGGTTACGAAAGCAGACGATATTACCGAAGGGTTTTTTGTCGTTATAAATACGATTGGTGCGTGAGAAGGCTTGTACTAATCCGTGATACTTTAGGTTTTTATCCACGTATAGCGTATTTAAGGTTTTAGCGTCGAATCCTGTTAAAAACATATTCACAACGATCAGAACATCAATCTTGCGCTGTTTTACTTTGGTGGCGATATCACGATAGTAAGGGTAGTAGTTCTTGCCTGAATCAAAGTTTGTAGCGAATGTATGATTGTATTGGCCAATGTAGCGATCTAACTTGTCGCGGCTGCTCTCATCGATTTGGGCAGGGGTTTCAAAGCTCGACTCTTCAATTAAACCATTTTCTTCGAAACTGGCATCGGTCGCTTCGTTGGCCGCATAAGAAAATATCGTGGCAATGGTAAGTGGCTTGAATGTAGGGTCGTCGGCTTGCTTTTGCGCTTGAATACGCTCAAAAGCGTCGTAGTACTGCGTGAGCATATCAACGGAGCTAACGCAAAATATGGCGTTAAACTCGCGGCGTTTGGTCTTGGTGTCATGCTTTTCGATGATATAGCGAGCGATATCATCAATGCGTTTAGGGTCGTTATAGACCTCTTGAGTGTCAATGGCGGTGACTTTTTCATCGGCAGCACTGTCGTTTTTGGTGAATTTACCCACATAGTCAATCTGAAAGGGCAGCACGTTTCTGTCACGAATGGCATCCACGATGGTGTAGCGGTGCAAGCAGTCATCAAATAGGTAGGCGGTAGTGAGCTTAAGCCCAGCTTTGTTGTGAGCGTTGTCAATCAATATGGGTGTGCCAGTAAAACCGAACATCTGCGATTGTTGAAAAAAGCGTTTGATGTTTCGGTGCGTTTCACCAAATTGGCTGCGGTGACATTCATCAAAGATAAAGACGACTTTTTTGTCTTGTAAGTAGCGGATTTTTTCTTGATGGCGCTCTGATTTGATAGCGCGGTTGAGCTTTTGAATGGTGGTGACGATTAGCTTGTCGTGGGTCTCGCCGAGCTGCTTGACTAAGTTTTTGGTGTTGGTGGTACTGTCTACGCTGCCGTCTTTAAAGGCGTTGAACTCATTGGCGGTTTGGGTGTCCAAATCATTTCTATCGACAACAAACACCACTTTTTCGACATCAGGTAGCCCCATGATGATTTGACTGGCTTTAAATGAGGTCAGCGTTTTGCCTGATCCTGTGGTGTGCCAAATATAACCGTTTTTGTCTGAGGTGGTGGCGCGCTCAATTAAGCGCTTGGTGGCATGGACTTGATAGGGTCTGAGCACCATCATGGTCTTGGAGGACTCATAGAGCACGACAAACTGAGCGATCATCTCGGTTAAATGCGAGGGGGTTAAAAACACCTCAGCAAAATCAACGATTTCATTGATCGGTTTGTTGTCGCTGTCCGCCCAGGGAAAGGTAAAATTAAAGTGCTGTGTACCTTTGGCATAGTAGCGCGTGTTTGCGCCATTACTGATGACAAACAGCTGAACGAACTCAAATAAGCCATGTCCTGCCTTGTAAGCGGCTTTTGAGTAACGCATGGTCTGATGGAATGCCTCGGTAATCTCGATTCCGCCACGGCGCTTAAGCTCGATTTGCACTAGGGGCAAGCCGTTAACCAAGATGGTGACATCAAAGCGGCTGGTGCGCCCGTTTTGGCTGCTGTGGTCAACCATAATCTGATTGCTCAGCTGCCAGATGTTGTCATCAGCGTTTGGCCAAAAAAACTGAATATGGCGTGAGCTGCCATCATCGAATTTGACGTTGAACTTATCGCGCAGTTTTTTGGCACGCTCAAAGGCGCTGCCACTGCCAAGATGACTGATAACCTGTTTCCACTCATCATCAGACAACGGCTTATCAAGCTGATTGGCGCGGACAATTTGCGTCTTTAAGTTGGCAAGGAGTGCCGCCTCGGTGGTAATGGTAACGCGCTCATAACCTAAGTCCTGCATTTGCACCATTAGGCTGTCTTCGAGTTGGTACTCACTTTGCTCAGTCATGTTATACCTTATACAAACATCTGCTGTAATAAGCCTTTCTTCCACGTTTTGGCATGGTCAATTTGCTCGGCGACGTTATCAATTTTTTGGTCAATAGCGGTTAGGAAGTTGGCGATTTTGGTTTGTTCCGGTAAAGAAGGTATAGGAACTTCTATTTGAGAGTATTCCGATATCCATCGTCTTTTATGTTCATCGCCCTTCTGTATGTTAATAGTACTAAAGACTGAATAAATGTAAAATATATCGTAGTTTTTAGATTTTGTTTGCAGTATCTTCATTGCTGATGATTTTACTTTAAAAGGGAAGTCCACAAACTTATAAGCAGTAGTAAAGTCATCGAAGATGATCACATTCTTATTGTCTGCCTCAAAAATATCATTATCTTCATTCGTATATCCTAAAATAAATGATTTTCCAGCCGTTAATACGGCTGTTTTAAAGCTATCATCATAATCAGTAGTTTTAACTATATATCGTGTAGGTTGTTCATAATCTAGAACCTCATGGAGACTCATATATTCCCAATCCTCAAAATCACTACCATCGTCGGCTTGAAAGCGCAGTTTTTGGCTAAAAATTTGCTGCATCATGCCTTTTTTATACTCGGTAAGCAGTTCATGTTTTTGCGTCAGCTCATCGATTTTGGTATCAACAGCGGATAGGAATGTGGCGATTTTGGTTTGTTCTTTTAGACTGGGTTTATTTATTTTTATATCTTTTAGTTGGCGTGAATACAAGTGAACTACAGAGTTGCCTTGAGCAAAACGAGCCATTTCTAGTTTTTTAGCTGAACTCAAATAGTAAGCTAACCACGCCCCATTCTCCTTATGACTTAAAATATTTAAATCACCACTGAGAATAATACCGTCATGTAATACACAAGCTGCCGTTGCAATATCAATTTGTGTTTCGCCTGAGGCAGGAATAATGACATCACCAGCTTGACTTAGAATACAGTCAGATTTTTTTATATTAGTTTTAGATATTATATTGTCAATTACTTGTCCATATGTTGTATAAAGCTCACCGTATCGAATACATGGATTTTTACCATCGCTAGAAATATCAGCTTTGGATAGACCTTTACCCTTAGAAAATACGACGATATCGTTTAAACTCTCTACATCTAAGTCGTTATTAAACTCTTTAAACCGCAATTTTGGCGTTGCCATCACATTACATCCTTATCTTGTATCACCAGTAGATTCATCACCAGACGGATGAGCACCTCTTTTTGAGTGGGGTCTGATTCGGCGATCAGCAATGTGAGCGCTGCAAGCCCCGTATCATTGATAATGGCAGTACCCTCGTCATTGAATAAGCGGTTGTTACGGTATAAAAAATCAACAAACAAGAACGCTGCACTGCGCTTGTTACCATCAGCAAAAGGGTGGTTTTTGACGACAAAATATAACAGATGCGCCGCCTTGGATTCGATACTGGGGTAAACTTCCTCACCAAACGCCGTTTGTTGAATATTACCCAATATGGCAGCCAGTCCATCACCGCGAGGCTTAGCAAATAGCTCTGTGGCCTCTTTTTTATCCATCAGGTTTGATTTGAGCTGATTCAGTGCCTGCATGGCACTTGGTGCGTCTAAAACCTCGCCGCCTGGTTGCCCCACAGGCTCATGCAACAAACCCTCATCGTAGCGCTGCAACCATAAAAAAGTCTGGGTGTAGCGGCTGATAATCTCGACCAACCCCAGCGCGCTGTCTTTGCTATGCTGCTCAGATTGAGCCGTTTTTTTGATTAAGGCGATGGCTTGCTCAAGCTCAGCGGTGTTTTGCTGCAAACGCTGTTGATTAATGCTAAAGCCTTGGATGAGATGCTCTTTTAAGATGCGCGTCGCCCATTTGCGAAACATCACGCCTTGCTTGGATTTGATGCGATAACCCACGCTGATAATGACGTCCAAATCATATAAGGTCACGGGTTTGTCAGAAAAAGCAATTTGCACTTTTTGCAAATTGCTTTTTGGATCCACCTCTTCATCACCAATCGCGTTATTGATATGGCGTGAAATTACTGAAACATCACGGCCAAACAGATCACTCATTTGGGCTTGGCTTAGCCATACCGTGTCTTGCTCAACATTCACTTCAAGGCTGACTTGGTTGTCTACTTGATATAGCTGGATTTGACTGTCTACGGTGCTCATGACACTACCTTAAAGGGTGACTCAATGCCCAGTTCTTCACAAAAGCCATTAATGACAGCGTCCGTTTCTTGGCTCTTTTTTTCTAAATCTTGCAGCGCTTTGGCAACGGCTGCGAGATCCACTTCAGGCTCAGCCTCAAACGTGTCTACATAGCGCGGAATGTTGAGATTATAGTCATTATCATGAATATCCTTTAAAGAGGCGACATGGGCAAATTTATCGACGTTTTCACGGGCTTGATAGGTCTTGATGATGGTATCGATATGCTCAGGTAGTAGCATATTTTGATTTTTTTGTTTATCAAAGCAGTCACTGGCATCGATAAAGAAGACGTCTTTATCATGCTTACGGTTCTTTTTGAAGACTAAAACAGAGGTCGGAATACTGGTGCCATAGAAGATATTGGCAGGCAGTCCAATCACTGCGTCTAAGGCATTGAGGTTTTTGATGATGTATTTACGAATATCGCCCTCGCTGGAACCGCGAAACAGGACGCCATGCGGCAATACCACTGCCATCGTGCCATTATCATCTAAGTGATGTAGCATATGCTGGACAAAGGCCATGTCGGCTTTGGTCTTGGGTGCAAGTTTGCCATAGTCTGAAAAACGCTCATCTTGAAGCAACAAGGGATCAGCTGACCACTTCGCAGAGAAAGGCGGATTGGCCACAATGGCATCAAAGCGCATACCGATGTGCTGCGGACGCTTGAGCGTGTCTTCTTGCTTGATATCAAACTTGGTAAAGTTCACGTCATGCAAAATCATGTTCATGCGTGCTAGGTTATAGGTGGTGCGGTTCATCTCTTGACCGTAGATTCTATCTACGTCATTCGCCTCACGCTTGACGCGCAGCAGCAAAGAACCCGAGCCACACGTAGGGTCATAGACTGAGCTTATGGTGTCCTTGCCGCTGGTTACGATTTTGGCAAGTAACGTGGATACCATCTGCGGCGTGTAAAACTCTCCCGCTTTTTTGCCTGCGCCACTGGCAAACTCACCGATCAGATACTCATAAGCATCACCTAGCACATCGCTTTCGGTGTTACTCAGATCAAAATCAATGGCATCTAGGTGGCTTAGCACTTTGACGATCAGCTCATTGCGGTCATCAGGGCTGTTGCCAAGCTTGGTTGAGGTAAGATCTATGTCTTCAAATAGGTTAGCAAAATCTTCTTCTGAGTCTGTGCCTAATGTGCCCTGCTCGATGGCCTTTAGCGTATCAGCCAAATCATCAAGGATGAATGCCTGGTCTTGTTTGCCGCGTTTGGCCAATTGATGAAACAGCTGATTGGGTGCAAGCGCGTAGCCAATCTCATCAATGGCGTTTTCTTTGACTTCCTCGATATATTCAAGATGCTCAGGATTACTGGTGTCAAAATTTGCAAAGTTATCGAAGCCTTCGCCTTCTTCAGCCAAGATATTATTGGCAAAGCGGATGAATTTATCAGATAAGTATTTATAAAAAATAAACCCTAATATGTAGTCCCGAAACTCATCTGCACCCATCTTACCGCGTAGGTCGTTGGCAATATTCCAAAGCTGCTTTTTTAGCTGTTGAAGCTGTTGTGATTGACTCATGATTATCCTAAATTAACATCGTTAGGTGTATAGGTGTATAGGTGTATAGGTGTATAGGTGTATAGGTGTATAGGTGTATATACACCCAAAATAAATTCTTAAAAATCAATGCTATGGATGGGCATCAACGCTCATTCAGCCGTGACTCAATCATCTCAGTGAGTAGCTTAGTGACGGTTGTGCGATTATCAAGGACGTATTGTTTAAGCTCAAAGTAGGTATCTTCATCAAGATTGAAATTGACTCGTGTGCTCTTTTTAGGCTTATCAGTGACGTCAGACAACTCAAGCGCGTCTTTTTTATCTTTACTTGGGCGGCCAGCTTTCATAACTCTACTTCCTCATCAAAAAACGTTTTAACCTCGTTAACCAGTTGCGTGATCTCAGTCACGGCATTGCTCTTAGCAGATTCTGTCTCAAATACCGTTTTACCCACTGAAGCGCTATTTGGATAGCTGACGCGCTGCACGATTCTGGCATCAAGAACGGGCAGATTATAATCTTGTAGCACTGCGGCAACTTCTTTGCCGATGTTAGTGTTTTGGATCGCGCGAGAGACCACAAAGGCGGCTTTGAGCTTACCATCGGTCATCTCGATGCGCTGCTGCACCAAATCAACCAAATCATTGGTCGCCCACACATCATAGGGGCTTGGCTGTACGGGTATCAACACAAAGTCAGCGGCTTTTATGGCAGATAGTGCCAGATTGGTCGCTTGCGGTGAGCCATCAATTACGACGAACTCTTTATCAGAAACATTTTTTAAATCCTTATCAAGCGTTGGCCTATCAAGGCCGATAACAGGAACAGGATTGTCTTCATCAACGGCTCTCCAATCGCGAGCACTGCCTTGCTGATCACTATCAACGAGTAGCACACTATGACCCTGAAGTTGCAGCCCACGTGCCAAATGCGTGGCTATCGTGGTCTTGCCGCTGCCGCCTTTTTGGTTCAGTACTGCGATTACTTTCATGGTAAAGGCCTTATGATGATTATATATTCATACACTCAAATGAGTAAGTACTCATATAAGTATATTATCGCAAAAGGCTAGTAAGCACAACTGAAAGCATTGAGCTTATTAGTATTGGACAGGTCTTGCTATTAAACCGATATGACACGTAGTAAAATGCACTGCTTAATAGCACTATGCGTGTCTAGCGAATAATTTGTATGCTAGTAGCATTATATTTGAAATAGGAGACGATCATGATTAAGTGTCATTTATCAACGATAATGGGTGAGAAACGCCTTAAAATTGCAGATGTTGCAAGAGAAACTTCTATCAACAGAGGCACAATCACGCGTATGTATCATGAAGAAGCCACTCGAGTAGATTTAGAAGTGATTGAAAAGCTATGCCGCTATTTTGAAATTGAGGTAGGCGATCTATATGAACTTACTGACGATTCAGAGATCTAATCTCTAAACATATAAAATAACCTTCAGTAGGTTATTTTATCTTGCAATAAGTCAAAATGTGTGTATAATTTTACCTGTAGTAGAACATTTAGTTAATTAAAAAATCTAATTAACCTACAGGAGGTTATTATGTATACGTCAGCGCAGCAACCAACAACGTCATCTTGGTTTGATCACAATGTGAAAGTTTTAACCAAGCAACTTATTGAAAACTTACAAATACAGCAAGGTTCACAGCTGGCCAAAATATTGGACGTGAATCCGATTTTCTATAATGATGAGGCACTTCATGTATGGGTGCAGCGCCAGATAGATGAGGGGTTAATCGTTGATGATGAGGCGATTGGTGTGCTTGAGGCGGCGTTTATTGATTTAATGAGATGTTATGAGCAAGTAGAGCTATGAATTGATAAACCCAGCTATTAATTGTAATAGCTGGGTCTGCCAAATAGAAATCTGAATATATTAGCCATTTACTTCTGGTAATTTAGGTTCAGCATCAATACTGCTATCAGCACTATCAGTTAATGTTCCTGATGGCTTTCGTATCCATAGAGGTAGAGGAAGTGCCGAGTTGTAAAGATATGGTACTGGATCTTCAGTACTAGATTGACTCTAAATACTGCAGATTAGCTCAAGAGGCTCTATACTGCTTTTCTTTTAAAGAAGCTCGGTACTGTCTTAAAGCGACACATCATCTTTTCCTGCTCTGTTTCATCAAAACTAGCCTAGACTATCAGAGTTTATCAAAGAAACCGACAGAAAATTGTGGGTTTTCTTAGGTTTGCTATTCTACAGCGTTAGCTGATAAGAAGAGTGACTTTGATAAAGATGTAAAAAAGTCTTGATATATCTTAGGGTTTTCGATTGGTTTTAAGTTGTACTGCGCGTTTGCTCTAACGATCGTAGATTTTTTTGTAGATGAAGGTCGTGCAGTTACCGTCATTCTAACCTTGTTCCCTTTGTACAGCCTAGTAGCTGAAACCGTACCAAGATCAGTGTCAGCCTTATCAATTACAAAGCTCAAGTCTTGTAGTGTTGATATGACGTTTCTGATAACGATAGTTCTATCACTAGTATCAAAAGATCTAGTTTGCATACTACGTGACTCTACTTGATTGTCTGCTCCCAAAATCCTAGCGTCATGCGTTGTAGCACAACCAGTAATCAGAGTTAGACAAGCTGCAAAGAAAGCTATTTTTAATGTACTCATATTTGTTGAGCCTCTAGGAATACTGATTTGGATAGTTTGGTAAAGAACTCATTGTATAGCTCTTCAGTTTTCATTGTTTCGACTTTAGTCTCTTGTCCTTGTGTATTTATCACAATGCGTTGGAAAGTAGCTCTAGCCAAATAACCATTCTTATTATTTTTAGACGGCAATGTTACGAAACTAACCTTTATCTGTTGCTGGCTATCAATCGACATATTCCCACCGCCAAGTACTGCTAGTAATACAGCGCCTGCTATCTGCGCATTGTTAGTAGCATCTACGGTTTTAGATGCAGTAATAACGCCTGACTTCGTTTCTGTCTCATCAATTGAATAGCCCATGTCTTGCAACACTGCTACTCCAGC
>Ga0208015_1000639_pt1 | contig 16435 bp, 13 predicted proteins | sample 26BtaG_FD_184101 | JGI IMG/M metagenome (GOLD analysis project Ga0208015, IMG submission 184101) | Marine viral communities from Cariaco Basin, Caribbean Sea - 26B_WHOI_OMZ_CsCl (SPAdes) (version 2) | ecosystem: Environmental > Aquatic > Marine > Oceanic | place: Caribbean Sea: Cariaco Basin...
AACATGGTCATTAGTATTGATCTTAATGTCATGTCTGTAGTCAATTATGCGGTCAATCAGTTGCAGGTTAAAGACGTGATCGTTTGTGGCCATTATGCCTGTGGTGGCGTTAAAGCGGCGATGCAATCGGCTGATTTGGGGATTCTAAACCCGTGGCTTCGTAACATCCGTGACGTCTATCGAATCCATCGCAACAAACTAAATGCCATTGAAGATGAAGAAAAAAGATATGACCGATTGGTAGAACTCAATGTTCAGGAACAATGTGTCAACCTGATAAAAACTGCAGCAGTTCAAAAGGCAAATAGAGATAGAGGCTTAAAAGTACATGGTTGGGTATTTGATGTCAAAACAGGAAAGTTGATCGATTTGAAAATTGATTTTGATAAATTTCTCAGTAAAATCATGGAGATTTATCATTTGGAATAACCACCAAAAATGTCGTGGCTCGTCCGACCGACACGGGCGAGCCCTATTTTAAGAGAAAAATGCGAAACTGTCATTTTCCATCAAGCCAAGGTTGCAGGTTTTACAGTCATTACTTTCAACGAAAGCAGCTCTCTAGTCATCAGACCAATCAATATATAAAGTGCATTCTTTTGTGATTTGAATTGTATCACTACAAAATTCATAGCCTCATGAACTTGGCGTATCTGCTACAAGGTTAACACTTGGCTAACCAACAGTGTGACGGCGAACACACATTTGGATATTTTTAAATGGTACTATCGGTCTCAACAGGATCTTCTTCCCAATCTTCTTCCAGTTCTTTCTTCTTTTCCAGGATAATCGGAAACATCATTGGCACCAAGGATTTCACAGGAGTATAAAGTGCAGAGTCTTCAATGCTTTTTTCATCGGTCATTGGAATGGCCCGGTTAGTAATATCATAAATATTGAGCACTACACTTAAAATCAATGCCAATTTTATCGCTCCAAAAAGGGCACCAAGGAGCTTATTGACAATTCCCAGAGCGGCAAAATCCGCAAGCTTTGTCAAGGCTTTCCCTGCTAAGGCTATCGCCAAGACAATGATGAGAAAAGTTACGGCAAATGCAATAATATTAATTGTTTTCTCATCCCACTGTGAGTTTTCATCAATAAAGGTTTCGGCATAATTACTAAAGTGGATCGCGCCATATACCCCGGCGATCAAGGCTATGACAGAAGCAATTTCCACAAAAAATCCTTTCATAAAACCTCTCACCAATCCAAGACCGATAACCCCTAGTAAAATGATATCCAAAACACTCATAAGCTATTGTATTTTAGCAAACGTACATAAATTTCGGATTTTAAGACTTATAAATTCTAAACAGAATGTATAGTTTCTTAACTTTGCCTAAGAGTTCTAGTTGAAAGATTAACAACAAAAAACGGTCACTACTATTTAGTTACCGACAAAATTGAACTTGAAGCTGATTTGAATCTCAAGTTTCGTTCCAATTTGAAGTTGAATTTCAATACTAACTAAAAAGATTACTGCCTTACTTCGACAAACTCAGTAACACGCAGGAAATTAAAATTGTCGCTGCTATTATGGTAATGACAAGGAATTATTAACTAAAAAAGATTCCTGCCTTCGCAGGAAGTGATCATGTCAAGAGACAAACTATTAAAAGAACGTTGGGAGTTAGTAGTCAAAAAGCTTTCTACCCAATTCGCTGAAGGCGATATATTAGATTTGGATGCCATCATCTATTTGATTGGTGTGCAAGAATTAGGACAACTCCATAGAAAGTTCAAGAAAGACCATAAATTGGATTTGATGCATATTGGCATCTGTCGATTATTAGAGCCTTATGGTTATTACGAATTCGATTATTTTGATGAGGATAAGTGGCCTCATTATACCATTAAAGAACAACTCCCTCCATTAAAAGCAGGGGAACAAAGTGTCCTGATGAAAGAAGCCATTGTCAATTATTTTATTGAAACTGAATTTATAAAATAATTCTCTCATCAGATCTTTCAGGTGTTTAAAACCTGATAGGTCTTGAAGGTTTACAAAATCTTGTAGGTTTTTATCTGAAAAGCCTTAAATTTGCCATTCATTTTTTTGATTTATGATAGACAAGATTAAAGAACTCATCGCTGAAGTCGAGGCTTTTAAAGCTCAATCCAAGGAAGAGATCGAAGCATTTCGGATTAAATACTTAGGAAAAAAAGGAGTATTGAATGAATATTTTGCAGAATTTAAAAACGTAGCTAATGATCAAAAGAAAGAGTTTGGTCAAGTCATCAATCAATTAAAAAGCACTGCCGAAGACAAAGTCAATTCTTTAAAGGAAGAATTGGAAAGTAAAGAAGAGATCAAAGGCGTCTTTGGCGATTTATCACGTCCTGGCGAACCTATTGCCATTGGCGCACGTCACCCAATTTCCATCGTTAAAAATCAGATCATAGATATCTTTTCGCGCGTAGGTTTTAACGTCAGCGAAGGACCTGAAATTGAAGACGACTGGCATAATTTTACCGCACTGAACTTGCCAGAATACCACCCGGCAAGAGATATGCAGGACACGTTTTTTATTCAAACCAATCCCGATATTTTGTTGCGTACACACACAAGCTCTGTTCAGGTACGCTATATGGAAACCAACAAACCAGCAATCCGTACCATTTCTCCTGGGCGGGTGTTTAGGAACGAGGCCATTTCATCACGTTCGCACTGTTTCTTCCACCAAGTGGAGGGTTTGTACATTGATAAAGACGTGAGTTTTGCCGATTTAAAACAAACTCTTCAATATTTCACGACCGAAATGTTTGGGAAAAGTAAAATCCGTTTGCGTCCTTCCTATTTTCCATTTACTGAACCAAGTGCAGAAGTAGATGTGTATTGGGGACTGGAAACTGAAATCGACCATCGCATCACCAAAGGTACTGGATGGTTGGAAATCATGGGCTGCGGAATGGTCGATCCGAACGTTCTAGAAAATTGCGGCATCGATTCAAAAGTCTATTCCGGATTTGCCTTTGGAATGGGTATTGACCGTATTGCCATGCTTTTACATCAAATTGGTGATATCCGATTGTTGAGCGAAAATGATGTCCGATTTTTAGAGCAATTTAAATCATCTTTATAAATCGTTATGACCCATAACGATAACCGATGAGTTTTCATCGGTTTTTTTATTTAACATTTTTTTAACTTCGATTGGTTCGGATTGTTCCGAACCTCGCTTATCTTTGCATGAAATTTGAATCACATGATAAGTAAAATGCGTAATGACAAAGAAGACTTAGTCGAAAGATTGGGTGTCTTTATGGAGCAAAAAGAACAACTTGCTCCGGTAGCAGCCCGTATTTTATCCTATATTATTTTAACCGGTAAGGCTGGGACCACTTTTGATGATTTAGTCAGAGATTTATGTGCCAGTAAAAGCACGATTTCCACACATTTAAACCATTTAGCCGATTTAAAGCGAATTCTTTACTTCACCAAAACCGGCGATCGAAAAAAGTATTACACTATTAACGAAGACAGTATCATTCAAAGTATTGATGCCATGACAGAGTCTTGGATTCTCCAAAAAGAACTGCATTTAGAAATAAGAGAATATAAGGAAAAGACCAATCAATTGAAAAACGATTACACTTCAAAATTTAATCTGGACTTTCATGACAATTATATCGAGTTTTTAGATGAAGTCACCAAAGCAGTATCAACATTAAAATCAAGAATTTTAGAAAAAAACACTAAACTCTAATCAATGAAAACAATCAAACTCCCATTAGTCATCTCCCTTAGTATCATCACTCTTTTCTTGAGTTGTGGGGACAAAGAACAAGCACAACAAGGGCCACAAGGACCGATGCCGTTTCAAGTGACCACCATACCCCAAAAAACTGTAACAGGTTTTACAACTTATCCAACGAGCATTGAAGGCGTCAATAACAGTGAAGTACGCCCTAAGATCTCAGGCTATATTACAGAGGTACTCGTTGACGAAGGTCAGAAAGTGAGAAAGGGACAAACCTTATTCAAGTTAGAGACACAAACACTCAGCCAAGATGCTGCCGGAGCAAAGGCAAATGTCAATGCAGCTCAAGTTGAGGTTGACAAACTAAAACCTCTAGTAGAAAAAAACATTATCAGTGGTGTACAATTGGAAACTGCAAAGGCCAAATTATTGCAGGCACAAAGTGCCTATAACAGCATTGTTGCCAACATTGACTATGCCAATATAAAAAGTCCTGTGGACGGTTATGTTGGATCAATTAGATTACGAAAGGGAACATTGGTGAGTCCTACAGGTCCAGAACCGTTAACTACAGTTTCTGACATTAGTGAAGTCTATGCTTACTTCTCAATGAATGAACGAGAATATCTTGATTTTATTCAAAACGCAGAAGGCAACAGTATTCAAGAAAAGATCAAAAATCTTCCAAAAGTCACTTTGATCTTGGCCAATGGAAGTGTTTATGATCAAGAAGGCACCATTGAAACCATAAATTCCCAAGTAAATGCCAACACTGGATCTATATCCTTTCGGGCCGTTTTTAATAATGACTCACGATTATTGACCAACGGCAACAGCGGAAAAATAAGAGTTCCAAAAACTTATTCAAATGCTGTGGTAGTCCCTAAAGAATCTACCTATGAGCAGCAAGGCAGTTATTATGTCTATAAACTAGCTGAAGACAATATGGCTGTTTCTACACGAATTGCGGTTTTAGCCGATGTTAACAATGTTTATGTAGTTTCTGATGGTCTTAAAGCAGGCGATAAAATTGTTGCAAAAGGCGTTGCAAAGTTAAGAGGTGATTCACAGATACAACCAATGGAAGTGCCTTTTGACACGATTGCAAAACCAATCGAAAAAGTATTCAGATAATAAACCAAGATAAGAACTTATGATAAAGACATTTATAGAAAGACCGGTACTTTCAACGGTCGTTTCGATCATCATCGTGATTTTGGGTATTCTTGGTCTTACCACATTACCTATTACGCAATATCCTGATATTGCACCACCAACTATTTCAGTAAACGCCAATTATCCTGGTGCCAACGCTGAAACTATCTTGGAGAGTGTGATTATCCCTATCGAGGAGCAAATCAACGGTGTGGAAGGAATGACCTATATTACCTCCAGTGCTTCCAATACAGGAAGTGCAGCCATTACCGTATATTTTGATCAGGAGGTCGATCCTGATATTGCAGCGGTAAACGTTCAAAACCGTGTGGCACGTGCCAATTCGCAATTGCCCCAAGCGGTGTTGCAAACCGGTGTAACCACCTCAAAGCAGCAAACCAGCGCCTTGATGTTTACCTCATTTTATAGCACCAATCCTGATTACGATGCCACATTTATACAGAATTATCTAAAAATCAATGTCATTCCAGAATTACAACGGGTTGATGGCGTTGGTGATGTGAATGTGTTTGGAGTCAAAGATTACGCCATGCGTATTTGGTTGCGTCCGGAAAAAATGGCTGCCTACGGACTGATTCCTACCGATGTTACGGCAGCATTGCGCGAACAGAGTTTGGAAGCTGCCGCAGGATCATTGGGTGAAAATGACGGAGAAGCCTTTAGTTATGTTATCAAATACGGTGGCCGATTTAAAACTGAAGCGCAGTATAGCAATATTATCATAAAAGCCCTTGGCAACGGACAGTTTTTAAAACTCTCTGACGTCGCGGATATTGAATTGGGCGCACAGTCCTATGCAGGTGGATCTATTACCAACGGTCTTCCAGCCGTAAACATGGGTATTTTTCAAACCAAAGGTTCCAACGCTCGAGACATTATTATTGATATCGAGAAAAAGTTGGAAGAGATCAAAGCCGATTTACCTAAAGGTGTAGAGGTTTTTATACCCTACAACACCAATACATTCTTGAATGCATCCATTGAAAAGGTGGTCTCCACCCTGGCTGAGGCATTTTTACTCGTGTTCGTGGTAGTGTTTATTTTCCTTCAAGACTTTAGATCAACCTTAATTCCGGCTATTGCAGTTCCGGTTTCGATTATTGGTACGTTTTTCTTCTTAAATCTTTTTGGTTACTCTATCAACCTATTAACACTTTTCGCCTTGGTATTGGCAATTGGTATTGTGGTGGATGACGCCATCGTCGTGGTAGAGGCTGTTCACGCCAAGATTGATGAAGGAGAATCTGACCCTAAAAAAGCAACGGTAGATGCCATGCATGATATTACTGGGGCTATTGTTTCCATTACCTTAGTCATGGCAGCAGTGTTTGTTCCTGTAACCTTCATCCAAGGTCCGACGGGAGTATTCTATGAGCAATTTGGAGTTACGCTAATTGTGGCCATTATTATTTCGGCCGTTAATGCATTAACCCTGAGCCCTGCCTTATGTGCCCTGTTCCTAAAAGGCCATGATGACAAGCAAAATAATATGAAGAAAGGATATCTTGGACGATTCTTTGAAGGTTTCAATAAAGGTTTTAATGCCACTGTAACCAAATATGGAAAATCCGTCCACTTTCTTTACAGACATAAATGGATTACAGTAGTTCTTTTGGCTATCTCAATTGTGGCTATTTATTGGTCGTCTTCAGTATTGCCTACAGGCTTTGTCCCTGATGAAGACAGAGGTATTGTCTTTGTCAACGTTGAGCTGCCCGCTGGATCGTCTATAGATAGAACACATCAGGTAAATGAAGATTTATATAAAAAGCTAATTCAAATTCCAGGAGTTAAAGGCGGATCCTTAATTGAAGGAAGTAGTTTCTTAGGAGGAGCAGGTAGCAACTTTGGTTTAGGTTTTATCCGTTTGGACGATTGGGAAGATCGAGGTGCAGATTCTTTAACCGTTCAGAGCATTACTGGAAAAATGTTTGGAGCAGCCGCTACCATACCAGAGGCCAATATTATTTTCTTTGCCCCACCAAGTATTCCAGGATTTGGTAACTCGGCAGGTATTGAAGTCAATTTATTAGACCGCTCTGGCGGAAGTTTTACTGATTTAGATAAGGTTACTCGGGATTTTGCCGGCAAACTGTCCCAACGTCCAGAGATCCAATATGCACAATCCTCATTTAACACCAATTACCCGCAATATGAGATAGAACTCAACGCAGAATTGGCTAAGGAATTAGGAGTACCCATCAGTGATATATTTTCAACACTTCAAGGGTTTATTGGAAGTATTTTCGCTGCCGATTTCTCAAGATTTGGTAAACAATATCGTGTATATGTTCAAGCTTTGCCTCAAGATCGTGCTGAAGAAAGTGATTTGGGCAAACTCTATGTACGTACAGGTACCGGAGAAATGACTCCAATTACAACATTTGTCAACTTAAAAAGAGTTTACGGACCACAATCCGTAACCCGTTTCAATCTATTTAATTCTGTAACTTTAAATGCAGCAGTAGCCCCTGGCTTTAGTTCTGGTGATGCTATTAAAGCAGTAAATGAAGTTTCACAATCCTTACCTGCCAATTATACCACTGCGTATTCTGGATTGACTCGTGAGGAAGTGAATGCAGGCAACCAAACAACGACCATTTTTATATTGTCTTTAGTGTTTGTTTATTTCCTGTTGGCTGCCCAGTACGAAAGCTATTTGATTCCTTTCTCTGTACTTCTATCCTTACCACTAGGGGTTTTTGGAGCGTATTTCACAACGCAACTTACAGGATTACAAAATAATATTTATTTCCAAATTGCACTGATTATGTTACTTGGACTCTTAGCCAAGAACGCCATTTTGATCGTGGAGTTCGCACTGCAAAGACGACGCCGAGGTGAATCCATTTTGGCAGCCGCCGTCCATGGCGCCGAAGCACGTTTACGACCAATTTTGATGACCTCCTTTGCTTTTATCTTCGGATTGTCGCCATTAGTGTTTGCAAGTGGCGTAGGTGCATCAGGAAACCGATCTATTGGAACTGGAGCCGTAGGTGGAGTGCTGATAGGAACCGTTCTCGGAGTGTTTGTCATTCCAATTCTGTTCATGTTCTTCCAATGGTTACAGGAAAAAATATCAGGATCTCCTCAACGCGTATTAGAACTTGAAGCGGAACACAATCAACAAACATTAGAACTTAACGACGATCAAAATCATGATAACAATGCTTAAAACTCGTACATTAAAATATATGGTCATGCTGACTGTTTCAGCATTTTCCCTTCAAAGTTGTTTTGTAGCAAAGGACTATGACCGACCGCAAGTTGAAGAAACTGAAAACCTGTTCAGAACGGATGCGTTGTCAACCGATACACTTTCCATGGCTGATTTGTCATGGAAAGAATTGTTCACCGATCCTTTTTTGGTGCAGTATATTGAAGAGGGACTTCAAAACAATATTGATATCCGTGTTGCCATGCAACAAGTGTTGGCAGCGGAAGCGTATGTAAAGCAAGGAAAAGCAGCCTATTTCCCGTCCATTAATGGAAATGCCTCCGTGACACACCAAGAAATGTCAAAGAACAGTCAGTTAGGTTCCTTTCTTACCAATAGATCATCCGACCAATTTGATTTGACTGCAAATCTATCGTGGGAAGCCGATATCTGGGGGAAAATACGGAGCAACAAACGCGCATCTGAAGCTGATTATTTAAGAATCGTGGCCGCACACCAAGCGGTGAAATCACGTTTGGTTTCAGATATTGCAGCAACTTATTACCAATTACTCGCTTTGGATGCCCAATTGGAAATCACCAAAAAAACGGTCATGGTTAGAGATAGTAGCATTAGTACTATTCAAGCCTTGAAGGATGCGGGATATGTCAATCAAGTGGCGGTAGATCAAAATATTGCTCAATACAATCAAGCCAGAGCATTACAAGTGGACTTAGAGACGGCCATTTTTCAGACTGAAAACGTCATGAGCATCTTATTGGGTAAACAACCTCAAAGTTATACACGTAGTAGCCTTGAGGAACAAAGCTTGCAATCTGACTTGAAATTAGGTGTTCCAAGTACTTTGTTGAGAAATAGGCCTGACGTGATCGCGGCAGAATACAATTTAGTTAGAGCTTTTGAAATGACCAATGTAGCGCGAAGCAACTTTTATCCATCCTTAACCATTTCGGCATCAGGAGGATTCCAAAGCATAGAGTTGGACCAATTGTTAAACACCAATTCGTTATTTGCAAACATAGTTGGAGGCTTGACACAACCCATTTTCAATCAACGTAAAATCAGGACCCAAAAAGAGGTTGCTGACGCTCAGCAAGAACAAGCCTTATTAGAATTCAAACGTTCTTTATTGATTGCTGGAAATGAAGTATCCAATGCTTTATATGCCTATAACGCCGAGACAGAGAAGTTTGAATATCGAACCTTAGAAGTGGAAGCCTTGAGAAACGCCGAGCGAAATTCTGATGAATTATTGAAAAACGGTTTTGCCAATTACTTGGACCTATTGACCGCAAGACAAAGCGCCTTAAGCGCTGAATTGAGTGTTATTGACAGTAAGTTGCAACAGTTATTGTCTATCGTTGATTTATACGAAGCGCTTGGTGGTGGTTGGAAATAATATGAAATAGACATATTCCCAAACCATAGTTTTTTAAAAAAGAAGGCTTTTAATACCTAAGGTATTTTAAGCCTTCTTTCTTTTCATATAAAAAAATATTATCCAAAACAGATTATATAGTTACGCGAGTTTAAGGCTACATTTACAGTAGTTTTATAGTCTTAAGAGACTTGAATAGAAATTTGTAGTTATTTCAACCTCGCTTCTACTATTCACAGATCAATTTTCAGTGGTCAACTATTTTTATAGTTGTATTACTATAAAAATAGTTGTAGGTTTGCTTTTCTATGATTCTATTAACTAACTTATGAAAAAATAAACCCCCCAACTTTTCTAAATGAAAACCAACTTTTTATTTGTTCTTCTTTCTTTTTACTATTTAAGCAGTTTTGCCCAAATAGAAATTACCGGAAAAATCATAGATTCCGAAACAGAAAAAACCTTGGGAAGCACTTCTATAGTGGTTTCTCCAAAAGGAAAATCCAATATTCTTGGGTATGCAATTTCTGATAGTGAAGGAAAATTCAAAATTAAAATAACACCTACTGTCGATAGTCTGAGCATTAAAGTTTCCTCTCTTGCCTATACTACTTTTAAGAAAGAAATTCTCGCAAGAAATCAGGATTTAACGATTTCATTAGAGCCTGCTGTAGAAACTCTTGATGAAATCTTTCTAAGAAAGCCGCCAATCCGACAGCGTGGCGACACTTTAGTTTTTGATCCCGCAGCTTTTAAAAGCAATAAGGACAGAAGTATTCAAGATGTTTTATCAAAAATGCCGGGAATTGACATTGATCCCAGTGGCGCAATTAAATATCAAGGAAAACCGATTAACAAATTTTATGTCGAAGGTTTAGATTTAATGGGCGGTCAATACGGAATGGTCAGCAATAATTTAAATGCAGATAAAGTGAGTGCCGTTGAAATATTAGAAAATCATCAACCTTTAAAAGTTTTGGACAGCTTAGTACCTTCGGAACAAGCGGCTATCAATATAAAATTAAAAAACAAAGTTACAGTTTCGGGAAACATCGAAATGGGTTTGGGTGCTGCTCCTACTTTGTATTTTGGAAAGCTCAGCCCAATGCTTTTTACGAAGAATTTTCAAACCTTGGTCACCTATCAAGCCAATAATAATGGCACGGATATCACACAGGATTTTTCAAGCTTTTCCTATTCCGCCTTTAGGTTTGGAAGAAATGCTGAAGCCAAAAAAGATTGGTTTTCATTAGCTTCCGTAAATCCTCCTCCATTTTCACAGAAACGCTGGTTGAACAATCAGGCGCAAGCGATTTCGGCCAATGCGCTATTTAAAAATGAAAAGGAAGTTGAGTTTAAAGTCAATGCTTCCTATATCAACAACTTGATAAAAAAAGAAGGTGGCAATCTCACAACATACTTTTTACCAGAAGGAAATACGACTATTGAAAATGTGACACAAAACAATTTCCGAGATGAATCATTGGATGTTTCCTTAAGTATTGAACGCAATAAGGACAAGAATTTCTTTAAGGAAAGTTTGAGTTTTAAGAAAGAATGGGATCGTGGTTCGGCTTTTCTAACCGAAAATCAAGATCCTCAGTATCAAAGTTTAAGTACGCCTTTTACGGATTTAAAAAACAATTTTGAAATCATATTTCCTTTCAGAAAACAATTGATCACTTTTAATTCCAATATCCAATACAATGAAACCCCTCAAGACTTGAGGATCAGTCCAGGTGTTTTTACAGAAATCCTTTCTCCCAATGAACCAATAGATCAAGTAGATCAGCAACTGTTCTATAAAAATTTTGTTGCAAATCATTCTTTGGATTTTACGAAAAGGTTTGGGAGCTTCAGTTTGAGTTTACAACCGGGCCTAGATTTTAAACTTCAAAATATGCACTCTCAAATTCTATTGGATGGCATTCTGCATTCGGATATAGATTTTAAAAACGATATGAAATGGCGAGAAGTTTCAACTTATGCGCGCACAGGATTAAATTATCGAACAGATAAGTTAACAGTTTCCTTAAGATTGCCTTTTGAGATCACCCATTACGACATTGACGATCAAATTTCAAATGAAAATCAAACCCAAAATGCATTTACTTTAAATCCATCATTATGGAGCGAATATAAGTTCTGGAACTATTGGAAAACTAATGCAAGTGCACGATACAGTAAAAATTACGGACCTTTAAACGAAATGTATTCGGGATATTTACTATCACATTATCGCAATTTGGCCAGACATAATGTGCCGTTAATGGAGACATCTTCACAATCCTTTTCTTTCGGGTTGGAATATAGAAATCCTATCAATACATGGTTTGGCCGAATTAACTATTCATATTCCGATGGCAAAAACGATCAAATTTTCAATATGATTACCCAACCAAATGGTTCAACCGTATTGGAAGCTTTGGAATTGGTCAATAGAAATAATCGGAAGTCAATTGGCGCTTCCGCCAGTAAATTGATTTTACCAATCAAAACCACGTTTAAATTAAGCTCAGATTATACTCACAGCAACCGTGATATACTTTTGAACAGTGAACTGATGAAAAACACTACGGAAACTTGGCAAAACAGCATTAATCTTAACGGCGATTTTGTAAATTGGATGACCGTAGAGTATGATGGAAGTGTCCGATTAAGCCAAACAGAAAACAAAATCCAAGACCTACGCAAAGTCTGGACCCAAAATCATAAACTCGGACTGTATTTCTACTTCTTAAAAAATCATACCCTGAGTTTTTCAGGAGAATGGGTACAGTCAAAATTAGAAAACGATTCTTGGGATGATTTTTTTGGTGATATTTTATACCGATTTACACTTTCGGAAAAACGAAAAATTGATTTTGAATTGTCCTTGATCAATGTATTTAACAAAAAAATCTATCAAAATATTTCTGTCGGAAACTATACGATTTCCGAATCTAATTATATGTTGCGCCCACGACAGATAATGGCGAAAGTCCGAATTCCGTTATAAAATAAATTTAATTCCATATACCTATGAAACCATTTATATTAAGTTTTATATTTCTGTTTAGTGTGATCACAAAGGTGATTGCCCAAGAAGAATTTGCTACAGATTACAAAGTGCACTATGAAATGGTCTTTTATATAGATTCGCTAAATTTAGATCAAAAAGATACTGCAAACATGTATTTATTTGCCAACTCTGAATATGGTGTTTTTGTAAATCAGTCACGAACGGATGCAGATGAGCAGTTGGAAAAAATGAGACAAAGACTTGGTGCAAATGTGCAAATCAAAATAAACTTTAACTCCAATAAAGGTCAAGATTTAAACAAAGCAATTTTTACGAATCACCAAAGTGGAGAGGTCAAAGTGCTTCAGAATCTTGGTGATAAAGATTATGTTTATATTGAACCTGCAAAAATGGATACTTGGGAAATCAATGAAGACACCAAGGAATTTATGGGTTATACAGTACAAAAAGCAACCATAGATTTTGCCGGAAGATCTTATGAAGCGTGGTTTACCATGGAAATCCCTATTCCAAATGGCCCTTATGTTTTTCATGGACTTCCAGGATTAATTGTTGAACTTTATGACACCCAAGACCACTATCATTTTACGATGCTAGGGCTCGAGAAATTAGAAGCACCAAAAATTTGGACATTGCCAAAAGCCGAAGAATCTTCCAAAGAAAAAATCAATCAGATACAAAAAAGACTTAATGATAATGCTTTAAGCGGATCTGATTATCAATATATGATGGGAAAAACCCCTGGAGTTAGCGGTAGCATCACAGTAGCAGATGGGCAAGCAGCAACTATGAATCTTAAAAATAGATCAGGACAGGACATTTCAAAAGAGGATTTGAAAAGAATGTTCAAGTCCAACCTTGACAACAAGAATAACCCAATTGAGTTGGAGTAATACTCTACTTACTTTTTATTGAAAACAAAAACCTCGATGAAAGCCCAGAAGATATGAGCAAGAAATTGTCTTATCGTTCGAGGCCAACCTCGGAGTATTAAACCACACTGGTGGAAACAAAAAACTGAAATACTATGAAACTATCTGATTTGATTGCCCTTTTTTTATGTATCACAACTAACACCGTTTTTGCCCAAAATGAATATCCTACTGAATATGAAGTTCAGTATGAAGTTGCCTTTAGTCTTGATTCCACCAATTTGGAAAACAGAGCTATAGAAACACTTTATTTATTTACTGGTCCAAAATATGGTGTTTTTATGAGTTATAAAGAAGCCTTTAAGGAGGAGATTAGGGCCAATTTAGAACATCAACTTAAAACCACGGGAGAGCTTAAAATTTCCAAAGAAATGACTTCCAGTTTTCCAAAACTATTTTATAAAGATCATCAAAACTCCCAAGTATGGACTCAAGAAAAAATTGATCGAAAACTCTATAGTTATCAAGAACCCAACATTCCTTTAGAGTGGAAAATAGAAGAAGATTCTAAAGAAATCATGGGGTACGCCGCTCAAAAAGCCACCACACATTTTGCTGGAAGAGATTATATAGCTTGGTTTACTTTAGAAGTTCCAATTCCTGATGGCCCCTATCTCTTCTCTGGTTTACCTGGGCTAATCATTGAACTTTATGATACTGAAGATCATTATCATTTCACTTTGAAATCAATGAGCAAGATGGAAGAGGTCAGAGTTTTTGAATTTGCAAATTCTGAAGATATTGCAAAAACCGATTTCTTGGAACTAAAAGAAAAAGCACTTAAAAATAGAGATCACACTATTTTTAATCAAGGAAATATTCAGATAAGCCTAAGTACAAGTCCACAAATGAGTCAAGAAAGCAAAATGAAAAATCAAGAATTGAAAAGAAAAATTAAAGAAAACCAGGCACGAAAAAATAATTTAATCGAGAGACTTTAGTATTGGTTTTATAGATTTTTCATCAGTCTTGTCTAAACTATTTTCAAATATGGCATTTCTCATCTAGCCCATACATTATTGAATCTTGAAAATCAATACAGCACTGACCTATTTTTGATTTTTGTCATGAACTCAGAGATATTTATAAAAAAAGGAAGACTTAGGTAACTGGGGCTTCCTTTTTTAGTCGAATTTAAGTTTTCAAGAATAAACAACCCGACCACTAAGATGTTCTATAGTTTAAGCAAGGTCTTTTTCAGAATACTTATTAATCGTTTTCAATTCCTCCTTTTTGTTTTTCCTTTCCTGTTCGATATCATAATCGTTTTGGATGCCGAGCCAGAACTTTGCAGAATTTCCAAAATACTTACTTAATCTTAAGGCTGTATCCGTGGTAATTCTTCTATTACCTTTTATGATTTCAGAAATTCGAGTCTGTGGAACTTTTAGATCCTTCGAAAGTCGATATACCGTAATTTCAAGAGGTTCAAGAAATTCAAAATGCAAAATTTCTCCTGGATGCACATTATCTAATTTTTCCATTTTCTATTTTTCTATTGATAATCAATGATTTCAACCTGACTTGCATTTCCTTGGTTCCAAATAAAAATAATTCTCCATTGTTTGTTAATCCTAATGCTATAAAATTCGCTCAATTTCCCACTAAACTTTTCCATTCTGTTTGACGGCGGAATTCTTAAGTCGTTCAGATCCTGTGAATTATTGAGCATTCTTAATTTTCGACGTCCAATGTTCTGAATATCAATGGGCATTTTTTTAACACGAATACCTTTCCAAATTTGGTCGGTTTCTTTAGAACCAAATGATACAATCATACTTTATGCGTTACTAACGTTAAGGGTAGCAAATAAACTTGATATTTAATGAAAATCCTTTTCTATAGGATGACATCACGTTCGTCAAAAACTCTTATTCGTAATAAAATAGTAACTTTGCCGTTCAATTAAAAAGATCCCTGCCTTCGCAGGGAGTAGGCATGAAAAAAGATATCCAAATCCCGAAAGTTGAAGGCGTATATTTAGCCATTGTCAATGAGTATAATGACATTTACAAAACCCACGATTGGAACGCCTATATCATTAATGACAAGGACGTCGATTTAGATATTGTTTTGATTGTTACCAGTGGTTATTCTGAAAATAAAATGACATCTATCTTTCGGAAAAAACTGGATGTTCTTCCTAAGAGAAGTTATGCAAAAATTGAGTTGATTCAAGAAGAACTATTCGCCTTAAACAACGAATTTAAAGTGACTTTTTTTCAGGGGAATACCATGTTTGAAAAAAACTTTCTCTTCAGAAAGAATAGCATTAACGAAAAAGCCTTTCAGAAAATCCCCTTGATGGAGACAAAAGGGGTTTTGGTTAAATAGAACGTGGAGGACGCTAATTATAGCAGATGTTCACAGATTATATCCATTGTCTAAGTTATTCTCGATAGACTTATCTGGAATTTGGAGTTTTTTATTTGAAGGTTTCATCAATTCTCTGTACACGATTTGTCTTGCTTGAAACAATTACATTGTTACCCAGAGATTAATAGAGCTTCACCGAGAGTAATGGGTGAAAAGTTTGTTTTGAACAACTTTCTGAACCTTTGTCATAGCTTTTTATAAATACTCAAAAAACGTTCCTTTAAGCGAATAAATTTGGTTGTATTGGACACAAATTATACTAATACCGCAAAACTTAAAGTTGTCTTTAATTTATAAAACAGATAGTCGAGATTTAAATGAATTTCACGAATTGTAGCACACGAATTTACCCGTCATTTTATAAATACTCTGCGCCTCCTGCGCCTTTGCGAGAAAATCTTACAGCCTCCAGCTTCGCGCTTCCAACCTCGTGCTTCCAGCGCCACTTCTAATCCAACTTCTCTGTCAATTTCTGAAATATCCTTTTTGGATCCTTACCTTCATATAAAATCGCATAAACTGCAGTAATGATAGGTAGCTTATCTTTTCTTTCATTCTTTTCAATAAGGTCATAAGCACTTTTTGTGGCATAGTAGCCTTCTGCGACCATATTCATTTCCATTTGTGCAGACTTAACGGTATAACCCTTCCCTATCATATTTCCGAACA
>Ga0208015_1000640_pt1 | contig 16412 bp, 12 predicted proteins | sample 26BtaG_FD_184101 | JGI IMG/M metagenome (GOLD analysis project Ga0208015, IMG submission 184101) | Marine viral communities from Cariaco Basin, Caribbean Sea - 26B_WHOI_OMZ_CsCl (SPAdes) (version 2) | ecosystem: Environmental > Aquatic > Marine > Oceanic | place: Caribbean Sea: Cariaco Basin...
ATAAAACTTTATAGTTATTCGGAATATTCATCAATTGGCGCAGCTTGGCTTCGGCACGTTCAGCAATATCCACATAATCCGCACTGCGATGACTCATTTCCATCACCGATAGACCACGCCCTTGCCAGTCTAATAGGTCGGCTTGCGCGCGTTCTAAGACCTCTGTAGGCATAGTCGCGGGACCTGCGCAGAAATTGGGTAAACGTTTGGCAGTAGCGTGCGAGGTATTCTGAGTCATAGGAAATCCTAATAAAGAAAAAACAAAGGAAAAGTAGAGAAATAAAGAGAAAATGAATAAAAAAAGCCCAGGGGTAAAACACTAAATATTTAATGGAAAGTATAGATAATTTAAGGTATGGAAAATAAATGTAGATACTAACAATAGCGGACAGTTACTCTGTGCAGATTTTAGCGCAGCGCAACCCGTTACGAACCCTTAGCCCTATGATTCGCGTAGTTATTAACATAGTTATTAGCGTCTGCTAAATTAGCATATCTAGGATTATGATAGCTAGTGTAAAAAATAGATTTACAGCCTAAATGATTACTTTGAATTGATTAAAGTTTTTTGACTTACAGACTTGTTATAACCTCTAAGCATATGCCGGTTAAGCGCAGAGCAATTGCCACAATTGGCGTTTTTGTGCCGGCTCGCTCAGCATTTCTTCTAATAAGGGAGTACGCACCATCTGCTCGTGATCCAACCCTTCTGGTAAATCCGTCAAGGCAGCTACTTGGATATGCTCGCTACCGCCCAACTTAAAGACAAATCCCGCCAAACTTGCATTCGCCATATCAAGCGTAGACATCGTTTTGCAAAAAGGGAATGCCAAGGAGTCACATCGGCTCGATAAGCCTACTTGCATATTTTGCCAAAGCTTTTGCGCCATGGTGCTTAAGGCGGCACTGTCGACTAACAACACCCAATTATTATAGCGGATGCCCTGTAAGGTAAACGGTTCAATGGGAATCTGCGTTTCTTCTTCGTCAGCAAAATCGCCGCTAGAGACTACAGGGTTGTTCGCAGTGCCGGCAGACTTATCCTCAAAATAACCAAACTGCGGATCAATCGGGTTACCTTTTGGCTTAATCTCATCCGGCATAGGTGGATAGTCAGCATCTTCATAGCCCGAATCTGTATATGCGGAGCCTTCATAACCGTTGCCAATAACCGGTGAGGGACTGATGGTAGCCTCAGTAACCGAACTGGTAGGAGTTGTATTATGGCTGGCACTAGAACCAACGTTGGCATTAGCATTTCCAATGTCGCTAGCAGGGGCTGCTGTCGTAGCTAAGCTTACCGGCGAGGCAATGCTTAACTCAGGTGCTGCCGCCATTATCTCTTGTAAACTTGCCGTTACTGTCTCCCGACCCACCCAAGGCGTTACCCCCATCATGGCTAAAATCTGTCGACGTTGGGCTTGGCGTTGCTGGGTCATCATAATAATTGGCGGCTTATTATTGGTATAAAAGAAGAGATAAAAAAGAGTGTTAAAAATAACAGCTAATACTGTGAATAGAAGCGTTCACTGCCCAAACTCAAAAAGTAAACTATCTGAATAATTACAGCAACGATTACTTTTTTAGGGGTTGGTAAGGGCCTGCTTATTAACTCATTATATGATAGCACGGAACACCAAATCAGCAGCGCTTTGTATCCGACAATATGACTAATAACCCTAAAAGCAACTGTCCACTGTTAAATAAAATTAATAATTATTATACTATTTAATTGCTAATTGATAATAATTTTGTTAAAACTTATCTCTGCAAGTCTTCTGGCTAAGCGTGACTGCGCTTATATTTGCCAGGAAGACAGGCGAATAGCGCCTATAAAAAGTGGTTTTTTATTCGCGTTATTTTAGCCCATTACAGGACACTATTATGAGTCGTCATCGTTTAAGCGTTGCCCTAATGTTGCTTAGCGCTTTAGGACTAAGTGCTAGCTTTACGGGCTGTAGCAACCATCAAGCCCTCGAAAAAATGCCTACGGCTACTAGTCCTACGGTAACCACGCCAGGGCATAAACCAACCGTACATAAACAACCAGGTCATAAAACGAGCACAGCCCATCCTGCATGGTCCTATACAGGCACTACCGGCCCTGAATTTTGGGGTGATCTAGAAAATGCTAGCGCCTGCAAAATTGGTCAAGCGCAATCGCCTATCAATATTACTCAAGTAACGGTTAGCGAAGGGACAGCGCCCACTATCAATTATAGTGAAGCTGCTGATATCAAGGTTAATAATAACGGTCATACCATAGTCTATACCCCGACCACTACGGACAATGCGATAACGCTAGAGGGTGAGCAATATACCCTTAAGCAATTCCACTACCATATCCCTAGCGAACACCAAATAGCAGGCAAAAACTATCCTGGCGAGCTGCATTTTGTGCATGCTAATGCCAAGGGCAATCTTGCGGTTATCGGGGTCATGCTACAGCCCGGCCAAGCCAATGCAGTATTGCGAATTTTATTAAACGGTACTCAGTTAAGCATTGAAAATAACGTAGAATTTACCGCGAATAACGTCAATCTAGCCGCACTGATCCCACAAGCCCCTACCTTTTATCACTACGATGGTTCGCTAACTACCCCACCTTGTTCTGAGCAAGTACAGTGGTATGTGACCAAGCAACCTATCAGTTTGGCCAACGACCAATTTGCCATTATGTATGACTTATACAATGCTAATAACCGTCCAGTGCGCCCACAAGGCGAGCGGGTCGTAGAGCAATTGGGTAATTAGTTTACCGTTTTGAACGGCTAAAACGGTTCAGCTATAACTATTAAACCAAAACTACCCTCCCTAAACAAAAACCCCAAGCACTGATTAAATGCTTGGGGTTTTATTGCTCTAAAGTAATACGCTAATTGCCTACCAATAAAGCTTTACACAATAGGCGCGACAGGCTGAGTCACATCCGCATTTTGCCCACGATGACGCAGGTAGTGATCTAGTATAACAATAGCCATCATAGCTTCAGCGATAGGGGTCGCTCGCACCCCGACACAAGGGTCATGGCGGCCCTTGGTAATCATCTCTAATGGCTCGCCTTGGGTATCGATACTGCGACCTTTAGTGGTGATACTAGCGGTTGGTTTGAGTGCAATGCTAGCCGTGATATGTTGACCTGAAGAGATACCACCTAAGATACCACCAGCGTGATTGGCGGTGAAACCTTCTGGCGTCAGCTCATCGCGTGACAAATGGCCAAACTGACCAGCGACCGCCATACCATCGCCAATCTCAACGCCTTTGACCGCATTGATGCTCATTAAAGCATGGGCAAGGTCAGCATCCAAACGATCAAAAACCGGCTCACCCAATCCTACCGGCACGCCAGCAGCAATAATTTGTAGCTTAGCGCCGCAGCTGCTGCCTTGACGACGCAGACTGTCGATTAAGGCTTCAAAACGCGGCACCGCCTCGCTATCAGCACAAAAGAAAGGGTTGCTATTCACATAGTCCCAATCGATCTGGCTAAAGTCTTGCACCTTGGCATACTCATCCCCAATTTGCGTGACATGACCACGAATTTGCACACCCAAAGTATCACTTAAGTATTTCTTCGCGATAGCCCCAGCCGCCACTCGCATCGCCGTCTCTCTAGCTGATGAGCGCCCACCACCACGGTAATCGCGGAAGCCATATTTCATGCTATAAGTATAGTCGGCATGGCCGGGGCGAAAGGTATCTTTGATATCGCTATAGTCTTTAGACTTTTGGTTGGTATTGCGAATCAATAGCCCAATCGAGGTGCCCGTGGTTTTTCCTTCAAACACACCGGAGATAATCTCAACTTCATCAGCTTCACGGCGCTGGGTCGAATATTTGGAGGTACCCGGCTTACGACGGTCCAAATCAACCTGCAAATCCTCTGCAGACAAGCTTAGACCAGGAGGAATACCATCTACGATAGCCAACAACCCTGCCCCATGCGACTCACCACAGGTCGTGACTCGAAATACCTGCCCAATACTATTGCCTGCCATATGCTGCCCTATTTACTTTGCGATACGTGTAACTAGTGAATGAAAAGATAAAAACGTTTAATGCCCTATGTTTAAGACTATAAAAGCCATTGAAGGCTTAATCTGGTGACTACCGTAACGGCTTGCTAGCAAACACCAGAGTGAGCCCATCTTCTACAGTTCAAACTTTAAAGCCTTATCCTATTATTAGCTTAAGGTATTTTTTATTAGCTTGGGGTGTTTTGTGCCAATGCCATAGCATATTGGGCAAACTCATCACGATGGTCCATCAGCTCTTCATAAGTGATGGCAAAGATACCGCGGCCACCCTTGGCAAAGCGCAACCAATCAAACTGAATCTCAGGATAGGCTTGGTTTAACGCCCATTCGCTGTTGCCCACTTCACAGACCAGCAGCCCATCACGGGTTAGATAGTCCGGCGCTTCATATAGAATACGATGGACTAAATCCAAACCGTCTTGACCTGCCGCGAGCGCATGATCCGGCTCGTATAAGAACTCTTGGGGTAGATTCGCCATATCTTCAGCATCGACATACGGCGGGTTGGTCACGATCAACTCGTATTGATTCTCTGCAGGTATTTTGCTGAATAAATCCGACTCAATCAGATTTACCTGATGGCCAACATTATGATGATCCACGTTGACCGAAGCGACTTCTAAAGCCGACTTATCAATGTCCGCAGCATCAACCGAGGCATCCAAAAAGCGCGATGCTAAAGCGATAGCAATACAGCCAGAACCCGTACACAAATCTAAAATACGCTCAGGATGTGCCAACTGCTTTAGCTCTAAGCCATGATCAAAGAAAGGCGACGCATCAACATCTGCTTTATGACCCGTTGCCCCTAGCGGCTGAGCACGTTCATCAGCATCAAAATACGGATAGAACTGCTGACGAATCAATTCTGCGATTGGCGAGCGCGGTATTAACACCCGCTCATCGACATAGAAAGGCAGGTCACAGAAATAGGCAAGATTAATCAGATAGCTAAGCGGCATACGTAAAGTGATGCGCTCTTGTAATAAGGTTAAAACTTCCTGCTTTTCACTGTCCGTCAAGCGGCAATCTAGGATTTGCTCATCGGCAGACCAGTCTAAAGACAAGGTATGCAGGACGATAGCAGACGCTTCGGCAAACTCATCGTTGGTACCTTGCGCTACCACCACATCGTAACGGCGCAGTTGGGTCACACAAAAACGGATAAAATCACGAATGCTATATAGCGACTGGCTGGCTTCTACAAGTTGCGCTTGCAGTACGGCCATATCTTCGTCTTCAATAAAGCTGGTTGCACTATCGAGATTATAGCTCTCATAACTAGTGTCATTATCTTGACTGTTTTGGAAGTCTGCAGCGCTCATGGTTTCGTGCTCTGACATAATGGGCCTTTTTTTTATGAAGTAAGAATAGTGATGAAGGATAATAAGATAAGGGGAGTTAAGCAAATAACTAATAAGCTATGCGTCTAAAAACTATCGGACTAAAAATGGGGCTGTAAAGGGCAGATTTAAAGTGTTGCTCTAAAATAGGTAGAGTATAATATTTACTAAAAATCAGCATCGAGAGCATGGGGCAACGTTGCTACAATGTCAACGAGGGCTTTATTTTGGTAAGCAACCCTACTTGACTCGCTTAGATATTATGGCTGCTATGGCAATGGTAGAGCTAGCTATGAGCCACTACGCTGACTTATTCTGCCTAAAACCTAATACGGCTAGCGCTGACAAACCCACCTTTAATCTCGTATAAGCTTGACCACTAGGGCATTATAGCTACAAAACCCTTAGCTTGCTAGCAAGTCACCTGAATGAAATCGCTACCCATCTGCCTGCTATACCCTGCACCAATCTGCTGCTGCCTCCATAAATGATTCACACAAAAATGTGTTGCAAAAGTTTGCGAACCTTGCAAATTATGCGCATAATACTGATTACTTTTCAATAACGTGTGACTATATTATGCGTACACCTACTTTATTAGATTCGCCAAATAAATCCTCAACGAGATATGCATTATCTGCTGCTGTTCGCGCTGCAATGCTGAGTTCTGTATGTTTGTTGGCGGGCGTCAGTACTGGCGCTATAGCGGCTCCTAATGCCAGTGAGCGCACGCTGCCTGTTCGTAATGTGGACTCAATGCCCAACTTGGCTAAATTGGCCAGTTTAAAAATTGATGAAAATCATAGCACTTCTCTAGGCACTAATTCGAATACCAGCTCAACCATGGCGCAGCTAAGCCGAAGCCTGCGGGCGACCGTATGGGCCAACTGATTGAAAACAAAAGCCAACCTGCCGCTACCGTAGACCCTGACAATATCAGTGCGGCTGAGTTGACACGCCAAGACGAGTTAAAAGACGCTTCCGATGATATCGAAGAAGGTCAAGCCGTTGCTTCACCAGACGACGCGGGCGTTGCCGATCCTTTTAATAACACGCAGACCGATAACACCAGTCTAGCTTCAGCGGCTGGCGATACCTCTATTAAGAGTATCGAAGATAAAGACGGTAAGAAAATCACTACCCTAGACTTATCCAGCTATGCCCAAACGGTGAACAGCTCTACTTGGTCGCCTAACATGAAAGTTAACTCGGCGATGACCATCAGAATGCAGGCATTGCTAGATTGGAACCATGCTTCACCCGGTCCAATCGACGGCGGTTGGGGTATGAACAGTAAGAAAGCCCTTATTAACTTCCAAAACATGCACGGCTTGCCAGCCACCGGCAAGATGGATAAAAAGACTTGGGATGCGTTGAATAAAAACATCTCACCAGACAGACCAGTGCTAGTTACTTACACCCTGACTGACGAAGATGTTAAATCTACTTTTGCTGCTACCCCAAATGGTTCTGAAGCCAAGTCAAAAGTAAAAGGCTTGTATTATCAAGATATTAAAGAGATGTTGGGTGAGCGTTTCCACATGGATGTGCGCTATTTAGACAAGCTCAATAAGAATAAGAGCTATAAGGCTGGCGATAAGATTACTGTCGTTAACGTCCGTCCTCCGCTCAAACAAACCATCACCCGTGTGGTAGCCAATAAAGCCGATAAGACTTTATATGCTTATAATGGCGACAAATTAGTAGCCACTTACCCAACGACCGTAGGTAGCAGCGCTACGCCATCACCACATGGTACCTTTAAGATTGTTAATAAGGTCAAAATGCCTTGGTATAAAGCGACCGTGGGCGAAGATAAGAACAAGCAAGTCTTTATGCTACCACCAGGCCCTAATAACCCGGTCGGTGTGGTCTGGATGGGGCTCTCTAAACCTTCGTATGGTATCCATGGTTCGCCAATGCCTGAAGGTATCAGCCGTCAAGGTTCACACGGTTGTATCCGTCTGACCAACTGGGACGTCCTAGAAGTCTATGCAAACATTGAAAATGGCGCGACTGTCGAGCTGAAATAACCATCGGTTTGAAAGCTCGTTAGTCCAATACAACTAAAAAAGCCTCCTACTTATCCAGTTAGGAGGCTTTTTTATTGGCGTTTATTTAAGCGGTTTGTTTAATCGTAAGCTCCGCAAAATTTTAACAATAAAGTACTTAAGCATGCCGTACTTAAAAATCTAACCTCTAAAAACCAGCTCTAAAAAATACAGCTCTCAAAGTTAAGCAAAACAGTAACAACCTATTAAAAGCAGTGATAATCTACCATCTGTGCCATTTCTGCCCTCGGCTATACAATAGACTGGCGAACAGTCTATGAGTCAAAGGCGTAACTCATCTCGTTACTATTCACATGCAATCCAAGCGCGTAAAACCCAAGCCTTTTATTTCGGCGATGCTTTACTCTAGACAAGCTATTCCGATTTACTCGTAGGTTTCTTCACCAGTGATGCTGCCAATTTTCTTAGTGAAATATATACCTAATGGGATCGACAATAGCGCACTGGCTACCGCTACAGTAATGATATGTGGGATCTCGTTAAAGCCAGTGACTAGGGCTACAACAATGACAACACCAGTCAATACAGTTGCTGCGATTGAATACATCATGGAGAATAATGGCCAGTTCATAATTTTCACCTTATTATCTGTGTGGGTATAGTGTATTTATACACCTATTCCCTACAAAGTGTAAGTATTTAAAGTTCCCCACAATTCATTTATATTGACTGACATTTAAATAAAACCTTGTTATAATCAGGGTATAAATATCTCTTAGTATTTTGTTAATAAGGGCTTAATAACCTTCATTATATCCTTGTACGATTCTTTGCTAAACTTATATCTTCCTCTTTTATCATCCTCGCTTTATTTCTCGTAGTCACCTTTTGCATCTACTAAGCTCCTTTAAATATTTCCGCCAATATGTCTCTTACGTACATGGCGGTTTTTAAGTAGCTGTGTCTGCTCCGCCTGAGGTTTGCCCTTAAGCGGCTCCCTCCCCTTTAGCCATCCTCTAGTCACCCGTATAATTTCATTACTATTTTAATAAAAATACTCTTCCTATTCGCCCATTTGCCAGTACAATAAGCCGACCTTAGCCTAGAAAAAACGCTACTCTCATGACTCAAGATGCCTCTAAAACTGTACCGCATGACGCTACTACTGACGATAGTACGCCCAATCGCATAGCTACTGACACCTCGCTTAATACTGATGCTATAAATGCTGACTCCATAAATGCTGATGCTAGTGATTCTGCAGTATTTACTAAGGTTGCAGAAGAAGCCACTGCCGAATCAGTGGACGATATTAAGCCTGCCCCTGATAAGGATACTGACGAAACGAGCGAGGCTGATACTACAGTTGACGATACAGCGTTAGATACGGCAGCGACAGGGTCTGGTAATGGGGTGGCACAAATGCCTGAGCCCAAAATCATTATCACGGAAGAAAGTCCTGATGTGGTAGTCGCTGAGGTTATATCCGACCCAGCAGCAGAGGAAGACGTTAAGGCAGAAGGCAGCGTTACAATAGAAAGAAGCGTTGGAACAGAAAACAGCGCTGCAGTAGCAAGCGAAACTAACGAGAGCGTCGATGAGCTAGCTGCTAAGCAAGCCGAACTTGAATCAGTAGCGCAATTAGCGGAAGCAGAACTGGCGGCTAATGGCTTGGAAGATGAAGAAGAAATAGAAGAAGACGCTCAGCAAACTAGTGACAGCTCTGACGCTACTAATGACCCGTCCCTTACTAATGACCCATCCTCTGTTAATTCTTCTGACGCTGTTTCAGAGCATGCAGAAGGCACTGTAATTGAAGTTGCGGGTATTAGTGCTAAGCCTATCCGTAACAATGAGCCTACCGTAGCGCCGGTAGACAATGCGAGTTCAGCTCCTATAGCGAGTGAGTCGCAACCAGCAACTGATAATACTGCTGACACTCCTACAGAGTATAAAGAGAAATATATCCAGCAAGAATTGGCTAAGCAGCAAGACCCTGATATAAAAAATAATAAGGACAATGAAGATACTGATGCAGACGATGATGCGGATGAGGAAGAAACGCCAGAAGAACGCGAGCAAAGAAAAAGAGAAGAGAAGCTAGAGTCTTATAAACAATTCCTTGCCCAACAGGAAAGCGAGCAAAAGATTGACTACTCTAAGGTGCGCGTTAGCATTGAAGCCAATGCACTACCGAGTAAAATGTATTTCTTAATGAATGCATTATCCGCCATCATTGCCAGCTATGGCTTGGTCGCCAACTCGCCTGCAGTGGTCATCGGCGCTATGCTGGTCGCGATGATGTTAGGCCCTATCACTGGGGTTGCGCTAGCGATTATTGACTATCGTATGCCGCTACTACGTAAGTCGCTGTTTACGGTAGCGGCAGGCGGAGCGTTAGTGGTCGCCATCGGCTTTATAGTGGGACTGCTACATCAAGGGCAACCGCTGACCAATGAAATCCTCTCGCGTACCGAACCCACTTCGATGGATTTAATGATTGCTTTAGCGGGCGGTACTGCGGGTGCTTACGCCATGATTTCTCCGCATCTCTCCGTCGCCGTGGTCGGGGTCGCGGTGGCAACTGCCTTAGTCCCACCTTTGGCAGCGAGTGGCATCCTGCTGTCCAATGGGGAGATTTCTTTAGGCCTAGGCGCGCTACTATTGGCCATGACCAACATTATCGCTATTCAATTTACCAACGCTCTAGTGCTTTGGTTTACGGGGTTCCGCCGCTTAGTCGATGACGATTACAAGTCGGGTACTTATTTAACGTTTTTTCGCCGTAATGCCGTGACTTTATTATTATTGATTGGCTTAGGGATTTATCTGACGTTAAATCTCAACACTATCGCCAAGCAGCAACAGTTTGAGACCAATGTCAAAACCAACATCAACGATTATTTCATCGATAAAGGCAACGTGCTGACCAATACTCAATTTGAGAAATACGATGGCTATCAGACTATTCGCGCGGTAGTGCGTGGTGAGACCGTGCCGAACTCTTACGATGTGCGCCAAATTGAAGCCAAAATCACTGAAGATATGGATGAAAACTTCCCAAAATACTTACCGGTTAAATTGCAACTGCGCTACTTACCTATCAAGGTCATTGAAGCCAATCCGCTCATTACGGAAAAATTAGATGAGACTGATGCTGCTATTCTGAATAACTAGTACTAGATCGCTAGGTACTTAGTCGCTAGTTAGCAGCCGTTGCAATATCACGATAACGTCACGGCAGTCTTTACTTTATAAACTTGCCGTAGGCTGGTGCTTTAGCCTAGCTTATAAAGTGAATTTTGTAAAAATGCTGGGCTAAAGCACCAGCCTACACAGACCAAATTGCATAAAGTAAACGTGGGGTGTGCCCAGCGCACCAGTTATTACCATTTAAAAACGAAGCCGCTTACTGCTTTGACCAGCTACTAGAAGTTCATAATTGAAAATATTGATAAGTGTTTTTAACCGTATTGTCGTGACCGCCTAGGGACGAACCGCCCTACTGCCTAGCAACTATGCTAAAATTGCGTTTCTCTAAAACTGTGCTTTGCTCAATTCATAAAGTTCACAGTGATACTGACCCCTATTAGTTATTGATTGATCGCTTGAGTCCCTGACTCAGCCCCCTCATTTACCGACCCCCAGTGCATTATTAAGGAGCCACAGTGAGCCGACCATTTCGCTCAGCCGATATTCGCCAAGCCTTTATAGATTACTTTGTGAGCAAACAGCACACTTATGTGACCTCATCGAGCCTGATTCCGCACAATGACCCGACCTTATTGTTTACCAATGCGGGCATGAACCAGTTTAAAGAGAGCTTCTTAGGTTTAGAGGACCGTGGCTATCAGCGGGCAGTGTCGTCACAAAAATGCGTGCGCGCGGGCGGTAAGCACAATGATTTAGACAACGTCGGTTACACCGCTCGTCACCATACCTTTTTCGAGATGCTCGGCAACTTCTCTTTTGGCGATTACTTCAAAAAAGACGCCATTCCTTTCGTTTGGGAATTCTTAACGTCACCAGACTGGTTAGGTTTAGATACCGAGCGTCTGTATGTGACCATCTATGAGACTGACGAAGAAGCCTTTGATATTTGGCATAAAGACATCGGTCTAGCACCAGAACGCATTATCCGCATTGGTGATAACAAAGGTGCGCCATACGCCTCAGATAACTTCTGGACGATGGGCGATACCGGTCCTTGTGGCCCTTGTACTGAAGTCTTTTATGACCACGGTGAGCATATTGAAGGTGGACTGCCAGGTACACCAGAAGAAGACGGCGACCGCTTTATCGAAATCTGGAACTGCGTCTTTATGCAGTTTAACCGCCAAAAAGACGGCAGCCTTGAGCCCTTACCTGCGCCAAGCGTTGATACTGGCATGGGATTAGAGCGTATTAGCGCTATCCTTCAGGGTGTGCATGGCAACTACGAGATTGACTTATTTGTGCATCTTATGGATGCCGCAGCAGATATTTTAGGCATCACCAATACCCAGCAGTCTTCGTTAAAAGTGATCGCTGATCATATTCGTGCGGTGTCGTTCTTAATTGCCGATGGCGTATTGCCAAGCAATGAAGGTCGTGGCTATGTGCTGCGTCGTATCATTCGCCGTGCCGTCCGTCATGGCAATAAACTCGGCGCTGACTCGGCTTTCTTTTACAAGATGGTCGCGCCCTTGGTCCAAGAGATGGGTACCGCTTATCCTGAATTGGTCGAACGCCAAAAAGATATTGAAAGCGCTATCGAAAAAGAAGAGTCGCAGTTTGCTAAGACGCTAGCTCAAGGTCTACGTCTGCTCTCTGGTGAATTAGAAGGACTGAAATCTGGCGATGTATTGGACGGCGCTACCGCGTTTAAACTGTACGATACCTATGGTTTCCCTGTCGATTTAACCGCAGATATTGCCCGTGAATATGACATTACTATTGATGAAGTGGGCTTCGAAGAGAACATGCAAGAGCAGCGCCAACGTGCGCGTGCTGCCGGTAAATTTGATGTCGACTATAGCAGCGTCATCAAAGTAGAGACCCCGACTGAATTTATCGGTTATGACCAACTTGACGAAGAAAACGTCAATATCTTAGCAGTATTCGCTGACGGTACTTCTTGTGATGCGTTAAGCGAAGGCGATGAAGGTATTGTGGTGTTAGACCGCACACCTTTCTATGCTGAAGGCGGTGGTCAAGTCGGTGAAAACGGTGAAATCCGTACCGATTCTGGTGTCTTCAATGTGCAAGATACCAAAAAAGCGGGCCATAGCATTATCCATTATGGTGTGGTCACTATGGGCGATATTAAGGCTCAGCAAACCGCCCATGCTGAAGTCACTTCAAGCCTACGGGCTGCTAGTGCGAAAAACCACTCAGCGACCCATCTATTGCATGCTGCTTTACGTCGAGAATTGGGCGATAAAGTGTCACAAAAAGGCTCGTTGGTTTCTAGTGAAATTCTGCGTTTTGACTTTGCTTATGATGAGCCGGTCAGCCCGCAGACTTTGGCAAAGATTGAGCGTCTCGTAAACGAACAAATTCAAGCTAACGTCCCGTCAAGAATCGAGCACTTAAGCATTGATCAAGCGATGGAAAAAGGCGCATTGGCGCTATTTGGTGAAAAATACGGCGATGAGGTGCGTGTGCTAACTATGGGCACCAACACTGTTAAAGATGGCGTAGAAATCCCCTTCTCTATCGAGCTGTGTGGTGGTCTGCATGTGCAGCGCTCAGGCGATATCGGCATGTTTAAAATCATTAGCGAATCGGGCATTGCCGCCGGTATTCGCCGTATTGAAGCGGTTACCGGTATGGGCGCTGTCAAATACGTCCAGCAAGGCGACCAACAGCTTAACTCTATGGCCGCGCAACTCAAAGTGAAACGTCCTGAAATTGCTGAACGCGTACAATTGATGGCGACGAAACAACGCGAACTTGAAAAAGAGATCGAGCGTTTAAGCCAAAAATTAGCCAGTAGCCAAGCTGCCAGTTTAGTCGATGACGTACAGACGCTAGCCGGTCATCCCGTATTGGTCAGCCATATCAGCGGTATCGATGGCAAAGCTATCCGTGGTTTGATGGACGATATCAAATCCAAGCTGCCTGAAAGCGTGCTCGTTTTAATCGGTGAAAAAGACGGCCAATTGGCGCTAGCTGCTAGCGTGGCTAAATCACTGACTGGCAGTGTTAAGGCCGGTGATATTATCCGTCATTTAGCGGGCGAGCTAGGCGGTAAAGGCGGCGGCAAACCAGACTATGCCCAAGGGGGTGCGCCTAAAGCGGACAACCTACCGCAAGTTATCGCAGAGCTACCGACTTGGATTGAAGGCCAATTGAGCGCTTAAGCACGTTTTTAAGCCTAAAACTTGCTAAACTTGAGCTTTACGGCTTTGGTTATAGGGGCCATAACCAAATACCATGATTATAACTGCGTAGCGTACTTAAAATTCGCAGTTTATTATGATATAAATAGTGGCTGAAATTTTTGGTGGCGTCGGCAACGTCACTACTTGATAAACGGATAAACTTATGGCGTTAATCGTACAGAAATACGGCGGCACTTCGATGGGCAGTATCGACCGCATCAAAAATGTCGCCAAACGAGTCAAGCGTTGGCATGATAATGGCCACCAAATCGTCGTGGTCGTCTCTGCTATGAGCGGTGAGACCAATAGACTGATTGACCTAGCCCGTCAGATTAGTCCGAGTCCAGATCCCCGCGAATATGACCAAATGGTCTCGACCGGTGAGCAAGTGTCTATCTCTTTGTTGGCCATGGCTATTCAAGAGCAAGGTATTGGTGCCCGGTCATTTACCGGTGGTCAAGTCGCTATTCAGACGGACAGCGAGCACAATAAAGCCCGCATTCAGCATATCGACGACCATAAAATCCGTGAGCAGCTAGACGCTGGTAATGTGGTCGTGGTCGCAGGCTTCCAAGGCCGTGATGAAGCGGGCAATGTGACTACTTTAGGCCGCGGTGGCTCTGATACTACTGGGGTCGCTATCGCCGCCGCTTTAGGGGCCGATGAGTGCCAGATTTATACAGACGTTGATGGCGTCTATACTACGGATCCTCGGGTCACCTCAAAAGCCAAAAAGCTGAGCAAAATCACCTTTGAAGAGATGCTAGAGATGGCGAGCTTAGGCTCAAAAGTCTTGCAGATCCGGTCGGTAGAGTTCGCTGGCAAATACCAAGTCCCCCTGCGCGTCTTGTCTAGCTTTGATGAGTCGATGGATGGCAGTTATGACGACGATTTCAAACAGAACGTCGGCACCCTTATTACTATAGATGAAGGAGACAACATGGAACAGGCTATCATTTCAGGGATCGCATTCAATCGCGACGAAGCCAAAATTGTCGTGCGCGGCGTGCCTGATCACCCTGGCGTTGCCTCTGCAATTTTGACCCCAATCGGTAAGGCCAATATCGAAGTTGATATGATCGTACAGAACTTATCAACCAATGGCACGACTGACTTTAGCTTTACGGTCAACCGTCCTGATTTCGATAAGGCTATTGCGGTTTTAAATAACGAAGTCAAAGACGAAATCAATGCCAAAGAAATTATCGGTAATGATAATGTTGTGAAGTTATCTTTGGTAGGTGTTGGCATGCGTTCACACGCCGGTGTGGCCAGCTTGATGTTCCAAACATTAGCCGAAAACAACATTAATATCCAAATGATTTCTACTAGTGAAATCAAAGTCTCTGTGCTGATCCAAGAGCAATACTTGGAAAAAGCTGTGAAATCACTGCACACTGCTTTTGGTCTCGATCGTCAAGATGGTGATACCACTATCGCTGGTCTTTAATCTTTAGCTGGTAGGCAGTAATCTCGGTTTAAATAGTTCGATTAGCGTTAGGCTCCTGCAGCCTAGCGCTTTTTTTATTGTTAGTATTCTTACAAACAGCAGTCCCCTTTTATCCCCCACAGTCTATTTGCCGTCTTTTGTCTGATAATTTATAAATATTCTGCTATCCTGTTGTAACCCATATGATTTGTCGTATAAGTGTCAGTCTATTCTTAAGGAGGCTTTGTTAAACCTATTATTAAATTAAGTTTAACTAAGCGCGCATTTACTAATTAGTCGCAAGGGATTTGACCGGTTACATAGTTTTGTTAAAAGCCGTGACAGCATAGACCTTGGCACTTATAATAGACAGTCATTTGGGCGAATGAACCTTCATTTCCTTGAGCTGCGTGGCTATTTTTCTGCGTTTTGCGAGAGGATTTTTTTAATTGAGATGTAATCTAATGATTTATGAGTTATTAGTGCGACATAAGGAGTGTGACGCATGTTAATTTTGACACGCAGGGTTGGCGAAACATTAATGATTGGCGATGAAGTCAGCGTAACTGTTCTGGGCGTTAAAGGTAATCAAGTAAGGTTGGGGGTTAATGCTCCCAAAGAGATTGCAGTACACCGCGAAGAGATTTATCAGCGCATTCAGCATGAGCGTTCCGTACAATCGCACATGCAGCATTTGGAGCAGGGTAACTTCCCGGCCTCTTTTGATGATGAAGACTACTTTAACCGTTAATAGTTTAGCTGCTAAAGCTGAGTTAATGGGCGGTATATCGGGATTTCCAAATAGTACATTTTTTTAATTTTAAGGTGTTAGCTTATGAGTATCCGTCAATCTGATGTGTCTGCACTTCTGAACGGTTTAAGCAGAAAAGCCATTGGCTTTAATGATGTTATCAATTTTATCGATGACTTCTACCGTTATTCACCTGTGCCATTTGTGAATGGCATGCAGCATAATGTCGCCGGTGAGAATGAAGGTAGCGCCAAAATATTTGGTTTTGCCAAGCATCACCGCTTAAACCAGTTGGATACCTTAGCTTTATTTGGTGAGCATTATCATAAGGTTGTCGCTACACCAAACGGTACTGATCATGCCAATATTCGTAACTTTTTACATTGGGGTTGGCAGGGCTTTTTGATGGAAAAGAACCCATTGACGCCGCGTCCTAATGTCGACACAACGACTATATAGACGGCTCATAGCT
>Ga0208015_1000643_pt1 | contig 16393 bp, 9 predicted proteins | sample 26BtaG_FD_184101 | JGI IMG/M metagenome (GOLD analysis project Ga0208015, IMG submission 184101) | Marine viral communities from Cariaco Basin, Caribbean Sea - 26B_WHOI_OMZ_CsCl (SPAdes) (version 2) | ecosystem: Environmental > Aquatic > Marine > Oceanic | place: Caribbean Sea: Cariaco Basin...
AGTTGCTGTTAATAATAAAAAAGTGTGCCAGATTGACTCTGCCACACTTTTTTTATGCTTAAAATTTATGAATTTCTATAGGAAATTTTAAATAAATTCGAGTCACAATAGGCCGTGCAACTGGTAAAAATTTTTATGGCTGGTTGTATGCCAAGAGCTTTGACTATATTAACATCAGGGCTGCAAAAATTTCTCCCAGTCGCACTATATCGGTTTTAAATCTAATCAACTGTATGCAAATTTATACTTCTTATTCAAACTTATAACCTAACAATAAACTTACTGGTCTACTTCATTGATCTCAGTGACTTCAGCAATGTTATAGGTCAACTGCGCGACCGGCTGTAGCGCTGAATTAAACTGATAAAAACGAATATCATAACTGCCCGGCTGCCAACCTTCATACGGCTTAAAGCTCACCCAATTTTGCTCGCTATCTGCGACGATATCCTTCTTTTCAAATAGATAAACTTGTCCAGTTTCATTATTCACCCATTTGACGAATACAAACGGGCTGCTAGGCATTTGCCCATACGTGTCTAAATGCGCATAGAGTTTCGTTTCTTTAGGCAAGCGGGTCGTATCTAGAGATACCGTAGGCATATCGGGATTTGCCGATAGCTTAATATCGCCGACCAAACGTTGGTTATCATTGGGCTTATACAGCTCTTCAATTGCTCGCTTAGCAAAGCGTCTCTTATCGGTAATCGCCGAGCTGGCGTCCTTTGCCATAAATTTGTCTACATATTGCCCCAATACATAATCGGGCATACCTTCGATTAGCGCTAGTGCCTGCGTTTCAGAATAATCATTAATAGAGACGCTATCGGCAGGAGTTAGCTCAGTGAGGGACATTAAATCGTCCGTATTACTCGCTGCTGTATCCTCAGTCGCTGCAGGAATTTCAGAGCTAGGGTCGTGATTATCTACTGGCGCACTCGCCTGCTGCTGCGCTCTCAACAACTGATCCATTTGCTGTTTGGTCATAAGCAGATAGGTGGACAAAGCGCCCAGCACGAAAGCTATGAGCACCGTAGCTAGGGTCACGGTCTTATTCATTTGGGATTATTTCGCCTCATAATAATGCAGGGTAGCTCTACGCTATAGTATAAACAAAACAGCACTTACTGTTGAGTAAGTGCTGTTGGTAGCTTTAAATAGAAAAAATAAAAATTAAAAAAGAGGGCTTATGCTTAATAGAGGGGATTAGCTAGAGCATTTATTAATAAAAAACCCTTAATTTATTATTAAGTGTTTGTATTTTTGGAATATAACAGCATTGCTTAGGGAAGTAAATTATTAAACAATTGCGGCTACCGCCCTTTTTTGTCGTAACTCTTGTTATAATTGCCCTCTAAAATTTTCTTGTTGTTTTTTGACATCCTTTGTCTTTAACTTGTCTTCAACACCACTGCTCGGCACTTATTTGCCGATTTCACTTTTACTTTTAAGGCGACATTATGACCTCTCTTACTGCGCTCTCTCCTATCGATGGCCGCTATGCCAGCAAAGCCGACAGCTTACGCCCCTATCTGTCTGAATTTGGCCTAATCAAAGCCCGCGTCACGGTAGAGATTCGTTGGTTGCAGATGCTGGCTGAAAACGCAGGTATTACTGAGCTTGCGCCCTTTGATAGCGAAACGACTGCGTTCTTGGATAAGATTGTTGCAGACTTTAGTGAAGCCGATGCCCAAGCTATCAAAGATATTGAAAGCACAACCAACCATGATGTAAAAGCCGTAGAGTATTTCATCAAAGACAAATTCCGTGGCAATGCTAAGCTTGAGGACAGCCTAGAATTTATCCATTTCGCTTGTACTTCTGAAGATATCAACAACTTATCTTATGCTTTGATGCTAAAAGACAGCCGTGAAGTCGTACTCGATAAGATGCAGCAATTGACGGATGCGCTAGCGACACTTGCTAAGACGCATGCTGACCAACCTATGCTATCGCGCACCCATGGTCAGACGGCGAGCCCGACGACGCTAGGTAAAGAAATGGCGAACGTCGCTTACCGTCTAGCTCGCCAAATTAAACAGTTCAAACAAGTCGAACTGTTGGGCAAAATTAATGGTGCAGTAGGTAACTATAACGCCCATTATTCAGCCTATCCTGATATCGATTGGCAGCAAGTGGCTGAGCAATTCATTACCGATAGCTTAGCGCTTACTTTCAACCCGTACACCACGCAGATTGAGCCACACGATTATATCGCTGAGCTATTCGACGTAGTACGTCGCTTTAATACTATCTTAATCGATTTTAACCGCGATATCTGGCAGTACATTAGCTTAGGCTATTTCAAACAAAAGCTAAAAGATGGCGAAGTTGGCTCATCGACTATGCCGCATAAAGTCAACCCAATCGACTTTGAAAACTCGGAAGGTAACTTGGGTGTCGCCAACGCTATGCTAGCGCACTTGGGTGAAAAGCTACCAATTTCAAGAATGCAGCGTGACCTATCAGACTCTACCGTATTGCGTAATATCGGTGTGGGCCTAGCGCAAAGCATGATCGCCTATGATGCTTGCCTAAAAGGTATCGGCAAATTAGAAGTCAACCCTGCCCGCCTAGATAGCGATTTGGATAACGCACAAGAAGTCTTAGCTGAGCCTATTCAAACCGTTATGCGCCGCTACCGTGTAGAAAACCCATACGAGAAGCTAAAAGCATTGACTCGTGGTCAAGCTATGACGCGTGATGACATGCTGACTTTCGTAGATGGTAATGAGCTAGACGCTGTGGCTGAAGATGCGAAAGCACGCTTGCGTGAGATGACGCCAGCGACTTATATTGGTAATGCCGCTGAGCAAGCGCGTACTATCGATACGCATATCGCTAAGCTAAATGAAAAATAGATTTGGTTTATTTAGATAAGCTATAGATCATCATAAGGAGCTAAGCGTTTTATTAAAGACGCTTAGCTTTTTTCGTTAATAGTCATGGTTAATAGTTCATGTCTAATAAATCAACGATTTGCTAAGGAGTAGCATTTGCGCATACTGGGAAGTAAAACGACAGCAATAATGTTGGCAACGTCTCGTTGGAGCAGCGCCTTTGCAAAAGTCATCAGCCTTGATTAGGTCGCATAAAGCTGTTTGGATCAGCTCTCTAATAGTCATACTAGTTATGCTGCTCGCCAGCATTCAGCCCTTAGAATGGTCCAGCTATCTGTTGCATCAAGCCGGTACGCTACTCTTTATGGTCGTTATGCTATTAGCTTATCGCTACCTCAAAATTAGTACTCACTCTTATGTTTTATCCATGGTGTTTTTGCTGATTCATATTATCGGGGCGCGCTATCTCTATTCGTACGTACCTTATGATGATTGGATGCAAAAGTTATTCAGCTTTAAGTTGAATGACGTCTTTGATTGGCAGCGCAATATGTATGATAGGCTCGTGCATTTTAGCTACGGGTTGCTGCTGTTTGCCACGATGTATGAGGCTCTCAAAGCTGTCTTGCGCCTCACCTCACCACGCCAGCTAATAGCCATTACCCTTATGCTAAATATGGCCTCGAGTATGCTCTATGAGCTGTTTGAATGGGGTATTGCTATGACGCTCTCAGCGGAAGATGCGGAAAGCTATAACGGTCAGCAAGGCGATATGTGGGATGCGCATAAAGATATGGCATTGGCATTGTTAGGCGGGATTATCAGTGCGTTTGTTTATACAGTGACGCCTTTACGGGAAGTGCTGCGTGAACCTTAGCCACGGCTAGCCTACCTGCTCTATCGACATATCAACGTTACTACGGTGATCATTATTGCCGTAGTATTTTTTTGCTCATTTATTTTAATCCCTACCTAAAACGCTAATCTCTAGCCCTTTTCATTTCTCTTTAAAGCTACAACCTCTTATTTTTAAAGCTACCCCCTCCTCTATAGCTACCTACCTTAATTTTTTGACAAGAATTAATAGTCATAACCACATTTTTGCGTCTGGTATGTATCTTGCTCCCTCCATATAAGTACTAATAGTTTGTATTAATTAACATTAATCGACTGATTATAAGAATTCATAACTGTTAAACTTATGTAAGGAAATAGCAAATTGTACAATTTATACACTCGGACCAATAAGGTCTTATTCAGTTTACTAATGCTTGTGGCACCGACTTTAGCCAATGCCCATGAGACCGCCACCTTAACGCTAACGCAATTGCTGGAATACCAAAACATCGCTTGGATTATTTGGGCAGGCGTACTGGTTTTTTTCATGCAGGCAGGTTTTGCCCTATTAGAAAGTGGCTCCGTAAGGGCTAAAAACGCGGTCAACGTCATGATGAAAAATTATGCAGACATGTGTATTGGCGGTATCGCTTTTTACTTTGTCGGCTTTGGTCTAATGATGGGAGCGAACAGCAGTGGTTTTATAGGCATGAGTCATTTTGCTCCAGTCAATTTATCTAACTTCGATTGGGCATTATTATTTTTTCAAATGATGTTTGCCGCTACTGCTGTAACTATTGCTAGTGGTGCCATGGCTGAGCGAGCCTCGTTTATGGGCTATGCCATTGCCGCCGGAGTTATTTGTTTATTTATCTATCCCATCTTCGCCAGCTGGGTTTGGGGCGGTCATTTTGGCGGTGCAGGTTGGCTCGCTGAGTTGGGCTTTATCGATTTTGCTGGCTCCACCGTCGTCCATTCTGTTGGGGGTTGGTTAGCCTTGGCAGGCATTATCACCATTGGACCGCGGTTAGGTCGCTTTGCTCCAGATGGTACGCCTAGGTTAATCGCTGGTCATAATTTGACCTTATTAACCTTAGGGGGCTTTATCCTTTGGTTCGGTTGGTTTGGCTTTAATGCCGGCTCGACCCTATCTATTACTGGCGACATTGGGCTGATTGTGGTGAATACCTTTATCTCAGCTATTAGCGGGGTAATCGGTTATATGATTTTATCGCGTATGTTGGGCAAGGCGATCTTACTCAGTGACAGTATTAATGCCAGCCTCATCGGCTTGGTGGCGATTACTGCAGGCTGTGCCACTATGCTGCCCGTATACGCTATCGTCACTGGCTTAGTAGCTGCGCTGGTGTATGTCCTAGCGACCCATGCCCTATTGAAACTGCGTATCGATGACGTGGTCTCTGCCGTTGCGGTGCATGGCTTTGGTGGCGCTTGGGGAACCTTAGCGGCCGGATTGTTCTACAGAGACGAGCTGTTTAATTTGTCTCGGGTGGGTATTCAAGCCTTAGGGGTCAGTGTAGCGCTCGTTTGGGGACTGGGATTAGGTTTAATTATGTACAAAATCATTCACATGACCTTGGGGCTAAAAGCCAGTCGTCTCCATGAGCAGCGCGGCTTAGACTATACCGAACATGCAGAAATAGGCTATCCAGAATTTCAAAAGCAAATATTAGATACGAAAACGCTAGCTCAGCGCCATTTATAGCATCGCGCCCCGTATATAGCTCCCTGCTTATAGGAACTACTAGACTATAGGAAGTAACCGATGAATAAACAAAACCAGACTGTCGCTCAAGTCACCTCACACATGGCTGCCGTATTGGCCAAATATTTAGACCCATCAGAGGTCGATGAGCTGACCACGCTATGGCGGCATCAACCGGCTATCTCGGTCAAAATGATGCAACAAAGTATCTTAGATACGACCAGACGCTACCCGCACCTAAAACCTTATAAGTCAGAAATCCGTAAAGGGTTTTGGGCGGCACTTTATAAAAATGCTGTAGATAAAGAAACAGATACAGAAGCAGAGAGCACAACAAACGACCTTAATAAACAACAAATTTCGACAGCCCCTACTGTTTCTGCGCAGGTAGCCGCTTTTTATAGTGTCATAGAAAATATTAAATCCTTACTATCTGCACCAGATGATCGCAATTTTTTGAGCAATCTGCACCAAAATATCAGGCGTGAACGCACTTTTAAAGCGCATGCTATCGATGTGCAGAAGTTTCTTTATAATGAGCGCCCGGAAGTACCTGATGATGTGTTTATTTTAAATAATCTGGTACAACTGGCTTATGTGTGCCTATGCGATGTGGTAGGACCCGTAGAGGCGGATGAGGTTATGTATCGTAGTGCTGAACAGGCTAAGCAAATTCATCCAAAGGCACTGGTTGAGAGCTTGTTTTAGAGAGGGAGCATAGCGTGCTCTAGATAGAGCACATGCTTAATTTAAGCAGTTTAAGTTAAGCTGTATGCATAGCAGCCTATTAAGGTTTCGATTAGGCAGGCAGCAATAGGCTGCGCTATAATAGAGGGGATTTTATCTTATGCTGCTATAGTTTAGCGCGAGAGTCATAGCATCATGAGAGGGCTAGCAGGATTATAAGCGTTTATATTGCGCTACCGTTTATATTACACTACTGCTTATATTGCGCTTAAGCTCTGCCTGCCAGCCCATAGCCATTTATGCTCGCTAGATTTTAACCCTATCTGTACCTTGTCTTATTTCTTCTTATCATCCTCATCTTCGTCATCTGAACTGCCTGGTATAATGGCTTTGCCTACTGCCACAGTGCCTTTGACCACACCTTTTGTGGTTTTATAAGCCACTTTAGCGGGGACAGTCACAATTTTATGGACACAGGCTTGTAAGAAAAGCGTACTGATAAGAATAGCTATAAGGGGCAAGGTTTTCATAAATTTCCTAGTAGAAGTAAGCTCTGCTAAATCGTGGCAACAGGCTGGTGAGTCAATAACGCAGTGGCTACTAACCGTGAGATAATGCCAATAATAAACTATTCAATTCTTTTTCTAAAGCAATTCTCCCTGTATATTACGCGCCTATATATTACGCGCCTGGATCTGATGCTTTATCGATTAATCCTTTACTGACTTAGCTCTATCAACAACCCGGATACTTCATGACCTCTTTAAAACTCTGTTTGCCTGACACTATCACCCCCGCCCAATTCCTAGCCGACTATTGGCAAAAAAAGCCCTTGCTCATTAAGCAAGGTCTGCCCAAATTAATAGGCATGTTTGAGCCTGAAGATATTTTAGGCTTAGCGCTAGATGAGGAAGCATTAGCGCGGCTATTGGTCAACGACCCTAGCCCTGCTGATAAAGACGCCCCGCAGTGGACCATGAAAAAATCGCCCTTAACTGAAGACGATTTAGCGCCTTTATTACAGCAAAGTGCTAGCCGTCAAAACCATGCGAGCGATACGACAGCGAGCAACTGGACGGTACTGGTACAGAATCTAGAGCAGTGGTCGCCTGAGCTTGGTCAATTGTGGCAGTCGTTTGATTTTATTCCGCAGTGGCAGCGCGACGATATTATGGTGTCTTACGCGCCAGCAGGCGGTTCTGTCGGTCGCCATTATGATGATTATGACGTATTTTTAGCGCAAGGGTTTGGCAGTCGTCGTTGGCAGTTGGGGCAATACTGTGATGAAACGACTGCTTTTGTTCCCAATGAGCCTATCCGTATCTTTGATGATATGGGCGAGATTATTTTTGATGAAGTACTAGAAGCAGGTGACGTCCTTTATGTCCCGCCTAAACTCGCGCATTATGGCGTAGCTGTGGAGGACTGCCTGACCTTCTCCTTTGGGTTTCGTCGTCCCAATTTAATGCAAATAATGGACAGCTTAGCCGATGTGGCTACCAGCGAGCAGAGCCTATTTGTACCGATGCTACTGGAGCAAACCTTACAGTCTTCAGGAGCGTTACAAGCGGATAGTATCGCGCAAATCAAAGCGCAGCTTATCGAAATGCTGGCCTCTGAGCGCGGTGATGAGCTGATTCGTCAGAGCGTCAGTGAGGTGGTTAGTAAACGCCAATACGACCTTCTAATCCCAGAAGAGACGGTGGAAGATTACGAATTGGTCGAAGCATTAGCGACCGATGCTGTGTTAAAAATCGATTATAGCAGTCGCCTAATTTATACTCAGAATACCAATGGCGAGCCTATCATTTATGCCAATGGGCAACGGTTAGAGGATATTAGCCCTATCGAAGCGCAGTTGCTTAAACATCTGGCGGATGGCGGCACTATAACCAAAGACCATTTATCTACAGACGATTATGAAGTTGATCCGGCTACTGTGATGCAATGGCTAGAGAATGGTTGGGTGTGGTTGGATGACTCAGAATAGCGCTTAATTGCACCAATATTTTGCACTGTATGTACGGTGTAGACTATAAAAAAAGCCCACCATAATTAGATTACGGTGGGCTTTTTACTAAGGGGACTTTTACCAAAATCACTACTTACATTTAGTCATTATCTGGCTTAAATTTATCGTCCTATAACTTTATAGTAGGAAGAAATAAGCGCCACAACCTACTAGGATTACGGAAACAATATTCAGTACCATACCCACTCGAATCATCTCAGACTGTTTAATCAAACCTGTCCCATAAACGATCGCGTTAGGCGGAGTCGCTACCGGTAGCATAAAGGCACAAGAGGCACCGATACCAATGATTAATACTAAGACTTCGCTAGGCAAGCCCATATTTTCAGCGATCGCCATAAACACAGGTACCAATAGTGCTGCTGAAGCTGTGTTAGAGGCAAACTCTGTTAAGAAGATGATAAAGGCTGAAACTGCTAACATAATCAGTAATAAAGGTGCCGCTGTTAAAGCGCCGGCTACGGTCTCACCCATAACTAAAGAGGCGCCTGATAGCTTCAACACGTTGGACAGGGCAATACCGCCCCCGAACAACATCAACACGCCCCAATCGGTATTGTCAGAGACTTGCTTCCAAGAGACCAGACCTAAACTGACGACTGCCGCCGCTGCGCTTAGAGCGATAATAGAGTCTAATTTGCCTATACCCAGCATAGTTTCTAGCTTAGCGCTCGCTATCCACGAAATAGCCGTTAATAGGAAAATGATAATCGTAAGAATACGCGGGGTCGTCCAAGCGATATCTTGGGTTTCTGTCGCATTAATACGAACATTTAGATTGGGCTTTAATACTAGATACATCGTTCCTAATAACACAGGCAGCAGTACCAACATAGTCGGTATGCCAAACTTCATCCAGTCAAAGAAGGATAGATTCAGCGCTTTAGCAGCAATAGCATTCGGCGGTGACCCTACTAAGGTACCTAGACCGCCTAAACTGGCACAATAAGCAATCCCTAATAGGACAAATACGAAAGTACCACGGTCTTTTTCACGGTCAATCTGTGACAGCATCCCGATCGCTAACGGCAGCATCATCGCAGCCGTAGCAGTATTGGATATCCACATGGACAACAGTGCCGTTGCGCCAAATATCAACATGACGGCAATGTTTAGGCGTCCGCCCGACATAGAAATAATTTTGAGGGCAATTTTTCTGTCTAATTGCTGTACGTGCAAAGCAGCGGCTAAAGCAAAACCCCCGAAGAAAATATAAATAATAGGGTCGGAGAAACTGGCAAGCGCGCTAGTGGTATCGAAATCCGGAATACCAATCACTACCCCTATGACCATGACTAAAATAGCTGTAATGGTGACGTGCACAGCTTCGGTGAGCCACAAGGCGCCAATGAAGACCAGCATAGCCAGACCTTTATTGACGTTGGTATCAAAAGATAAGGTATTAAATATAATCAAACTGACTATAGCGGCGATAGCGACAATAATTAAGCCTTTGCCAGTGCCTTTGGGAAAAGTGTCGGTAAATAGGTACTCATTACCATCGTGAGGTAGATGGCCGTCTAAAGGCGTTTTGGAATCATGGTCTGACATAGGAAAGTCCTTATCACGTCAGTTGAAGGAGCAGGAGAGATAATTTGCACAGCTTGATAGCATAAAGCTACCCGTGACAGATAGTTTACGTTATTTATCAGCCTGCAAATAGTTGCAAGTCATCTTAAAAGTCGCACATTCTATGCAATTTTAATTAATTCCACAATAATAAAGTTGATTTATCAAGCAAATAGCTTGTTTACGGGTTAAATTATTGACAGCATGAGTAAGTTAGCCGTTACTTTATACAGTTCCTCTATACCGCTACTTTATAAAGCCGCCACATAAAAAAAGCCCACCATAATAAAATTACGGTGGACTGCATACTGTGAAAAAAGCTTAACCAGTCTTTTTCTAAACTAACTTAGTGACCCTTAGTTACTCTTGCTTATTAAGGTAGTTACTATTAGTTATTCTGGCGCATAAACTGCTACGGCAACGGTCACACGACGGTTTGGTTGTAAGCAATTAATAAGGGCTGCCTTACCTAGGTTATCAGCGCACATAGCCACTGGATTGGCTTCCCCTGCTCCACTAGCATTGATAGAGGCAGCATTGACACCCTGCTGGATTAAATAAGACCGTACAGTATTGGCACGGCGCTCAGACAGTTGTAAATTATAAGCATCATCGCCTAAGCGATCGGTATGGCCAGTAATTACTACGCGGCTATTGCCTTGGGTTTGATATTTTCTTAAAACCGCAGCCAACTCATCTAGAGACTGTTTACCCCTAGGTTTAATATTATTGACTTGCCATTGGTCAAAATCAAACAGCGCATCGGCTGCTAAGTTGATTTGCTCATTGACGATTGGTGGAGCGACTACCCCACTTGATACTTTGCCCATCTGGGCATATTTAGCACAGTCATTAGGCTGCCAATAGAATTGTTGAGCAATATTGTCTTTGTCAAAAATGACCTTAAATTGACACTTCTCTACTGAACCATCTTCTTGATAAAACTTAAAGATATAGTCCCATTCTTTAGCATGTTGACGCTCACTAAAATGCGGACGACCAATCAACTGGTACAAGTCGTCTTTAGTGACGCCAGCACGAACCTTATTTATATTTTCACTGTTTGGAAAAATACCTTCTTTTTCCCAAGCCTTATCCATTTCAGGAAATACTAAGTCTGAGGTCGCTACTTGACCTTCAGGGTTAATATTATGGCTTAAAGTACTGGTACACCCTGTAGCTACTAAAGCAGCAGTTAGAGAGGCTGAAACGGCTAGAGATTTTAATAAGCTGGTAGGTCGAATGTTCTTTATCATTGTTATTCCTTAAATGGCTTTGATACTCAATGAGCTTTGATAAGAGTGACCAGTAGCATAAGAAATCTTCCCTATACTACTGGTCTGAGAAAGTACGCTCTACTTACCAGTGCATACCAACGCCTGCTGCAGCACCCGCATTGCCTTTGGTATCTGCTGAGCCATTAATCTTGATGACCCAACGACCATTATCAGACAACTTAGACATACCGACGGCTACCGCGCCCTCACCGTTATAAGTCGCGATACCACCAGAAATCATACTCTTACCTGGTAGGAAGGCTTGTGGCATAGAGGCCATTGCCATTGCAGAGGAGATACCCGCGTTGGCTTCTTCCTGCACCCCATCTAACTTATAACCTAGGTCATCGACGCTGTTGGCGACTTTGGTGATGGCTTGGTTGGTGTTGTATAACTGACCACCATTAACCGCGTCATTACTGCCTTCCGTAATCTTGCCTTCGGCCACATTGGTAATCTGCTGATTGCCCGCGTTAATACCTTGCACCGTTACACTTGGTGCTTTAGTAATCGCTGTGCCATTCTTATCGACGAAGGTCATACCATCAGCACCATATACAGTACCGTTTTTAGCGTTTGAGACTGTGACGCCATTGGCAGCCGTAGTCGCTTTATTACCCTCTTTGTCCGCTACTGTATTACCTACCGCACCATAGTTGCTCGTATTACCGGCAGCATCTTTCACACTAGTCCCATTGGCAGTCAACGTGGCTGAATTGCCTTTACCATCATCTGCAGTGACCGTTTGCGCGGCAACCGACTTCACGGTGATATTATCCGCTAAGCCCAATTGCACCCCATCTTTAGTAGTAGTACTAGTAACATTACTATCGCCCTTAACATTGATGGTATCGCCAAGCTGATAATTGTTAGCTGCAGAGCCATTACCGAAGTTAACGCCTTTGCTAACATTACCTGCAGTAGTACCAATATTCGTCTTTAAGGCTTCAATAGCTTGATTGGTACCGTATAACTGGCTACCGTTAATAGCGTCCGTACTGTCTTTGCTGATTAAGCCAGCAGCAACGTTTTGGATACGGCGCTCAGCATCTACATCGCCCACACTCACGACACCGGCCGCTGTGCCACCAGCATAATTATAGGTCTCGCCATTGATTTTGCTTTGGTTATAGACGGTGGTACCGGCGGTTGAGCTGCTAGCTTCAGTAGAAGCCGCTGACTTACTGCCTAAGTTCACTGAGTTTTCAGCAGTCTTAGTCACATCATTACCAATGACGAAACTGTTATCGGTAGCGACAGTATTGTTATTACCTAGTGAATAGCTGCCGTCACCTGTAACCGTAGACGGATCACCGATGGCACCAGAGCCAGTACCCGTGACCACGTTACCCGTGCCGATAGCGATACTGTCTTTACCGGTCACTGTAGCGCCTTTACCGATAGCAATACCATTGCTGGCTTGATTGCCCACTTTGGCTTGATAACCGATAGCTGTACTGTAGGCACCGCCTGCACTCGAATCAACACTGTTTTTACCACCATCAGTGGGTAACTGCGTTCTTTCTTCACCATCATTACTATGGAAGAAGCGAATGCCTTCTTTATTTATCTTATTGATTGCGTTAATTACTGAATTATTTTTCGATAATGTTTGACCTGCTACATTATATGTTTTCAATGCTTCTTCGCCTTCAGCTGTCAAATTACCTTCTGAATCTACAAAACCATCAGACTGGCCTAGTATCTGAGAGATATTAGTGACATTATTAGTGACGTTGGTTACATTGCCTTGAACTTGCGTCAGGTCACCGACAGTAGCCGCATTTTTCCATTGAGCGCTTGATGACCCTTCAGCCTTGATCTGCTCAACTGTTTTACCTTCCAGGCCACTAGCTACGTTTCTAATGACTGTATTGCCTGCACTGATACCGGCTTTGGTGAAACTTGGCGCGTTTGCCAGTACATCGCCGTTGGTGTTTAGGAATGTAAGGCCTTCAGCGCCATAACTCGTAGTGTTCTTACCATCGGTGACTGTAGTACCTTGAGCCGTAGTATTGGTCGCATTGCCAGCATCATCAGTGATAGTAGAACCCGTTGCACCATAGTTACTGGTGTTGGTACCGTCAGTCACGTTAGTGCCTGTTTTAGTTAATGCAGTTATGTTGCCTTTACCATCATTAACAGTAACACCAGTATTGTTAGTGATCGTGTTGCCAGTGGTTACACTACCGTCTGCACCTAGGTCCAAGTTCTTCTTCAGGCTGTACTTGATGGTATTATCAGTTTTGACGACTTCTAAGTTGTTTTCATCATCCGCCGTACCGATATCAATTGCATCGCCAGCTTTAATAGCACTAGCATTCTTACCATTAGTTTTTAGCGTGAAGCCTTGATCCAAAGCACTGATAGCTTCACCAACACTATTTTTAGTCACGTTATTTACACTATAGCTTGGTGCACTGACTTTACCCGTTGTCGAGTCATACGTTGCACCGCCACCTAAGTTGTCAGCTGTGCTATTGCCTAGCGCATCTGCATTGGCTTTACCAGTCGTCACTATGGCGTCTAGCTGGCCTTTATTAACCGCATCTTTCGTATCAGTGCCATCTTTCACATTAACAATCTTCTGATTATTAGCATCAAAGCCATTGGCTTTCACTTGACCAGCGAACGTTGGCGCATCTAATAGCTGAATATCGATTTTGCCATTCTTAACGACCGTCTTCACGTTCGTATTGCTAGATGCTGCATCTTCTGCTGCCCCGCCACTGATATTAAGCGTGCTACCTAGTTTCTGAGCTGTTGTGCCCCTATTGCCTGTAAAGGTTAATGGTGTATCAGCAAGGTCACCTAAGCTGTTTGCCACGTCAGAGACTTGACCTTCAGTTGCTGCACGATCACGCACAACCTGCGTTGCATCATAAGTAGTGTTGGTAAGACCAGTAATAACGCCGTCTTTACCATTGACTACCACAGGGTTAGCGCCGCCAACTGTGATGTTGTCTGCCGCAATATTGCTAGTGTCTGTGCCCTTGCTGACTGTGACACCTTCAGGACCGGTAGTGGTAGTGTTATTACCATCAGTTACTGTGCTGCCGGCTACACCATAGTTGCTAGTGTTCGTGCCATCAGTCACTTGAGTACCGCTAGCGCTGATTACTGCTTGGTTACCATTTTTGTCAGTAAATTGGGCACTATTAAGACCAGTGAGATCTTTAGCTAATTGTACTGAGAGAGCATTGTCACCATTAGCTACTACGCCAATATTATCTTCACTTAGATTATTGGTATTAGCGCCACCATTGACTGTTAAGGTCTCACCAAGTTTGCGTGTAACGTTGTCACCACTGTCACCCGCAAAGCCAACAGGACGATTAATAGCACTATTAATATCACCAAAGGCTTCTTTGACACTAGCACTAGTCTGCGAACCAGTCTTTGGATCGATAATAGTGTAAGAAGGTGCATTGAGCTGACCGTCTGCGCCAACAGTAGTGCCTAATGCTTGAGCAACACCTTTGTTAGCATTGAATAGTTGACTGCCGTTAACCGCATCTTTGCTAGCAGCAGAAATAGTACCCGCTGCTACATTGCTAAGCTTGGTCGCTGTCGTGGTGCTGCCATCAGCATTACGTACGCTAGTAATAATGTCAGCTGGCAATACAGTATCGCCCTTGCCATCTTGTGCCGTGTTAAAGCCAGTACCGGTGTTATAAACCTGCGTACCGTCCGCTGTGGTATATACCACAGGCGCATTGTTGGTCGCTGCATTCGCCGCATCTTTTACTTGACCGACGTTGGCCGCATCAGTATTCGCTGTGCCTGCTTTAACATTGGTGATCGTGTTGTCACCATTGTTAAGACCGTTCTGCGTTAACGTCACGTTATCCGTATTAGGATCGTTGTCTGCGATAGTAACGCCCGCTGCTGTCGTGGTCGTGCTGTTGCCGTCTTTGTCAGTAACGGTACTGCCTGTCGCACCATAGTTACTAGTATTGTCACCGTCAGTGACGTTAGTACCTGACGCTGTCGTGGTGGTGACTTTGTTAGCATCAGCAGCATCGACATACTCAGCACTGGTTAAACCTTTCAACGTTCTTGAAAGCTTCACAGTTAGTGCGTCAGCGTCATTAGTAACCACACCAATGTTGCCATCACTTAATTTATCTGTATCAGCACCACCTGTCACGGTTAGCGTCTCACCAAGCTTACGCTCAACGTTATCACCCTTATCACCAGCAAAGGTCAGTGACTTGTTCGCTTGCGTATTAGCCGCTGAGATAGCCCCATCAATAGTCGTGGCACCAGTACCGCCAATATCGGTAGAGGTAACGACACCTGTAACTGGATCAATCACAGAGTTAGCACCACCCAATAACGCCTTGTTACCTTGCGTTATGGCATTAATCTGACTGCCGTTAACCGCATCTTTGCTAGCAGCAGAAATAGTACCCGCTGCTACATTGCTAAGCTTAGTCGCTGTCGTGGTGCTGCCATCAGCACTACGTACGCTAGTAATAATGTCAGCTGGCAATACAGTATCGCCCTTGCCATCTTGTGCCGTGTTAAAGCCAGTACCGGTGTTATAAACCTGCGTACCGTCCGCTGTGGTATATACCACAGGCGCATTGTTGGTCGCTGCATTCGCCGCATCTTTTACTTGACCGACGTTAGCCGCGTCAGTATTCGCTGTGCCTGCTAGAACATTAACAATCTTCTGATTATTAGCATCAAAACCATTGGCTTTCACTTGACCTTCGAACGTCGGCGCATCTAACAGCTGAATGTCAACTTTGCCATCAGTAACGACTGTTTTCACGTTTGTATTACGTGAAGCACCTGTAGCGCCGCCACTGATATTAATTGTACTACCAAGCTTTTGCTGACTACCGTTTTTATCTGTGTCATTAAGCACATTACCTGTAAAGGTTAGAGTACGATTAACCGCTGTATCTAAAGTACTTAGAGCGCTACCAACATTATCACTGGTCGTAGTGCTCTCAGTACCACCATTTGGATTATTGGTTAGTGTATAAGAAGGTGCTGTGTAAACACCAGTAGCAGGATTGATAACCGAATTACCGCCTAAAGCAGCTTGAGTAGCAGCAGCTGACTCATTTAAAGCGGTACTGGTAATAAATAACTGACTGCCATTAACTGCATCAGTACTGGTAGCATTGATATTGCCCGCAGCCACATTGGTAATTCTACGCTCATTACCAACTGAGCCAACAGACACTACAGAAGTGGGAGTTCTTGCTGCTGCTAATGTACCATTTGGGGCACTTGTAGTAGCTTTAGTACTGTTAAGTTTATAAGTACCTGAATTATTTACTATAGCTGTAGAAGATCCTTGACCTAATGCTACATCGCCCTCTTGCGCATTCGCAGTAGCGCCCTTACCCAATGCTGTAGAGTTAATTTTAAGCGCATTTGAGCTAAGGCCAAGAGCAACAGCACCTTT
>Ga0208015_1000644_pt1 | contig 16292 bp, 17 predicted proteins | sample 26BtaG_FD_184101 | JGI IMG/M metagenome (GOLD analysis project Ga0208015, IMG submission 184101) | Marine viral communities from Cariaco Basin, Caribbean Sea - 26B_WHOI_OMZ_CsCl (SPAdes) (version 2) | ecosystem: Environmental > Aquatic > Marine > Oceanic | place: Caribbean Sea: Cariaco Basin...
CCTGCTCTAAAGCTTGTTCCCAAATTGCTCCTACCCTAGTAGCATAATCTTTTTTCTTCTCTATGTCAAACGTAAAGTCAGCCTGTGGTCTCCATTTTCCATCAACAGATAAACCTTGTGGTAGTGTTGCAAACTTAAGTGCGTCTGGACCGTACTGTTGTATTAAAGCTTCTTGTTGCTTCTGCTTTTCCAAAGCCACCTTATTCAAACTAAAGTAGGGGTGTGCTCTAGAATCAGCAATAGTATCCATAACATCCCCAGCTGCAGCACCTAAGTCTCCGCTGTAGTTCCTGTAGATGTCGTCAAACCTACCCTCAATCATATCAATCATTGCTTTCTTCTGGACAGGATCGTATGTTGGAGACTCGTACAACTTAGCTTTAGTTTCAGCCAAGGCTGTACTAGTAGCATCATATCTTTGTTGACGTTGTGCAAGACCTTGTTGTATTACGCCTAAATCATAAGGCACAAAAGAACTTGGGGACTGCTGTGGTTGAATTATGTAAGGCATAATTAAGTTGTTTGGGCTGGAGAGGCTTGTGAGAAACTTGATCTATCTCTAAACTCATCCAATAACTTATTAAACTCATTCTTATCTTTTAGCCTTCTCTCAAACTGGAAGTACTCTATCTTACCGTCTTTATTTTTAACCCAAGATAACCCACCACCAGCAATATTAGCCTTTGTAAGAGAACCATCTTCTAATGTGACCTCATAGTTGGTCTGTCCTAAGAACGGCATCGTCTCTCTCTGCTGTCTGTAAGATAAAGCGTCTGTACCTAGTTGTGAAACAGCTCCTGCAATATTACCTATACCTGCTCCAATGCTACCCAAGTACTGTTGTTCCTGACCTAGGTTAAACTGATCTGCTGCCAAACCCATTCGTTGGTTCTGTAGTTCTACTGCAGCTTTACGTTGGTTGTAAGCATTAAGAGCTTGTGCATTCATATTAGATATTGTCTCGTCGTGTTCCGCAAGCTTTCCAGCTTTACTCGCCGCCGATTGCATTCTTGCATTATAATACCGCCCTGGGCTCATACTACGATCCACTGATCCAGCGTATGCTCTTTCAATACTGCGCCTACCCTCCTCACCACTTATTTTCTCAAAAGGAGCAAGAGTAACTGGATCATATTCTAAATCCTCAGGTTTATTACCAAGAGCTAGTGCCGTCTGAGTACCTGCTCCTACAATATTCGCACCAGCACTAATCCAAGCTTCTTTCGGAATATCTGAGAGAAAGCCTCTTTTTGGTTTCCGGAGCTTTTTCTTTTGCTTCCTCTTTTGGTGATGTAATGGTCCATAAATATTAGGGTCTAAGGTTAGTGGGGCCATACCACTTGGAATTGGGGTGGTATCATAAGAGATATTATCTTGGAAGAGTGGTCCAGGGTATGCAGATTGGGGTCCATATTGTAGCTCTAACTCAAGCAATTTAGCTGCATCCATATCAGGAAGAAACTGTGGAACTGTCGGGTCTGTACCCTGCAGCTGTGGTAACTCACTAGGTTGCTTTGAGTTAAGTAGCTTAGACTTCGTAAGTGGGTCTAGTTCACTCTCCACAAAATCAGGAAGAGATCTCTGCACCCTACCAATTACATTTGGGTATCCTGTCATTGGTGATATTTCAGCATCCATAGTTGGAAGTATCGGGTACGGATCTATTCCTCTACCTTGAGGTGGCCCCAGATTCATTCTAGAATAATCAGTGGGTAACCCACGCCAATCATAAAGATTAAAATTATTTATCCCGCCACCATTGTAAAATTGTTGCAACTCCTCATTGTCATAAGGTAACAAACCACCAAGTGGGCGTTGTGGTAATCCACCACCAAAGGCTCTCTTACGTATCCTACCACCACGACACTTTACTACTTCATCACCTTCAAGAGTTTGTGCTCTGACAGCCTCCTGTTGGGCCATAAGTGCTTGTAACTCACGATTCATAGCTTCAACAGCCATTGGGTCATCACGTTCAAAGTTTTCACCAAGACGCTTTTTGTATTTTGAGATTATCTCCTTTGCTAGAACAGCGAAGGTTTTATTTTTCTTCTTAGCCATTACTCTAATGTTAACTTGTTTGAGAAAATATAAGTCTCCCCCGATGGTGACTTCCAACCAACTTCACCTGATTCTGTTAATGCTACAGGACGTTTGCCAGAGACTGCTACTGCGTTACCTTCGGAGTCCACAGGGATACCTCCTGTTAATGATTCGTCATGAGTTTGTCCTGAGTTGTATTCTGTAATCTGTGGCAACCCGTTCTGGGCTTGTGTGCCTTCTGGTAGGACTCCACCAAACTGAGCAGACATCATTTGGTTGGTGTCATAAAATCTGCCTGGGTTTATTTGTCTGTTCTCCATATTCCATTTCTCTTCTTTTTGTTTAAGTAAAGCCTTTCGTTGTGGAGCATACTTTTCTTCTATATGAGCTCTACGTTGTCCGGCAGTCCATCCTTCACCGCTTAAACCTGAAATAAGATTGTCTGGCCCAAAAAAACCACCAATAGTACTTGCTACATCATATTTATCTGGATTAATAATCTTACCAAATTCTTCTGGATTAGTTGGGTCTAGACTTATGTTCTTGTAGTCTTTAGCGGCAATATCTCCTATTGCATTACCTAAACTATAAAACGGAACCACACTACCAAGCACTGCATCTACTGATTGTTGGGTAGAACTATCAGGAACCTGTGTACCGCCCGAATTTTGGGCAAGTGCTCCTAAAGCATTGCCTGCTGCAGATGCAATGGTTTGTGCATTTTCCATTGAAAAGCTCCCACCAGCATTAATACTCGTAGGAAACGTTGTATTAGGAACAGACGTCATCTGTGTAGGAAAGTTTGTCTGACTTATACTCAGTGGTACCATCCTAGGCACAGTACTACCCATCTGTAATTGTGGTAAATAAGGATTGTATCTGTATCTCCGTTTTCTATTACTGGACATAATTTTTTAAATTACAGTGTTAGATGTTTCTCGACAATCCTACAAAGGTACGACATAAAATAAGATTTGTCAAGTAAAATTTCGTAATTTTTTAAGTTATTTCAGTTACATTTTTGAACTGTTTGAAACTCAGCCAACTAAAAAATTACAGCGACCTTGGAATGTAGTGAGTTATGAGATCTGAGAGAGTAAACTTAGTATTAACTGGCCTCTCGTTGTTAAAATTTAAATTGATTAAAGCATACTCTCCCCTAATTCTATCTGTAGCACCACTGTTCCTAGGCACGGTGTATCTCCAGGTTCTCATTCTTCTGCCACCATTACTACTAGTAACGGTGACATCTCCAGTATCCTGATAATCGTTGTACACTCGTATTGTACTAAAGTTGTACAAATTATCTGGGAGTGTGTTTAAGTAGTATTCAAGGTTAGTAATAATCTTAGTTCTGTAAGGATCTTTATTCATCAAAATCTCAACATGAGAATCATTAAAGCTTCCGTAGAATTCTCCATAGTTACCCAGGTTGTGTTGGTATCCATCGTTAGGACTAGTGGGAGACATTGAATAAACCTTATCATTGAAGTTCATATAAATAGTAGGCTTAAACGAGTAGAATGACTCGAATGCCTGGAGCATTTCATTGTATCCTATGGTAAATTCGTTAGGCGAGCTTAAGTCTTTAAATGTCCAAAGTATCCTGTTAAATCTCTGATCATAAACTCCATGTACCCCAATTTCAGCAATTGTAGTATCGGTAGTCTTAATATCATCCAGTCCCATCTCCTTAAGATAACTACCAATCCCTTTAAGTTCACTAATTGGTGTATTAGCATCACCAGTAAACATATTAATCCTGTTATTAACAGAATCATAGTAGTATAAGGCATTAGGCGTATCAACAACGGAGAACTGGTGTGTGGTTCCAGCATGTCTGGAGATGTAGAAGTACTGATCTAGAATTCCACCTTTACCCAAGCTTAGTGAAGTAGCTGAAGCATCTGGTGTAATAAGAGATCTCTCATTAACTGCAGCCCATCCAATTGCTCTGTCTTGAATAAAGACAACTCGGTTTCTGTAAGACTTAATCTTATTAATCCCACCGTAAGTACCATCTACATCTGTGTAATTAGTGGCCAAGTACTGTAACCAACTGTCTGTTTCTTCATTAACTATCTTGGACTCACTACTCTGAATACGCACATCAAACTCTACGTTGTTGCTAAAGTCAATAGGCTTAGCTAAATAAATAGAAGTATCATTTTCACGTGAGTAAGCTGGATTGTACAAATACAGATCTGTTGTCTGATTGTAGGTGTAGACACCTTCTGCGTGTACTCCCCCTGTCTCTTGCATTAAATAACTACCATTACCGGTAACGTAACTATGAACTTGACTGTAGTCATGTCTAAGCGTTAAATTAAGCTCGGATTCTACAGGGAAGTAAATTGGATAACAGCTATTACGATCTGGAGGAGTCATAGCTCCCTCACCAATATCATAAATACCATAAAGGTAGTCAAAGTAACTAATGTAAATATCACCACCAAAGACATCTAAAGTATTTTCATCTGTTTGTTGGGTACAAGCAATATACTCATTAGCATATCTAGCTGAATAACTGGCCCCACCGTACTGGGCTGAGAGCTCCTTAATAATGTTAACTGAAAGGATATCAGCACCGTAAATAACACTAGATGCTGTAATAGTTGAATCAAGATACATTACACAAGCTGTTCCAGCGTATCCATGTCTACTACCTGTTTCAGAATATCTGTAGTGCCGGTAAGGTTTTCCAAACCCAGTAATACTGTATGTAGCATCGTATCCAACATGAACTATTCTGTGGTCTATTATTGAATAATTAGTTCCGGCAATAGTACTACTTGTAGACGGACTATGAAGCTTATGAAACTTATAAGTACTTACATCATGTACTCCACCATAAGTATCATCATAACTACTAGGTTCGTAAGATAAGATTGGCTGTACATCACAGGCATCAAAAGAATCACCATTAATAGTTACCTCTGGAGAGGCAAATAATAATCCATTTTTTCCTATTAGACCGGCTGCCGATGTGTATGATGGTGGTGCGTAGTAATAATCAGGGCGATTAGCATTAACCCCAAAAAGTATTCCTTGCGACTTAATAGTCTTATCATAATCTTCTCTCTTAACTCTAACTACTTCCCAACTAACTGCACTATCTGGTAATCCATTCTTAAGTTCAAATACCAGGTGTAGAATATTACCATGAGTAGTACCACCACTAGTTGTGTAAATAATGTTGAAGTCAGTCTTATCAACAGCATCTACTACATAAGTAGTAACCAAATCGTCTTCGTAAATAGCCGGCATCTTAATATCAGCAACCCACTTAACAAATGATTTCCTACCCAACTCATCTCTAAATACTAATCCAAACCTATAAACCTCATCACGCCGGTACCCAACGTAGTTAGCATGATTCAAAGGATTTGCATAATTTGTAAATCCGAAGTGATTATCTGCTATGAACTTAGTAGCCTGTGTTGTACCACCAGTTGTTCCATAAACATCTTCTGCAAATGTTTTAAGGGTAAAATAATATTTTACATTCTCTCCTTCACCGCCTAGTCTAATACCGTCTGCTACATACTTGTAAGTAGATAACTGTAAAGCCTTAGTTTGAATACAATCATGCTCTTCATCAACATCCCAATCAGCAGGCACCGTAGTATTATTGCCAGAGGAGTCTTGTATTATTGCTACCTTACTAGCATTGTACCTGTAGGCACGTGAGTCCCAATAAGTTGTTTCATCAACATCGTAGAACCCCTCAGTAATATTAGCAGGAAACATAATGTTATCCTTAGTAGTAACAGACTTACATTTAAAATTAATGGAACCAATGGTAGTGAATTCTAAATTAGTAATGGAACCTTTAATTAAGTCACCAGAATCAACAAGTGTTATCTCTCCGTTAGTAGGAATATGGCGTTCACTAATAATAGAAATCTCAGGAGTACCTAGTTTAGTTTCATAATGTAAGGCTACTATCCTTATGTTGGTGAATCTTCTGTCAAGGCCCGTCAGAGTAAGAGTAACGGATTTACCCGTAGCAATATCCTTAGCTGATCCTAAGTAATCTCCCGTATCTGGTAGTGATTCACTAGAACTAGTTAGGTGTACTAATCCTGTAGGTGGGGCATAAGCTGTTTGGGAACCGTGTAAGTTGTAATATTGGTATGAATATTGAACCATTCCAGATTCGTAGACACCACCATCTTCAACTACATCAATGGTCATCTCTCCAAACTCCGTAACAGGAATTATCTCAATCGCACTTAGTCTGGTAGAAAGTGGATCAGTTGTCAGACAGTTAAAATGCCTGAAATTATTACTATTATCAGTCCAGTAAATCTTACCTATTTCTGGCGTTTCGTAGTTAGCGTAAATTTCTGCTCTGCTAGAGGTGGAAAAATTCATCGCCTGGTTGTAAATAAGGTGTTCTGACGGCACTAAATAGTCTGAGGCACCAATTCCATCCACTGAACCATCTGCGTCGATCTGGAGCCTCCAAATTTGACCATTGCTACTCTCTGTTGGAAGATCGTAATAGTCATTATCAGTTGGGTCAACTGTGAGTATTATCAGAGAGTCTCTCAATTGGGCAGATCCTATTGGCCTGTGATCTGTCAGAGGCACAACAACCGGAACTATTACTAATCCTATTACAGGAAGTACTACCAAAGGCTGATCTAACCCTACAACCAGGATGTGGTCAATATTATTGTAAATTTTGTAGTGGTCTAAGGCTATCCAGGTTTGGAAACCTGCTGCCGCAATCATTTGGGTGTGGAGGTTCTCATAAGTCCAATTAACACCAGCGCTAACAAAAGACTTTGATTGTCCATTAATGGTTACAACTAATGTTTGATTGTTGGTATTAGGGTCTATTTCTATTCTGTAAACAGCCGCAGTAGTAGGAAAGCGAAACTTCCGTGTCTGTCCCCTCTCATTAGTAATTGTAAAGCTACTTAACTCGCTATCAGTAAGTACTCTTATGTTAAGCCCGTCAAAGTAGGTCTCATTAGAATACTTATTTTTGTTGACGTCTCTGTTAAGTCCCTTAATGTAAGTATTTGTTGCTGAGTCTACCATTAGCTAGTGTGTGTTCTAACGTGTGAACGGCGGTTTAAATAACGGTATGAGTACAAATGCTGTTGTGTATCAGGAATTAAGGTTAACCACTGATTCTTCAAACTCTCCATTTGGTCCAGGGAAGGTATTCTACCAGCACCATTAGCAGAAGCAATGCCCCAATTTCTATCAGCTTCTAGCTTAGCATAAACCTTATCAGAAATCTCACTACGCATCCACAACTTAAAACCAATTCTCTCAGCTACGTAAGCCTTAACCCCTTTAATGTATCTAACATTGTCAGGAATATTAGGCCACCCTTCACTGTCTACAGGAAATGCCTTGTAAGCAATATCCACATAACCATCCTCAAAGTTAGTAAAGATGTAACTGTCATTTAAATAGTAAGTGTAGTACTGAGTGAATGCCCCACCATCATCTATCGTTGGCATATCTGAGTAGGTAGAATAGTAGGGGGCATTTACATCAAGAGTATTACCAACTGTCTCTGGTGGAGTTGTAACAGAGTAGAATCTATCAGTAGAATAAATTAAAGGTTGGTAGGTATTGTGTAACCTAATCCCGCCTGGTGAAATGTCAATTAAACCACAAGGCAAGTCTCCACGATAATCAGCAATTGAGACTGTGTCTACTTCATCATGAAATGCTGTAGGTACTCCAATTAGAATCATTGCATCGTAGATGTGCTCCAGCACAGCCTCTAAATCAACTTCCGTCGGGCTAAAGCCGTAGTCTCGGAAAATCCCATCGACTAGAGCTTTTGAACTTATGTTTCTGCCATCTAACATATTAATGTTTTTTACTATAATTACGGTGAAACTCTGGGTCTTTCAGTTTCTGAGCCAGCTGTCTGGAAATACGTCTGCAGACAACAAACCTGTAGTACTTAGCTCCCTTCACAAATACCGTGGTTTTATCCCACACAGTCCTGTATCTCTTGCCATCCGTATGTTTATTCTCATAATACAAGACCTTTCCATGATTCTCTGGCGACTCCTTCCACCACTTTAAAGTAGACGACCAGTCTTCCCTCAAATATTTCTTACTCAGGTTACCATATTTATTAAGAAACGTTTTCCCTGAAGTTATTTCCTGTATTCCGAGTGAGCCTAAACCAAAAGGAAAGTAAAATATTTTACCCTCCACCAGCTCGTCCCCAATGAAACGAGTAAACTCATTAAGTACCTTAGAATAAACCGTTCTACTTACTCCATGTTTCTTTTTACCGCCGTGAAACTTACTAAAATAACTGTACAGTTCATAAAAACTGTAACTACTCTGATATTTATTGGGCCGATTCTTCCGGCTCTGTACTATCGGTTGAGTCATTCTTAACATCTCCTACCGTCCCTAGTAATGTAGCCGCATCTGTCTTAACAATAATATCCTTAAGATAAACCCATAACTGTTCTGTAATTGGGTAATCATCTGTAGCATCATAACCAGGCACTATTTCAGGATCTACAAATACACCACGAATGTTCACTTTCTTCATTCCAGTGTAGTTCAGACTACTACCCTTTGTAGCCAGATAAACCCTGTTATCTTTCCAATAAGCAAAGATAAATGTATTACTAAATCTTCCGTTGCCTATGTAAGGAATTCTCTCATAAGGCACGATTGAGTATGTGGCTTGTGTAGAAATGGTAGGCCCCACTCTCGTAAGAGTAGGGACTCCATTCTTTTCAATAGTGTTAGGTATGTCAATGTTGGTTCTGAGTAAGGTGCACCCTACAGTAAGTGCGGCACACAAACTTACATCTACTCTCTCAAGTGTAACACACCCACCATTGACATCCTGGATGAACCTCTGGGAAACTGGTCGGTTCTTGCTTAACTCGTTCTTAATCCATACAGCACGACTATTACGTATCCAGAATTTTATCTGTCGTAAGTCAATATCATCGTCGTCAACTATCCTACCACTACGAATAGTTAACCACAAATCATAGGCCATTGCATCAAGAGTAAGATTCATAATTAGTTATCTGTTTAAAAGTTAATAAGAACGCCTATGTTTCCATAAAGTTCGTTGTGATAAGTGTTGTATATTGGTCCTACTTTAAACCCCCACTTACCTCTGACAGTCACCCAGATCCCTGCATCAACGCCTGGCATCTTGGTAAAGCTGTTTCCAAATAATGAAATGTAAGCACCCCACTGTGTCTTAGGTCTAATTAGTATCTCTGGTGGTTTAAACAGACAAGTATCAACTGTCTTGTACTCAGTTCTTAATCTGTAGGGTATTACAAAATCACTAAAATGTATTTCGTCAATAGTACCAAGTACGTGAGCTCTCCACCTGAACATAAGTCCCTTGTACTTAAATGTAGTATCATAATTTGTCTCCTTATAAGGAACTAAAATAGTATCATGTATTACTACTTTGTACGGATAAGGTTTGTACTCAATCTCACCCGGTACTTCTACAATACTGTCCTTAACAATAACAACAGGCTCAGTGTTAACACAGTTTTCAAATTGTGCTTTGTACTCTTTGGCTAGTTCCAAATTGAGTCTAGCCTCTTTCTTAAACTTTAATTTACGACATCCCTGGTCTGCACCAAAGAATAGTAAAGCTCCTACTACAATAAGTAGTAAAACACTAAGCAGATTGAGTTTCATCTTTCTTCTTCACCATTGAGAACCATTCTGAAACAGACAGTCCTGCAAGGCCCAGAGCCAGCCCACCAACTACCATAAGGATATTAACATCAACAGGATTACCTGTCGCAATAGCAGCCTTACCAAATTGGTACAACATAAATAATGCAAAATAAAAACCCACTCTCTTGTGAGAAATTTTGCCAGACCTATCTTCAAAGGCCCCAGCAATCCACATAAAAAACTTCTTCATGTTTTTAAGTCCTCTTCTTTAAACCAAAATAAAGTAGTCCTGCTGTTACTAAAACATCAGCACCCGTCATGATCCATCCTGCTGTTACAGATGCATCCCATGCTACCCATGTAAACAGTCCCAAGACTGTATAAGTAGCACCTAAAATAATCCATTTCCAAACTTTACTCATTTTTTCCTCCTAGTTTTAATCCACTCCAACCATTCCTTTAAGACATCTATCTTAAGAACAGTTCCGTGATGTTGTTTCTTCCCCTTCGCCATCTCACGATTTATTTAACCTGCGATACCCCAGTAATCTGTATTTAGGGTAAGCGCTTATTTTAACTTTATTAGATTGGTTACCACCTAAAATATTAATGTAACCGTTTATCTCATTAATAAAAAGACCCACATGTCCGTACCAACTGTCTGGTTTAACACGCCAGAGAATTACAATGTCCCCAGGTTCTGGATTTGCAACATCCTTTCCAACAGCAAGCCATGACCTTGCGTTAAGCTTACCTGTGTATTCGTAACCTGTAGTCTTAGCACACCAGTTTAAAAAGGCGGAGCACCATGCTAACTCATCATTCTCTACCCACTCATGTCCTATCTCTTTGAAGTAATTTACAATTATTGGGTTATGTTCTTCACCAACAATTTCTTTTACTCCATACTGACTTAATGCTTTACACAACAGGTCTTCCATTCTTATTTATTATTTTTGTTTAGTTCATTAAGTTCTTCAGCAATATTTTTAGTAGTTTCATCAATATCATCTAGTTTGTCATCAATTCTCTTAATTACCTCCTCAAGCAACTCCTTATCTACCTTCGTGTCTTCCAAAGTACTGATGTGACTAGAATTAATAGCAACACCAGTAGTTATTGCCCCATAAGCAATTAGCGCAGCTCCGACAAACCACCATAATTTATTATTAATATTAGTAATACTTGTATTATTGTTGTTCATCTTATTTTGGTTTAAATTCGATAAAAAATGTTTCTTTCTTAGGAGCAGTATTATTACCGCCGTGATACGGATAAAGGTCAAACTGTAACCAACAATCCTTATTAACATTAGGCATCTCAACAGTTGCACCTAAGTCATTACTTTTAAATCTGTACTTGCTCCCAGTAGACTCTACTGTAATAGAACAAGCTTTGTCTCCTTCTACTTTACCTATTAGCTTACTAATGTGTCCATCCTGCTCATCATAAACATAAGCAAAAATATTAAATGTATTAAGTTTTTCAAAGTCCCAGTTCCAACCAATTCTCCAAGAGTTCTTGTGGTGGTTAAAACCAAATCCCACTCCGTAGAGTTTATTAATATCATAATCATCTGGATTCCTGGGTGTACTTCTCCAATCGTCAGAACCCATTAAGAACACTACGCTCCACTTCTTATTACCGAATCGTGGTTTAAGAAGTTTAGTCCACCACCACTTACAGTAATGCTTGTCTCTATTAATTGTAAACTGTTTCATTACACAGCAGTTAAAGTTCCATCAACGGTGCCATTATTATGTGATTTGTATCTGGCCTCTATAAAAATCTGCGCATTAATAGGGGCATCGCTGGTAGTATAAGTAAATCTAATATATGTATTTGCTCCTGTTTTTTGTGTAACAAAGAACGATTGAAATGATTTAACTCCAGTGGCTCCCTCTGTTAAGGCTCCAGCGACATTGTTAGCTATGCCCATCGTAACACTTGCTACTGCATTTTTCATAATAAAAGTACCAACAGCCATTCCCGAAAGAACACCATCATTCTTTGTTAAGTCAACCGCTGCCGCACTGTCGTAAAGCTCAAAATGACCTGCTGTTAGGTTTGTTAGTGTAGTTGCGTCTACAATACCACCATGAAGACCTACTATCTCAACAGTACCTGTAAGCTGAAATATATTTTCACTTGCTGTTGCCCCACTTGCCGAAAGTGTAATTGTCTTAGTTACTGTTTCACCTTCACCGTGCTCTAAATAATGATGAACTGAATCTACTACAGGTGATGAAGGCATTGCCTCGTTTAGAGTGTTTAATAATGTTTCTCCTTTAGTTAACATAATATCCTCCTATTTATTTGTATGAAACATTGAACCAACAATTTGCACCGCCTATTGTTTTAGTTGGACCTGTTGAACTATTACAAACTACAATTCCTGTGCTGCAAGTTATTCCAAAATGTCCACCAATATCAAAGTAAAAATTATCTGTAGCTGGTACTGCAAAAGTAATTAATGGTACTGCTGTATCAGCAGGAAGAGAAGATGCATTGTGTACTTGTACAAATTGAGCTGCTCCACTATTGTATCCCCATACTGCAAACAAGGTTCCAGCACTAGCTTTGGCTACGTTACTGGCTTCATAAGCAGTAGAAGAAGCCATTGATGGAGCTGTGTTAAGAGCTGTAACAGCTGTATTAATAGCAGACTGAATAGTATCATCACTAGCAATAGTAACTGGTATTGCAGCGGCCATTGCAGCATTGCCTAAAGCTGGTTGTTTAGCGTCCAAGCTAGTAGTATCACCTACAATAGTGCTGGTATCAGCATCTATCGTAGTAAGAAGTGCATCAGCTGTAGAAGAAACAGTTTGTAATTTACCATTAACGTCTACGTGAAGGGGACTTGCATCATTATCTGCGTAAGTATCCAGGGATGCTTTGTAGTGAGCTCCGACCAATGCAACTGTTGGAGTTGCAGAAGCAGTAGCATTATCTACTTTAACTGATTGCCTTGCATCTGTTGTTCCGTCTTTAATTTCTACTGCACCTAGTTCAATATCTCCAGTAACAAGTGTAGTACGCAATGACCAGGCATTACCTGTTTTTGTAGACTTAATTATTACACCAGACAGAAGAGAAACTAGTCTTCTTATTGCGCCCAGCGGATCATTCTTTGAAGTTGCCATATTAGTATTTTTTAAAAATTAGTTATTAGACCTGAAGTTTTCTATCCAAACAGATAAACTTGTTACATAAGTAAAAGAAATAACATCTCCTCGTCCCAATATCATTTGTGCTGCCCCTACAAGCTGTAGTCCGTTTGCATCATCCAATGTAAGTGTATTTGCATCTGATAAACCTATGATTTTTATCACTTGTCCGTCTGCTCCAGCTACAATTTGTGGTACCGCAGTAATATCTATTGCACCAGATCCATTGTATCTCATATCACCAGAAAGCATAGCTAGTGTAATACCAGTAGCAGCAACCACGTCCCCTGTATTATCAGGAGTATGAATAAATGAATTAGCTATTATTATGTTTCCATCGCTACCCTGTACTATAAGAGCATCTGCTGTGCTTTCTGAATTAATAATAACATCAATATCTTTTTGAGACTTATTAATCTCTATGTAACCTTGATCAGGAGAACCATTATCTGCACTCATATCTAAGAAACTCTCAAGTGCTGGTGTTCCATCATCAAACATTAGTAAGAAATCCATTCTTCCGCCCTCATCATTATTGGCTGTTTCTTCTGATATGAAATTAATCTTGGCAAATTCTGTATCTGCTGCCCCATCATTATACCCGTACGCTAAAATAGTCCCTATCACATCTTCATCACTTCCACTTCCTCTCTTGTAAAAGTTTATTTCTGCAGCATTTGCATCTGCATTGGTGTTTACAAGGTTTAATTCTGGTTTTAATGTTGTGGCCGAAAAGAGTGTAGCGTCTCCTGATATTGAGACTAGTCCTGTACCATTAGGGTCTATTTCTAAGTCTTCATTCGTAGCTCTGGTAGTAATATGAACCCCCGTTCCATCATCTCCAAGTTCTAAAACTGCTTGAGTATTTGTAGCATGATCGTTGTAAATCTTAGCAAGAGAACTAGAGCCCGCTTCATTCAGGTTTCTAGTTACTTCTAGACCATAAGTATTTGTTAAGTCTTGTACAAATGTCCCTCCACCGGAAAAATCCCACCTGTCCTCATCTTCCATATATGTAATTGTCCCCGTGTTAGAGGCTGCTCTGAACAGACTAATAAAGTCTTTGTTTTCTCCTGTATTTCCAAATATCGCCTGATAGTTTGTTTCATCTAATTCCAGCATTGGGGCTTCTGCAACGGTAAATGTAATATCATAACTGTCAGTAGCTTGAATATGTGTTACCCTCCCGTCATCTAAAATAAGTTTATCGTCATCATGCAACCAGATATCGTCTGTTAAAACCGTAGGATAAATTACACCACCATATGAAGAGGTTCTGCTCCAAAATCCGCTATCATTAGGTAAGGCATAATCATCTACATATTTTTTATTTGGAATAGCATCATCAAAAGTTACGTTTGTTTCATAATTTGTTGTTCCGACTACTGAAATAACTCCTGTACCGTCTGGGTTGACAACAATATCTCCATCGGTTGTTATTCCGCTGATATTATCAGTGCTTAATATTCCAGATATTGTAACGTTGTTAGGAAGCCCAATAACAGGATTGCCAGATACCCCTGTTCCATTAGAAACTTCAACTTCATTAGCTGTACCTGTAATGGTTCTCATCACATAAGTATTGGCTGCTGTACGCGCCATCATGCCTGTAGTTCCAAGTGCAGCTAAAGCTGTTAGATCAGCATCTAAAGGTTGTTTGTTATTAAGTTGTGTCTGTGCATTAGAGGTAAGAGAATTTATATAAAGTAGTTCTGCATCTGAAACACTTCCATCTGAACCATAAGTAGCCGAGCTAAGTTTTGTTGTTACTGCAACGGTAGCTGGAAGTCCTATAGTAAGAGTCTGTCCACTTGAAGAAGTTTCTATCTCACTTGCTGTTCCAGCAATAGTGAAGGTCTGACTGTCAAGATCAACTGAACTTGCTCCACCAGCATCACCAATAAAGTCAAGGTCTTGAGCTGTTACTAAAGCATCAACATAAGTTTTTACCGCTTGTTCTGTTGGTAAAGCATCGTCTGAATTACCAGCAAGTGTTCCATCTATGGAAAACTCATTAATACTCGTTCCCGTACTTAAAGTGAGGGTACTTTTAAAAATAACATCCCCCTCTGATCGTAAACTGTCTAGTGCTACAATAACATCAGTAGATGTAGTAGGATAAAGTTTCCCTCCAGATTGAGTCCACAAATTTACATCAGCATAATACCCAAATGCTGTATCATTGACAAACAATGTATCACCTCTAATGAAAATATTGTAGGACTCCAATAATTTGTAACCAATTAAGCCAGTGCTGGGATTCCACACCAATGTAGTATCGCCAGTAACAGGTAATACAATATTAATCTTAAGTGTATCAGTCTCAACAGACCGTGTCTTAACGCCCCGCTGTGCAAAACCCACACATACTAGTAAAGTAAATAAGAGTACTAAAAACTTTCTCATGTTGTTACTAATGTTGCTGATCCTTCAAAAGTTACATTTGCCCAAGGCGATACCACTGTAAATCCATTAGCCGTCCTGCTACTAAAAGTTAAATCTGCACCTACATCAAAACCATTGACATCTCTTGCTACAAATGACATGGCCCAATCGTCACCACTAGTACCAAGAGCCTTGTAAAACGTAATAACAGTTGGTGATGTTCCAATAACCTGATTCCATGCTGGATCACCGGCTGTAGATCCTGTAGCACCTGTTCCCGCTGCACCATAAGCAGAAGGAGAACTAACAATATCTTCTCCTGTTAAGGTGCCCCAGCTAGGGTATTGGCATAATGTATTAATATGCTCAGTTATTGTAGTGATATCATCAGACTCGATGCAATCGCCGTTAGCTACCCTGGGAATTGTATCTAAATACATCGCCAGAATGTTAATCTTGTTCTTAATACAACAATCATCAACACCCTGTTGTAAGAGTTTGCAATAGAGTTCTGCGTATGCTACAAAGCATGTAACAGCATTAACCATGTAATCGTTGTAGGCACTCATAATTTAGTGATTATGAAGTTCTATTGTGCATTCGGATGTATCTTTTTCTACCCCGTCAGCTTCCATTCTGAACTTGAATAATTCGTAGCGCAGGTCATCTGCTATCCTGGAGTATGCTTTCAGGTCCTTTCTCAACTCTTCCATTTCCTTTTTAAATTCAGCCATGTCCCGGATGTAGTCTTTTCTGTCGCCTCGATCCTCGATGTAAAACCATCCGATTGTGCATACAATCCCTCCAATAAAAACTACCAGAAACCACCATTTTCTTACCCATTCCATTAATCTCTTTTCAATAACTCTTTGTACTCACTTGTTAACTCAAACCCATTATTATTTACGATTTGCTCAATATTTGGAGTAGCTAAATCAAACCAAAACTCCTTGTATGCAAACATTGTGGTTTCTTCTCTTTGTACTTCTTTTATATCGAAGCGAATTAGCATGCCTCCTTGTGTTTTTTCAACTA